>Ga0114920_10000725_pt1 | contig 14452 bp, 21 predicted proteins | sample ChitaG_FD_88683 | JGI IMG/M metagenome (GOLD analysis project Ga0114920, IMG submission 88683) | Deep subsurface microbial communities from South Pacific Ocean to uncover new lineages of life (NeLLi) - Chile_00310 metaG | ecosystem: Environmental > Aquatic > Marine > Oceanic > Sediment ... | reverse complement strand
GCGACAAGGCGATGATTGCAGTTCTTTATGAGAGCGCGACTCGGATCGGGGAGATCCTTTCGCTGAAGATTAGAAACGCGGACTTCGATAAATACGGTGGAATTATTCTCTTACCGAAAAACCATGAGGGGCTAAAGACGGGATCGCGCCGAATAAGGTTGATCGATGCCGCTCCCTACTTGCAGAGTTGGATAAACGCCCACCCGAAAAAGAACGACCCCGATGCCCCGCTATGGTTGGGCAACCGAGGGACCGCCTTGAGGATAACCCAAACCCAGGCGCTCGTCAAAAAATACGCTGCCAAGGCGGGGGTAAAAAAGCACGTTCACCCTCACCTTTTCAGACACTCAAGGCTAACGGCCCTAGCCAAAATGCCCTACATCAACGAAATGGACCTCCGAATAATCGCGGGGTGGACCCGGGACTCTGCCATGCCAGCCGTTTATCTTCACTTGGGCGGGCGCGATGTGGATCGAAAGCTACTAGAACATCGGGGTTTGCTCAAGGAGGAGGAAAAGCTCGAGGCCGAAGAAAAGCCCCTCGAGCCCATAAAGTGCCCACGATGCGAAACGATCAACCCCGCCGATGCGAAGTTCTGCTATAAGTGCTCGATGGCCCTCACGCTGAAGGCCGCAGTGGAGCTCGAGAAAAAGCGCGAGCACGTGGATGACCTTATGAACCGCCTTTTCGAGGATCCCGAGGTGCGGGGCCTCTTAAAGCGCAAGATAGCAAAAATGTGAATTTTTAGGGTAAAACTCCTCGGTCCCCCGGCCGCGCGCAAAGGCTTTCAAAAATCCAGCAGAACGCCAGCAGAGGCCGCGAATCTACCCCTACAACTGGGGGAAAATAAGTTTACAGTAACTTAGATTCGCAATGCTTAAACCCCCTCTATTATAAACCTAATTAGGTAGGCAAGGTAAAGTGAGTTTGATGAGGCCGACAATTTTCATTGAACTACGTGAGCGATTGGGTGAAGCGTTAGTCCGTGAGGAAATTAGTAGAGATTTTTTAATAGTTTGCGAGGAAGGAGTTAGAGAGTTCTCCAGACTGAAAGAAGAATCTAAAAAGTACCAAGAAATAATAGTTTCCTTGAAGCTTTTTTCTGCAACTCATTCAGGAGAAGTTATTTTGGGAAATTGTATCTCACAACTCAAAGATGCTAAAGGACGCGGAGAAAATCCGACAACACTAGTAGAGTTATCTGGTTTAATAGACGAAGTTTGCGATTTAGGAGAAGAAGTTAGAGTTGCAATAGAACAACACGATGTTAATAGCAGGCTTAGATTTATCAGGAAACGCACTTTTAGAGTACAAGAAGAAGCTGAAGAAATCAACCTTATTGAAAATATTGACGCTCGCCTTGATAAAATTCCAGCTAAAATAAGAAAAACTTTTATTGAACATTTAACGCAACCTTTAGAGACCGGCTGAATCTCACCAATGGGGACATTAAATGCTCCCAGTAGTCTTTTTTGAAAGCACAGTTTTAATCGCCGCATCTATTAGAGAAATCGAATTGTCCCCCACCCCAATAGAACATGAGTTTTATGATGCTTCTAAAGGACTCATACGTTTGGCCCCAAAGGGCAAAATCATTGGTATTATTTCCTACACGGTCGAAGAACAAGCGGAGAGCAGATTAGAGAAAGCATTGAAAGATACTATTCAGGAATGTATAGGGGATCGGAAACTCATAGACGATGATTATGAAACTTTCTCTACAATCCTTGATAAAGTTGGAAGAAACTTCAAGGAAAACACTCAATGTTTGGATAGGTTAGCTACCTCCCTTGAACAAGTAAGGGAAGTAAAAACTAGAGAAGTTCTTATAATGTATGGTGAACTGGCAGGGAAACGCCCACCAGTTGCGTGGACATATACTCCCAAATATAAATCAGTTGCCAGAGGGGTGACCAGATTACAGTGGGAAAGATATTACGCTGGCTTAAGGTGGAAAGAAATAATTCCTGATGAAACCGACATGGAAACTCTATCTGAAGCAATTTGCTTAAGGAGAGAGAGATTTTCAGGGCATAGATTCTTCTTAGCTTCAGTAGATAAACATTTCTCCGGATCTTCTATAGAGCCATGGGACCAAATTCCCGTGAAAATTGAAGAACAATTTCAAATCTTTTGCAAATACCCCAACGAAATTATCGAATTGGTTCGTTAGGTCTTTTTGGGAAAAATTAATTAGGTCAAATAAGTCAAAGTATCAACCGCAGAGTTCACAGAACCGTTACCTTTACTATCCCCTTTTTATTTTTTGACCCTCCACTTGCGGGTTCGAATCCCGCCGGCCGCACCACAGGATTATTTTGAGATACCTCCATCGAGCCATGTGCCCTAGCGCGAGCTATGTCGGCTAGGTGACAAGCTATTTTTCCATTAGGTTAGAACTAGGTAATACCACTTATTTTTTGCGCTCCATGTAGATTTCTTCTCGCCCTTGTTCTTTTCATTCCTCCCTGAATAGATATGCTATGGCTACCGCTGCTGCGGTCAAAACCCCGATGGCTAGCAAAGGTCTCCAATCTGTAAGCGTGCCAGGTGGCTCCGTTTTAACTTGAACGGGGGTCCTTAGCTGCCCCTCCCAGTTGTATGGAATATTGTGTCGGTTCAATATCCCGCACAGTTCTTCTGTTGCAGGGCGACTCGTTCCAGGGTGTTCTAAGTAATGGCGAGAGATTTCGATTTCGGATTCCAGACGCCCATCCTCAAAACTTCTAACGTGCATCTGCCAAATATCGCCCATATCCTTAACGAGGCCAAAGACCTGACCTGGCTTCATCATCTGTAGGATTGTGGGCTTGAAACCCTCGGCCAAAAGCACATTTTTCACGCTTTCCAACCATCTTCTCAGTTCTTCCTTTTCCGTGCGATTCACCCTTTTATGTTTCTCCTATTAATTTAAAAATCCCTACCTAACTCCGTAGTAAGCTCATTCGCCTAGCCATGATTTCTAAGTAGATGTTAACGCTACTAACCGAATCAACCACAGATTTAGCGAATCCCTCAAGCCTGAAGTCGAAAAGGTTTTTGGCTGGCACGTCTAGAGGGGTATAACCTTCAGCGTAGCTCCTTATCTTTCCTAGGAGATCCATCCAGACCTTTGCCCTAGCAAGCATGATTCTGGCATCTTCTGTCTCCCATCCCTCTTTAAGCTTTGACCTCAGCTTTTCGAGCGCATCCCTGAAATAATGAACCTTCAGCTCATGCTTCGGCTCGTACATGATCCCAAGAGCCTGCAGGAAAGCCTTAATGGAGAACTCGATGCACTCTTGGGCGTGGAATATTGCATCGGCGTACCTGTAATCCTTCAGGGATTCCTCGGCCGCTTTTCTCTTGTCGCACGCATCGTCAAAAGTCGGCAAAAAGTTCCAACCTGATATGTTTTTTAACACAAAACTCAATGTATCTCCTTTTCTCAGCATCTAGCCCTTTTTGACCTTCCAGTTGCGGCTCTTGCAGCGGGGGCACCCCTTGGGGTTGGGAGATCTAGGTATCCACTCGTTCCCGCATTTTTCACACTTTAGAACTGGAAGTCCGAATTTCACGCTCCACACCAACGCCTAACATTATCATGGGCACTTAAAAACATTTTCTCCATGATGGAGAAACCCTTAAATACGTTCATTCCCAAGTAGGAGCCGGAGGTGTGTAGGACAATGGCGCTAGAGGATTTAGCTAGGTTCATCGCGCCCAAGTGCCCCAAGCGGGCGCTATCCATTCTTAGCTGCTTTTACGGCGGCGAGCGTCTGACAAAAGCGGAAATTATGAAGGAAACGGGCATGGGGGAGAAGGCACTTAATTACCACATCACCCGCTTCAAGCGCTGGAAAATCCTCTGGACACATCGGCGCTGGAAGATGCCCGCCGTTTATAGTATCGCGGCTAGCGCCTTCCATGCCCGCATTGATAGTGTGCTGCTCGATCCGCTAACGAATTTAAGCCGTCAGCGTGGCCCACTATTGCATCCAACGGATACGAAGCCAGCGCCGCCAACGCGCTTCGTCCCCGAGAGCACGGGGCGCTGCCATAGCTGCGACACGATTACCAAGACGAACTCGGACAACCATTGCAGGGTTTGTTTTGAAGGAAACGGGGGAGCTAAACTTGGTTGAACATAAGCTAATATCGACTCCCCACCGCCTCAAGGTGTTGAACAGGGCCGAGGGCAAATGCGAGGAGTGCGGCAAGCGCCTATTTCTGAAGCGGAAGGATGCGAACATTCAAAAAGCAGACAAAATAACGCAGGAGATCGCGCACACCTGGAGAAGGGATGGGGATCTGCACAACATCGCCCTCGATAACTTGGAGCTTGTGTGTGATACTTGCTACTACGAGCTCAAGACCACTCATTAGGAGGATTATCATGCAACAACCGAAGGCGAAAACTCGAACTGATGATTCAGCAGAGGACAACGCTTTAATTCCAATTCCTCGGAGCGCGATTGAAGCTCTCCTGCGCTCAATCTCAAGCTCGATGGCAAATGCCCCGCCCCAAGTCCCAGCTAAGTTTGATCCAGTTGAGTTTTTAACCGAGTTTAGCCAAGCTTGCCAAGTCGATTATCGCTTGGCCCCCCTGACTATTCGTGAGTATATGCGCCACGTCCAGGGGCTTCTCATTTTCCTCGATAAACACCCGTTGCAGGCCACGCGTTCCGAGCTGCGCCGTTTCTTTATGGTGAATACTTCTCATAACGCGGTTAAGGCTCTCCGCGTTCTCTATGGTAGATTTCTCGGGAGCGATCTAGCAAAATGTTTCAAGATCCCGCAGTACATTCCCCGCGTGGTAATGGTCCCCACGAAGGAGCAACTTCAACTGACTTACAAAAACCTGAAAACCCTAGAGCTAAAGGCTGCCTTCATGCTCCTCGCCACTAGCGGCCTTCGCCGCCACGAATTGCTTGAGCTCGAGCCCGCGCAAATCGACCTTGATAAGTGTATGATAGTCCCCAATGGGGGCCACGCCCCAACTAAAATTCAAGGGCTCACATTTTTCAACGATGAAGCAAAAGCGCCGCTTACGCGGCTTCTTTCCTCTAAAACCCTTGGGGCAGATGGCCGGATTTTCGGGCAACGTAAGAATCCCCTGAGGCGGGGCCTCGAGCGTGCTAGTGTAGGATTCCCTATCACCCCGAAGGTCCTGCGGTACTGGTTCTGCAACGAGCTGGGGCGGCTGGGGGTTCAGGACCGCTACATCGACGCCTTCTGCGGTCGGTTGCCCCGGTCGGTTCTAGCTCGCCATTATACCGACTATTCACCCGACCGCTTGAAAGAAATTTACGATAAAGCCGGGTTGAACGTGCTAGGATGGTGATAAAATAGAAAAAGAAAGTGAGATCGTACTTGAAGCGGAAATCTTGGTAGGTTTTACCGCTGCTGAAATGGAAGCAATAAATAACGCCATTAGAACGGGCAAGGCCAGGTCGATGAATGAATATATCGTCATGGCCCTTTGTTCGGCCTTGTGGAAGGATGGGGTGCTAGGGCACAAGACGGGGGTGAGCGAATAGAAAAAGAAATGCTCGAGGTGTGGGTAAGTCCCGGCAACAAGGTTGAGGTCGAGGTGCCCCTGGGAACCAACAAGTTGCTCGCCAATCTGATAAAGACCGCCAATGCCTGCGCCGAGGCGGCCAAGGTGAAATCAAGGTGAAAAAAATATAAACAAATCCGAACTCGGAAATGCTTATATTCCAAATCACCCCTGCCTCCTCGGTTATGCCTCCGAAGGGGTGGTCCATAATGGTACCAATCTCGGTCTTCAACGAAATTTCGTTCTTCCTCGGCGCAAAATCTCAAAAATTCGCGCCGCCAAAGTGATCTGACAGAGCTTCGTGGGCTCCGCGCGCTCCCCCCCCCCCTATATGTATATACTAGATAAGGCGGGTGAGTGGTACTCCACACCACGGCTGGTCGAAATCCTATTCCCTCTCCAGAAGTTTATTCCCCGTCAGAGTCCTCGGGCAAGCCACGGCCTTCCCGAAAGCTTCCTTTAGCTTGTCGGCGACCTCCGCGTCCAGCTCGATCTTCACTTTGGTCCTTTCCTCACCTCCGCCCCTCAAAATCTGAGAGATGGTCCTTTGGTGGCACCCCGTGATTTCCCCAATTTCCCTGTTCGTGAATCCTCGTTTTTTCATGTTCTTGACAGCGTTATGGAATCGCTGCTCGATTTTCATTTTCTCACCTCCCTCCTCAAAATCCTAGATATTGACTGTTGGCTGCGACTCGTGATCTCTACGATTTCCCTGCTTGTGAGCCCTCGTTTTTTTAGGTTCCTGACGATGCCATAAACCTCTTGCCGCAGTTTTTGTTCCTGTGTCGAATGCGTCGCGTACTTGCCCGCTAGTTGATCGTCTATGAACTCGGCTTTTCTCTCCTCGTACTCGTTCCACATACCCCCCCTGAACTTGGGGTATTTCAGCGTGAACCGGGGATCCCACCAAGTCTCTATCCTCCACTCGCTCTCCTCCGCCTTGCGGAGCCGGGCGAACCCGCGCTCCTTTATCCCTTTCGTGTAAACCGAGAGCCACCACGCCAGCCTCCGGTTGCGGAGCTGGTAGTCGAGCAGCGACCTGTGGGGCAGGACCAAGATGATCTTGAGCTCCTTCATGCCGAAAACCATGAAAGATTTTACGAGCTCCCGCTGACCTGTGTGCATCCACTCCCGGCTGAACATCGCGGGGCCCGCCTCGTCAAGCACGAGCGTCGAACCGGCCTTTGCCTCCCTGACCTTCTCCCTGAACTCGTCTTGGGTGAATGCCACGCCATCGAGATTGAAATCGGGATCGAGACCGAGCGCGAGGTGGAAGGCCAGCGTGGTCTTTCCAGATCTCTCCTTTCCGGTTGCCAGTATCACTTGGTCGAAATGGTGCCGCGTCGCATTGCGTATCCTGTCAGTCAGCCACTCCAGCGCCTCGAAGGAGTAGATCGGGCAAACGTACTCCTTCTGGCCGTACAAGCCGAAGCGGTCCTCACCGAGCACCCTGACCTTGATCTTCCGTCCGTCGGAGAGTTTCAGCCGAGCTTCATTCTGCGGGCTTTCCAGCCCTGGCAGGGGCGACTCATTCTTCTGGCTGAGTTCCTGCATGGACTACTCCCCCCGCCCGCTCGGGACTTATTTTGATCGCTTCATGTAGCGCGTCGCCGAGAACGTCTTTTTGCAGGGATTTCAAGACAGCCGTCCAGAGGACGCATGGTTTCACTTCCCTGTGTTCTTCGTACCCATCTAAAAAGAACTCTATCGGTTTCGGGCTGCTAAGGTAATTGAACACCAGCTCGTCAAGAGTCATAGAAACATCAACATCGTCGTCGGGCTCAAATTTTGGGGAAGCGGACGCCCCCAGCCCGAGCGTCGAGCGATAGTAAATCTCCTTAAACTCCTGCCGTTCGTCAAGGTTCAGGATCCTATCCTTCCCGATCAACTCCCCGATTTTGTCCACGAGCCTTATCTGGTTTTCCATGACATCTTCGAAAGTCATTCGGGGGAGTTCGGGCACGACAGGCTTAAGTGGTTTCATTTTTCTCCCTCGTCATAAGTTTTTTGTGACCAATCTTGCGCCTCGCTTGTCCGACCGCCAGCTTCACGATAACTTGCCTCAGCTCCTCGTCAAAACTTGGTTTCAGCTCGATGGTGAAGAAGGGACACGGGATGTCGACTGGCCCCGGCACGACGAGCTTGAAGTACTTGCCTACCTTGAATTTGATGTTGTCCACAAACGCGCCCGAATATTTACACTTCTCACCCTCGCGGTGTTCACACGCGTCGCACTTGGACTCAAAGCGCTCTAGGTACGCTTTGCTCACGTCCTCTCCAGCGGGTGCGACGGGCTTAAGCGGCAATTAGATCACCTTGGGTTCCCTCGAGCCTGTGCGCCGCCCGGGTGAACCACGCCACCAAGGAGAGGAATGCGAGGAGGCCAAGCCATTCCATGCCCGCGAACAGCAGCCCGAGCCCGACGGAGATGGCGAGGAGGACACCGCAGATGAGCAGCAGGTCAGAATCGTACCCAATCGGCGGGGGCGAACCGCGCCTCCAGAACCAGGAGATGTCTGGTCTCGCGGGTCTTGCCGTCAACGCCCACCTCAGCGCCTCGCGCCATCTTTTCAACATTCCACCCCTCATAATACTCCCAGCCACATCGCAAGCATCAACAAACCAGTGGGCAATAGAAAGAGGATAAGCAAGGAGAACACCCCTGCCCGCTTCCTCGCCGCCCCAGCCCGCTTCCTCGCCATCAGGCAGAGGAACACACCCGACCCGAGAGTGAACACCACAATCGGGATACCAAAAGGAGTCCACGTGATTAGCCGTTCTATCATCTTGTCGAGGGTGGGCGGCAGTTCGGAGGACAGGGTTAAGACCGTTTCGCCATAGCTACCGAGCTCACGTATCTCGACCGTTGTGGATTCTCCTTTCCAGAAGTCCACCGACCTGCCCTCATCGTCCACCACCAAAACAACCCCGTCAACAGGAAATGTCAGCTTCAGTTCCCTTAGCACCGTCGAAGTCAGATTTGTGATTCGATATTGGTGTTCCTTCAAGGTCTTTGGGACAGCCGCCACCACTTCAGTTTCTCCCAAATATTCCACTTTCACCGCTGAATTGATCGTGACCTCCATAGAAATCTTGAGCGTTTTTGACGCGGGTACATCGAAATACCTCGTTATAGTCCCGTACTGATCTACCCTTGCAGTGGTCGCTGGTAAGCCGCTCACCGACACCAGAACAGTTGAACCCTGTGGGGCGGGCACTATCTCCCGGAAGTAGAAATTTGCTTTGTCAACCGTGGTCGGATTCGTGACCAGACTCTCACGGTACAAAGCCACATCGAAAGTCCCATCCTTGGTTTCAACAATATCAACACAACCCCACTCCCCTACTGGTTGTTGAGAGGGGGCGACCGCCAGCCTCACCTCGGCGAATGCAACGTGGTGCAGTGTGCCCAAGTCGGCCTTCCAGACCTCGACCCTATACGAATACGTTCCCTCTCGCAAAGTTAGACCATAGGGTACTTCCCAAGACTTGAGCTGCGGCGCGGCGTTCTCGACGCGCATGGAGTCGGAAATCAGGTTCAGCAATTCCGTCCCAGCCGTATCGAAAACCAAGACCTTCACGATTACGTCCTCGGGTACGATCGACCGCGAGCGCAGCAACCCGCTCACGGAGTCGTCCGCTGGGGTTATGCTCTCCACGCTCACGAGGAGCTCAGCGGCGACCGTGAACGCGTCCTCGTAGAGTTTCAGCCCGTCTATTGCCCCCTTGCTAGTCGAAATCCTGACATCGTAGAACCCGATATCCGCCTCGAGGAGCGTCGTATATGTGGCCAACTTGCCCGATCCGTCCGTGTAACCCTCGACCGTCCGCAGGACCTCCCCCAGCTCGCTTATCAGTTCGAGTTTTAGATAGGCATTTTCAACCGCAGACCCACTTGCCACCGACTTGACGACGGGCTCGAATGTTATTATCTCGCCCTCCGCGTAGATCTCCCTGATTGGGCTGAATGTGATGGAGTGGTCATTGACAGTGAACAGTTCGAACCCGAGGTCAGTGTAGTCCTTCGTGTTCTCGAAATTCACGCTCACAGCCTGAACCTTCACGTCGAACTCGCCTAGGGCGTTGTCGAGCATGATGTCGCTCGGCTCGTAGTCGTACCAAAAGCGCTTCGTGTTATCATTCACGTTCTCGTATCCGATGTGCATGGCGTTGTCCACGACCACCGCGTTGTTGTTGTCGCGGATCCAGAAGTGGACGTTCTCTATCGCATCGCGCCCCTCGTTGTCCTTAACCGTGACAAGGATTCTTACATCGCCGTCTCCCGCCCAGTGTGCCTTTCTGTCAACTGATGTGCTGTCAACCGTGACCTCGGCCACAATCAAGGAGGGGATGGGTAAAATCGTGAAGGTGTTATCGGACCAAGTCCCCGACCACTCGTAGCCATCGCGGACTTGCACCCTCGCGTAATATGTCACGTTCTTCGCCAGCGCCTCGCCCGCGTACACCTTGGACTGCGCGGTCGTCGTGTTGTCCGAGTGGTCCCACAGGAGTGAGCCGAAGCCGGGGTCGTTGTCCACCTGTATCTTGATGCCGAGCTGACTGTCCCCATCTGGATCTGAGAAGTCCCATATCAGGGTCGGAGTGTAGTCCTCGTAGAACGTCTGCTCCGAGTAGGTCTGGGTGGGCAACTGGTTAATCCTGAACGTCCCCGTCGCCCAGTCCGACCACTCAAAGTTATCTTTAGTCATTATCTGGACGTAGTAGGTTTCTCCCCTCGACAGCGCAGAGCCATCATAGACATCGGAGTTGTCCGTTCCCGACATCTCCCCCGAGTTCCACTTGTCGTATGTTCCAGATGTCGTTCCAACCCAGATCTGCCAGTGGCTTTGGTTGTCCTCATTGGGGTCGGAATACATCCAAGAGAACGTGGGGGTGAGCGTGGTCAAGCGGGTGGGGTTCGTCTGGTTTTCCGTTTCCAGATTTGTTGTTGTCGGCAATGAGTTAATCTTGAATGTTGCAGTCTCGGTTGACCAATCCCCCTCGTTACCATTGTTGTCCCAGAACTTGATTCGCCAGTAGTAGGTCACGCCCCTCGACAAATCCGAATTTTCGTAGCTTATGTCCGAACACCTCGTGTTGTTATCAAACGCTGTTATCGATGCCTTTGTCTTGTTATAAATTGGGGAGCCAAAATCAGAATCGTTATCGACCTGTAGTGCGTAGTAGTTCATCTGGTCTCCATCGTTGTCAGTTCCAATCGCGCTAAATTCAGGCATCAAATCTGTTATGCGAGTTGGATTGGCTTGCCCCTCGCACAGCAAGGAAGTTGGAGAGTTTGGAGTTGAATTAATTCTAAAGGTCGCAGTCTCAATTGACCAAGCTCCCGCCGCTCCAGTTTGATCCATAAACCTAGTTTTCCAATAATAGGTCACTCCTCTTGAAAGAGGCAACCCGTCGTAGGAAACATCCAGATATCTCGTATTGTTTTCTATTTGAAAAGTTAGTCTATATCCTATATCCCAATAACTCCCCGCACTTAGCCACCCTGAAAATTCGATGCTATAATAATAACCCGCCTCGCCTGCCTTAACATCAGTCGAGGAAGCCCCCGTCTTAACCCGATTAGTGCTTGAACCACCCGAATATTCAACCAAAATCATAACTTCGTTATCTATCACCGCAGGAGCATCAAATGTGACCTCTTTCCACTCAAGGCTCCCAGAAAGATTACTTACATCTCCCCACACTTTTGATAAAATAATAGAATTATCAAGATACCTTACAGAGAAAGTAACATCTCCAGTTGGTGAGCCATACTTACCAATCGCAAATGCCAACTTGCTAACCTTACCAGAAATAGTTAGTCTTTGCCCCACTTGATGAATATGTCCAGCATAAAGATTGGTTTCGCTCCAAACAGTTGATATGTCTTCCTGCTTTTGAGCCATTCCATTGTCAATCCACCCAGATGCCCACATATCGTTATCTCCCATTGAGGTTCCAACCCAAATCTCCATGTTTTCTGCATTGTCTCCAACGTCATTATCCGTAAATATCGCCGAAAACTTTGGTGTGAAATCAGTTATTATCGGATTGACCTGATTTTCGGTCCGAAGCTCTGTTGGTGGATTTGGAACGGCAGGGGATGCGAGAACTAACGGTGTTTTACTAAGGATTACAGCTCCCAATATGAGCATGATTGCCAGCAGAAGTGAGAGCTCTCCCCCTATACTATTTCGCCTCATAGATCGCCCACCCCAATACCATGTAAGTGCTCACCACTCCATTCCAAAACAGCAGAAATGGAAGATTACTTGCATATCGGAAAACTGGTAAAATCAGCGGATCCCCTATTGTGGCTAAAACGAAAACGGCTATGGCCGCTAAAACAACCCAACGGGCCGAAACACGGCCAACGCCCATTACAACGCCAACAAGAAACGCGATTGCAACCTCTGCCACAACCATAGGAACCCCCCCGATTGCGAACGCACCGAGGATCGTGGGGGGAGCCCACTCGTAATCGCAACGTCTACACTTCAAGCTCCGACATCATCTTTACCCTGCTCCTGGGTCTTCTTGCACCTATCCTCAAGTGGCTCCACCATGATGACAAAATTACCATTTATCTTTAGCCTATCATCTGGAATGATTCGCACGTCCACGCCGAGCTTATTCCGTCCCTCGGCTCCAGCGACCCGAACCAAGTTACGCATATCCTCAATCCCACTCGGGTGAATCGTGAGCGCCGTTTCCCTTTTCATCTACCTCGCCGCCGTCCCAAAATTTGTGGGGCAAGCCCCCCTCCCCTCGGTTCAAGGAGTCCATACCAGCGCCGCAGGGTTCGGATTCGATCGGAAAAACCACGGTTAAGAGATTTCTCGGCCAAACCCGTAAAAGGGGAGCCTGCCTTTCCACCATTTGGGTTGTCAATTTTTCCCATTCAATTCACCGTGGTCGAAATGCCTTGTTTTCCGTGTATTTAGGAAGTGCGAGGAATCCACCTCCTTGAACGAAGCACCACCGCTTGCTCCTGCCCGACCGCTCTGGTCGCTCACACGCTACTTTTCCCATGCGCTCAAGCCTGTGCAACGAATCCCTAACGTGTATCACTTGCTTGAAAAAATCGGGGATACAAAAGTTGCGGTAGTTGTGCCTCTTGCGGAATACGAGCTTCACAATCTGCCCCGGGCGGAGCTTGTAGCGAGGGTAGACCATGAGCACCTCCAGAACGTTCCTGTCGAGCTCTGCTTTGTCGAGGTCGGTCATCTTAGCCCGCCTCCTGTCTTTGCTTAATCTCGACGACCTTGCAGATGTCGTCGAGGGGCGTGCCCGTGATCTCTATTCCAATCGTCTTGTGGGTGAACTTTGCGGCCTCGGAAAAGAAGCTGTGGAGTTCGTGGAGGTCCGAGAACCTAGAGCTAACCTCCTCGAAAATAAAGATCCAACGCGAAAGAACGCCGAATTTTTGAAATATTATCCTTAGAGCGTTGATGAGTTCGAGGCGACTCATGTCTGGGTTGTTTTTGTTAAGTCGGAGTGTGTAAAGGCCATTGGACGCCTTCTCAAATATCGTTAGGAGCCCCTCAAGCTTGATCGGCTTGCCATCGTATTCGTGCTGTGGGTCCACCACCAGGATCGAGTGCTCGGATTTCAGCCTCTCGATGAGGGCTTGCGCCGTGCGGGTCTTGCCCACCCTCGCCTTGCCACGGATCATGATCGGTGCGTCGTTGTCCATGATGGCCGGGAACACCTGCCCGTCGCCGAACCTGAACGAATGTTCAGCTAGTGTCTCCCTGTTGTAATTCCTCGCCAAGTACGAAATTACTTGGCGGGGGTATTCTATGCCCAGTTCTTGGTCTATGTGCTCGAGCTCGGCCCAAGTGCTCGGAGGCAACCGTGGTCTAACCTTGTGACCACTCACGATCAGCGCCCCCCCAATGTCTTTATTGGATCACAATAGACCGAATCGACGTGGGAGTGAAAGGCAGCGAAGCTCAGGGTGTAGTGGCACGGTGCGCCCTTGCGCCTGTGTGTCTCTAGTAGTTTCCACTTTCTAAGCAGGCCGATGTAATATTCAAGGGTCTTGGGTTTCAGCTCGGTTTGCTGGAGGAGCTTGGCCTTGGTCACGCCCTCGTCCGTCTTGTAGAAGCACCGAAGGATCTTGAGAGCGATGTCGGGGCGCTTGGGTGAAAGCAGCCTAGCGGTGTCTTCAATTGCCATCTTTCACATCCCCACTTGTTTTTGGGATTTGACCCCCGCCAAGACAACCGGGGGCTTCTCCGTGCTCCTTTCGTTTCTGTCCGCTGGTTGTTGCCTTGGTGATGCCTAGAACCGTTTTGGGATTACGCATTTCATCCCCCCCGAATGGCGACAATTCCCGATCCCGTGTGCTTATGTCGCCCCGCAAATCCCAAATTGAATTGGGTATGGTGTCCTTGGCGTATCGATTAGCCATCAGCTCGACCTCCTCCCTTCTGCCACTTTGACAAAATCGACAACGTAAACGGACTGGTCGGGATCCCACGAGCCGCTTATCTCGATCCACTTCCGGCGGTAGCCCTCGATGGTGTAGCCGCCCTCGGCCCTAGCGTCGGCCTCGGAGATGTCGCCCAGCCTTTCTTGTCGGGTCCCCATGATTTTAAGCAGGGCGAAATAGTCCCGCGATAACATCTTGAGCTTGGCCTTGTGGATGGCTCCGATTTTTGCACGGCACTGCTTCCACACTCGCCGCGTCTGGGTCTTCTCGCCGCGCAAGATCGGCTCAACGTGCTCGGGCTTGAAAAGCAGGACCATTAGTTTAACCTCCCAACTTCAGCCAAATTTGCTGAAGTTGAAACGCGACAACCGAGTTTCACACATCGATCAAAAGTAGGAATCCCGTCACGCCAAACGTGGCAACTTTTGTTGGGATGATGGTACTTATCTGAAATGTAATGGGGGCAATCTTCG
>Ga0114920_10000724_pt1 | contig 14473 bp, 13 predicted proteins | sample ChitaG_FD_88683 | JGI IMG/M metagenome (GOLD analysis project Ga0114920, IMG submission 88683) | Deep subsurface microbial communities from South Pacific Ocean to uncover new lineages of life (NeLLi) - Chile_00310 metaG | ecosystem: Environmental > Aquatic > Marine > Oceanic > Sediment ... | reverse complement strand
TTCCACATCTTTGAGTAATTCCACAATTTTGGATGTGTCGGTATTTCCGTAGTGGTAAGGATAAAGAATCTTGGGCATGAATGCCTTTGCAGCATCAGCTACCATCTCTGGTGTCATTGTGTAGGGCAGATTCATAGGAAGGAATGCAATATCAATATTTTTCAGCGCTTTCATTTCTGGAGTATTTTCTGTATCGCCTGCAACGTATACTCTCTTATCGCCAAAAGTAATTATGTAGCCATTACCTACACCTTTTGGATGGTAAGGGTTGCCTGGACTCCGCATATGTTTGATGTTGTAGGCGGGGATGGCTTCGATTTTTAAGTTTTGAACGGTTTTAATATCCCCATTTTTCATAATGATAACGTCCTCAATTTTCACTTTTTCAACACACTTTTCAGTCAAAACTAGATCGGTTTTTTCAGAGCTGATTATTTTAATTACTTTTGCATCAAGATGATCGCCATGTTCATGGGTTATCAGGGTAAGGTCAGCCTTAGGAAGTTGGCTGTAATCTGCATAACGGCCCACAGGGTCAACATGTATAATTTTCCCTTCAAATGTGAACATCACTGTCCCATGGCCAATGAATGTGATTTTTAAATCACCTTGAGATGTTTGTATAATATCTTCTTCAAACTCCTTCTGTACAGCCGCTACAAGAACAAATCCTACAAAAAAGACCAAAATCAAAAAATACAATTTACGCATCATTTAACCTCCTTAATCAAAGGATCTCTCTTAAGGAAGAATATTCCTTAAATATAAAATCATGTTCTACTTGGCAAATCAGACAGATAAAATTTCGTGGGCATGAATAAGCTTATCTTTAACTTTAAGTCCATAAGGACAAGCTGATTCACAGTTTCCTGAACAACTGGCGCAGATGAGAGGCTTTTTACCTTCATCTAGTTCTGCGTAGTAGCTCATAGCTTCCTTTTCCATCCCATAGTCTTCAAAATACATGCCGTATCGGAGAACATCGTTGATGGCGACGCTATGTGGACAGGCAGAAAGGCATTCGCTGCAGCTCACTCTGCAGTAATGCTGGCTTACTTGACGCTGATAATCAGCAATAACTTCTAAATCTGCCCTGTTTAATGGCTTTGCCGATGCAGCTACATATTCTTCAACATGAGAATAACTGCTCATGGTCGGAATACAGCAGTCGATGTTTGGATTGCTAAGGACCCAGCGAATAGCAGCTTGAGGATAGCTTACTTCCTGATTTACTAAAGATTTAAGATTCCCATGCTTTCCCCCTGCAAAGATTTTCATAGCAACTGTTCCAATTCCTTTTTTATGGACCTGTTCAAGGAGAGGCTCGATTGCTTTGCCTTCATCATGATTGTAAATGACAAGAACGACCTGAACAAAATCGTTGTCAAGGGCCTGTTTCAGGGTAACCTTTGCATTATGAGTGGAAAAACCAGTAAAACGAATCTTGCCTTGCTTTTTAAGCTGCGCATAGGCTGCAAGAAGTTCTTCATTATTAAACAATGATAGGTCGCTTATGCCATGTACCATAGCAACATCGACATAATCGGTCTGCATACGCTTTAAACTCTCTTCCACTCTTTTGATGATGTCTTCTCTCTTAATTTTCTGTCGAGCAGAATAACCATGTTTAGTCGTAATAATGACTTTATCTCGAATATCTTTCAAGGCTTGGCCGATAAATGTTTCACTCTTTTTGCGAAGATAGGTTTCAGCTGTATCAAAATAATTCACACCCAAATCATAAGCATACCTTAAAACATTTGGCTCAAAGAATGAGATAGCACCGCAGCTAACATCAGATACTTTCAGTCCTGTTTTTCCAAACGGATTGTATTTTTTAATCTTTAAAGCCGAAGATTCGCTTTGTGCTAATACTGTATGTCCAAAACCTGCTTTTGCTTTTTTTGCAAAACCAAATCCTAATACGCTTGAAGAAAAAGCTGTTAAAAAATTACGCCGGCTTACTTTAGCCATAATTTCCTCCTTTTTTTATTTACTTCCTCTTTATCTGAATAGGCAAGAGGAGTTCTAGTTTTTCGGCAAGATCCTTGTATTCTGAAGATAAAATATAGATCACAAAGTTTTCACCCCTACGGTCTGGCATTATCAATTTTGCTCCTTGCTCATAAGCACTTCTAGGCGGCTGTGAATCATAAAAATCAATTTCAATTTCTTTACCACCAATTTCTAAGATTAATTTATCGTTTGCTTTAAAGCCAGCGCTCTGGATACTCTCTTTTGTCCAGTTGGTTGAAATTGTAACCATGTCAGCACGTGCAGTACTGAAGTCAACAACATTTCCTTTCAAACTATTCTGTGTGATCTCTACATTTCCCACATTAACGTCATGATTAGAGAAGAAGTCTTCATCTAGAGCCTGATTCATGTTCACATCTGAAATCTTGAACTCTCGGCCTCGAGCTCCTACTTGCGATCTGAACCAGGAAGAAGGAATTTTGATGCCTTCAATTTCTTGATAGAGACCAAAGTCGAGATTAACTTCGAATCTTCCCTTTGCCTCCTCAAAACCCTTAAAGACAACTCTTTTGATTGTGAATTCTTTAGGGTCAAGATAAAACTCAACATTTAGAGCACCAACTTGAGTGGTCAGCATGTAGTGTTCTTTTGGTCCAAAGCTTTTTAATCCATGAAACTCAAGTTGCTCTTTAAAGTTTGCTAGAGTAAATAAACCGCTGCGAAGTTTAGCCTGAGCTTGATAGTTGGATTTCATGAGCCCTTCAAATTCTGTGATTTTGTTGTAGCAGTTTCTTATGACTTTGTTATCAGCAGCTAGGATGATTTCGGTGATTATAGGATCTTTTCCCACAGTAATTTTCATCCGCCCATCAGAAGAAACGTAATAGGTATTTGGTCCAGCTTTAAAAGAAAAATTCTTGATTTGAGATATCTTTTCTTTTCCTCCCGCAGCTTGGATATTCTTTTCAACAAGGTCCTTTACCTGTGAATCCTGTTTTGAACAAGATAGAAAAACAAAACTCAAGAGAAACAATAAACACGAAAAATAAGCATAAAGTCGACACTTGCACATTCTGTCCTCCTGAAATATTCTTTTTTGAATAATTTTAAAAAATATCACATCTTTATGCAAGATAGAATATATTTTGTTTTGGAATTTTGGTAATTGGAATTTGTTTGCAATTTAAATGTGCTATAATAGCCAGTCTTTAAGTCAAAACAGAACAAAAAGAGGAGATTACTCATGCCAGAAATCACGGCTAAAGGAAAGAATATTAGAGTTAATGAAGAAGGTTTTTTGGTTAATCCTGAAGAGTGGGACAAGGATATAGCTGACTTATTAGCCAAAGAAGAAGAAGGAATTGACGCTTTGACAGAAGACCATTGGGCAGTAATCAACTACATTCGTGAATATTATCTGGAAAAAAGTCTTGCTCCCATGGTGCGTAAAATCTGTAAAACTACGGGTTTTCAACTTAAATATATCTTTGAACTTTTTCCTTCCGGCCCCGCCAAAGGAGCATGTAAGCTTGCTGGGCTCCCCAAACCTGACGGCTGTGTTTAGAAACAAAGAAGGTCAATGCTAACATTTCTTAGATATGGAGTTATCATATCCTTTTTTATATGTGCAATTTCTTTATGCATTTTGGTTCTGAAAACCTTTCTTTTTGGCAAAAAGCCTCTTTATTCAGAACCTCAAGGAGTTAAAAATAAGGGGATTATATATGCTTTTGGGAAAGGGATGATGCCCTGGGAGAAAGAAAGTGCAGCAAGGCATCTTCCAACCTACATTGCAGGGATTTTGTATCACTCTGGTATTTTTGCTGGATTGTTTTACATTCTCTTGATTGTGACTCCCTTCTTCCCTGGCTTGTTTTTAATTAATGCCTTGCGAATCCTCATGCTCTGTGGGATTGTTTGCGGAGTGGCCCTCTTTCTCAAAAGAATTTTTAAAACTACATTGAAAAATATAAGCTGCCCGGATGATTTTGCTTCTAATATTCTCGTCGATTTATTCTTGTTTTTTGCCTTAATAGACACTTTCATATCGAGCGTAAGGTCTGTTTTTCTTTTTGCTGCAATCTTAATGCTACTCTATATTCCAGTAGGTAAAATCCGCCACTGCTTTTTCTTTTTTTATAGCAGAATTCTTTTTGGACTTTTCTATGGAAGAAGGGGAATTCTTCCTCAAAAACAGAGGCAATTTAAGGTCTAAAAAAAATGAATAATAAAGAGGCTGTAAAGGATCCGTTCGAAGATAAAATAAGCAACCTTAAACCTGAGGACTTGAGGAAAGCGCTCCAAATTTTCAAAGAGAAGATAAATTACGACTATGCAGCTTTCCTCAATACATGTGTCCACTGTGGTCTCTGCGCTGAATCCTGTCACTACCATTTAACCTATAAAGATTTAAAATCTCTTCCTGCATATAAATTGAATCTTGTAATAAAGGTTTTTAAAAAAAACTTTAGCCAAACAGGCAAAAGAATATCTCGTTGGGTTGGTGCTGAAGAATTGAATCCTCCTGTTGTTAAGGAATGGATAGATTCTTTATTCGGAAGGTGTACTCTTTGCGGCCGCTGTGCTTTAAATTGCACCATGGGGATTAATATTCCTTATATCATCCGGACAGGTAGAAGCGCATTGGCTGCTATTGATCTTGTTCCCCCTGGCTTGCAATCCACAGTTGATACTGCGCTTAGATCTGGAAACAACATGGGCATACCAAAAGAAGATTGGCTTGAAACCATTGAATGGCTGGAAGAAGAGCTGCAGCAGGATGTAAGTGACTCAAAGGCCAGACTTCCATTAGATGAAAAAGGGGCCAGAATGCTCTATACAATTAACCCTCGAGAAGCAATGTTTTTTCCTTTGTCCATTTCAGCTGCCGGCAAAATATTTTATGCAGCAGGAGAGAGATGGACTTTTTCCTCTGATTATTACGACGTAACAAATTACGGACTGTACAGCGGCGATGATGAAGCAGCTGGGATAATGTCAGAACATTTAATTATGTCTATGAAGAAGTTGAGATGTCATACTTTAGTTCTTGCTGAGTGCGGTCATGGATTTAACTCAAACAGATGGGAGGCACCTGAATGGCTGAGCCGGAAATATGGTTTTGAAGTAAAAAGCATTCTTCAAATCGTTGCGGATTATATCCGCGAAGGGCGGATTGATCTGGACCCTTCACGTAACAAAAAAATTGTCACACTTCACGATCCATGCAATCTAGTCCGACTAGGGGGAATAGTTGAAGAACAGCGTTATATTCTCAAGCATGCCACAGCTAACTTTGTTGAAATGACACCTAATAGAGAAAAAAATTACTGCTGTGGAGGTGGAGGAGGTCAATTAGCCATGACTCGTTTTACAGAAAGACGTCTCAAAGTAGGTAAGATAAAGGCAGACCAGATTCGCAGCACAGGTGCCAAAGTGGTTGCAACTCCCTGCCACAACTGTATTGACCAGCTTATGGAACTCAATAAGCACTATAAACTTGGAGTAGAGATAAAAACAGTCTGTGAAATTGCTGCTGATGCACTCGTAATAAATAAAAAAAAGACGAACACTTTTCACTCTTTACTTTCTTCGTGAGGCAGCAATTTCTTTGACAGCCTCAATTGCAATCTTTATGTGTTCTTCAGTATTAAAAGGCCCTATTCCAACCCTTGCTGCCCCATGTAACTTTGCAGTACCAAGTTGTTTATGGGTAAGTGGAGCACAATGAAGTCCAGTTCGGCATGCTATATTGTAATCCACATCCAGTATGGTCCCTGTATTCAGAGCTTCCAGTCCATCAATATTAAAGAGGAATATCGCGATATGATCTGTCAGGTCATCCTGACAGTATAATGTCACTCCCTCAACATTTTTCAGGCCGTCCCTGAGCTTGGTTACGAGCTTCATTTCTTGCCTGTGGATATTCTTCAAGCCTTTTCTCTGAATCCATTTCAATCCTGCATGAAGACCAGCTACTCCTAGCGTATTTAGCGTCCCATACTCAAGTCTGTAGGGATATTCAAAGAGGTGAGTTGGGACTGCTGAACGAACTCCTGTTCCACCTGCCTTTGTATGTCTGATTTCAATCCCCTCTCTGACATATAGTCCTCCTATTCCAGTCGGGCCAAGGAGAGATTTATGTCCAGTAAAAGCAATTACATCAATATTTAATTCCTCGATATCAACAGGAATCTTTCCTGCCGACTGAGACACATCAACAACAAACGGTATCTCTCTCTCTTTACAGTATTTTCCAATTTCTTTAACAGGCTGAATAGTCCCAATCACATTTGAGGCATGATTAACTATAACAAGCTTTGTGTTTTTCTTTATTTTTTTAGGAAAATCGTCCGGATCAACGAATCCTTTCCTATCAAAGGGGATATGGTCTACTTCAACGCCTTTATATTTATAGAGATGATACAGCGGCCTTAACACAGAATTGTGTTCGATAGTTGTGGAGACAGCGTGATCGCCTTCTTCCAGCATTCCATTAATGATCAGATTCAGAGCATCAGTTGAATTATATGAAAAACATAGTCTATTCGGATCTTTTCCGTTAAAAAATTTTGTTAGCATATCACGCGTTTTCTCTACCAATTCTCCAGTTTCCATACAGAGATCATATCCTGAACGTCCGGGGTTCACTCCGAAATTCCGGTAAAAATGATCCATGAATGTATAAACTTCTTCAGGCTTAGGGTATGATGTTGCCCCGTTATCCAAGAATATAAGCTTGTCCATTTTATGCCTCCACAAGTGAACAGATCTCTCTCACACAAAATTTTACGGCACTAATAAGACATAAAATTTATATTAAATCGCAGGCTAAAATCAAACCATTTCTAACAATAAATTGACAGAACTTGCCATCTTGGAATAAAATGAATGCTTTTATAGGGCTAATAATAGAGAAGATATTCAAGCGGTTAAATAACTGATGGAATTTAACATAAACAAAGCCATAGAGTTTCTCCTGGCAAGGGGAAATCTCCCTATCTTATACTGGTTAAAGAAAGATATTCTCGAAGTACCGGTTGATAGAGAATATAAAAACTTGAAGAAATATGCATCCCGCATAAGAATTTTAAAACGTCAGAAGCCAAACGGTGGATGGTGTAAAAAGAGATATGAAGGGCACCCCCGCTGGGAAAAAACCTATTACATCGTTGATACGCTGAAAAATATTCTCAAACTACATAATTTCGGATGCTCTATTGAAGAAAAAGGGATTCAAAAGGCAATTAAATTCATATTTTCTACACAAACTAAAGAAGGAGATTTCCGCGGGGCTTATCTTAATGAATATGCACCTACGTACCATGCCTTAATACTTGAAGTTATCTGTCTTCTTGGTTTTCACAATGACAAAAGGACCCAAAAAGCATTTCGATGGATTATAAACAACAGACAAGATGACGGAGGTTGGGTCATTCCATACAGAACAATAGACAAAGAACAGCTTAAAAGACGCTATAATTTAGAAGCTCAGCTAAAGCTCGACCCAGTCAAACCGGATAAATCTCAGCCTTTTTCCCATCTTGTAACCGGGATGGTACTTCGAGCCTTTGCAGCTTCTCCAACTTGGAAAAAAAGCAAAGAAGCACACAATGCAGGAGAGCTGTTGATGAGCCGATTCTTCAAAGCAGATAAGTATGAAGACAGGTACCTCCCTTCTTTTTGGGAAGAAATCACCTATCCTTTCTGGGCGACTGATATATTAAGCGGTCTCGATTCTCTTTCGAAAATTGGCTTTTCTACAGAGCATGTAAAAATCCAGTTAGCACTAAACTGGCTTCAAAAAAAACAGACTCAGCAGGGTCACTGGAAAGCAGGATTTAAAAAATCTTCGTTAGAAGACCATCTTTGGGTAACACTTGCTGTTTTAGGTGTTATAAAAAGATTTGGATTGCTAGAACTCTAGTCTCAATTATTGAAGAAGAAAATTATGTAATTTTGATAAGAACTTAATTGTATAATCATATTGGGAATTAGTTAATGTATTCAGTTGTTTTTCTTTCTATCTCTGACATAACTTTGAGGAGCAGGATTCTTGTCTGATTGAACTCATGATTTAATTTCGGACTTTCATACGAGTCTTGATGTAAAAGCACGAGATTCTTAAAGGAGCTAAGCCCATTGAAACAACTTATTATATTCTGCATTAGCCTTTTAAGTTCATCTAAATCAAAATCTTTTTTATATATAATTTTCTGTGTTTCTTGATAAAAATGAAAAAAAACATTTGCCCATTCAGGATTGTCTCCTTTCTTTAACAAATCAGCAAGAAAATTCAAGACCTCTGCCAATTCTCGCACTCTCCATTTTTCGACTTTTTGCATAGTTTTTTAATAATGACATAATCATTTTTAAAAATCGAGGAAAAAATTTAGAGAAGTAAGAAGAATAGGATTGGAGATTTTTACCCGAGATTGAGCTGTTTGAACATTTCTTTCTACTGATATATTATAAGATTTGAACAAATAAGAAAATATAATTACGGATGAAGTATTTTTTGAGCCTTGGCAGTAACCTTGGAGATAGAAAGAGAAATCTTGCTCAAGCCCTTACTTTTTTAAAAAAAGATAAGGTGGAATCCCTTAAGATTTCTTCTGTATATGAAACACAGCCCACTGATTTCACCCTGCAACCCTGGTTTTTTAACCAAGTCGTTGAGGTGGAGGCGGACTTCCACCCAGAGGCTTTATTCTCTTTAACAAAAAAAATCGAACATAGAATGGAAAGAAAACCCTCAATACAAAAAGGGCCCCGGATTATTGATATCGATATTCTTCTTGCAGAAACAAGAATTATCCGAACAAAAAAATTGGAGATTCCACACCCAAGATTGGAAAAGAGAAATTTTGTCCTTGTTCCTTTTGAAGAAATATCCCCTGAAACTGTTCATCCTGTCCTTAATGAGAATATTGAGAATCTGTTGAAAAAATCTAAGGACCGGTCAGTCGTAAGGCTGATTAAGCAATAAGTCTGCTCGTAAATAATCCAGGTTAGAACTTGCTCTTGTTTGCGAATATTTATTTTTGCTATAATTTTGTCTGTTTTTCACACAAGGTTTTAGTCAAATATTACACAGATGTTTGTTAGATATGATTAACAAGAAGGATCGGATTTGCTTCGCTCAAATGGCAGGGCAATAGCCTAGATTGCAATGATTATTCTGGATATGTGAGGCATTAATTAAAAAAAACATTTATTTTATTCTACTGATTTTTTTTATAAGCGGCTTTTCCTACGCCCAGACAAAAGGAACCATAAAGGGCCAGGTTTCTGGCGAAGAAGGGAAGCCATTAGCCAATGTCAAGGTGGAAGTAAAAAACACATCGATAAAAACCCATACCATTTCTGATGGGACTTTTGTTTTAAAAGATATGGAACCAGGGAAATATCAACTCCTATTTACCCATCTTGATTATATGTCCAATATAGTCAAAGTCACTGTAAGTGAAAAACCAAGCAAATTTATCCAAGTTTCTCTATCTAAAAAAAATCCAATGTTTTTTATTATCAAAGAAGAGATCACTGTAACTGCGGAAGCGGACTCCATAATAGATGTTAGTCTGCCATCTCATCGCACTATACTCCCCAGCAGTGTATTAGCCGAATTGGGAATAGCCAATATTGCAGAAGCCGTGGAGAAGGCCTCTGGAGTGTCAATGGTTGGCAAAGGAGGGTATTCCATGGTTCCAGCAATAAGGGGACTCACAGAGCACCGGGTTCTACTCCTTGTTGATGGAGTTCGGATTACATCTGAAAGGCGTATAGGAGCGAGTGTTTCTTTCATCAATCTCAATAATATTGACTATATTGATATAAACCGCGGACCTTATTCGGTCTTCTACGGTTCTGGAGCCATTGGGGGGATTATTAACATTGTTACCAAATCACCCGGTCCCAATGAACCATTCAAAGCAAATTTCCAACTTGGATACAATACAGTAAGGCAAGAAAGATCTGCTTCATTTAATTTGAGCGGGTCCCATGGGAAATTCGGTTTCATGATAGGAGTTAATGGAAAAAAAGCCGAGGATTATTCTTCATCTTCTGGAACAATAATAGAACAATCCCGCTATTCGGATTATGACTTTATGCTAAAAATTATTAGGGGAGGAGACAACTCCCAGCTCTATTTCACTTTTTTCAATTGTCATGGTACAAACATCGGCAAGCCCAGCCCAACAGCTAGGCTTAAACCACGCTGGTACCCTAGAGAGAGAAACACAATCTTAACTCTTGGTTACAAGCTAAAAAACAAGTTTCATTTGGATACTTTAAATGTAAACTTTTACCTCTTTCCATCAATGCTAGAGACCCAGAAAGATAATTTGAGGGAATCACTGACTGTAAAAAAAAGGAACCTGGCTGAGATCAAAGGCACCAATTTTGGGTTTAAGGTTCGGGGAGGAAAGGGCTTAGGTCAAAAGCATACTCTAAACTTTGGTTTCGATTTTTTCGGACGCAACAGTATAAACGACAAGAACACTGAATGGAAGTTTGATGATTACGGCAATATTACTGAGAAAACAGAAGATACATCGCTCCTTGATGCCCGGAGAAATAATTTTGGCATGTATATAGATGATAAGATCCAGATATCATCCTCTGTAATAGTGAATTTAGGTGCCCGATTTGATTACATCAGCACCAGCAACTTTACTGACTCAACAAGTAGGATTTCAAGACGCGACCAGTCATTCACTGCATATATCGGATCTATATTGCAAGTAACCCCCCATTTTTCATTATTGGCTAACCTGGGTCGCTCCTTTCGATTCCCATCAGTAAGCGAGCTGTTTTACACTGGATTGACTGGTAGGGGAACGGTTTTTGGAAATTTAAATCTAAATTCAGAGAGGGGTGTAAACCTGGATTTTGGTTTGAGGTACCTTCACGATAACTATTACGCCTCAATTTATGTTTTTAGTAACTCAGTGAGTGATATGATTCTTAAATTCAAAGGTGCAGGTGAAGAAGAGTATAATTATAGGAATCTAACCAAGGGCTATATCCATGGTATTGAGGGTGAATTTTATTTCTGGCTGATTGAAAATTGGGAATTGTTTATCAATTTCCACCATATGAAGGGCAGAGAAAAAGGCACCAATGCAACCCTTAATTATATTCCTGCTTCCCGTGTAACCTTTTGGCCAAAGTTTTCTCTGGGCAAGTTCTGGGTAGAGCCAAGAATTACCTTAACTGCTGCAAAGAAAGACCCTGGCCCGCTCGAAATTGAAATAAAAGGGCATACTCTTCTAGATACAATTTTCGGCTTCAAGCTTAATCAAAATATAACTCTACTCGCTATTGCACAAAATATACTAAACCGAACATATCGCTTATCTGCTGATGAACAAGGAGTGGATGCTCCAGGCAGAAGTATCATCTTCAAACTTTCCTGTTCCTTTTAGAGCTATGGCTTAAAGTCTATAAATTTGCTGCAGACTTCTTTGATCGTTTCTTATAATAGCAATTAGTATTCAGTAAATGGTAACATGCTGAAAGATGACTAGAGGCCGTAGGTTCAGAATCGAAGGAGATGTAAACATGGCAAAAATAAAAATAAGCGTAGAAAGGATCGACGGTTATTGCAACCTTCCTATGCAAGTAGACGATTATTTCTACGTGGAAGATTCCAAGCTTTATATTCCTGAAGGAAAATATATTTGTATTTGGGCATTACAAAGCATGATGCCAATTTTTCCCCTTCTGGTTGAAAGAAACAAGTTAGAAAAAGAGCACTGGGTAAGAAAGGTGAAAAATTTTTCCTGTCCAGACCCGAAAGGACTAGTGCAATTTCGACTTGAAGTGCTTGAATAATTAGGAGATATGATTAAAAGTGATCAAGGTTGATATAAGTAAATGCACTGGTTGCAAAAGATGTGAGTCTGTTTGTGCTTTTTTCCATACAGGAAGGATTAATAATCACTTAGCTAGAATAAAAATTATTAATATATATGAAATCGGCATTGATGGTCCTGTGGTATGCATTCAATGTAGCGAACGCTACTGCATGAACTGCCCATCAAATGCCTTAACCATAGGTCCCTTTGGGCAGGTGATCGTTTCTCCCACACTGTGTACACTCTGTTGCATATGTGAGGCGGCATGCCCAATAGGAGCGATTGAAATATTCAATGATCTTCTCTATGTCTGTGATCTTTGTGGTGGAAAGCCAAAATGTATTGAAGCTTGTACAGAAGGAGCAATTACATACGATGATAAAGATGTATTATCCCCATCTTTATCAATAATAAAAGATAAAACTAGTAATATGAATACAAGCCAGAAACAATATTTTTATCTTAAGAAGCTTGGGCTTGAGGTAAGGGAAAAATGGAGGAAGCAACTTGCTTAAATATGGTTACGGCGGAAGAATACTAAGAATAGATCTTACAAAACGAATATTCCGCATAGAGGCTCTTGATTCTTTCTGGATAAAGCCCGTTATAGGAGGACGGGCAGCAAATACAAAAAGGCTTTTTGAAGAACTAAACCATAATTGTGATCCTTTGGGACCCGGTAATATCCTTATCTTCGGCATCGGGCCTCTCACCGGATCGCTCCTTCCAGCATCTGCTTATTACACTGTTACAGCAAAATCCCCGCTAACAGGGATATTGGGGGACTCAGCAGCAGGAGGACAATTTGCCGCAGAAATGAAACTCACAGGCTTCGACCAGATAATAATCAAGGGAAAGGCTGATAGTCTCCTCTATATTATGGTAACAGAATCCGGGGCTGAGTTTGTAGATTGTCCGGAATATTCAGGAAAGACTATTACACAGACAACAAAAACCATCAGAAAGGAAAGAAAGGACTATTCCATACAGGTTGCTGCTATTGGTCCGGCAGGAGAGAATCTTGTCCTATTTTCTACTATAGTCTCAAGCGGGAATAGGGTAAATGGGCGCACCGGCATGGGTGCTGTAATGGGATCAAAGAATATAAAAGCACTGGCTGTTAGGGGCTCTTTATCTCTGGAAGTTGCTGATCCCCTTGTTTTTCTATCGGAGGTCAAGAAAATTGAGAAGGATATATTGAATCATAAAGAATACCAGAAGCGCTATAGGATGGGCACCACGATGTTGATGCAGGATTTAAACCATATTGGCATCCTTCCTACTAAACATTTTCAGGAAGGAGTTTGTAAATATGTAGACGAGATCTCAGGACAGAATCTTGAAAGCAGCTACAAAGTTAAGAATAAAGCATGCTTTAATTGTAATCTCCATTGCTCACGCTATTATTTGGTTAATGATTGCGAGGCTGAAGGACCTGAGTTCGAAACCCTCTGCAGTTTTACTTCACGGATTGGAAACCGTAATCTTCCCTTTGCCCTGGAGATGAATGTTTACCTGAACCAGATGGGACTGGATTCTATATCAACTTCTGAGGTGATTGGTTGGATAATGGAGTGTCAGGAAAAAGGTCTGATACGTCCTGAGGATTTGGATGGTCTTCATATTCCATGGGGTGAGATAGATAAGGTGCGTGAAGTTGTGGATATGATAACTTTTCGCCGTGGGATTGGAGACAGGCTGGCAAATGGAGCTAAAAAATTGTCAGAAAGCTTTAGTAAAGAGGCAAAAAAACTTGTGATGCATGTAAAAGGATTGGATATTATTTGTGGAGATCCCCGAGGAATTAAAGCCTATGGCCTCACCTATGCGATTGCTGCCAGAGGTGCTGATCACCTTCGCGCTGAGCCATACTTCGAACTCACTAACAGACAAAAGGAGGCAGAAAGGCGTTTCGGCACTAAAAAAGCTGCAGATAGGCTTGCTGAAGAGGGTAAAGCTGCCTTAGTAACCTATTCTGAAAAGATTGCGCTCCTTACTGATTCCTTGACTATGTGCAAAAATATCGGTCTCTGCATGGATATTTTAAACTTTGAAAATGCTTCCGTCCTCTTAAAAGCTGGTACAGGGATAGATTACTCTCCTGAATACCTGGAGAAAAAACTAAAAAATCTTATCGACATAGAATTTAAACTAAATAAAAAATTCGGAGTAAAAAAAGAAGATAACACTTTACCGGAAAGATTCCGAGAAGAACCTTTAAGCGAAGGTCCAACAAAAGGCTCAACTGTGGATATTAAAAGAATGGTGGATGAGTACTATAAGATTCACAAGTGGGATTAACACAGTAAATCTGCTTAATATTACATACTGAGTTAATGCGTCACGGTGTTACTTAATATTGGAGGTTCATCACGTTTTTGAGTACCTGGAATAGTTTGGGATGTCTTTTTAAAGACAGAATCTGAGAAGGAGTCAGAGCGACATCGGAGGATTTAGCCTTTCCGAGTTGTTCCTCGAGGGAAGCCCGAAGGGCTCCGAGGACTGTTTGAGCACGGTAGAGTCAACCTGGCGGGATTAAGGATGGGTGAGGGACATCATTGCGTTGCTTAAAACTGACATGCGGAGTTCCACAGGGCCGAGAGGAACAGCGAGGAAATGGCGTTATAAATCCGACT
>Ga0114920_10000722_pt1 | contig 14490 bp, 7 predicted proteins | sample ChitaG_FD_88683 | JGI IMG/M metagenome (GOLD analysis project Ga0114920, IMG submission 88683) | Deep subsurface microbial communities from South Pacific Ocean to uncover new lineages of life (NeLLi) - Chile_00310 metaG | ecosystem: Environmental > Aquatic > Marine > Oceanic > Sediment ... | reverse complement strand
GTTCTGGAGCCAGAAACTGAGCCGTATGTATGGGCAAGGAACCTCACATGAAAAGGCATCTGAGAAACATCCTTCCCAAATGACTCTCGAACAAAAGAAGGAGAAAGCCAAGGAACTCTATGAGAAGGGATGGTCTCTATCCCGCATAGCAATATATTTGGGCGTATCCAAGAGCACAGTTTATAACTGGATACATGATTATCCCTATAAGAACCTATAAGAAATAGATTAGGCTGTAATCTGGGGGTAATAATCCTCACAACTATACAGGATTACGGGGCAGGTCATAGGCGTAAAATCATAAAGCAAAAAAGGAACCTTTTTATACACGAAGTAACAGAACGCTATTTTGTTATCTGAACCATTTTCAAAATAGGTTTTCTTGTTGTCTACAGTTCAGGGGGTGTATAATTTGGCTAACTAAAAAAGCTTTTCTCGGTTAGTATTAGATAGTACACTGTTTGGAGATTAATTATGATCAGGTGGATATCCTACCCAAAATCCAAACGCCCCCCTTTAATTGCACAGAAAATCTCTACCGTATTTGAAAGAGTATCGTCCAGTATTGATAGTACTAGCAAGGATCTCGCTAGCAATGCAGTCCTTGAATTGCTAGCGAACGGTTTACGAGATATTGGATTCAGGGTTGAGCGAGGAAAAAGGAAAGAAGACAGAATTGATGTACCTGTCCTCTTCGGACGGAACGGCAAAGTGGAAAAGACATTTCAAGTCGATGCGTATAATCCTGACGAATGTGTTGTATTGGAAGTCGAAGCAGGGAGAGGAGTGTTGAACTACCAATTCCTAAAGGATATCTTTCAAACATGCATGATGTCGGATGTAAAATATGCAGCCATTGCGGTCAGAAATATATACAAACACAGCAATGATTTTAAGGTGGTCGCAACATTCCTTGAGACACTCTATGCAAGCAACAGGCTCCAGCTTCCACTGGAAGGTATCATACTGATAGGATATTAAGCACAACCTTTACCCGAGCAAACCGATATTATAAGTTAAAATGTTTAATCTTACGGAGGAGAAATTGTCAAGTACAATGATTTCCTTATTCACAGGGGCAATGGGTCTTGACTTAGGCTTCGAACTTGAAGGGTTTGAGACTCGGGTAATTGTAGAAAATGACCGCGCCGCTGTAGACACTATCAGATTAAACCGCCCAGGCATTCCGGTTATCATGCGGGAAAATGGTAAGCGCGGATTTCGTCCTGCTTCAATTGAAGAGGTCTCAACCGATGAACTTCTCAAAGTTGCTGGTCTGGGTATTGAGGAAACAACAGTCCTGATTGGTGCACCTCCTTGTGAACCTTACTCCACAGCCGGACGTCGGAATGGAAAGGCGGATCACAGAGCAGATGGAATTTTAGAATTCATCCGAATCATTAAGGAAACAAGACCCCATTATTTTATATTAGAGGAAGTTGATTCTTTTCTCTCCTCTGCAGTTCGGCATATCCCTTTCTATGAGAGGATTAGAAAGACTGAGGACGAGTTAGCTCCAGAAGAGAGGCTTGGTTCCTTCTTCCATGAAGTGATGGCTGCGTTCGAAGACACCGGATATATTCTATCATTTGATCCTGACAACCCAAAAGGTTGTGTCCTGAATGCCGTAGACTTTGGAGTAGCACAAAAGCGTAAACGCTTCATACTTATAGGTAGTCGGGAAGGCCCCGCCGTAAAACTCCCAGTAAGGAATAAGATTCAACCTAAGACACTCGGCCAGATCTTGAATGAAATCAATGACCCTTCACCTGAGTACAGCAATTTCCCACCTTCCTGGGGACAGTATCTCCCTTTGGTACCACCAGGCGGCTGTTGGCGTGACCTACCAAATGATATCCAGCGGATAGTACTTGGAGGTGCGTATGATGACCCAGAGAACACTTATACAAAGGGTAAGAAAGGAGGCCGGACAGGTTTCATGCGCCGCCTCTCGCGTGGTTTGCCATCTCCAACTCTTGTGGCCAGCCCAACTACAAAGGCAGCCTGCATGTGTCACCCAGATGAAAACCGACCGCTGTCAGTTAGAGAGTATGCTGCTCTGCAGGGTTTCCCACAACATTGGTTGTTCCAAAGGTCAATAGCAGCGAAATACCGTCTTATTGGTCAGGCAACGCCGGTTCCACTCGCACAGGCAATTGCACAAGCAATCAATGAGTCGATGGACAGCCAAAGTCAGTCAATAATATCAATAACTACGCCCGATACTTTAACATAAGAGTTGAACGCTCAGTTTTAGAGCCTAAGTATAGTCAGATTCCTAGGTTCAAGGTAGAAAGTTATTGAACAATAGGAAATTCAAGCGCCGATATATCACCTGAAGTTGGAGATAACAGGGTGAATTCAACAAACCGAAGAGAGGACATAAAGAGAGATTTTCAGCAGGCTTTGCTGACTTGGGCCAAATCGAACCTGAGGGACTATCCCTGGCGGCGAACAAAAAACAGTGCTTACAAGATCCTGGTAGCCGAGTTGCTGCTGAAGCGTACTACGGCAACTGCTGCCGCTAGAGCTTACAATCCTTTTATACGAAAGTTTCCCACTGTAAATCACCTTTTCCACGCCACCGAGGACGAACTTGCTGGTACCCTAGAACCAATAGGACTATCAAAACAGCGTGCACACGCTATCAAAGAATTAGCCCAAGTTCTCATACAACGCTATGAGGGGCAAGTTCCCACTACACTAGAGAAGCTCTATGATCTTCCCGGAATAGGTGATTACGCTGCTCGGGCTATCATGTCATTCAGTCATGATACTCCGTTAGCTGTCGTTGATGGGAACGTTGAGCGAGTGCTGCGCCGTGTCTTCCAAGACCAATTGGTGAAAATTCCCAATAGGGCAACTATACAGAATATTGTCGATGACTTATTGCCGGAGAACGGACATCGTAATTTCAACTTTGCCTTACTGGATTTAGGGTCACTCATTTGCCGTCCAACACGGCCATCGTGTTACAAGTGTCCCCTTCAAAGATGGTGTGATTATGCAAGGATACCTCAGGACACAAGACTTAGTGGACGGCTTCGGGGCCTGCGTCAAGCGCGACAATTATCCTTATTAGAGCTAGCTAAAAAAGCCGGGGTAACGAAACTCACGATTATTAATATGGAGGCTGGAAGGACTTACCCCCGAAAAGAGACATTGAGGAAAATTGCTCGGGTGCTGGATTTATCTATAGAAGATATCGCAGAGAGACTCTAGGAGGGATTCAGGGTTGTGTAAGAAGACTTACCTCGTGACAACTGAATCATGCTAAAGAGGCAAGTCCTATAAACCTTGGCCACAAGAAAACTGGAATGTTCATCATAGGGCAAACATACGAAAACCGACGTGGCCGATACGTTGTGCTTGCTATCCGTGGGAACAAACTTGATGTCAGATACGAAGATGGCACAACAGCAATTTTAGATGCCGTGATACAAAAGCGCATTATCAGCAATTTAAACAAGGAGCACGATAGTCGGCAGGGAATGACTGCGGGTACCCACCCAAGAAAATCTGCACCCAGTATGATTCCTGACTGGATACGATACGATATTTGGAACAGGCTTCTTTTTGACCGATACTTTAACGCGGACGTTGCCAACCGTCTTGTATATATCGACATCGATGAGGAAGAACTAGCAAGGCTTGCCCCAGAAGATATGGCCTGGCCACCTCCCCTAAGAGATTTTACCGTAGCTACTCTGAAAACGCTGGATCTTCGACGAGGTCATCTTCTTGACACCCACTTCCGGCGACTACAAGATTGGATAGCTGATGGTGCCAATTCACCCCCTCCATTTATGGCTGTCCTGGTTCTTTTCTGTCTCGTTGCTCAACGTATGAAAACTGACGAGATATTTCATGCGAATAATTATTACGACCGCCTCGCTGAGATGCTACTGAAAGATAATTATACACGGCAGAAACGCGAGGATATTCGTGTTGGCTTTGAGCATTCTCAAGAACTATGGCAACAACTTGAGATCTGGCTTATATCTCAAAGTGGGCGTTTTGGTCTACCAAGTGCCCGTCCAATGTATGGCCTAGCGCATGTTGGATACCCGATATCGCAAGCCCTCTTACGAGCCAATGATAGGCAGAAACTTCCGGAATTCTTTTGGGAAGCTGGTTTTGAACCTGGACAGGAACTGCCTCCGGCCGACATGGAACGCCTCATGACACACTGGGTTCCAAATTCTACACTCAGCCAGGCGGCAAAAGCGAGTTGGAGGAATAATACTGCAAAGCGTAGGATGGCCGAGGTTGCTAGCCTCGAATTGAGTAGTTGGAATGGTGCAATCCCGACCCAAGGAAGGGAGCATTATACTGCCCCGACTACACCAATAGCCCTTGAATCATGGGTGTGCGGCGGGCCCAGGCCCCGGTTAATATGGGGCATCGTTTTTAGGATGCCACCAGGATGTCCCGAAGTTACTTATGAGGTTACTGAGGATGGATGCGGACCACCTGTGGATGGAGAGTATACTAAATCGGTCAGAGTTTTCAGAGGACTAGGAGAGCGATGGTCGGAACCTGTCCAAGGTGTTTCAATCGCGGACTTTTTAGTGACCAGGGTCTCTATGGTTGATAAGGATACAAGGTCAAAGGCAGTATGGCAACCACGGAAAGTACTTGTCCTCACATGGGATGACGAATTCAAAGTCTACCGATCCCAGAAACACTTGGAGTTTGGACGTCGAAGTATGGTACTAGTCTACAAAGCAGTCGCAACCAAAGTGTCACAAGTAATATCCCCAGTTGATGCTGGTGCCATGAGACAAGTCCCAGATTCCTGGGGAGTTCCGCAGGACTGGGTAGTCTTTGAGGATGTAAAACTAACACGAATCCCAGACACGGGCTATGATGCCGATCTTGATGCCTTAGTCCCCGAGATTCGGTCCAGCATCGTGTGGACTGGAGGATTGGCACTTCCCGGTAAGAAGCGATGGCTTGCTTCACGATTGCCGACTATCGGTATTAATAGCATAGAGGAAATACAACGAATGGTCGCTATAGTCCAACATAAATCAATTCTTAGCCATACCGAGGATTATCCTGCACCACTTCATTTGGAAGTTGATGGCAATGCGCTCGACGTCAACCTTGCTGTTTGTAACCTGACTGATGGGGTTTATGGTCTCACTGTCACCGTCTCACGTTCTGGCCATTCCAGGGACGATGAGGATATGGCACGGCAAACCTTCGAAGTCAGGTCTCCAGACTGGCCATTAAGCGAAAGTTCCAATTCCTTAGGTCATCGGTCTGATTTGCCTTACTGGACACTTTCAGCTGGCTTGCTTGCAACTAATAGCACTAATGGAGAGACTGTATTAATTAAAGGATCTTCAGTGCAGCCTCAATGCAGTCTATCTACTCGTGTTATCAAACTTCCCAATACCCTCAACCCCAAAATGGGAGCTGACCAAGAGGACATAATCGGTTCAGGACATACTCTCGAACGCACTTTAGGTGGAATTGCAAATTGCTTCAATGGAGCACACTATTGGATTATCGAACCCGTCAATAATATGGCAGGGTTTTATCGTCCAAAAGATGGTGTATGCAAATACTGCGGCTTACGCGAAAGATTCTACCCCTTTCACCATATTGAACTATTATCCCGACAGAGTACCCGACCTAGACGCGAACCACATCTGAACCAAACCGAGTCGACTACCGCAACCATGATGACCAGAGCCCCTGACGACCGCACTAATGATTTTGATGGACTTCTGGATGCGTGCTTAACACTTGGAGGAGGTAGCTGGTCACAGTTTGAACTTCTTGCGAGGCAGGTCTCAAATGACCCCGCGTTCTCACACGAAGCAATCCAACTCTTTTCAGCACTTGGTCATATAGAAGTCCAACTAGATAAGACGGGAACACGTCCTATGCAGTGGGAGGTAGCTCCACCTTCGGTAGCGACGACTGCATCCAGGAAATTAATCCTCTCAGGATACCGTTCACCACAACTCCTGCAAACAATAGAAAAAGCAGTGCAAAAGGTAGGCGGTATGGTAGATACTATGTCTAATGGGCATGGCCCCACTGCTTACTTAATTACTGGAATTAATAATGAGTTACTTCTAGAGATGGTAAAAATAGTCAATGCAAATACCAGAACTGGGTTGACCATTGCAGACCGTCCTGACGTGTCAATCTCTGCACAACTTACCTCTCTTTGCAGGGTCTTAACCGAAGCACATACAGTATCACAACCTGTTAAAGCGGAAGCTTTCGATTTATCCAAGGCCTCTTGGGTAGCAGATATGTTCGCAGATAATGATGGCCTCTACCGTTCTGATTCAATGCCGCGCTTGTACTTGTTACGAAGGAAAGGAATATACTATCAGGTATCTTACCGTGTGGGGAAACACTTAGCTGCAGCTTTTAATAATACAAATCTGCTAGCGTATAATATCCATAGTCAACAACTGGAATGCCCCTTGGGGGCACAATTACCAGGCCTATACGAGCGTGCAGCAGTATTGAGCAGCGGTTTACCACCAGTAATAGACCTAAATAAAAAAAATGTCATATACGGCCAAGTGACAATTGAGGTTGCATCAGCTATATGGACAGCAGTTTACACTGATGGCCAGATTCCTAGGAGGAAATTGTGATGAATCTACTCCATCCAATGAAACTTTATGAATCTCTCAAAGATAGCTACCTTTCCTACTACGATACTGCATTCCGTCTGCGGGACGATGCAATCCAGGCAGAGCGCCACAAACTCCTAAGTGAAGAAAGTGTATTATTTACAGAACCTTTGCTAGAACCGGTACCTGGCTACGAAGAATACAAGAGTATTGCTGAACTATCACACATAGTCGGACTTACTCCGGAACAAGCGGATATTCTAGCACGCTCAATCTTTAACCAGCCTGCAAGCTTTCGTCTTCGGAACCACCAGCAGGACTCCCTTATAACATCCGTAGCAGGTACGGATATAAGAAATGTAGTAGTCACTGCTGGTACTGGCTCAGGTAAAACAGAGTCCTTTATGCTCCCGGTATTTGCCAGACTGCTACGTGAGGCCTCTGATTGGCCACTTCTGTCTAAAACGCAATCTGCTCCCTGGTGGGCCAACGAAGGTGAACAAAAACCGTGGATCTCCATACGAGAGCACGAGTCACGACCGGCAGCTGTAAGGGCGATAATCTTATACCCTACGAACGCATTGGTACAGGATCAGATTACACGGCTACGAAGGGCTATCGCTTCTATGTCGTCCTATGATGCTCTCAGAGGAAACCGAGTATATGTTGGTCAATACACGGGCTCGACACTAGGTACGGGCATACGGCCAGTAGGGCAATCACAAGCGGATCGTCGGCGACGCAATGAGGCAGCAGTGGAGCTGAGAGGGATGGCGAAAGACATGGATGGCCTCCTCCAAGCTATCGCTCAGGGTCAGGTGAAAGATCCATCTGTTCAATGGGAGTTCCCCAACCCTAACTCCTCTGAACTTCTAACCCGTTGGGATATGCAATCTTACCCACCAGATATCCTTATCACTAATACGGTGATGCTAAATGTCATCCTGATGCGTGACCTAGAAGACCCAATCTTTAAAGCTACACGGGACTGGCTCCATGCTGACCCTCAAAATGCAATCACCTTGATCGTCGATGAGTTGCATAGTTACCGGGGCACGCAAGGGTCTGAGGTAGCACTTATACTTAGAAAACTGTACCGGCGGCTTGACCTTTCTTATGACTCGCCGCAACTGAGATGCATCGGTACTAGTGCCTCACTAGAAGCGACATCGGAGGAAATCACAGAGTTCGCTGAAAAGTTCTTTGGTGTACTCAAGTCGACTTTTGTAGTCCTCCAAGGTAGTCCACGACTTCCTCAGCGCGCTGGCCCACTTTCACAGAAAAGTTATATGGCTTTAGGCCAACGACTCGAACATGATAACGATGAGGGAGTGGTTCAAGAACTCAGAATGCAGTCGGATACTGACGAGTTACCTTATGCACTTGAGTGGGCCTGTCGTGATTCCCAAAATGGGCAAACGAGAGCTACCCGGTTATCAACCGTAGCAAACCGTCTTTTCGATGCCCCATTCCAAGATGAGAAATCCAAAACATCAGCACTTAACGCCGTATTGACTGCAATTTCATTGCAACCCCCCAATACGGAGGCTGTAAGGTTCCGAGCACATATGTTCGTTAGGAACGTACGAGGGGTCTGGGCATGTTCCAACCCAAACTGCTCAGCAGTGGAGCCACAATGGCAGTCACCAAATCGCAAAATTGGTAAACTATATGCAGGACCACGACTTACCTGTAAATGTGGAAGTCGTATTTTAGAGCTTCTATACTGCCAAACGTGTGGGGAACCACATCTCGGTGGTTTTTCTCCTGGATTAGACATTGGAGCCCAAGGCTATTTGTTTCCAAGTGATACTAAAACACCGTCAGATCAACCCATTTTAGTCTCGCATCGCTCTTATGGCCGATTCGTTTGGTATTGGCCAAGACAATTACAATCTGGCGTCCGTGACCATTGGACGCATGGAACTCCAGACGGGTTTGAACCTGCTATTTCAGGGAAGACCGTTAAGTTCCAATTCGTACCAGCAGATTTTGACCACAGAACTGGCTTTATCACACCGGTACATGTCGGGGGGACTGGTACGATGATGATGGTTTCTGGAATACCAGACGCAAAACAAATCCGTGTACCCGCATTGCCTGAGCGTTGTCCACAATGTGGGAGAGAAGATCCTAATCGAAAAAGACACATCTTTTTTGCCGGGATTGTTCGTTCTCCAATACGTGGGAGTAGGACAGGTTTTGCGCGAGTAAGCCAAGTCCTCATTGACCAACTATTGAGGGATTTACGAGAGGCGCGGAACTCATCTAAAACCCTGGTCTTTACGGATAGCCGCGATGACGCGGCACGCACTAGCGCTGGTATCGCTCTAAACCACCATCGAAATACTGTACGTCAAGCTGTAGACCGAGTAGTTGAAGCAGCGCTACCAGTCGGTGAGTTGATGCGCGCGGCTGCCAAGGGGGACAAGCTTCTACTAATACAGCAGTCGATTGTGAATGCTTTTAGAGAGGCAAACCCCAAGACATGGGCGGCATATATTGTACTTGTGGCACTTCCTAATCACCAGCAATCGTTGGAGATAGTTAAAGATTTCGAGTCTCGTCAGAGTGACGCTGAAAGGCACCTTTCCTGGCATACCCTGACTGCACAGGTAGAGAGTATTCTCCTAAATAACGGCCTCAACCCGGCGGGTCCTCGCTCATCTATGCGTGATTTTACAGTAGGTTCATCAATAATGGACTGGTGGCGGTTATACGACTGGCCAGATAGACCAGCCGGCAGTGAAGTACCTCCGGATGGCCTATCAGAGCAACGCACATATCGCCGTAATCGTTTAGCATCGGATATCGCTGACTCCATATTTGACAGAGCTGCAAGAGACTTTGAATCACTTGGACTTGGTTGGATCGGAACAGAGAAGCAACCTGACTATAGCCTATTGAGTCCTTTGGACGAAATTGCTGCGGCCCAGTTGTTAGCTAGTGCTCTCAGGATACTCGGTCTATTAGGCCGTTATCCAGGTTCCAAGTCCCAACAATATTTTGGAGACTCCTCATCATGGCCAAGAGCACTTAAGCGATATGTTGACGCAGTCGCAAAGAAATATGATACGCAAGCTGAAGCTCTAAGAGATTCATTGAAACGTGTTTTACAGGATATAGGATCTGTTGACGAACAGTTGATACTACGTCTTGAAGGCTTAGCGGTAATTAGGCCACCTATAGAAGTGAGACGTTTTTGGATATGCCAGGATTGTGCGCGTCGCCACCTACACCGATCAGCTGGTATCTGCACATCTCCAAGTTGTAATGGTGACCACCTAGTTGAACAAGTGGATGAAGATACTGAGATAGGATACTTTGAGAGGCTCGCTACGAAGGATGTTGCAGCTTTGCGGAGTGCAGAACTCACAGGTCAGACTAAACCACTCAATGAACAGCGAAAGCGTCAGCGTCATTTTAAAGGTGCTTTTATTCCAGGGGAGATACCACTCGTCCAGGATATAGAATTACTCAGTGTAACAACAACAATGGAGGTTGGGGTGGATATTGGGGATCTAGAATCAGTCGTTATGGCAAATATGCCGCCTCATCGCTTTAATTATCAACAACGTGTTGGACGTGCAGGACGTCGTGGTCAACAATTCTCATACGCGCTCACCTTAGCCAGGGATAGGAGCCATGACGATGATTATTTCTTTAGAACAGAGAGGATCACAGGTGACCCTCCACCACGGCCATATTTGGATATTACTAGTGTGACTATACTCAGACGGGCAATTGCGTCAGAAGTTCTTAGAATTGCTTTCCGGTCACTAGGGCAACATGTTCCCCCGCCAAACTATGCTAATACACATGGTAATTTTGGGAGTACTGATAAATGGCCTGAACGTCGTTCATTTGTGGTATCATGGTTGTCGCAGAATAGACCATTGATCCGAGAGATAGTAGAGGCGATTGGAGCTCTCACAGGGTGCTCTGAGATAAATGCTCAAATCGATTGGGCTATTGAAGTTCTTCCCATATCTATTGATGAAGCGATAGCCCAAGGTATTTACACTCACGACGACCTCAGTGAACTACTTGCTAACGCAGGTATTCTTCCAATGTTTGGCTTCCCTACAAGAGAACGGTCATTGTATTGCAGGAGACCACAATCCGCTGGCGATATTGATAATGCGAAAGTTGCAGACCGCCCACTTGACCAAGCTGTATCTGCATTTGCACCTGGTTCTGAGATCGTAAAAGATGGAGTTATTTATGCGGCTGTGGGGTTCGCAAACTGGGCACCAGGATTTAAAGCTCCAGTCTCTCGTGACCCCATTGGACAACCACTTTATATTGCTAAGTGTCGCTATTGTCAGGCCGTCAGAAAAATCGATAATGTTGATGATTCTGCTACAACATGTTCAGCTTGCGGCCAACAAGCCCATGTCTTCCCTCTATACCAACCGAGAGGATTTCGGACAGATTATGGGCGTGGTGAAGACTTTGATGATGAGATCGAACAAGGTCAGTCCGCGTCTTTCCCTCAAATCGGGACAGCCCAAGATAAGGGAACAACTTTAAAAATTGGTCGCGTAGAACTTCGTCCGCTGGCGCAAGAAGACGTGTTTGTTATTAACGACAATGACGGTTTTTTGTACGAAATGAGAAGATTACCAGACCAGAGTATTGTGGTACTCGACCCACACCTCTACCGCGAACCACCTAAGATCCCTAATAATATGGGCACGCCTATTGATGAGAGTGCTTCCATCGGGTCAGTATCTAAAACTGACGTATTATGTATAGAGTTAAAACTTGATGACCTGCTAGACACGTTATCACCTTTAGGAATCATCTCGTTGTCTGAACGCTATATGCCGGCAGGTTTAGCGGCCCTTACTTCATTTGCTCATCATCTTCGGGTTGTGGCAGCTCATGAAATACTCGACATTGATCCTCAAGAACTACGGGTAGGAATTCAGCCTATTGCCGCACCTGGAACCGGTACCTACACCGGACGAATATTCTTAGCAGATAGTCTCGAGAATGGGGCTGGCTATGCTTCGCATATCGGATCAAAAGAGGTTTTTAGTATTATCTTAGAAAGATTACTCACTTATGGCATCGAACGTTTTACAACAAAGCAGCATCCTTTGAATTGTGATACTTCCTGCCCGGATTGCCTTCGGAACTATGAGAACCGGCAGGTACATGCCCTCTTAGATTGGCGTTTGGCTTTGGACGTAAGTGAACTTGCCGCTGGTCGTGATCTGGATATGTCTCGCTGGTTTAATAGAGTTGATAATCTTACTATTCCTGTCTTGGAATGCCTTAAGGAGGATGGGGCTAACCTCAGGTCTTTTGGATCGCTCCCGGCTGTTATAATGCCGACAATAAAGAAAATTGCAATTCTGTCTCATCCTCTCTGGTCAGTGCATCCAAACTATTTTAACTCGACGCAAGCCACGGCAGTAGTCGAAGCAATTGATGAAGCCCGAAAAATCGGATCCCCAAATCCTGCTGATGCAGTGAGCATCTGGGACTTATGGATGCTCGCCCGACACCCCCATAGAATTATCGAGTGGCTTAGTAGGTAAGTAGTGTATATCTATGACCACCCTGCTGGACTAATAGCCAAACCACTTCTGAGGACGTCTCCGGCTACTAACGAAGCGTTGCGAGAGTGTTTCCTGCGGGCTGCGTTTCAGACCGACCAACAGTACTCGGATATAAACCTGGTTTCAACATATGCTTCACTTGGGTCAATTTCGCATCATTTGCTGGAAGTCGCTTCCCGGGGTGAGTTTGATGATATCAGTGAAGATGTATTAGAAGAGGCGATCCGTGAGCGTTGGATGGAATGCGTACAGTCTGAGGTTCAATCATTACAAGACAGGACTATTATTTCTGTACCTTTACCGGTAAAATGGCCAAAATACGCTCTCAGGATGGTCGCTGCCTGTAGGGCCGCCTTTAGAATTACGTTAAAGCGTAGGGGAAAACGATCTGAAGCAGAGCATGAATTTGCCGCTAATCAAACAGAAGTATGGTATGAAGGATATAGTGGTAAACTAGTAGGCCGTATAGATCTCATTCGCCATACGAGTTCAGGTATAGAACTGGTCGATTATAAGTCAGGTCTTGTTATAGAGCAGGACGAGATCGATGGTACTTCAAAGCGTATCAAAGAACCTTATGAGCGACAGGTTTTGCTATATGCTGCACTTGTCTATGAGAATGAGAGGCAGTGGCCCATTATGGTAACAGTAGAAAGTTTGGTCGATGGACCACACATAGTCCGTTTTACTCCAGAAGCCGCACGACAAGCCGTTGACGAAGCCCTAAGACTACTTGATACATATAACCGACAAGCCGCCGCCCGTTCTATTCGAGGGGCACCTAGTCCAAGTACTTGCTATTGGTGTGGCTTTAAGGCATTTTGCACGTACTTTCTAGAAGCTGCTGATATCTCGTGGTCTGGGTTTTCAACTACAGTTATTGGTAAAGTGAAAAGTATACATTTAGATTATCCATCATCTATTTCGCTTGATATCACGGGCGGCGACCACCACAAAGGTCTCGCTAACATACGAGGTATTCCAATGGAGCTGACTAATATACTCAATGGTAGCGAGGATGATATTATCTTACTGAGTAATATTAAACGAACCCCCGGATCAAATGACTTGCTTTTTGACTGGAGCTCAATGTTGTGGCGATAACTACTTTCCAACTGGACGGTAAGGTTCCACAAAGCTTAGCCCAATAATGGGTGAACTGGCGAATGTTATTTCCTAATGAAATAAGCTTCTGTTTAGGATTCGTTTCGGCATTCAGAGTCCGGCAAGCAGGTCAGTCTCCACCGCGGATCCGTCCCAAGATGGTTCAGCTCGCACCCAGAAATCCTTGCCCAAGGCATCCAACACAAGCTCCCGGGGGAGCATGTCAAATGGTGACTGTTGAGAACGATGGCTCTGAGAGGCCCTTATTCTCAACTCAACGTATGGGGAAACGTCCAGAACTGACGTAATCTCTTCATCCGGCGTTCCGACGGTACTCGGGTTCAATCGAGCCATGTCATTTGAGGGGTTGGTTTCTTTGATGTACCTAAACCAGCGCACCATCATACTCCGCGGGAAAACATGATAGTATAGCTTACCAGGGATCCACGATCCCACCACGCCCTCAGGCGAGACAGAAGGGTCGACTGCTTCTCTAAATGCCTGGGTGGTGACCTCGGCCACCCGAATATGGTCGGGATGGCCATATCCGCCCTTCAAATCCATAGTGATGACAACGTGAGGACGGTATTCCTGTATGAGACCTACCAGACGCCTTACGACTTCCGAAATTGGCGCGTTGATGAACGCCAAAGGACTCTTGTTGTCCTCGCTTCCCGCCATTCCAGAATCCCGGTACCCGAGGAGAATTAGAGATTGCACTCCAAGGATTTTAAGGGCCGAGCGAAGTTCAGCCTCTCGGACATCTCCAAGAATCTCCGAAGTCGCATCGCTTCCAGGTGCAATCTGGCCTGTCTCACCGCGTGTTGCGCAGACCACAGTTATGTTCACTCCCTCGCTAGCATAACGGGCGAGTGTGCTTCCTGCCCCGAAGGTTTCATCATCGGGGTGAGCAAACACGGCCAAAAGCCGTTTCCGTGATGTCACTAGATTGTCCTCAATTGTCTGAATCTAGACTCGCACGTGTCATAAGGAGCTAGAGCCACTCTAAAAGTATATTAGATTGAAATAACATTGGTTTTCAACAGCTAGAATACGTGACGTAAATGCTCTAGTCAACAACTAACTATTTTAGGATTTAGGATAAGGTAACACATCATTTTTTCGTTAAGTGGCATTGAACAAAACATCTAATTGTTAAGCCCACTTTACGAAAATCGAATCAATTAGATAAACGCAAACTCCGCTCT
>Ga0114920_10000719_pt1 | contig 14509 bp, 14 predicted proteins | sample ChitaG_FD_88683 | JGI IMG/M metagenome (GOLD analysis project Ga0114920, IMG submission 88683) | Deep subsurface microbial communities from South Pacific Ocean to uncover new lineages of life (NeLLi) - Chile_00310 metaG | ecosystem: Environmental > Aquatic > Marine > Oceanic > Sediment ... | reverse complement strand
CTGCCGCCTAAACCGCGATGGGCTTTTGGGTCATAATCCAGAATAAGATTTCGTAAGCTTCCTGTGTGGCTGGTCGGCAATTTATGCAGAACCGACGCCAATTCCTGTTTTTTGTCCGCGTTCATCAGCCGATAACCTTTATCTTCCGTTCTGGCAGCAAAACGCACATGGCTTAAGTCATATTGCTCTTTGGCACTATTGACGATAACCGCCTGAGGAGCAGACATCGTTTGACTCACCGGTTTTAAATCCGGTTTTTGATGGCGTGCCTGCACTCCATACCATAGGCCGTAAGACACGAACTGAATAACCAAAAATAAAGAGAGGACTTTAAAATACATCGAGATAAATTAAGGGGTATCTCTTTTGTTTTTGGTTTCTATTTTTAGATAGAGTGAGATAATACCATAAGTATTAAAAAATGTCAATAGTAAAACCACCCTCCTTTTCATAGGGAAAATAAGGCTAATTTCATGTATAATCCTAAGCAAATGCGAGGATAATAATCCTCGCATTCAGAAGATCTGAAATTTTACTGAGTCGTCCATGTCTATTGCCCGAAAAATTCTTGAAAATACCTTTGTCCAGGTCTTGGGGAAGCTGATGACTGCCGCCCTTTCCATTATCGTCCTGAAGATCATTTCAGGGTATTTGGGGACGTCTGGATACGGGGATTACACCACGGTTTACCAGTTTTTGGCCTTTTTTGGTATTATTGCGGATTTTGGCATATACACCATTACCGTTAAGGAAATGTCCCGAAATGAGGAGCGTATTCCCGTTATTTTGGGAAATGTGATGGGACTTAGGACGTTTTTGGCGATTGTGGCCATGTTATTGGCTGTTTTAACGGTATTTTTAGTTCCTCGCTACTCAGAGACGCTGATTCCTTTAGGCGTTCTGATTGCCACGCTAGCCACTCTTATTACGCTTTTAAACGGCACTATCAGTAGTGTTTTACAGGTACATCTGAAAATGCAGTACACCACCATTGGCCTGGTTCTTGGTAAGATTGTTTCCGTGCTTTATATGGGGTGGGTGGCTTATTTTGCCTTTACAGGCAATTTGGTGGCTGGTTTTTACCATTTGCTTTGGGCAGGTGTCCTGGGGAATTTGGTGATGTTTATAATAACCGCTTACTATGTCCGCCGATACTGCAAAATCACTTATAAATTCGATTTTTCGTATTGGAAAAAGATCTTTACCACAGCCCTTCCTTTTGGTGTGGCGCTTATACTCAGCACCATTTATTTCCGCCTGGATGTTATTCTTATGACATTTATCCTGCCTCACAGCCAATCTCTGGCGAATCCGGAAGCTGAATGTTTAAAAACTCTTTGCTCAGACACGGAAATCGGTCTTTATGGCGTGGCAATGCGCATGCTTGAAATGCTCGTGATTATCCCTATTTATTTTATGAATTCCGTATTACCTGTAATGACTCGTTATATTGAGGAACAAAGTGAAAAAATCCGGAATTTAATACAATATTCCTTTGATTTTTTATTCGCCACAGGCATTCCTATCCTGGTAGGCGGGTTTATTTTAGCAAGGCCGATTATCCATTTTATTTCAGATTCGGAATTTGTCAGTGGCAATGTTTTCGCTTATGGCTCTGATCTGGCTGTCCGTATTCTGATGTTTGCCATGCTTTTTTCATTCGTGAATGTACTTTTCGGGTTTACGTTAGTTGTTTTAAATAAGCAGGTGAAACTCATGTATATCAATGCTGGGGCTGTGCTTTTTAATCTTATCGGCAATATTCTGGTAATCCCGATTTGGGGATTCCGTGGGGCGGCTGTAACTTCGGTTCTTTCAGAAATAATCATTTTGATTTTAACTTATTGGGTGGCGCAAAAAGTACTTGGTTTTCATTTGTCTGCACGAACTTTTATCAGGACATTTTTTGCGGCTCTTGTAATGGGGTTGGCGGTCTGGGGCGGATTTGTTCTTATGGCAGATATGTGGTTTGTCTGGCAGTTAGCAGTCTTAGTTCCTTTGGGCGGACTGGTTTATTTATTGCTTATGTTTAAAACCAAGGCAATTACGCCGGAAATGATAGCCCTGCTTCGCAAAAAATAATTTCTAATAGGTGGTCTTGCTCACCTGCGCTAAAGCTCCGGTGACCAGGAGACCTAATGGGAGACCTAATTGTAAAATTGTGAGATGTCCAACAATTAGGTCACCAATCAGGCCACCCATTAGGTCACCAATCAGTAATATGCACAAAGAAGAAAAAGAAATAAGGGAACGGGGATTTGAGATTGTTGCCGGTGTAGATGAGGCGGGACGGGGTCCTTTGGCCGGGCCGGTGGTGGCTGCCGCTGTGATACTCCCGGAGACGTACCGGAATAAAGACATCCAGGATTCCAAAAAACTGACTGACATCAGGCGCGAACAGCTATTTATTGAAATCAAAAATGCAGCATTAAGTTATGCTGTCGGTATTGTCGGCTGGAAACAGATTGATGAGATGGGTATTTTAAATGCGTCTAAATTGGCTATGCGGCAGGCGGTTTTAAAATTGAATCCTGTTCCGGATTTTGTTTTTACAGACGCTGTAGCAATCAATGTAATGGATATTCCTCAAAAAGCCATCATTAAAGGCGATCAGAAGGTTTTCTGTGTGGCAGCTGCTTCGATTTTAGCTAAGGTGGCCCGTGATCATCTGATGCTCAATTACCACAAAAAATACCCCCATTATGGCTTTGATCAGCATATGGGATATGGAACCGAAATCCATCTCAATGCCATCAGAAAACATGGCCCCTGCCCGATTCATCGCATGAGTTTTTCCCCCTTAAAAATTTATTCTTCTTCCTGATGGATTTCATGAGGAATTTGCTTTTCCCGTTCGTGCATTTGATGCTCCTTATAGAGTTTTATTTCATAGGTAATATCGGGATCGTACACTTTTTCCAAACTTTTCCTTAAATGCTCATCCATTTCTTCGTTGCTCAGTTCATGTAAGGGGGCGGCATTGTCGGCATAAATGACAAGATGCTTACTTTCTTCATCAAACGCCAGTTCTTTTACATGGGTTTGAATTAGTTTTTTTAAATGGGTGTTGGTAATGGCTTCAAGGAGAATATTGATTTCGTGTTCCATTATATTTGATTTAATGATCGTAGATACTATAGCAAATCGACATTTAAGTTCAATTAAAATGGTGGGCGCTGAAGGAGTCGAACCTTCGACCTTCTGGGTGTAAACCAGACGCTCTAACCAACTGAGCTAAGCGCCCAACAATTTGCCCAGAGATATTAACAAAACTTCATCAGGCTGACAAGATTGTTTTTTTAGTCCTTTACAAAATTTTATTTCTCGATAAAAATAGTGAGGCAGTGGGGCCATCGTCTAGTGGTTAGGACGCCGGATTCTCATTCCGGTAACAGGGGTTCGATTCCCCTTGGCCCTACCATGATTCAACTCATGGTTTTTTTGTATTTTCTTTTTTGATATAATAGATACAGACTAAAACAAAACCATGTCCTCTGTAAAAGACCTCAAAATTATTGAAGATCAGCCTCCTGCGAAATTGTGGGGGGAAGCTTTGGATGAAATCGGAAGCAACAAAGCCTATAAAGGCAAGTTTGTCATGACCCATGACGGAAAACTCTTTGCCAAACTTTTCCCTAAATCCGAGTGGGACAATATTGAGTTTTTCCACGATATTCTTGTGGAGGAACTAGGCGTCAAAGATGCAAAAAGTATAGATGTGAAAGAAATGATTGTAGGAGGGGGAAAAATTGAAGTGGAACTGATTGATGATTATGTTGAATGCCGATTATGGGGAAAAAGCACGATTTATGGAGAGTTTAACTCCAATCTTATTGATATCGCAGCTATTGAGAATGAGATTCGTGAAGTATTTGAATTAGATGAAATGCCGGTTTTAGTTGTGCCGGATTATGAAGAGTAAATTTAATTCATATCTCATATCTTATATCTTATATCCGAGATTTAAATCTGAGATCTGAGATATGAGATCTAAGATATTAAATCATGATTGAAGATTATCATTTCGGCTCTATCACCATCAACGGCAAAACATATAATAACGATGTTATTGTGCATGGCGAGGAGATGCTCAATGAGAATTGGTGGCGGGAGGAAGGGCATAATATGGCTATTGAAGACCTAAAAGATATGCCTGATCAATTTGAAACTCTGGTGATTGGCAATGGGGCTAGCGGCGTTTGCAACGTGCCAGAGGAAACCATTGATTACGTCAAAGAAAAAGACGTGGAAGTGATCGTCCAAATGACTGGTGAGGCGGTTAAAACCTATAACCAGCTTTTATCGGATGGAAAGGATGTGGTGGGCGCCTTTCATTTGACCTGCTAGGCGGCTGGCGGGGCTAGAGGGGGTTCAGCAGCAGGTCCGAGATCGGAGCCTTTTTCTTCATCTGGCGGTACGTCGGATGCAGGGCCTAAGTCGACTGGAGGTTCCTCTCCGCTTACGGTCGAGGCCGGTGTTTCATCAGGCGAATCCGGACTTACTACTATTTCCTCAGGTCCGGATTCAGCAGCTGGTTCGGTTGTTTCGGCTGCGGGAGTAATTGGCGCAGCAGGTTCAGCAGTAGGCAGTACGTCGGATGCAGGGCCTAAATCTATTTCCGGTTCAGTGGCAGCTGGAGGGGGTGTTTCTGCCCTTTCAGGAGTTGGTACTAGTGGCGCTGTCGGTTCCCCTTCGCCTCCTTCAGGACCCGGGGCGACAGGCTCTTCGGTCGGTACAGGTTCGGCAGGCGCTTCTTCACCCGGAGCCTCTTCTGGCGCTGCCGGACGCAGTTCTTCTGTCGTTTCAGCGGGCGGTTCGGCAGGCGCTTCACTTATTTCTTCAGCTTTCTGTTTCAATACTTCTTCAGGATTGGTTGTGACTACTTTGTCTTCCGCGTAGCTGGCAATGATCTGGATGGCCACGTGCTTTAAGCCGGCAAAAAACAGCCCTTGTCCGACGGTTGAGTTTAAGAGCAGGTATTTTTCCCCCTCAGTCAGATTAAAGATTTTGGTTAGCCCTTCAACGGAACTCGGCGCCTGTTTTAATAGAAGCTGCATGGAAGAGTTTGTGATGATGGGGCGGCCATAGTCGGAGTTGATAAAATCCGTGACGTCCTGCGTAATGGTTGTGATGCCCAAGTAGTACTTACGGGCGCGTTTGACCAAGCCGTAAAGGAAGCGGGCGCTGTCTTCGTATTGCACTAAAGACCAAGCCTCATCAATGCAGAGCAAGCGACGCTTAAGAGAAGACCTTACCCGGTTCCAGATGTAGTTAAGGATGATGTACATGGCAATCGGCCTCAATTGGTCTTCCAGGTCTCGGATGCAGAAGACCACCATTCCTGACGCTAAATCCACATTTGTAGGCTTGTTAAACAGTCCGGCAAAGGTGCCCACGGTATATTTTTGGAGCCGTTGAGCCAGATTTTCTCCTCCTTTCATGCTGCTCAGCACATCGTACAGGTCTTCCATGGTGGGCGGTTCAAGTTCGGCTGGGTTGGGTGTTTCCATGGTAATGCCTTTGAGGGCGTAGGTATCAATCAGGGCTTTGTCCATTAAGCCTTCCTCTTCGGGGTTCAGCTTGCCCAGCATTAGGTTCAAAAGTCCGTGGAGCGTAATGATGCTGGAACGAAGCAGATCGCCGGGCTTTTGCTCTTCATCTTTGAGCGGCATCGGTAAATCGAACGGGTTGATACGGCGGTCTGAATTCAGGGAAACCCTCAAATAGGTTCCGCCGACCATAGTCGCCAATGCTTCGTATTCGTTTTCCGGATCGATCACGATCACGTCGGTTCCCATCATCATGGAACGAAGGATTTCCAGTTTCACAGCATAGGATTTACCCGCACCTGATGTGGCAAATACCACTGAATTCGCGTTTTCCAGGGTAAACCGGTCGAAGATGACCAAGCTGTCATTGTGACGGTTAATGCCGTACAGGATTCCTTCGTTGGAGGTTAGGTCGGATGAGGTGAAAGGGAAGGTCGCGGAAAGGGGATTGGTGTCCATGTTTCGGGTTACCTCCAGCTCATCCATGCAGAGTGGTATGGTTGAATTAAAACCATGTTCTGCCTGTAAATCAGCCCCTTTGGTCAACACCAGTTTTCCGCCCAACGTGCTTTCCAGGCGCGTCTGGATTTTTTTGAGTTTTTCCTCATCTTCCGCATAGATTGTGAAATAAAGGGCGTACTGGAAGAATTTTTCTTCCCCGCGCTGAATGTTTCTTCGAAGTTCCTCCGCGTCAGCTAAAGCGGTTTCTAACGCCGGATCACTTACCATTCCTTTTTCCTGTTCAATGCGTATGCTGGATTGGATCTGAGCCACTTTCTTTTTCAGGAATTTCATGATGGCCGCACTGCTGGTCGGATAGATGAACATGGAAATATCCATGGTTACATCAAAATTGACTACCGGTGACAGCCAGTTGGCTTCAATGAAGCGTGGATAGGCGTAAACAAAAAAGCTTTTACCTAGTATTCCATTAAGTTTGATTTTGTCATACAAAAATTCCATGGAAGAAGGAGCGATCAGGTCTTTGATGGTGGCCAATCCTTCTTTGTAGAGTTTTTCAGCCTCACGGATTTGCTGGGCTTCCGTTCTTTTGTCGACAGGCTTCTCTTCCTTAGGCGCTTCTCCTGCAGCGGCCTTAGGAACGCCGGTGGCAGGTACTTTTGGCTTTTTAGGAGGAAATAAAGTGGCTTTCAGTTTTCCGAAAAATCCCATTTTTTTACCTTTCTGCTTGGTTTTTTCGTCCAGCACTACGCTTTTCCCTTCGCCGGGTTTTTCACCTGCTTTCTCCTTTAAAGAGTCCGGAATACCGGGTGGGGGAGGGGCGGCGGGTGCGCCGGCTTGCGCTTGCTGAGCAGGCGGCGCTGCGGTCGCCTGATAGACAAGTCGAGAGGGATCCGTTTCTTTGGTGTTTTTGTTTTGGATATCCATTAATACAAATTTATCTATTTATTATACCAAATTTCAGAGGAAAACTCAATGGTTTAAGAAGCATTTGATGAAATTGGCTCATTTTTTAGGATTTTCGGCCCTATTTTATATTGACAGTAAAATTAATATGTTTTTTTATATATTTAAAAAATGTTTAAAAAATGGCTTATTTAAGCCTAAAATAACGATTTTGGTATTATAAAACAACTATATTGACATTTTGTAAACTAATTACTATGATTGTCTCCTATCTTGCCAGATAAACCCGATTTATTATGGGTGCTGAAAACGGTATAAATGGACCTCCGCGTGATCCGTCTTCTGATATGGATAAAATCGATTCTTCAGGCAGGAGAGGTCTGAAGGTTGTTTCTATTTCTGATGTCCGATCACAAATTTCGGAAGAAAAGGCCAGAAAGCTGGCAGAGGAAAAGGCCAAATTAGCTATTTTGGGAACCCGATTGGAAATCAGAGAGGCCAATGAAAGAATTATTAAACTTCTGGCGGATGAATTTGGCTTGAGAAAAGATCAAATCATCCCTCCTGATGAAACGGGAGAATATGCCATTAGAATGACAGTCAGGGAATTTATCGATTTACTTTTAGGGCAACAAAAAGAACCCCCTGTATCGGCAAAGTTAGAAGATACTCCACGATGGACCGAACGAAAATCAGATTAGGCCGCCAATTTTAATTCTTTAAGTTTAACTGATTTTTCCTTCATTTCTCGATTGAGGACTTTTATTCGATTTTTGATGGCGACGATTTCCTCGTTTATTAATTGAATTGCTTCTGTGTCCCCAGTCCTTTTTGACCTTTCCAAATCCCTGGCTTTAATGTCAATTTTCCTAGTGGCTTCTTTTAGCTCAGTTTGTAATTCATCTATTTTTTTCAGAAGATTGTTTTTCAGAATGGTTTTATCTAAAAGGACGACCTTGTCATCTTCCGCATAGGCAATTTGGTTGCGCCCGCTCGTTTTGGCTAAATAGAGCGCCTTATCCGCTTTTTCCACTAATTCGATTGGCCTGGTTGGAGAAGTGAATTCATATTTGCCTTGGTGGCTTACCACACCAATAGAGATTGTTCCTTTTACCACTTCATTAAAATATTCCTCGGGATTTTCTTGATCGCTGATTTTTTGCTCAGCATCAGGATGTTTTTGCTTGATCGCTTCCAGCAAGGCTTTTCGGAATTCAGATTCTACCTTTTTTCTCAATCGCTCAGATATATTATTGGCCGTGTCGGTATCGACATCCACTAAAATGATGGCAAACTCTTCCCCTCCATAACGAGTCGCTATATCTTCTCCGCGAATCACTTCCTCTATGATTTCCGCTAGGATTTTCAGGGCTGAATCCCCAACTGGATGCCCCAAGTTATCATTAATAGCTTTGAAGTGATCCATATCGAGCATAGCCAGACTTACGGACTGTTGATGCCGACTAGCTCTTGCCATTTCCCGCTCCAAGGGATTCGCAAATTCTCCTTTGTTATAAAGGTTTGTGAGTGGATCAATTTTAGCCTTAGTCGTTGCTAGAATTTCGTTTCTGACCGCATGGATGGTTCTTGCCTGAGCTTCTACGAAAAGTTTCGCATCTTCCCGGGACCAGTTTTTTTCTTTTTGAACTATTTTGATTGACTCCTCAATATCGGCTTCTTTGGGCATAAGGATTCCCGTCAGTTCTTCAGGTGCTAGCTCTGTAATCGTTTCCTGCTCAGGAATATCTTTTAAAGGAACCGCCATAAAAGCCAGTCTGCTTTCATTCAAAAGATCAGTTTTGCAATTATGGCACCTTTTTGATAGTTTTTTGTTTATGATTTCCACTTTTATTTTAAATCTTATTATTATACCAAAAAAAAGCCTTTTTTTCAAGTATCTGGATCCACTTTATGACTCTAGAATCCGTTCCCCATGCCGATCAGGCCGATAATTGTCCCCACTACTACCAGCATAGCTCCGATGATCCAAAATCTCATAGTGATCTTTGCTTCGCCCCAGCCTTTTTTTTCAAAGTGGTGATGTAAGGGGGCGATGAGGAATACTTTTTTCTTAAAGAATTTTTTAGAGGTGAGCTGGATGATGACCGATAAGGTCTCGACAATGAAAATAAGGCCAACAATGAGAAGGACGACCAGGGAATCGGTCATCATGGCAATCACCCCTAAAGTGGCGCCGAATGACAATGATCCCGTGTCCCCCATATAAAATAGGGCCGGCGGAACATTGTGCCACAGAAAGGCGAGCAGGGATCCGATCATCAGTCCGATGAAGATTGCTAAAATAAAAAATCCTTTGGCATAGGCAATGGCCGCGAAGGCGGTAAGCGCTAAAATAAGAAGGCCGCCCGCCAAGCCATCCAGCCCATCCGTAATGTTGACCGCGTTCGCAGTGGATACAATCACTAAAATAAAGAGGGGAATATACCAAAAACCGATTTCAAAATCACCCAGACGCGGAATGTGAATAGAGGTAAATCCCAATTTGTAATAAAACCAAAGCGCCCCTAAAACGGCAAATAAGGTTAAAAGCAAAAATTTGGGTTTTGCCTTGATGCCCTTGTTTTTTCCAACTTGCCGGATGTTGAAAAGGTCATCCACCGCCCCCAAAATGCCGACAGCTATCAGCGTAAAAATAGGCAGATACACTTCCCCGCGATCCAGGAGTGATTTTGGAATCGTGCCCGTAAACGAAAGAAAACGGGAAAAAAGGACCACCAAAACCACGGCCCCCCACATGACCACTCCTCCCATGGTTGGGGTACCGACTTTTTTAGCATGCAGTTCCCGGAAGACTTTGGCTTTTCCGCCACTCAGGCTGACCTCCCGTATTTGTTTGCCCAGTTTTAATTTGCGGGCCAGTTTTAAATAAATGGGCGTAAGCGCCAGGGTGACCAAAAAAGTCAATGTTGACCAGCTGAAAATAAGGATGAGGTTGGGAACGTGGGTCATAATTTTAAAGTGCGAGTCTCAAGTGCGAGTCTCAAGTGGTTTCATAATGACCTTGAGACTTGTGACTCGCACTCGCACTATTTAAGTAAGATTTTCAACAACGTGGCGGCGGTCGATGTCAAAGAAGCGCATTTGGGTTTTGTCGAACCGAAGTTCTGCCTTACCGATGGGGCCGTTTCGGTGTTTTCTTACAAACACTTCCGTGATGCCGATTTCATCTTCGTTGAGATTTTCTTCATAATAATCTTTACGATAAAGCATCATCACCACGTCCGCATCCTGTTCAATGGCGCCGGATTCGCGCAAATCGGAAAGCTGAGGAATTTTAGGATTCCGGAGTTCAACCGCCCGGGAGAGCTGGGAAAGCGCGATGATGGGAATGTGCAACTCCCTCCCTAATCCTTTAAGGGCTCGTGAGATTTCGGAGATTTCCAGCACGCGGTTGGATTGATACGTGGGTGTGCCGGTGCTCATCAGCTGGAGGTAATCCACAATGATCAAATCCAGCCCATGCTCCATCTGAAGCCGTCTGGCCTTGGCTTTTAACTGGGCGATGGACATGCCCACAGAGTCGTCGATGTAAATAGAGGCTTGATTGAGCTTGTCCATCACTTCTCCCATATTCTGAAAATCCTTGTCGCTTAACTTGCCATGCTGAAGTTTCCAGGAATCCACTCCGAGTATTGAGCAAAACAAACGGTCAACCAATTGCTCTTTTGACATTTCTAAAGTGAAAATGCCAACTATTTTCTTTTTATTTGATTCGATGGCGATTTTTTGTGCAATAGAAAGCGCCAAGGCAGTTTTACCCATACTGGGTCGCGCTGCTAAGATGATTAGATCTGAAGGCTGTAAACCTGACAGGATTTTATCAATGGCAACAAACCCCGTGGGGATTCCTTTTACTTTGTCTTTTTCTTCGGCATGATGAAGAGCCGCGAATTCTTCATAACGTTTGTCCAGAATTTCCTTAACATGAATGAAACGGTCTTTTAAAAAGGTTTGTGAAATCCCAAATACTTCTTTTTCGGAGATCTCTAGGAGATTTTCGATGTCTTCATCTTCGTTGTAACCGCAACCAGCAATCACATTCCCAGCCTTGATCATTTTACGCAAGGTGGCTTTGTTTTTAACGATCTGGGCATATTTAAAGATATGAGTTGAGGTGGGAACCGAGGAAGTCAGTTCTGCCAAATAAGCCGGGCCGCCGATCGTATCGATCTGTTTGCGCTCTTCCAATAAATTCGCCACCGTGAGTAAATCGATCGGATCGTGGCGGTTATAAAGATCGCCAATGGCCTCAAAAATGATTTTATGAATGTCATAGTAAAAATCCTCTGGTTTAACTAAATCTGCGACCTTGATCATTGCCTCTTTATCAATCAGAATAGAGCCTAAAACAGACTGTTCGGCTTCTTTGCTATGCGGCGGTATTTTGGTGATATTTACCTGGGCCATTTAAAAACGAGATAACGAAATAACGACACGACGAAACTAGGGTATCGTTTTTGTGTTTGTTTTGAGTGTATGAAGTGTACCTATTTTAGACTGTGAGTGCAAGATAAGTCAGCTAGATTGGCTTGCGCGAATTTATTTTTCATTTAAAAACCCGTCCTTCTTGCACACAAGGTTTTCGGAGGACGGGATGGGGAATAAATAAGATTAAGCTTTTACCGCTACTTTTTCTTCGGCTTTCCTCTCGACTTTGCTTCCCTCGACGTCGCTCGAAGCAGGCTTAACAGGCTCAGCAGGCTTCTCGGTAATCGCTTTTTCAATCTCACCAAAGATTTTGATATTTTCTTTTAAATATTTCTTCGCATTTTCGCGGCCCTGGCCGATTTTGGTGACTTTGTAGGTATAAAAGGCGCCGGATTTGGTTATAATACCTTTTTTAACACCCAAATCTAACAGATCACCACTTTTGGAAATTCCTTCATTAAACATGATGTCAAATTCGGCTTGCTTAAAGGGTGGAGCAATTTTGTTTTTCACTACTTTTACCCGTACACGGTTGCCAGATATTTCTCTGTTTTCTCCGGTACCGGTATCGATTTTATCAATGCGGCGAATATCCATGCGAATCGAGGAATAGAATTTAAGTGCGTTCCCCCCGGTTGTGGTTTCGGGATTGCCGAACATAACACCAATTTTCATGCGCAATTGATTGAGGAAAATAACGGAAGTACCAGTTTTGGCGATAACAGAAGTCAATTTTCTTAAAGCCTGGCTCATCAAACGTGCCTGAAGACCCATGAAAGAGTCACCCATCATTCCTTCAATTTCAGCCTTAGGGGTAAGGGCAGCCACGGAATCAATAACGATGATATCAATTCCCCCGGAACGAGTTAGAGTTTCAACAATTTCCAATGCCTGTTCGCCGTTATCTGGTTGTGAGATTAGAAGCTCATCGGTATTAACACCAATACGTTTAGCGTATGCGGGATCCAAGGCGTGTTCAGCATCAATGAAAGCAGCTGTTCCTCCGGCCTTTTGAGCCTCGGCAATAATGTGAAGAGCCAGAGTGGTTTTTCCAGAGGACTCGGGGCCATAGATTTCTGTAACGCGCCCTTTTGGCACACCACAACCAAGGGCTTGATCCAATGAAATTGAGCCGGTTGAAATGCTTTCTACTTTAATTTTGGCCGTGTCGCCCATTTTCATAATGGTTCCCTGGCCGTAATTTTTTTCAATTTGAGAAATGGCGTTTTTAATAGCGTCGTCTTTTGTGCTCATGGTTTTGTTTTTAAAAATTAAAGTAGTTTTATGGTAGTAAACAGATGTTCACTTGTCAAATAGAATGTGAACTTTTGTTCACTAATTTATTACAAATGGCTAAATAAAGCCAAAAAAATAGCTAGACAAAATTTATAATATTCCGTCTAGCTATCCAATTATTTAATCAGTTTTTTAATATTCAGCACGGCGTCGAATCGCATAAAATCCAAATAATCCCAGGATGGTTACCATCAATGAAACGGTTAAGCTGTTTCCCGTGTCTACCAAGGCTCCATTGTAAATTCCTTTATAAACAATAGTAAAGCTTTCGGATCCAATGACCTTCCCTTTTGTATCGAAAGCGCGGATGGAATAATGATTGTCTCCTTTTTTCAGGGTTCCGAGTGATACGGCGGCTATATAACTCCATTCCGTATTGCCAGGCTTATACTTATTTAATGGGTAGCTGTTGACAACGATTCTGGCCGTGTTTTTGGGAGTGGTTCCCTGAATGAGATGATAGCCTTTATCGCTTTCCGCCACATTCTTTTCTAAAGAGGTAACGGCAAATTCAAACCCTCCTGTATCATCTTCTGGCGATGGGATCTCGATAGGTTCCATTTCAACTTTTCTATCATCATCCAGCTTGGTAATGGTTGTTTTGGTGTCGCTGTCTTCGGAAATTTCAACTTTTCCGCTTTCATCAGTTGAAAAACGCGTTACTTTTTTGCGGGAGCTTTGACAGCCCGCAATAACGGTGAAGCTGATGAGGACAACGAGAAAGAAAGCTAATTTTTTCATGGGATTATATTAATTATTTAAGATTGGCGGTTGAAATTATTTTTCCAGTTCTATTTCGGGGATTTTATAATACTTGGCAAGGGAAAGCGCTGAGCCAAAAGAGACATTATTTCCTTTACATTCCGTGCAGCTGAATTGGAATTTTTTTCCGACCCTTTTCGGATTAACGAGTTTTTTACAGTCCCGGCAATAGTAAATGATTCTGGTTGGAAGGCCTGTGTCATCGATAAATTTTTTGTCGATGTCGCTATCGGACCGGATGATATCAATATATTTTTTGTTGATTGGCACCGGTTCACCGGGCCGTTGATCCGTTGAAGGCATAGGAGAGTTATTTTAGATATATAAATTAAAATTGCAAGCCCTTTTTAAGATTACAAAGATTACCATCGCTTCGCTATTACAAGAATTTTAAAGTTTCACATTCATTTTTTGTAATCTTTGTAATCCTTGTAATTAAGTTTAAAGGTCGTCGTAGAAGCTTGTGTTATCGTTTTGAGGCTCTTTCGCTTCCCCTTTGGCTTCTGCGGCCAGTTCCGGCTCCGTCCCGGCTTTGGTCTCTTCTTGTTCTTCCTGGTCGACACGGCGAATGCTGTCTATATCTACCTTAATATTGCTTTTAGGCTGAACGCCAGCGTCACGAATCAAATAATCCCCTTGGTCTAATGGGGTGGTTTCTTCGGTAGGTTCATCCGAGTCCGGACTTACCCCTATCTCTTCAAGTCTGGACTCGGACTCAGTTGATTCAGTGACTTCAGGCACTTCTGTTTCTCCTGAACTTGTTTCAGGATTTCTTGTTTCAGGCTCTGTTTCGGGCTCTGCCTCTTCCATTTCATTAATAATGTTTTCCTGGGCGGCCATTTCTTCCTGATCCGCTTCCTGCTCTTCATAAAAGAAGCTTTTCTGTTCCGCTGGTTCCGGTTCTTTTTCAACTGTTTTAGTTTGTTCAGCCAACACTTCTTTGTAAGGCTTTTCTTCTTCAAAGCCCGCCGCGGCAGACTCTTCGACTTCTGTCGGGGTCATTTCCTCCTGGTCGGATGTAATTGCTTCTTCCACTTCTTCTTCCTGACCAAAAAACGCTTCCGTCTCTTTTTTCTGTTTTTTCT
>Ga0114920_10000717_pt1 | contig 14524 bp, 15 predicted proteins | sample ChitaG_FD_88683 | JGI IMG/M metagenome (GOLD analysis project Ga0114920, IMG submission 88683) | Deep subsurface microbial communities from South Pacific Ocean to uncover new lineages of life (NeLLi) - Chile_00310 metaG | ecosystem: Environmental > Aquatic > Marine > Oceanic > Sediment ... | reverse complement strand
GTTTGGGGGCGGCTTCAAGCTTTCCCTTTTTTACTAAATTCAATGCAGCCTTAAGGTCCTCTTCGGGTACTTTCTCAACTCCAAGTTTTTTTAATTTTTTTATTGTATCTTTTTGACCAATTCCTGTTAGCAGAAAGGCTGGCGGGTCTGTTAGCTTTACTATCGTAGGCCATCTATCATCCAAAGTCAGACCCTTTTTCGTGTCTATTTCCATCGTTAAATCTTTCGGGATTTTCCTTACAGCATCTTCAAGTGTTGAATGAATCGTTAAGGTCGACATGTCTATTTCTGCAGCTTTTAGTTTTGCTGTGACTTTAGTGGTCAGTTCTTTGGTTTCAGCAGTTTCGACTCCTTCCGCAGGTCGCTCTGGCTGAACTTCGCCGCCGGCTGCTTTGATCCGCCCTTTGATTTGGTCAATTAAGGTATTAACATCTCCTGAAACTATTCCAGCGGCTTCTTGTGTTTTTTCCTTGCCAAGCATTTGTAAGGCGACTTTATATTTTCTTTGGATGTTTGCTAGTTTTTTGCCAAATTCAGCCCTGATTTGATCACCTTTTTCTGGGTTCAGTTTAACAAGGGCGTCAATTTGTTTATCGAAACGTTGCTGATGGGTATTAAAATTTTCAGCCGTCATTGGTTCGGCAACCTCCATCTCTTTTGGCGCTTCACCTTTTATTTTTACATCTTCCAGTCTCTGGGGGGCTTCAACAAATAAGAAAGTTCCGCTTTTGCAAAAGTTTGTTTTTCTGAATAATTCCCGATATTTTTCGCTAAAAAGATTCATTTAAAGGTAATTTAATCCAATCACCGCGCCGCCAGCAATCAGCAGTAATAAAAGTAATGCTAAAATTAGGTTTCTGACCCTATGTTTCTTTTTTGTTTGAGATTTTTTTTGTTTAGTTGCACTAGCGGTTGGCATTATTGCGATTTCTTTTTCTAATTCCTTCTCCTCTTTTTCTTCCTCTTTTTCTTCCTCTATTTCCTCTTCTTTGAACGCGCTAACGGCTTCTTCTTTAACCAATTTGTTTAATTCTCCGGCATAATCCTGGTTAAGCTGACCTAATTTTTCCTGATAGGTTGCATCGGCTTTCTCAGCTTCTTTGTTTGATTTTTCTATCAGGCTTATAAGTTCCTTTTTTTCAGCGTCGCTCATTTCTGGGATCAATGCTTCCAGTTCTTTTTGCTGATTCGGATCGATAGCGCTTTTTTTCAGCTTTTCCAGTAATTCAGTTTCTGTGATGGCGGAGGTGGGTTCTGGCATTTTTTAATTGAAAATTACAAAATTTAAAAATTAAAAATTAATTTTTTAACTAGCACCTTTTTTTATTTTTGCGACTGCTACTACTGGTGTTTTTTTTCGATTAATACTTACAATTTCGTCTCCAGGGTAAACATATAATCTTTTATTTTTGCCCCTTCCTTCTGTCATGACAAATGTTTTTCCTCTTCGTTCAACTTTTATTGTTTCACCTCCTTTGATTCTAGGACCCTTGTGTGCTCTTAATTTTCTCTTTCCCTTTTCCGTTTTAATTTCTGCTGTCTCAATTGGTAAACCATCATCCTTCAAAACCTGTTCAATGTGTACGTTATCGATAACACTTTTCTTTAATATACCGTTTTCGATATATTCATTTTTTGGTAATTTTTCAGCAACCGCTTCCACTGCTTTTTCACCCGTTACTTTTTCTCTTAATTTAGCCAGAGTCGCTTGTTCTTTTGAAATCGTTTCCACTGCTTCTTCGTTTTTTTGGAAAGTTGTTACACCATCAGGTTTTCGTATGATGGTGAATTTATCTTCCCCTCTGGTAACCACCAATTCAGTACTTCCAGCCAGATCACCCGATTTATGTTCTTTAAATGTGAGAGCATCCGCTCCAAATTCACCTTTGATTCGGTTTTCCACCATATCTTTCAATACCTGCTGCTGAATTCCGCTAATGGTTTCAGGTAATGTCACTTTCGCTTTTTCAGCGAGTGCTGTGAGGTGCTCTTTTTTTCCAGGTTCTTTGTGGATTGTGAGTAAAGTACCCAAAGGTGCGTCGATTAGCATTGGGGCAAAAGCCATGCGGCTTTTTTCAGCCTTCTCAACCGGATTTTTCCCCGCATCCAGATCCTCTTTAATTTCTTTGGCCACATCATTATTCCATAATTTGCCTGTTAAAAGATCGCTGATTAATTTAAATAAATCCGCTAATGCCGAGCCATCCAATCCAGAAGATGCGGCGCTTCTGGCTATGCCCATAACCGCTGGATTATCAGCATTATTAGCGAGCAATTCAGCGGCTCCTTCCACATTTTTAAATGCTTCATTCATTTCGTTCAAACCCCGGAATTGTTTTGTGTCTGTCAATAGGCTTACTAATTCTGTCGGTCTTCCTTTTTCTAAATCCGCTATTTCATCAATAGCTTCTCCTGTAACTCCATTCCAATAATGCCCTTCAGTTAGAAAGCTGATACGATCATTAACCGCATCTTCCCTGTCGGTGAGTTCATCCTGGTATTCATCCAGGGCTTCGGGCTTGTTTTTTGCTTTAATTTCTTTCGCATATTTTAATATCACCTCCTTCATCCCTGCTTCATTTACTTTTGTATGGTTTAAATTTGGCCTGTCGCTTCTGCCACTCAACATATTTACATAAGCAACCGGCTTCCCTTTTCCGTCAAAAACAATTTCCAATTGTTTGGCAATTACATCGACTGCCTGATCCATATATGCTTCCCCGAAATACATTTCGAATTCCTTGTTTCCTTCCAAAATATTTCGCACAAAACTGGTTTCCTCGCTAGTTGCTCTTATTTGCGGAACGGATTCAGCCAAATCTTTCATGGCTTCTTTCATAATGTTTTTATCATCGGTTAACTGTTCTTCAATATGGGCGGCCAAATCTTCTCCTGATTCAAAACCAGCAAGGTCTCCGAGCTGTTTAGCAATATAAGGGGCCAATCCTTCAACCATTTGTTTGTTTAGCGGGGTTTTACTTTCCCCTATTTTGTCACGTCGTGTAAGATAATTTATAACGATGTCTGTTGCTACTTTGTGCATTTGAAGCGGCTTATCCTTCGCTTTTTCCATTTTTCCCTGGTCTATAAAATAACTCAATTCGTGTGCCCATTTTTTACTGGTTCCGCCCGCGTATTTTTCTTTGAGCTGATCAACAAATTCCGTCACTTTTTCTTTGAATTCTTCGGTTACATCTGGATCCAGCTTCATAAGACTAACTTCTTTTACTTTAGCAAGATATTCGTCCCTTAGCTGTGTCAGCCTTTCTCGTTCTTTCCCTTTGATTTGCTTAGCGAATTTTTTAGCTGCATCTTTATCTTCTTCAGCACTTCCTGCTGCTAATCCATCGATATGCCTTTCAATATTTGTCATTCCTTTATCAAACATTTCGGCCTTCGGAACGGCTGCCAACGTTACATCATCAACAATTTTTTTTGCTTTTGTTTCCACTGAAGCGGGTGCTTCACGTGTATCAGGACCCCCCATGAACACGAATCGATCACTGGTCCATTTATTGAAAAGATTTTTTAGGAATTTCATTTTTCTTTAGGTTATTTTTTGGTTTTAGGGTTGTTACATGTTACTTAATTCGCTTTCTATTTCTTCCAATTCCTTTCCTTCTTCAGCCTGTTCTTTGGCTTCAAATTGCTTTCGTGCGTTTTTCATTTCCTCCTTTATGACTGTGTTCATTTTTTCTTCGTATTCCTGATTAAGCGCACGGAGCGCTTCCTGGTACTTTGCCTCACCAGCCTCTTGTTTATTTTTTATGTCCGAAGCTTCTTCTATGAGCCCCATTAAGGCTTCACGTTCGCTGTCATCCATATGCGGAATCAAAGGTTCCAATGTTTCTTTTTCAGAGGAGGCGAGATGGCTTTCTTTTAATTTTGCCGTCAATTCCTCATCCGTGATTTGGGTCGTAGTTTTGTTCATGATTAAAGTTTAAAGATTTAAGATTTATGATTGGTAAGTGGGGCTGTGCTTGGCTCCAGCCCATTCGAGTCCCTCAGGGTTAAACATGGAGCCAGCCCAGTAGGTTATAGGTTTTAGGATTTTAGATAAGTTTTTTCAATTTCTGTAATGACACCCGCAAATTTATTGTTGTCCAGCATGTCTTTTTTAGGTAATGTCACTATTTTGTCCAGAATCTCGCGCCTTTTTCCCACATTATTTTTAACGGCCGCGATGACGGCGTTTGTTTGATTAGTGTCCAGGTAATGCAATTTGATATCCAAAAGCCGGACAGGGAACGCTTTATCGCCAAGCTTGTCCAGCATTCTTTTCAGTTGTCCGCCTGGCTCAATCGCCAGTCCAAGCAAGCCATCGATCGTCGCGACGGTCATTCCCTCTTTTTTTAACTGTTTGAGATCGTCTGTTAAATTCTTTTTAAATGTTTTTTGATTGGTAAGCTCTGTTTCTTTGAAGAATTTAGTGAGGATTCCTTTTTCACGGTCCGAGGCTTCTTTTTCAGGGGCTTTTTTTCCAGGAGTTTCTTTTTCTGCGATTTTTTTCAAAGCGGCTAGTGCCTTTTTGTTTTCTTTGTTTTTTCCTAAAATTTCCTTAGCTTTTTTCTTGGCATTGGCCCGGCCCTCTTTTGTCATCAGGCTTTTTTCTTTCATCAGGCCTTCGAGTTCTTTGGTTAATTTATCCTCTTCTGTTTCCATACCAAAAATGCTTTTGATTAATTCCATAAAATCAATTTTTTTACCTGAAAACCAGGCGGCTATAGCGCTTAACATAGCCATGAGCCCCTTTTTTCCGCCTGGGGCTTTTTTAGCGATTTCGTCCATTGTTCCTTTGGCTTTTTCAGGATCTTTAGCCATATCTTCTACAGCTGTTATCGTTTCCCTTTTGGCAAATTCGCCCACTTGCCTGAATTCAGCCGTATCCCTAGGCATTTCCTTACGCATTGCTATTTTTAACTGCTCTTTGTATACCATTGCCGATTTTTTACTGAGTATTTGTGCTTCCTGAGGAGTTTTTCCTTGATCTATCCATCCTTGATATATTTCTCGCTGATATCCAGCCACATCTCCTGTGAAATCCAAACGGGAGCCAACAGTTTTCCTAAGAGATGATCTGGCTTTTTCAGCACCTTTTTTTCCTAAACCAGGGATCTTTTCGACTATGCCCATTGTAACTCTAATTGCTTTCTCCGATGCTGTTTCTTTTTTTCCATTTGACATTATTTATTTTGGTTATCCGCCTGACCAGAGCCCTGTCCAGACGAGTTGATATTAAGTTTTTTGATCAGGTCTTCTTTAACCTGTTCATATGTTTTCATCACGCGGTTCATTTCATCGGGTTTGACAATGAAAATCCCGCGGTCCATTTGTTTACAGCGCTGGGTAAAAGCTTGTATTAAACGCAGATATTCCTCCTGTTTATCTGTTTCCATCAGAAACATGGCCAGGATATAGCGTTTTTTCAGCTCTTCGGAAAAATGCTGGTTGTGCTGAATAAGTTGGATGATTTGTTTTTCAAGTTCAGTCATAAGTTTCGGATAGTGGCTCGAGTTGTGGGCCGGATAGTGGCTCGTATTGTGGCTCGAGTTGTGGTTAGGATTTATTTTTTATATTTAGTGGTGGATTTTAGTTTCTCGTTTGGTATTCCTTCCAGGTCCTGCAGGAGCTGATCTTCGGCCTTTGGCACTTCATGCTCCTTATGGTGGGCGTTGGCCAGCTTACGAATCTTATCCGCCTTTTTACCGCCTTCTTTGATTTTTTTGGCGTGCTTGGGGTCGTGTTTCCTCCGATGTCCGCCGATTGGCATAAAGTCTCCTTCGCCCATTTTTTTGAAAATTTAAAAACTTGAAAACTTGAAAATTAAATAATGTAGACATCTCCATGTTTTTCTTCGAATTTCGATTTCATCTGGAACACGGTTTCAACCAGGTTCTGGATCTGAAAACTGGGGCTTTTCTCCATTTCCCATAATTGCTGAATCTGGCGGATAATTCCCATAATATTCACAGCTGTCAGGTCGGTTTTTTCTTTTTCTTCATCGCTCAGTTTGTCATAAACCGCTTTGTTGTAGAGGGTTTGGATGTTGTGGTGATCAAGCTCTCCACCCTCCAATTGTGTGATCAGTATTTTCAAAAAATCCTCATGCCCTTCATTAAACCCTGTTTTGTCATACAGCGGTTTGTTGAGCTGCTGCTGGGTCTTTGGGTCTACAATATGGTCCTGATATTTTTTGATGGTTTCTTCCATGGATCAAATTAAATCTTATTATTATAGCAAAAATTACTCTGAAAATCAAGGGGTGGATGTCTGAACTGTGAAAATGTCTGAACTGTGATTTATTTGATTAAATGATTTTTTATGATGACTTCTTTAAATTTATTTAAAAAAATTAAAAATCATATCCATCAATAAATCACAAGAATCACAGTTCAGACAATGGGCAACTGATTTCTTTTATTTCTTAATTAAAGTATTTTATCGTTATAATGATTATCTGATAAGAAACGAATTATGGATCTCACTACCCCACTCGATAAGGCGCTCAGCACCAAGCGCGAATACATCAAAGCGTTAAAAGATATGAACCTTCATACCGTGGAGGATTTGCTTTTGTATTTCCCCAGAACGTATGAAGATCTGTCGGAATCTAAACAGCTTTTACAGGTCAAAGACGGGGAGAAGGTCAGCCTGAAAGGCATGTTATACGGCATGAAAACTGTTCCAACAAGAAGCCGGAAAATCAACATCATCAAGGCCATGTTTTACGATCCCTACGGCAACGGGGCGGAAGTAGTGTGGTTTAACCAGCCGTTTGTTAAGCGCATGGTGCCGATGGAAACGGAAGTGACGGTATCGGGCAAAATTCAGTATCAATACGGCAAAATCACCATACAGAATCCTCGGGTGGAACGGTCGGATGAGGTCCAGATCCATACCGCCGGCATGGTGCCGGTGTATCCCCAGCATGAGGTGATCACCTCCCTTTGGCTGCGCGGCAAAATTCACCCGCTTCTTTATCTGACAAAGGAGTTTGAAGAAATTTTACCCCCTGAAATCATCAAAGAAGAGGGGCTGATGAGCAAGGCGGAGGCTGTGAAAGAGGTGCATTTCCCAACCAATCAAAAACGCCTGGAAAAGGCTCGCGACCGGCTGGCTTATGAAGAACTTTTTTTGCTCCAGTTAACTGCTGTTCAGCGCAAACAGGAATGGAAGCAGAGCCGCTCCAAAGACAGTCCGATCAGGGAGGTTGAAATGGATGTGGAATTTGTTAAAAACTTCTTTTCCACTCTCCCTTTTACCCTCACTAATGCCCAAAAGGTGTCGATTTATGAGATTTTATCTGACTTTGAAAAACCCTATCCCATGATCCGGCTTCTGGAAGGAGATGTAGGGTCGGGGAAAACGGTGGTGGCGGCCATTGCGCTTTTGAATGCTGTGAAAAGCGGCTATCAGGCGGCGATCATGGCGCCAACGGAGGTGCTGGCGCGTCAGCATATGGTTTCCATAATCCAATTCATTGAGGCGTATGAAGCCAAATTCCCCCTGGAACGTCCGATTAACATCCAGCTTTTGGTCGGTTCTTTGAAGGCTAAGGAGAAAAAAATAGTCCAGGATGCGGTCAACAACGGCCAAGTGGATATTGCGATCGGCACTCACGCTTTGATCCAGGAATCCATCCGCTTCCCACGGCTTGGTTTGGCGGTGGTGGATGAACAGCACCGGTTCGGCGTGAAACAGCGGGAGGTTTTAATGAAGCAGGGGAGTCCGCATGTCCTGAATATGACGGCCACACCTATTCCCCGCACACTGGCCATGGTGGCGTATGGGGACCATGATTTATCGGTTCTGGATGAAATGCCGCCCGGCAGGCAGCCCATTATCACCAAAGTGGCGCCGCCGCACATGCGCGATAAAATAAATTTATTCATTGCCGACCGAATCCGGAAAGGCCAGCAGGCGTATGTCATCTGCCCTCTGATTGACGATTCCGAAAAGCTGGAGGTTAAGTCCGTAAAAGCGGAATATGAACGGCTGCACACAGTGTTTTCAGATTTTAAAATTGGCTTAATGCATGGCAAGTTAAAATCGGAAGAGAAGGAAGAGGTGATGAGGAAATTTAAAGATAAAGAGATCGATATTATGGTTTCAACGTCCGTTATTGAGGTGGGTGTGGATGTGCCAAATGCCACTGTTATGCTGATTGAAGGGGCGGAGCGGTTTGGCCTCTCCCAGCTCCATCAGTTTAGAGGGCGCGTGGGCAGAGGGGATGTGCAGTCTTATTGTTTCCTTTGTACCAGTCCGGACGCGCAGGGGGCTTACATACGTCTGAAAGCCATGGTGGATTATACGGACGGGTTTAAATTGGCGGAAATTGACCTCAAATTACGAGGGCCTGGGGAGGTTTATGGGGTGCGGCAGTCCGGTATTCCGGATTTGAAGATCGCAAATCTGACCAATGGTGTCCTCGTTGTCCGCGTACGAAAAGCCGCGGAACATATGGTTGAAAAAGTGGATCAATATCCGGTGCTTAAGAGTATGCTCGTCCGATTGAGAAACAGGATGGAGAAAGCTTAATATTTAGCATTTCGCAATTTGCATTTCGCATTCAATTTAGGATTTAGTATTCTGCATTTTTCATTTCGACCAACGCGGAGAAATCCCTCGTTAATTTGCTCGTGTAGGTAAATAACAAGGGATTTCTCCATTCCCCCTTCGGCTTCGCTCAGGGTCCAGTCGAAATGACAAAATGGGGGCGAAATGACAAAAGAAAAAACCCCGCTTCTGGTGGCTGATTGCGGGGTTTTTGGTTATGGATGATAAATTAAGCGACTTTTCTTTGTTGGTCAGTCTCGATTTCTGCTGTGGTGTTTTCGAGTTTGCGTCTAGTGGCTTTGGTTATTTTTAAACTAACGGATTCGACTTCTTCCCAATATCTTTCATGGGCTTCGGCAAGGAGTATTTGAGGTAGTTTTCCGTTTCGGCGTGTTTTGGCCCATTCAATTCGGTCCTGTTGGCGATCACCGTCCATCCGTTTTGGTGTTCGTGGGGATGTTAGTCTTTTCTCTTTGCCGACTCTGCGCTTGCATCTTTTTTACATATATTTTTTATCTCTTAAGTCTATTTTTTCTTTGATGGCCTTTTTACGCTTTTTTGTAAATTTTTTATCTAAAATCTCAATTGCATTGAAAAGTTCATCACTATCTCCTTCTGTAACCATACAATCAGCGCAATCAGCATATTGCTCTGCAATTTCATCGGTATCATAAGTGAATTCACCGGCTAATCTTTCATAATAGTCATCCCATTCCGATTCGTCATTGTAGTCCGGATAGTCGCTCGGTTCTTCATAGTCGCTCGGTTCTTCTTCGTCCATATCCACCATCACTTGATCCCTTTCGCTATCGATAGCGTCAATCATTTGATCTTCGACGCTAAATGGATTTGGGTTCAGGCATTCAGGATCTGTATCGAGGATGTAATCGACCCTATCACGAAAAGATTTAGGGTATCTATGAAGCCTGTTTTCAATAGGGCTTGTTTTTCTGTCTTCAGACGCAGCAAGGTCGAAATTTGGCCAAGATTCTGCGCTGGCAAAGCTGGGATTGGTAAATGTGGACACTTGATTGGTAGTTATTTTTAATTAAGATATTTATCTTACAATAAAATAATAAATTTGTCAATAGTAAAAAAAACTAAAATGGGGTCAGGGTGTTTCCGAGTAAAAAATTTATACAAAACAATAGTTTTTGGCTTCTTTCAACCATAAAAACTTGCAAAGCTATTACATATTTTATATAATGCTCTGATTTGCTCACCGCAGATCGAAACCTTCCAGATCCATTCGCGGCCCAATATACAGCCGGACAGAACGGACACTGGAAACCCCTGAACTTTTACAATTTGCAACCTACTGCTTTCCCCCTGTACCCACAAAATAAAAACAAAAACAAAATTGTTTCCGTGGCATAAGGACTAAGCGGTTCCTGCAGAGCCTGGGGTGAAACCCATTTATCTTATATCTAATATTTCATATCGAATATCTAGATATAAGATATGAGATCTCAAATGGTTTTCCCTCTAGGCTTTGCGATGTAGTTCCCCATGACTAGTGTGAACTCAACCCCTTATAATCTGTTATCTTTTTTTAAAACAAAAATTAAAATGAAAGTTAACGCATAGATTGCGTCTTGGAAGGACGAAAACAAAAACCAAAGTACAGCTTAGAACTTTTCCAGCCTAGTCACCTGGATAAGTTTGATTTCGACCGTTTCTCGGTATGTTGTAAATATGCCTTACACGATTCGGATCCTCGAAGTCAAACAAAAGATCCCACTCCTTAATTGGATGGGATTTTTTGTTATCTGCTAACAGGTTCTTTAATCGCTTTTTTTAATGCCTCTACCTTTGTTTTACTATGAAGTTTAGCAAAGGGTCTGCGGGTTATTAGGCCCTTTGAATGAAGATATTTTTCAATTAAGGCTAAGCCGATTTTCCCCAAGCCTTTTGTGCTTGGATTTTTTGTTGTACTTGATTTTATCCACTCCAATTCACTTTTATGGAGTGCGAGCATGCCTTCTTCAGTGTCTGTTTCATATGCCCTGCTATTTTCCAGAATATTCAATATGCGAACAAACATTCTTTCAAAACTACTGAAGATTTTTTCTAAATGCAATTCATCGATTGGAGTTCCCATTTTTTTTACCCCCTCACATGGCTCACCTAATATCTTTTTTAGGCCAATTTTATTACATCTTTTTCTTAATTTTATTAAGTCAGCTATTTTAGGGTCATTCTTCCTCCATTGCCTCATTGATGTGTACCTTATTTTTTCTATTTGTTGTCGGCAATGCTCAATATTTTTTGCCATTCCCGCGCATTCACAAATTACCGTTTTATCATCTTCTGCCGTTATATGGCGGGATAGATTTCCTTTATGAGAAAAAATTCTTTCCTGCTCCTTAGTTTTTTCGAAGTGCGGTATCATGTTTTAATATTTATAGGTTGTTAACTATAAAAGTTTTTTTATTTTTTGTCAAGTACTTAACAAAAAGCCAGGAGTTTATTCCTGGCTTGTGTTTATATTCTTTTAAAATTATACCTGTGTTTCTGCGATGAATTTTTTAGAGCGACCGTAATCATCATCGCTGATTTTTCCTTCCTCCTTTAAAGTGTCCAGAATCTCATTAATGCCGATGACGCTGTGGAGTTTATAGCCTTTGGCTTCCAGCTTGGTGCCGCCGCCTTGTTCACGGTCTACAAGGACGATGAAGTCGGTGATCTTAAGTCCGGATGCTTCAAACGGTTCCGCAGTTTCGAATTTACTTCCGCCTGTGGTGATCAGATCGTCGATGATCAGGGCGGTCTGGCCTTCTTCAAACACCCCTTCCAGTTTCTTTTTGGTGCCGTAATCCTTAACCTCCTTTCTCGCGTATACCATTGGCCAGCCCTGGTCCAGAGAAATGGCGGTGGCAATCGGCAAGGCGGTATACGGTATGCCCGCAATCACATCAAACTGGAGGCCTTTGGCCAGCTCCACCATTGCGTCGCTAATAAGTTTTAGTACTTTTGGGTAAGAGATGAGCAGGCGAAGATCAATGTAAATAGGGGAGATGATTCCGGATTTCAGCTTGAATTCACCAAATTTAATGGCTCCGATTTCATGGAGTGCGAGGGCAATTTCTTTTTTCATAATGTTGTTGTTAGGATGGCAGGCCCACCAGGATTTGAACCCGGACCAACGGTTTTGGAGACCGGTATGCTACCATTACACTATGGGCCTTCGTCGGCATTTTACTTCAGCTTACGTTCCGATTTTACATCGGAACTGCCGCTTCCGTAAATGCCTCCTCTTCCCCAAAAAATTCACTTCGTTTCACATTTTTTGGGGCCCCATTGATTTTACATGGTTGCTTTCATCTGTGCAAACATCTCCTCCTCTATTCAGGTGTGGAATTTTTAGGTATAAATAAAAACCCCCTCTATTTAATTTAAGAGGGAGATTTTATTAATATAAATGTTTTATTTGCAGCTGCCGCATCCACATCCGCCTTCATCTTCATCCCCCCCAACGTAACCGCAGCCGCAACCACCTTTTTTACCGTCAAACATAATATGTGGGTTAATTTTTAAGGGCATTTTTAGTTTAGCAGAGATTTTTTGGAAATCAAATTTGTTCAATCGCACGATTGTCCGGAAAAATCTATTCGCCGGCCGGAAGCACTGCGGTGGTATTTACCGAATTCCTGGTGCTGAAGGGCTACCTTGGCATTGAACACTGGTCCGTCCTTGCAGACCCGAAGGCCGGTTCCGTCGATACAGCATTGGCCGCAAATGCCAAACCCGCATTTCATGAAACGTTCCAGGCTGACCTGGCAGTCGATTTTGTTTTCTTTGGCCATTTGGGCGACTTTGTACATCATGATTTCCGGGCCGCAGGTCATGATGCAGTCCGCCTTTTCTTTTCCCAGCAGTTCTTCAAGCATTTCAGTCGTAAAACCTTTATGACCTTTACTGCCGTCATCGGTGGAGACGAGCACCTCACAGCCGAGTTCTTTGAATTCTTTTTCGTAGATCAAAAGGTCTTCAGTGCGCGCACCGATTATGGAAGTGATTTTGATTCCTTTTTCAGCCGCTGATTGTGCTACGGATAGCATAGGGGGTGTACCGCATCCTCCTCCTACTAATACGATTTTTTTGTAATCCTTTATTAAATCAAATCCTTCACCAAAAGGTCCGCGGATTCCCAAACGATCTCCTACTTTGATTTTTTCATGAATTGCCGTTGTACAGTCACCGGCTTTAAAAATTCCGATTTTAAACTCATTGTCTGTTTGCCAGCCAATGGACATGGGCACTTCATCAACATCGGGCATCCATACCATTACAAATTGGCCGGGTTTGGCGTTTAGAGCGTGCTTAAAAGTATAGGTTTTAAAATAAGGATTTTCTTCTGTGATGTCGGTGACTTTGAGTGAAAGTATGGTCATTATATTTTTAATTACAAGAATTACAAAGATTTAAAGCTTCGCATTACAAGGATTAATTTTTTGTATTTTTTGTAATCCTTGTAATTTTTGTAATCCGTTAAAATTTTCGCGGATCCACTGCATCCTCATGAGCCAAACCAACCAATTCATCAACATCCATAAAGCCTTCTTCTTCCATGAAGTCATGGATTTTGGTGGTGATGAGCTCAAAGGCTTTCATGTCGTGATAGGCCAAGGCTGAACCGATGCCGAGCAAATTGGCGCCGGCCATCAGCATTTCAATCGCGTCTTTTCCGTTGCTGATGCCGCCGGTTCCGATAATCGGAATTTGGACGTTTTTATAAATGTCATAAACACAGCGGAGAGCAATCGGCTTTAAAGCCATACCGCCAACCCCACCAACTTTGTTGGCCAGGATGGGTTTTCTCATATAAATATCAATCAGCATGCCGGGCCCCATGGTGTTGACTGCTGTAATGGCATCCGCTCCTTCGGCTTCGGCGCGCTGGGCAATCAATCCGATAAGCGGTGTATTGGGGGAAAGTTTTACGGATATTGGTTTTTTGGTGACTTTTCGGACAGCTTTCATGCCTTCAGCAGTCATTCCCGGGTCACAGGCAAATGGGCGTCCCATTTCATCATCCACATTCGGGCAGGAGAAATTAAGCTCAATCATGTCAACAGGGTAGCTGTCCATGATTTCCGCCACTTCCACCAATTCTTTTATGTTGTTGCCGGCAATACTGCCGATGAGCGGATTATTGGGGCATTTTTTGGCGTAAACCTCAAATTCATGTCTGGCTTCTTTAATGCCCTCTCCGCACAAACCCACCGCGTTAATGATTCCACCGGGATAGGTGAGGACAGTTGGGTTGGCATTGCCAGGGCGCTCATCCATGAATAAGGATTTGGCGGTCACACCACCACATCCGTTTTTTACGCAATTGGCTAAACTGGCGCCGGTTACCCCTAAATACCCTGAGGCCAGTACGGTCGGGTTCGGAAAATCGATCCCGCAGAAATTTACACTTAGATTCATACTGTTTATTTAATTACTGACGACAGTATATCGAAAAGCCATTAACCCTTCAATTGGATGATTGCTTTTGCCACTTTTTTGCCTACATCCCGATCCAGCGCATTGGGAATGATCTCGTCTGCCGTTGGATTAGTCAGGTGGTTGGCAATGGTTTCCGCTGCCACGATTTTTATTTCATCCGTGATTTTTTTGATGCCCGCGTCAAACACACCGCGGAACAGGCCGGGGAACGCCAATACATTGTTTACTTGATTCGGAAAATCACTTCGACCGGTAGCCACAATAGCCGCTCTGGCTTTTTTTGCTAAATTGGGCATTATTTCCGGTTCCGGGTTGCTCATAGCGAATATAATAGGGTCTTTGGCCATGCGTTTGACCATTTCAGGCGTCAAGAGCTTTGGCCTTGAGAGTCCGATAAAAACATCCATCCCTTCTACAGCTTCCCCTAAACCTCCTGTTTTGCGGAGGGGGTTGGTAATGTCCGCCAATTCTTCTTTTACTTTGCTCATTCCTTTTCTTCCTTTATAAACAATTC
>Ga0114920_10000716_pt1 | contig 14529 bp, 11 predicted proteins | sample ChitaG_FD_88683 | JGI IMG/M metagenome (GOLD analysis project Ga0114920, IMG submission 88683) | Deep subsurface microbial communities from South Pacific Ocean to uncover new lineages of life (NeLLi) - Chile_00310 metaG | ecosystem: Environmental > Aquatic > Marine > Oceanic > Sediment ... | reverse complement strand
GATCATAATCTTGTTCACTCAATTGCATAAAATCTATGATTTCGCTTTTAGATAAATTATCTATATTTGGTAGAATCAAAAGTTCCTGAGCAAATTCTAATGTAGTTAGTTTTTCAGAAGATGTTCGTATGGGGTCGTCAAACATTGTTGTTAGGTAATTAATGTCTTCTTCCGATGCACCCCAAACATGAATAATATAATTGCTAGTTTCAACAGCGGAAGCGATTTGTAGTTTAGGTTTTGCTAGAATAAAATAACCATCTTTCATATCTTCTTTCTTAACATCAGTCTTGTAATTCTCAGCTATTTTTTCCAAAATTTTAACAATATTTTCATTTAATGGAAGGATAAAAGTTGCTTTCATCACCTTACTTTTTATTAAGAGAATAAAATTGTTTCTGAATGGAAAATTTAACGATAATGATAATCAAAAAATTTCTTTACATTCTTGTATATTCCATCATTTTTAGGTTGTACAACCTTAAGATTTTGAGTCAACCACAGGGGAATGTGTTTTTTATAATAATATCTGGCAAAGCGATAATCCAGTAAAATTACTACCGCATAATCTTCCAAACTTCTTATTGGTCTCCCTGCTGCTTGCGAAGCTTTTGTTAATGCAGGAATGTTATAACCAAATTCACGTCCTTTCGTCGGAAATTGACTTTCAAGATAATCAATCGAAGCATCTACAGTAGGGCAAGGTCTTGCATAAGGAATACCCACAATTATTACTGTATGCATTTGTTCAGAAGGGTAATCACTACCTTCTGATGCTCTACCACCTAACACTGAAAGTAGTACTCCACCTGTTTTTTTTGCTTCGTTCTTGTATTTTTGAATTAACTCATCATTTTCTTCTGATGACATACCCTTCTTAGTAATATAAAGGGGCTTTGAAACCACTTTTTCTAAACCAGCATCTATAAGACTATTCATTATTGAATAACTAGCACAAAAGATTCCAACATTTTTTGGTGTTGCTTTAATGGCATCTTCAATCACTTTAACCATTATTGAAAAAGTGACCGCATTTCTATCAGCTAATTTTGTAGAAACTTTATCTATAACAATAGTAAAAACATTTTCTCTGTCAAAAGGAGAGGGTAAAGAAATTTCAAGTACTTCTCTATTTTGAAGCCCTATTAATGAAATATAAGATTCAATAGGATCTAAAGTTCCAGAGAGAGATACTGAACAATAAACTTTTGAGAAGATTTCTTCTGTTACTGTTCGTGGATCCAAAGATAATGAGAGGAGTGTAGGTTGTGAATTTCCTCTTTTTGATTGGTACATAGAAATAAAATGAGCATAATCATGTCTATCCTTTGATTCCAAAAGATGTTCTAGATGCCTTGCAACGGCAGAAGAATAAGCGATAGGAGCTTTGTTTCTTTTCGCTTGATCATCTTTAATATGCTCTCCCAATTTTACAATCCCGTGAACAACATTTGAGTTGATTTCCATTTTTGAGCGTTTTTCTACTTTCCTTAAGAAATCATTTGGATCAATTCTTACTTCAGCTTCTGGGTCGAGTTCTTTGGAATTATTTTTGAGAACAGAGGAAATTGCTTCTATGACATCATATTCTGCTCCTTGTTTGAATTTCAGAGCTTCGTCCATCGCACGATCTAGTGTAAAGTTAGAAAGGGACGAGCTACTAGCATCCACAGCAGTAGAAGGTAAATTGTGCGCTTCATCTATCACAACTATGATATCAGATAAATCCTTTTCTAGACTATTGATAAAAGATGTTCTAATATGGGGATTGAAAAGATATTGATAACTAGCTGTAACCACATTAACATCTTTTATAAGGTTTTTAGATACCTCAAAAGGACAAACTTCTAGTGTTTCAGAAAGTTCCATCAGATCCTTACTATCAAAAACTTGATTTTTCGTAATTTCAGCCAATTTTATTAATTTATCTTTTTTTGCAAGATTAGCGAAATATATACATTTACCATCTTTCTTTAAATAACGGCATATTTCAGCAGCATTTGTTGAATCTGTTGAATATTTTTGTATGATAGGATGTAAACATAACTCTCTTCTTCCTCGAAGTGCGATTCCTGTTACAGGTGCTAACTGCTTTATCATTTTCAATTCAGAAATAACTCTAGAAAGTTGTTGATGAGTTCTACAACAATAGACTATGGTTTTGTTTTCGTTTATGCTATATTGTAAAAGGGGTGATAATGTAGCAATTGTTTTTCCTATACCATTTGCAGCTTGCACAATCGAATGAGCTTTTTTTTCGTAGCATTTTGAGATAATATCTATGATTTGCTTCTGAAGAGGTCTAATTTTGATATATGGAAAGTAATATTCCCATGATTTATTGTTTTTTGAAGATTGAGTCTTCTTTATTTCATCATCTTTGACTCTATTAAAATCAGCGGTTTGTTCTATGCTAGGACTACTCTTCTCTGAAACATCACCGCCTCTTTTGATGAAACCGCATTTTGGGCACTTAACTTGTAATCTAGTGAATTCCAAGAGTTTACCGCAATCAGGGCAGAATTCATAACCTTCAGTTTCAAGATACGCAGTTTTTCGATTAGAATCAAACATAGGCGTTGTTGCCCCTTTTATTTATTGTGATTAAAAGGTTTTGCACAAAACTACATCTGTTGAAAAATTTTACAGAATTCAAGTTATAAAGTAGTTATCAATTAAGTAATGTAAAAAAGATAAAATATCCTATACTTCATAAATTCAACAGTTAGCAAGCTTTAAATACAACAAATGTATTTATTGATTTCAAACCAGAAATATCTATAGAGAATCATATTAGAATTTAAAAATACCATTTAAATTCAAGGGGGTTCCACAGGAATTCAATAGTAACCTGGAGGTTACTTATGTTGCATAAAGAAACGAAGCAAATAGATGAAATCATAGGTGATACCACGTTGTTAGTGGAAACTATATCATCTGAGATAATTCAAGCTACAACTAAGATTTATGCGTGTTACCTTCCTGGAGAAATAAATTCACTTCTATTTATCTGGAAGGACGAACATTTTCTTAGTAGTTTTATTCAACATTTTAGTGATCTTAAAAAAGCAATAGAAGACAATCTAGCCAGCCTTCCTTATGACAAATCAGATGAAATTTTGATTGTTGCTAATCTACTTACAGAAATCCGCGAATATGATCTAGCAGTGGAAATATATCAAAACTTACTAAAAATTAAACCAGAAAACTATTTTATTTGGGCAAATCTGATGACAATATACTTCCATCAAGGGGATCACATTAAATCAATGGAATGTTATGTTTATCTTCCCCCCGAGTTTCTGGAACAATCATCAAAGGAAAAGTTACATCCTGAATCAGATGCTTATCGTGTTCTTAATATCTCATCGGCTTACCCCTTACATTCATCTCTTCGTTCCTTAAGCAATAGAATTCAAGAATCTACGGAAATGCAACAACAATATGAACAAGAATTGAGGGAACTCTATTCAATAAGAGAATTTGTAGATGGACAGGAAGCATTGTCTAATGGCAATCCAAATGAAGCCTTAATATTGTTATCAAGTGCAACTACTAGCTACCCCGAAAGCCATATTCTTCATTATTTTACTGGAAAAGCAGCTTTTGAAGGCAAGCACTACATAATAGCTGAAGAAAACTTCAAAAAAGCTATTCAATTGAAAAATAATATACCGGAGTATTGGAATGGTTTAGCAGAATGCTCTTTTGCTCAGCATAAAAATGATCAAGCAATAAAAGCCTTAAAATCCTCATTAACCCTAGATTACGAGTATTCCGTAGGCTGGAAATTAGCAGGAAGGATGATTTCCACAATAGAATCTCATGGTGATTATGATTATTTTATTGAACAACTGCAATTAATGCCATCTGTTGAATCTATTGTAAAGTTTGTTGAAGGCGTTATTGAACGAAAAAGATTTGAAACAGCTTTTGAAATATTACAAACTGGTGTTCAAAAATTTCCAGATAATACCCGATTGTTAGAAAACTTAGGATTAGTTTATGAAAGAATGGGAATGGTTGATGATGCAATAAGCACTTACGAAGAACTTCTGCTCTCTGGCAAGTCTGTTCAGAAATATTTGAAGAAAATAACTTCGATATTATCAGTTTTACATGATGACAAAAGATTAGTCAGAGTGCTTAAGCTAGTCTCTTCATCACTACCTTGGGACGAATCAACACTGTGGAATAAGATAGGTGATCTTTTAATGAAAGCCAAAGATTACTTAGGAGCAAGCGAGGCTTTTAGAAAAGTAATATCTGTAACAGATGACGACCCTAAGATTTTATTCAATTTAGCCTTAGCCTATCAAGAATTAAGATTGTATAAGAAAGCTGAAGAGATATATCAAAGAGTATTGAGTTTAAATTCTAATGACCATGCTACATTAAATAATCTAGGCAATGTATTAAAGGAGCAAAAGCGCTATGATGAAGCTATAGAGTGTTACCAAAAAGCAACTGATATCGAACCAAAGAAAGCTATTTCATGGGCTAACTTAGGTATTCTATACGAAGAACTAAGACTAAAAAAAGAAGCAAGCGAATGTTATAACAAAGCAAAAGAAATAGCTATCCAAAACAAAGACTACAAATCTGCAGCAAAGTTTGATGAATGGGAAAATTCAGTTTAAACATACATAGGGAACTTAAATGCATGATACAGAGAAAAAAGAAAAACTTGATTGGCAAATAGCACAAGAAAAGATAGCTGAGTATCTTTCAGTAAATCACTTTTCTGTTTGGCAAGAGAGAAAAATAGGTAAAAAAAGGGTAGATGTACTTGCAAAGAGGGTTATCAACGATGTGGTTTACTACTTAATTTTTGAAATTAAAAACTATAATAAGATATCTGCAAGCGAGGAAACAAAGTTCGAAGGACAATTATTAGAGTACTTAAAATCTCTTATTCTTAGAGAAAGAAAAAGAAAAAAACTAACAAATCTTAAAAATAAATATGTCTTTGTTGGTTATTTGGTTTTTTCGAATGACTACGGAATATATCATAATAGGCGAAAAAACTGGAGAAAGATTAATGTTTTTGAAGGAGATGAAGAATTAAAAACTATCTGGGAAAGAAATGTTCATCTTTTTTGCTCAACACCGGGTTACATTCAAAAAAACCTTGATAGTATAGGTTTACAATTGTATAAACAGAAGAAAATACTTGATTTCTTTGATTCTTGAATTGAGAATAATAATTCATAGGCTTTAAATAGAAGAATTCATACGTTTTTATTGTATAATAAAAATAATATTCTCGTTGAACTTTGAGATGATAGATAAATGGTAGTTGAGCCAACAATTTTCATAAAAGGAACTATTAACCGCTTATTTTCAAGAGGTTTTCTCGCGAAAAAGTTAGAATTAATAGGTTTCTCCATATCTGAAGGTTATCAATTTTCGAATCAAATTTACACAGATCTACTTAGATTAGAGAAAAAAAAGTTATCAAAAAGCTACTTCGATAAGTTTGTATATAATCATCTAAAAAAAAAGTATAATGAGAATATTGCGGAAAAGTATATTCTTATAGAAAATTGGTATGATACAGGTATACCATTATGGATTCTAATAACAGGAGCTAAAGGAGTAGGTAAAAGCACATTATCTAGACAAATTGCGTCAGACCTAGGGATTCAGCATATTATAGAAACTGATGTTGTAAGAGATGTTCTTCGTAAGGTTCTTTCAGCAGAAGTTACTCCTGAACTTCATGCATCTTCATATAATGCATATAAAAAACTTAGACCCATTTATAGTAGCAGATTAGATGAAGTGATAATAGGCTTTGAAAACCATGCAAAATTTGTTAACATGGGTGTTGATGCAGTTTTATCGAGAGCAGAAATTGAAAGTGTTTCTATAGTAGTTGAAGGAGAACACTTACTGCCAGCGTTTTTTGATGAAATAATTCGAAAAAAAACAAATGTAATTTTCATAACTCTCGCTCTCTCTGATTCTGCACAACATCTTGAAAATTTGAACTCACAATACACTCAAGAAAAAGAGGATTTGATTAAACATTTTGAAGAAATTAGAAAAGTACATGATCACATTGTTAATGAAACTAAAATACGAAAACTCCCTATAGTAGAATTGGAAAGTAGCCAAAAACCTCTTCAGCAATTTCGAAAACTTATTGTTGATAAAATAGTTTCAATAGTTTCAACGAAATAGAAATTTTTTAAAACACACAAAAAATAATATATTGCCTGTGATGTTGTTGCAACGAGCTGAATGATGATGATCGACTTTTGACTGAGGCGCCATATTGAGAGATTACCATGCCAAAATATTGCCATTACCACCCAGAAACAGAAGCTTTTAAAGAATGCGAAAACTGTGGGAGAATTCTGTGCTATAAATGTTCAATGTCTTACTGGAAAACCAACGCTCTTTCCCATATGTTTTCTGCTCAAAAAAATGAAAAAGAAAAACTTATTTTATGCCCTTTATGTTTAAGGAAATCCAGAATTCGAAATGCAGTAATTTCAGGGTTATTATTAATTCTAGTACTTGGTATCATTGCGGGTAGTATATTTTATGCTATTGTGTAAAATAAAATATCTTTACTTTTTTGCATTATCTTTAAATTTTTCATTAATTTTCTCTTTTCCTTGAGCATTTTCTTTAGTATCCTCAATATCCTCTTGATTTTTCATTTCTTCTATAATTTCTTCAATTTCTTCTTTCAAATCTGCTTGACATATGGGGCATTCAGTGAAATTACTTGATATAACTGAGGCACATGAAGGACATACAGTCGGATAGAATTCTTCACTATCCCAATCATAAGAGTAGGCTTTTTTCCCCCAAGTTTTGTCTCTCCACTTTTTTAGGTCTATATCTCCTTCTTCGTTCATGAATTCTCGAAGGTCAATTGATGTTGTACTTACTAAACGCTTGGAAATTAATCTTTGATATAACCATGTGAATAATGGGTAGAGAATAATATGTGAAATTAGAAAAATTGTATAACCTGGTGTTAAGGCTAGTTTAAGATCATTTACAACAATGGGTAAGAGAAACGTGAGAATGATAGAACTTACAGCAAAAACAAGTATTTCAGTTAAAGTAAAAACTATAAGTGAAACCAATACAATTTCACTGAAATCTTTGGCGAGAATCTTTATCTTTGTTTTAGTTGATAAAGGAGCTAAATCCAACTTCAAATATTTTATATTCGTACGGAAGTCACTCCAATAGGTTTTAGTTATGAGAAAAGAGAGGAATGTCGTTAGTAAGATAAGGGGAATAAACAGTAAAAATGTTGCCCAGTATCTACTAGTGAAAACTCTTAGAAAAATTACAACTAGACTAAGTTTATCTGCAAAATCAGTTTCAGCTTGTTTTAAAAGAGGATACATACTTCCTGAAACTGCAATGGAAAAAAAGACAAAATAAAAGAAAGAAGTAGCTACAACTAATAAATTTCCTAAATAATAATTTTTTTTCTCTAGAGCTTTTTCTTGTTTATCCCACAAATAGACTGGTTGTAATATTTCTGGCATTCAACTTAAAATTACTAACAAGGATTACAAAAACTTATCTCCTTAATATTCTGTTAAAATAGATTTTTAAACTGTGTAACGTTTCTGAATCAAACAATGATATCAATAGGAATAGAGAGCTCAGCAGACAAATTAGGTATTGGAATAATAACTAATAAAGGAGACATTCTCGCTAATGTAAAAAAAACATACAAACCTCCTCATGGGAGCGGAATCCATCCAAGAGAAGCAGCTGAGTTTCATTCCATTAATATTGCTGATGCAATAGGAAGAGCTTTGAAGGAAGCAAAAATATCCTCAGAAATGATAGATTTAGTATCTTTTACAAAAGGACCAGGCTTAGGACCATGTCTCCGGGTTGGAGCTGTTGCGGCTCGAACTTTATCTTTAGCGATAAATAAACCTTTGATAGCTGTTAATCACCCTATTGCTCATGTGGAAATAGGTAGATATGTTGGTAATTTGGAAGATCCAGTCGTTCTTTATGTTTCTGGAGGTAATACACAAATTATTGCATATTCCGAAGGGAGATATAGAGTTTTTGGGGAAACCTTAGATATTCCAGTAGGAAACTGTTTAGATGTTTTTGGAAGAAATGCTGGTTTGAGTGACTCAAAACATCCAATGGGAAGAGTTGTTGAATTGGAAGCCTTGAAAGGAAAAAAGTATATTTCCATCCCTTATGTGATAAAAGGTATGGATGTCTCATTTTCAGGAATTCTAACTCACGTATCAAAACTTCTACAAAATGGTTCTCACACTATACAAGATCTATCATTTAGTTTGCAAGAAACTGTATTTGCGATGCTAGTTGAAGTTACAGAAAGAGCTTTAGCTCACACTAAGAAGAATGAAGTTATGGTTACAGGTGGTGTAGCTTCTAATAATCGCTTGAAAGAGATGCTAGAATGTATGGCTTCTTCACATGATGCACGTTTCAAGGGTTTAAATGCAGATTTAGCTATAGATAATGGTGTAATGATAGCTTGGTTAGGAATCTTAATGTTTCAATCTGGAATAAGAACAAAAATTGAAGATACTCTTGTAGATCAGCATTTTAGACCGGAGGATGTAGAAGTTATCTGGAGAAAACCCGCTTGACAAGCAATTCTAAAGCTATTTTAGTTGATTTACAAAAGAAAAATTTCTACAGCTTAACTCCATTAATCTCAACCATTGATAGAGATGAAAGATTGAGGGACTTAGATTTAAAAACATTTGAAAGTTTGAATTCGCAGATTCTAAAAGACCATCTAAATAAATATGGTGAAATTGTTGTTGCTATATCTTTCAGGTCAGCTCAGTTAATAGAAATTTATAATCAAATGAAGCAATTTTATGATGAACTTTCTTATTCAGAAATTAGAAAAATCACCTTCATTGCAGGTGGGAGTCATCCATCTGGGGATTCTTTAAACACCCTCAAAATGGGGTTCGATTATGCTTTTATTGGTGAAGCAGAATATTCACTATCAGACTTTCTTAATAGATTCTTAGAAAAAAGAGATTTAAAAGCAACTCCAGGTGTTGCATATTTTGATGATAATAGAGAAAAGGTAGTAAAAAATCCCAACCCTCCATTGATTGATTTGAATGATTATCCTTTGGTTTCGCAGAAAAGAGGATTGTACCCTCCACTTGAAATTACTCGTGGGTGTTCATTTGGATGCAAATTCTGCCAAGTACCAAATTTATTTCACCATAATGTGCGTCATAGATCACCAGATGTTGTTATGGATACAGTAAAATGGATGATGCCCAGAAAATTAAATGATATTCGATTTATAACCCCTAATTCGTTTGGGTATATGTCTAAAAGTCCACGTTCTGTCAACAAAGAAGCAATCTTACAGCTATTATCATCAATTTCCTCATTGGAAGGCATAAGAAGTGTTTATTTTGGAACCTTCCCAGGAGAAGTTAGACCTGAGACAGTCACAGAAGACTTAGTTTCAGCTGTTAAACCTCTTATAACAAACAGAAGAATTTCTATTGGTCTTCAGTCAGGAAGTGAAAAAGTCCTACAAAAAATAATGCGAGGTCATTCAGTAGAAGAAGGAATAAAGGCAATTAACATTTTAATTTCTGAAGGATTCCAGCCGATTGTGGATTTCATTTTTGGACTTCCTGGAGCATCTGAACAAGACGAGGTGGAGTCTATAAATATTATTGAAGATTTAGTGAAGAAGAATACCATTATACGAGCACATGTTTTCATGCCTTTACCAGGTACAGCATTCAGTAATGAGACATACGGAAGAGTACCTTCAAAAATACGGAAAATTTTAGGTTCGCTCACGAAAGAAGGAAAAATAGAAGGTAATTGGGCAACCCAAGAAAAGTATGTTGAAGAAGCTTGGAAAACAGCAAAGGCGGTATCCCAAAATCCTATTATTAAGAGAGAAGATAATCACAATTAATATCACTTTCTTTCAGATGTCTTCCCCTAGCTTCAGCCTTAAGAGTTCGTTTAAGAATACTAGTTGAATTAGATACAATTTTCTTGTATCCTTTTTGAAATGCAAAGAAGAATTCTTTGGAATATTCACTATGTGTACTTGTAAAACATTTTTTCATTAATAATACGTCTACTGCTTTATCTTCAATTGTTTTTGAAAATTTACCAAGCCCGAAATCAATAAAATAAAGAATATCTTTATAGAAGATGATATTACTCGTTGTTAAATCTCCATGAATTATATCATTTTTGTGAAGTTTTCCAACCAATTCCCCTATTGTATAAACTAATTTTAGTTTTTCATCTAATAATATCCCTTTATAGAGAACTTCTTTCACTTTTTCTCCGTTAATATTTTCCATTATAATAATATGATTTTCTAAATCCACCTCAAAAACATAAGGTGTTTTAATCCCAGCTTTTTTAGAAGCAACTAATAATCGAGTTTCTGCAATTGTCCTACTTTGCCTTAAAGATTCATCTATCTGTTTTAGTCTATACTCTTTACTTACTCTAATTTTTTTTATAATTTCTAGTCCAAACCACTTACTTTTTACAATTATGGCTTCTGCTCCCCATTCATCGTAATTTTGATGAAAATTAGTCGTCACAGGCATTTTTCTTCGCTTCCAAGTTCTGTAAAGCTGTTATTATCTCATCACCTTTTGGTGATTCAATGATTGAATCTCCGAGATTAACTACACCTGTAGTTTTAGTAACAGTTCCAATAACTTTACATGGTATTCTTAAAGTTTGTAAGTATTTAACAAGTTCTTGAGATTTCTTCGAATTAATGCCTACTATTAAAGTGCCTGAAGAAATCAACCTATATGGATCGAATTGTAGCCACAAAGAGAGTTTTTTTGTTATAGGTGATAGAGGTGGCTCAGAGTTTATTTCGATTCCTACTGAACTATAAATAACTAGTTCTGTCAAAGCTCCATAAATACCACCCTCAGTTGCATCATGTAGAAGAGATGGTTTGAATCTTTTATTTATATCAAGAGCAATATCTACGACTCTTAATTGCTCTCCTATTCTTTTTCCCTCTATTACTTCACTTTTGCTGAGAACGGTATTAATATATTTCCCAGCTTCTGAAATTATAATTCCAGTTCCTTCAATTCCTGCATTACCAATTACAACTATTTTCTCACCAACAGAAAGAATATTAGGAACTACCCAGTCTTTTGGAACAAAGCCAAACATATGTCCTGAGACCAAGGTTTGTTGAACATTTTTAGAAATCTCTGTGTGACCTCCTAAAATAGCTATTCCTAATTCTTTACATTGTTGATGTGCTTGAAGTTGGATTTTCTCTATTTCTTTATACTTAATATTGGAAGGACATATGATAGTAAGTAAAATCCCAAAAGGGAGAGCACCAGAACAAGAAATATCATTAGCATTAATAATAACGACATAACGACCAGGTTTAGAGGTAGGAAATGTTATTGGATCAGATTTTTCAACTAATAGGACTTCTGAATAATTTTCATAGAAGTTTTGTACATCCTTTTTCGCTTTATCAATATCAATAATAGCTACATCGGATCCTACTTCTCCTGATGCGATGATGCCTTTCTTTTTGCTTCCTTTGAGAATAATAAGATCTTTTAATAGATGAATTGGTAACTTGCCTTCTTCCATTAAAACTAGATAATTCTTAACTTTCTAAAATTTTTCTACGTGTGAACATGAATCAGTTCTAAGAAAAATACAAATAGAGCACATTTACCTTATAACTCCGCTGGAAATCCTTCCTTTAGTTGTTGGTAGTTCGTCAACAGGTAATCGAAGAAATAAAGCAAGTTAAATAAGATTTAAACTCTTTCAAGGTATTTTTTGTGTTCCCACTCTTTCACAGCTTCAAACCCTTTACTTTTGATATCTAGGTATTCTTTGTATTCTCGGCGTTTAACATCAAGATAAATGTCAACTATCTCTTTTCCAAGTACTTCTTTAATAAATTGACTTTTTTCCATGAAATCAAGTGCTTCATTAAGATCTGAAGGTAATCGTGTTATACCCATTTCTTTCCTTTCTTCAGAAGTTAGTTTTTCAATATTTTCTATCGTGGGAGGAATTGGTTCTATCTTTTTTCTAATACCATCTAACCCAGCAGCTAATAGTAACGATTTTGCAAAATATATATTTGTTGCACCATCCGCAGCTCTATATTCAAGCCTAGCTTTTTTCTCATAACCAGGAACGCGAATTAAAGCTGTCCTATTAGCTATTCCCCAGGATTTAAACACAGGTGCTTCATGACCTGGAACGAGTCTTTTATAGGAGTTTGTTGTAGGATTAAAGAAAGCTGTCATCGCATCTACATGTTCTAAAATTCCACCTACAAAATATCTTAATGTATCACTTATACCTTTTTCTTCATCTGAAAAGATGTTAACTCCATCTCTAGTCAAATACTGATGTATATGTAAACCATTCCCTGCTTGATCATGGAATGGTTTTGGCATAAATGTTCCGATTAATCCTTCAAGTACTGATTCAGTTTTAATTATCATTTTAGCAGTTTGAGTATTATCTGCTTGAATAAGTGCGTCATCCATGCTAAATTCAATTTCGTGTTGTCCTAAACCACATTCATGGTGAATAGTTTTTACAGAAATGTTCATTTCCATCATATCATCAGCAATTGTTCTTCTAAGAAGTGCAAGACTGTCAAAAGGTAAAGTGTCCATATACACACCATCATCTGCAGGTGTATAATCTTCAGATACAAAGAACCATTCAAGTTCTGGTCTTGTTTTGTATTCAAAGCCCATTGTTTTAGCGTTTTGTATAGCTTTTTTGAGGATGCTTCGGGGATCAGTAGGATGCGGAGAACCATCGTTTGCCTGAATATCACAAATGAATCTTCCTACTCTTGAATCCCAAGGTAGTACAGCAAAAGAATCTAAATCTGGTACTACTCTCATATCACTTTGCTCTGTTTTTAGAAATCCTAAAGAAGAACCATCAACGCCTGATCCTTCACGCATTTCTTCCCAAATATCTGCAGGAAACTCAACTGATTTTAATTCACCAAAGAGAGTAGTGAAATGAAATTGGATATAATCAATCTCTTTTTCTTTAAAAATCGCTTTGAAATCTTTCATTTCTTTTCACTCGAGAGTTTTTTACAATTAACGGATAAAAATGCCTTAATTAAATAGTTTTATGGTTATGGTATATTCGAACTACCAACAACTAAAGGAAGCGAACTTCTACTATTAGTTCGTTTAAATAATAAGAGAATCTTAATAAAGTACAGGAGATAATATTCTTTTGACCTTTTCGAGTTGATTGCTCTGACAATGGAACGTGATGATGTTTATAATATACAGTATCAAGAGATTAAGGTAGCTAAATCTAAAAGAACGCATATTTTAACTCAACTATATCTCTATAGAGAAGTTTCAATAGTTAAGATTGCCGCTGATTTGAATCTAAAAGAAGCAATAGTTAAACAATTCATACAGTTCTTGATTCAAGATCTAATTTTACGAGGTCATTACAGAAAAAGAACATTTGTTGTTAGTAATTTCTATAAATATCCAATAATATCTAAGAAAAAATTGACAGAGCTACAAATCATTATTTTAGGAATATTAATACCGTTACCAAAAATGAAAATCAGTGAACTAGCAAATATCTGTATTATTTCTAAAGAAAAACTAAAAGATAATTTAATGGAGCTTGTGAAATATGGATATTTCACTGGTTACATTAGGAAAGGATACATCAACTTAATAAACATCGAGCAACCAGATAAAAAAGAAAAAATCAGTGATGAGGATATTTTTATCATAGGAACATGTATGATGCTAAGAAAAGCTATGCTTACTGAAGTTGCAAAATACACAGGAATTAAAAGAGAAAAAGTGTTGTATTATATAGCTAAATTACTTTTAAATGGAAATATTGAAGCAAAAATTCAACTCGAAGCTGGTTTTTTAAGCAGTGAAGTTATTGTAACAGTAACAAAATTCATGATAAGTCCAAAAAAAATAACTCTATCCAATTTAGGTGAGGAAGAGAAAGACACAGTTGGATATCTATTACTAAGAAAAAAAGCAACAATAAAATCGATTAGCAAATATGTAGAAAAAGATTCAATTACTATTCTCAGAATTCTAGCCGAACTCACAGCAAGAGGAACTTTTCAGGTTATATTTACTGATAAAATAAGTGTAACTCCACTTGTGGAACTGAATTTAAGACCAATTCGAACCATAGAAGATATGGCTACACTCAGCTTTTTTAATTATGAAGCGTTATTTGGGTTACTGTCTACAAAGAACTCCATTACAATTAAGAAATTAGCTAATAGCATGAGTCGTTCTGAAGACGAAATCACAGAAGCTGTAATAAATCTGATGCTTGATGGGTTCGTAGATTGCACATTGAAAGGCAATAGACTTCAAATAAACAAAGTAAATCGATACAGCAGAGCTCAAGAAGGATCATTAGAAAGATGGGAGAAGATAGTCTTAGGGATGATAATATCTAAAAAAATTATATCCACAAAAGATATTTCTACTGCTTTGG
>Ga0114920_10000715_pt1 | contig 14557 bp, 8 predicted proteins | sample ChitaG_FD_88683 | JGI IMG/M metagenome (GOLD analysis project Ga0114920, IMG submission 88683) | Deep subsurface microbial communities from South Pacific Ocean to uncover new lineages of life (NeLLi) - Chile_00310 metaG | ecosystem: Environmental > Aquatic > Marine > Oceanic > Sediment ... | reverse complement strand
GTATTCATCGAAGATACCGCTCCCGGGATGATGAAGAGTCTGGGTCTGGATTTCGGCGAATTAAAGAAAATCAACCCTCGGCTGGTTATGACGTCGATAACCCCTTTTGGGCAGACTGGCCCCTATAAGAACTACAAGGCCTACTATCTCAACGTCTCCCATGGAAGCGGATTGGGCTACACCAATCCTCAGGTTCCAGGCGATCCAAGCATCCTGGACCGGGAGCCGCTCCGTGAAGGCGGCCTTATTGCGGAATATGACTGTGGAATATGCGCTGCGATGGCTACCCTGGCCGCCCTGTATCTATCCAGGTCGACCGGTATGGGACAACATATAGACGTCTCTAAGCAAGAGGCGTTGCTACACATAATACGGCCCGAGATAGCCATGTACTTTGCCACCGGCCATCGCGAGAGCAGGGCGGACGAAAGCCTGGTCAGCGGGTGGACCGGAGTACAGCGCTGCAAGGATGGGTACGTGTTTCTCTTCGTTGTCGAGGAGCAGGCGTGGCAGGCTTTCGTCGAGGCCATTGGCAGTCCAGGGTGGGCCAAGGAGGAGAAGTTCGCCTCTGCAGAGAGGCGACGCGAACTGACTATCGAGGAGATTGAGCCACGGATAAGCCCGTGGCTTGACGCGCACACCCGAGACGAGATCTTCCATGGTTTGCAGAAGCGCCGCTGCCCCGCCGCCCCACTCTACAAGGTAGGAGAGGTGCCCAACACCGAGCATATGAAAGCCAGGGATTTCTTTGTGGCTATAGACCACCCTGAGGCCGGCAGGCTCAGCTATCCTTCAGGTTTAGCCAAGTTCTCCAAGACGCCAATATCATTTGATCGCCCCGCTCCTCTTCTTTGCCATAACGAGGAAATCCGTGCCATTGGGCTTGGCAATAGACCACAGCTACCGCCAAAGGTCAAGAGTGACAGGGCGTGTTTACAGGCTGGCAATGGCTTGCCCAAAAGAAAGCCTCTGGAAGGAGTGAGGCTAACCGATCTTTGCTGGGTGTGGGCCGGCCCCTCAGGCACCGAGCTACTGGCCTATCTAGGAGCCGAGGTCATCAGGATAGAGAGCCAGTCCCATATCTGCCTCACGCGAAGGAACACTCCCTGGCCATGGGCACGTCCTCAAGACGTGAACCAGAGCATTACCTTCAATAGCCTTAACTTCAATAAGAGGGATATTACCATTGACCTCACACAGCCCAAAGGCATTGAGTTGGTAAAGAGGCTCGTTGCCATAAGCGATATCGTATCTGACAACTACTCCGGCGGCATGATGGAGCGTTTTGGCCTGGCCTACCCTGATTTGAAGAAAATCAAGCCGGACATCATTGCCATCTCCATGTCAGGGTGGGGGGCCTACGGCCCTGAACGAGACTACCGCGCCTACGACCCCATTTTTGCCGCGCTGAGCGGTTTATACGACCTGACAGGTTATCCCGATGGCGAGCCAGCTAGGTCGGACAGTCGTGGGCGTCTTGACCTTTCCGCTGGCACTGCTCTTGCCTTTTGTCTTATGGCCGCCTTGATGCACCGCCAGAGAACCGCCGAAGGACAATTCATAGACCTGTCTGAATGGGAGGCCATGACCTGTGTTCTGGGAGATACCTATGTGGACTACTTCATGAACCAAAGGAGCCCCACCCGTGTGGGCAATCGCGATAACTTTATGGCCCCCCACAACTGCTACCGCTGCCAGGGCGATGATAAATGGGTCAGCATCGCCATCGCCACCGATGAGGAATGGCAAGCCTTCTGCCACGCTGTCGGCAAGCCCGAGTGGACCGCCGACCCCAGGTTCGCCGACGCCCAGAGCAGATGGCAAAACCAAAGCGAGCTTGATACTCTGATCTCACAATGGACCATCAACCATACCCATTATGAGGTAACAGAGATACTTCAGAGAGCAGGGGTGGCTGCTTTCCCCAGCATGAGTCGAGAGGAACTGGCCCATGACCCTCATTTGATAGAGCGAGACATCTTCGTAGAAGTGGAGCACCCCGAAGCTGGCAGGCAGACCTTCCTTGCGCCCCCATGGAAGTTATCCGCCACCCCAGCCGAGATTACCAGGTATTCCCCCCTGCTGGGTGAAGACAACGAGTACGTCTTTTGTGAACTTCTGGGCATGCCTGTGGAAGAATTCGCCACGCTGGTAGGGGAGGGCATCATTTACTAGCGCTCATACCGTTCGTGGTGAGCTCGTCGAACCACGATCCCAACATCATCGACCCAACTAGCTGCCACCTGTGGCCTTACCCCTATTAAACCGTACATACCCAGGTTTGACGAACCTAGCTAACCCCAATATAATCATTTGATATGTAGTCGATGAGGAGCAAGTATGCCTGATAAAGCCCTGTCTGGAACAAAGGTATTGGAATACGCCCAGTTCGTAAGCGGCCCCTATTGCGCTAAGCTTATGGCCGACCTCGGCGCAGAGGTCACAAAGATAGAGCCACCTGAAGGTGATATAGCCCGAAAAAGAGGCCCTTTCTCCGGCAACATCCCCCACCCCGAACGCAGTGGATTGTTTCTCTACAATAACACCAACAAATCAGGCATCACACTGGACCTGCGCTCCGTTGAAGGCAAGGAGAGATTCAAGAAGCTAGTCACAGAGACCGATATATTCATCGAAGATACTCCTCCTGGAACGATGAGCAAACTAGGTCTGGATTTTAATACGCTGATTGAAATCAATCCCCGGCTAATCATGACCTCAATTACTCCTTTTGGACAGACTGGACCCTATAAGGATTATAGAGCCTATTATCTCAATGTCTCCCACGGAAGCGCATTGGGCTATTTAACCCCAGTTAACCAGAAATTATCTAGCAGACCGGAGCGGGAGCCGATCAGGGAAGGGGGACTCATTGCGGAATATGATTGCGGGATCTTTGCTGCCCTTGCTACTCTATCCGCCTTATACTTGTGCCAGTTTACCGGGACAGGGCAATACATTGACGTCTCAAAACAAGAGGTGCTGCTCCACCTGCAGAGAACGGATATGGCCCTCTATTTTGAGCACAGATACCCCGATCAGAGAGGGAGCCCATCTATGTTCACCGCTGGGAGTGGCGTACACCGCTGTAAAGACGGCTATGTTCTACTCATGCTGTTGGGGGATAGGGACTGGCATAGTTTTATCGACCTCATGGGTAACCCAGAGTGGGCCAACGAGGAGAGGTTCAGTACCACAGAAAAACGCCGTTGGCTGAGTCCCGAGGATATTCATCCGCTAACGAAACCTTGGATGTCAGAACACACCAGAGAGGAGATCTTCCACGGGCTACAGAAGCGACGCTGCCCTGCCTCCCCTCTTTACAAGGTTGCGGAGGTGCCCAATACCGACCGCATGAAGGCACGCGGGTTTTTTGTGGACGTGGAGCACCCTGAGGCTGGTAGGCTCAGCTATCCTTTGGGCCTGGCCAAGTTTTCCGCGACGCCGATTGTCTTTGAACGACCCGCTCCCCTACTAGGCCAGCATAACGAGGATATCCGAGGTAATCAGCCAAGTGGTATCCTGCAGTTATCGCCGCAGGTCAAGAGTGACAGGGCGCGTCCGCAGACTGGCAATGGCTTGCTGAATAGAAAGCTTCTGGAAGGAGTGAGGCTAACCGATCTTTGCTGGGTGTGGGCCGGTCCCTCAGGCACAGAGCTACTGGCCTATCTAGGGGCTGAGGTCATCAGAATAGAGAGCCAGGATCATCTTTGTCTCACCCGAATGGGCGCCCCAGGACCAGGGCTGTCTTCTCCCGATGTAAATCGGAGTACCATGTATAATAGCCTCAACCTCGGTAAGCGGAGTATTACCATTAACCTAACGCAGCCCAAAGGCATTGAGTTGGTAAAGAGGCTAGTCGCTATAAGCGATGTAGTGACCGACAACTACACCGGGAGCATGATGGAAAGGTTTGGCTTGACCTATCCTGTTTTGAAGGAAATCAAGCCTGACATTATTGCGCTTTCTATGTCGGGCTGGGGAGCCTCCGGCCCTGAGCGGGATTACCGTGCCTACGACCCTAACTTCGCCGCGCTGAGTGGGCTGTATGACCTAACTGGTTATCCCGATGGCATGCCAAGTCTATCGGGCGGTCGCGGGCGGCTTGACCTTACTACTGGCGCAGCTCTTGCCTTTTGCGTTGCAGCCGCCCTGATTCACCGTGAGGTAACAGGGGAGGGACAGTTCATCGATATCTCCCAATGGGAAGTGGCAAATTGTGTCGTAGGCGATTCTTTTATGGATTACTTCATGAACCAGAGAAGTCCTACCCGTGTGGGCAATCGCGACGACGTCATGGCCCCTCACAACTGTTACCGCTGCCAGGGCGATGACAAATGGGTTAGCATCGCCATCGCCACCGATGAGGAATGGCAAGCCTTCTGCCACACTGTCGGCAAGTCTGAGTGGATCAGCGATCAAAGGTTCGCCGATGCCCAGAGCAGATGGCAAAACCAAAGCGAGCTTGATACTCTGATCTCCCAATGGACTATTAACCATACCCATTATGAGGTAACAGAGATACTTCAGAGGGTGGAGGTGTCTGCCTTCCCCAGCATGAGTCGAGAGGAACTGGCCCGCGACCCCCACCTAATAGAGCGCGGCGCCTTCGTGGAAGTTGAGCATCCCGAAGCTGGCAGGAAAACCTTCCTTGCTCCACCTTGGAAGTTGTCAGCCACCCCGGCCGAGATTTCCAAGCATTCTCCGCTCTTAGGTGAAGATAACGAGTATGTCTTTTGTGAACTTCTGGGCATGCCTGTGGAGGAATTCGCCACCCTGGTAGGGGAAGGCATTATTTACTAGCGTTCATCCCGTTCGTGGTGAGCCCGTCGAACCACGATCCCAACATCATGGAGCCGGCGAGGCGCTAACTATAGACCTATTACAGTTATATCGCTAATTCTGAAGTTTGACGCATCCTGCTAACCCCAATATAATCTTTTGATATGTAGTCTATGGAGAACAAGTATGGCCGACAAAGCCCTGTCTGGAACGAGAGTACTAGAATACGCCCAATTCGTAAGCGGTCCCTATTGCGCTAAGCTCATGGCCGACCTCGGCGCAGAGGTCATAAAGATAGAGCCACCTGAAGGTGATATAGCCAGAAAACGTGGCCCTTTCCCCGGCGACACACCCCACCCCGAACGCAGCGGGCTTTTTCTCTACAATAACACCAATAAATCAGGCATTACACTGGATCTGGGCTCCGTTGAAGGCAAGGAGAGATTCAAGAAGCTAATCACAGAGACCGATGTATTCATCGAAGACACCTCCCCGGGAACGATGAAGAGCCTGGGTCTGGATTTCGATACGCTGAAGAAAATCAACCCTCGTCTAATTATGACCTCGATAACCCCATTTGGACAGACTGGCCGTTACAAAAATTATAAAGCCTACTATCTCAACCTCTCGCACGGAAGCGGGCTAAGCTATTCATGTCCTTTTCAACCACTTGACCCACACATACTAGAGCGGGAGCCTGTCAGGGAAGGGGGACTTATCGCGGAGTATGATTGCGGAATATCTGCTGCCATAGCCACCCTATCCGCTCTATACTTGTGCCAATATACCGGGGCAGGGCAATACATCGATGTCTCCAAACAAGAGGCGCTACTTCACCTGCTACGGCCGGAAATGGCCATGTACTGTGTCTCTGGCCATCGCGATCATAGAGCTGATAGGGACATGCCTTCCTCTTGGGCCGGCGTGCACCTCTGCAAAGACGGCTACATGCTTATCTTCTTCATAGACGACAAGGCATGGCATAGTTTTGTCGATCTTATCGGCAACCCAGAGTGGGCTAACGATGAAAATCTTGGCATCGCTGAAAAACGCCGTGACCTGCATTCTGAGGGTGTTCATCCACTGATAAGGCCCTGGACAGCAGAGCACACCAGAGAGGAGATCTTCCATGGGCTACAGAAACACGGCTGCCCTGCTGCCATTCTTTACAAGGTGGAGGAGGTGCCCAATACCGAACACATGAAGGCAAGAGATTTCTTCGTAGCCATAGACCACCCCGAGACCGGCAAGCTCAGTTATCCTTCAGGCTTAGCCAAGTTTTCCAAGACGCCAATAGCATTCCAACGCCCCGCCCCCCTACTAGGACAGCATAACGAGGATATCCGAGGTGATGAGCCAAGCGGTATCTCTCAGGTATCGCCGCAGGTCAAGAGTGATAGGGTGCATCCGCGGACTGGCAATGGCTTGCTGAATAGAAAGCCTCTGGAAGGAGTGAGGATTGCCGATCTTTGCTGGGTATGGGCTGGCCCCTCAGGAACAGAGCTATTGGCTTATCTTGGGGCTGAGGTTATCAGAGTAGAGAGCCAATCTCATATCTGCCTTACACGATGGATTACCCCATGGCTGTGGCTGCCTACTCCGGATATAAACCAGTGTCTTGCCTATAATAGCCTCAATTTCAATAAGAAGAGTATTACCATCAACCTCACGCAACCCAAAGGCATTGAGTTGCTAAAGAGGCTAATTGCCGTAAGCGATGTAGTGACTGACAACTACTCTGGGGGCACAATGGAAAGGTTTGGCTTGACCTATTCTGAGTTGAAAAAGATCAAGCCTGACATTATTGCGCTTTCTATGTCGGGTTGGGGAGCTTACGGCCCTGAGCGAGACTACCGTGCCTATGACCCCGTTTTCCCCGCGCTGAGTGGGCTTAATGACTTAACCGGTTATCCCGATAGTCAGCCTTGTGCATTACTATCGGCAAATAGTGGACGTTTTGACCTTGCTAATGGCACTGCTCTCGCCTTTTGCGTTATGGCTGCCCTCATTCACCGTGCCAGAACAGGGGAGGGACAGTTTGTAGACATTTCTCAATGGGAAGTGGCGAACTGTTTTATAGGCGATGCTTTTATGGACTACTTCATGAACCAGAGAAACCCCAACCGCATGGGCAATCGCGATAACTTTATGGCACCTCACAACTGCTACCGCTGCAAAGGCGATGATAAATGGGTTAGCATCGCCATCGCCACCGATGAGGAATGGCAAGCCTTCTGCCTAACGGTAGGCAAGCCTGAGTGGATCAGCGACCCCAGGTTCGCTGATGCTACAAGCAGATGGAAAAACCAAGAGGAGATTGATAATCTAATCTCCCAGTGGACCATTGACCATACCCATTATGATGTAACAGAGATACTTCAGAGGGCAGGGGTGGCTGCCTTTCCCAGCATGAGCCGAGAGGAACTGGCCCATGATCCTCACCTTATTGAGCGAGGCGCTTTCGTGGAAGTCGAGCATCCCGAAGCTGGCAGGCAGACCTTCCTGGCGCCACCGTGGAAGCTGTCCGCCACGCCAGCCGAGATTACCAAGCATTCTCCGCTCTTAGGCGAAGACAACGAGTATGTCTTTTGTGAACTCCTGGACATGCCAATCGAAGAATTCGCCACCCTGGCAGGTGAGGGCATTATTTACTAAACAGCGCCTCACACGTAATTACCCACCACGAATCATGATAATTGGCTGTGCCAGATACCGTTCGTGGTGAGCCCTTCGACAAGCTCAGGACAGGCTTGTCGAACCATGAACGGCCCTTTGACAGGCCCAGGGCGAGCGCAATGTACCTGTGTTAAACGGGGTCGTGCTCGGCAGTAAGGCTACCGTAGGCGTCCATCACTTGGAGCCGCCTGGCTCTGTGCTCTGAGTAAATCGCTATGCTATAATAACAACGGGAGGGGATATGAGCATCCAGAAGGTGAAGAATCGTGTCTACGTGGAGACAGAGCTCATGGGAGCGAATGTAGGCTGGGTGGATACGGAACAAGGGCTGGTATTAATAGACACCCCCTATCTACCCCACGAGATCCAGCAGTGGAAAGAGGCAATAGCCAAACTGAGCAACAGCGAAATCGCCTATGTCATCAATACTCACCATCATTTTGATCACTGCCTGGGCAACGCACTATTCAGCCCGAACGTCGTCGCCCACCAGTCAACCTACGAAGAGATGATCAAGCCTGACGGTACCATGCGACACTACTTCGTGTCCAACAGCGAGGACCTAACCGCAGAGGTTAAGAAACAAATCTATGACTTGCCTATAGGCCTGCCCCGATTTACCTTCAGCGACCGCATGTGGCTGCACCTGGGCGATGCTACTATTGAGCTAATTCACATAGGAGGTCATACTAACTCTACTATCTTAATTTATCTCATCGAGGACAAGGTTCTATTTACCGGCGATGCCATTGTGTCAAACATGCATCCCTACAAGGGGCAAGCCAACTTTCGGCAGTGGATAGAGGGTTTGGGGAGAATCCAGGAGATGGACATTGACCTAATTGTCCCCGGGCACGGTGAAATCTGCTGCAAGGCTGAGGTAAAAAGAACACTGGAGTACTTCCAGCAGATGTGGGACCGAGTGTTAGAATTGCGCCGGGAGGGATGCGCCAAAGACAAGGTGGTGGAGCATACCCACGACCTCATCACCTTCTACCCCATCGAGCCAGGAACGGAGAAGGAGGCAAGCATGATGTTCGACGAGGGCACCGCCAGGCTGTATGACGAGATGGAAGCCCAGCTAGGCTGACTCAGAACATGAGGTGAGATATGAGTGACGTTCTAGACGAAGCACAGGCACTGGTCCAGTGCAAGACCTGCCCCTGGTATAAGAGCTGCGTTTTGCCGCTACGGGTCACAGAGGAGGACCTTAGGAGGCAATTGGAGTCGTCCATGCCTGGAGCCATTATTCCAGGAGCAGACCAATTTGGCATGCCACAGTTTTTAGCCAGCTTGGCATCAGCAGCGCAGAACTCCCTCCTTGAAGGGTGCCCCATTTTCATTCAAAGGCTTCGCACAAATCCGAAGCTCGCCGAAAGGATAAAGAAGATGATGCAGGAGTGGGCGACAGAAAACGAGGGGGAAGCCAGCTAGGAAAACAAGAAACGGCCGTTCGTGGTAAGCCCCTACACCGTTCGTGGTAAGCCCATATACCATTCGTGGTAAGCTTGGGCCGAAGTGTCGGCCGACCTGTCGGCCTCGAACCATGAACCGCCCTTCGACACGCTCAGGGCGAACGCAACAACCCCCAAAATGCCGCATGCTAATAGCCGTTCGTGGTGAGCCCTTCGGCTCCGCTCAGGACAGGCCCGTCGAACCATGAACGTCCCTTCTACAGCCATGTCCTGAGTATACCGAAGGGATTAGGGTCTGTTAATATAAGATGACACCATAAAGGAGCTAAAATGTCCCGTGATGCAATTGTTGCCCAAAACCTGACCTACCAATACGGCAGTCTGCTGGCCGTGGACCACATCACCTTCAGTGTGGCTGAGGGCGAGATTCTAGGGTTTCTCGGTCCCAATGGGGCCGGCAAGACCACTACGGTAAAGATGTTGACGGGACAGCTCAAGCCCAAGAGCGGACATGCAGTGCTCCTGGGCCTGGATATCGTGCGCAATACCAAGAAGGTTCAGGGCAAGATCGGCGTGTGCTTTGAGGATTCCAATCTCTACGAGCAGATGAGCGCAGTGGAAAACCTGCAACTGTTCGCCCGATTGTTTGGCGTTCGTTCGTTCAACCCCTATCCCCTGCTCAGAAGGGTTGGCCTCACCGGCCGGGAGAAAGACCGCGTGGAGACCTACTCAAAGGGTATGAAGCAACGCCTTATGGTGGCCCGGGCACTGGTTAATCGACCCAGGATCCTGTTTCTTGATGAACCTACCGAAGGCCTCGATCCCACGTCTGCTAAGTCCATTCGTAACCTCATCCTCAAGGTGCGTGAGCGAGGAGCTACAATCCTTCTCACCACCCACGACATGATGGAAGCAGACGAGCTTTCCGATCGGGTAGCCTTCATCGACCACGGCAAGATCGTCGCTCTGGACACGCCACACAACCTCAAACAGCAGTATGGCAGGCGTGCACTCAAAGTCACAACTTCCAACCCAAGCGGTGAACTTGAAGACCACGAAGTTGTCATGGACACTCCGCAGACGCCCAACGCCATCCACGAACTCTTTTCCAAAGAGGACGTAGTAACGGTCCACAGCGAGGAGGCCACTCTGGGAGACATCTTCATCAAGCTTACCGGACGGGGGCTCATCGGACCGAAGCCCGCCACAGGAAGGCCCGCAAAACGGAGGTCCGGACGTTGAGCGTACGCATTGTCACCGCCCTGGTGGCAAAGGACCTCTCCCTGTTCTTCAGGAACAAGTTTTTTGGCCTCATAACCATCCTTGGCATTGTGGCCTACATCGTCATCTACTTCGTTATGCCAAGCTCAGTCAACGAGACGCTGCAGATCGGATTGTACGCAGAAGTGGTACCCCCGGCGTTTCAGCAGGTGGCGGAAGAGGGGATAGTATTTGAGACGTTTGAATCTGAAGACGCCCTCATTGAGGCGGTGACGGAAGGACAGTATGCCGCCGGGGTCGCCCTGCCGCCGGATATACTGGACCTCCTCGCCTCGGGGGAGAAACCACAGATAACCATCTATTCCGCGGCGGATACCCCTGAAGAGGTCACTGATGCCGTGGAGATTATCATACGAGAGCTGGCCTACCTCCAGGCGGGACAGCCGCTGGCGGTTGACATATCGGTGGAGGTCCTTGGCCCCGACATGCTGGGGCAACAGATACCGATACGGGATCGCATGCGCCCCCTCCTCGCCGTTTTCCTGGTGATGTTTGAGATGATAGGCCTGGCCAGCCTGATTACCGAAGAGGTGCAGCAGGGCACTGGTCGGGCTCTGCTGGTGACCCCTATGAGAGTACGAGACCTGTTTGCCGCGAAAGGGGTTGTGGGAGTTGGCCTGGCCTTCGTGCCGGCTGCATTGTTTATGGCTATCGTCGGTGGTCTGAGCAGCCAGCCGCTCATAATCCTCACCGCCCTGCTGCTCGGCTCGGTGCTCGTCACTGGATTCGCCTTCCTCATAGCCTCCCTTTCCCGAGACATGATGTCAGCCCTGGGATGGGGCATGATCATAGTAATCATCTTTATCATCCCGGCGTTTGGCATTCTCTTCCCCAGCACCGTTTCCGCCTGGGCCAAGGTCATCCCCTCCTACTACCTCGCCGATACCGTCCATCAGGCTTCGGCCTTCAGCGCCGGCTGGGGCGACGTTTGGCTCAATCTTCTGATACTCGTGGGTTTTGACGTAGCTGTCATATGGGCCGGCATCATTGCGCTGAGGAGGAAATTCCGATGAGTCTGAAACGAGTAGGCATTCTACTGGGTAAGGAGTTCTTTCACGGCCCCAGGGGCTTCATATTAATATGGGCTATCGCCGCTCCGCTTCTTATCTCACTGGTAGTCTCGCTGGCCTTCGGAACCTTTTTTAGTGAGACGCCACGAATTGGGTTTGTAGACGAAGGTAGCTCCCAACTGGTCGCCCTGTCCCAGCAGCTTGACTCGGTCGTCACCAAGGACTATGGGACGGTCTCTGGAATGAAACAGGCGGTCGAAAGCGGCGCTGTAGACATGGGCATAGTGCTTCCTGCGGGGTTCGACGACGCCGTCGTCCAGGGAGAAGCGGCAGAAATCACTGCCTACGTCTGGGGCGAAAGCCTGGCGAAGAACCGCACCATACTATCGGTTACGCTCGCTGACCTGATAAGGGAGCTCGCCGGCCAGGAGGTATCTGTTGAGATAGAGACCGTCGCCCTGGGCGATGAAGTGAGTACCCCTTGGAGTGACCGGCTGCTGCCGTTCATTGTGCTCATGGCGGTGCTCATGGGAGGCATCATGCTACCGGCGACCTCAATCATAAGTGAGAAGCAGAACAGGACACTGCAGGCGGTGGTCGTTACCCCGACAACCCTAGCCGACGTCTTTGTGGCCAAGGCTCTCCTCGGCATTACCCTGAGCCTCTGCATGGGCATACTGATGCTGGTCATCAATCAGGCCTTCGGCACCCAGCCGCTGCTGCTTGTCCTGGTGCTGGTGCTCGGCTCGATCATGCACGCTGAGATCGGCCTGGTGCTCGCTTCCGTGCTAAAGGACACCAACAGTCTGTTCGCCATGTTGAAGTTCTTCGGCATCCTTCTATATGCCCCCGTTCTCATCTACCTCTTCCCTCAGATTCCCCAATGGATAGGGCGGATCTTCCCCACCTACTACATCGTCCAGCCAATCATTGACATCAGCCAGCGGGGTGGCGGCTGGCCTGAGATTTCGGCCAACGTTTTCATTCTTATAGGGTTGGACATCGCGCTGGCTGGCGTGGTGATGTTCGTCGCCAGAAAGGCCAAGCAGTACTAACCAGCAAATAGTTCATTCAAAGCAATATTATAAAAATTCTATGCCCAACATACCGTTCGTGGTGAGGCTCACGCCGTTCGTGGTGAGCCCCTACACCGTTCGTGGTGAGCCCCTCTACACCGTTCGTGGTGAGCCCCTCTACACCGTTCGTGGTGAGCCTGTCGAACCATGAACAGCCCTTTTCTGAGAAAACACTCACGGGCGGTTGCCCACCAACGAATCATGATAATAGAGGTTAGCCTACCCCGATTCATCGGGGTGCTCTAGGCGTAGGTTGGAGCAGATGCTCCAACCTACCCGAACTAGTAGGTCGTGTAGAGCAAAGCGAAACCCACCATATTCCTACTTTTGGAAACAGAACGGCCCTTCAAGGCCGAGAGGTCGGCCGTCCTACGGCCCAGGCCTGTCCTGAGTTTATCTAAGGGCTCAGAGCGAGCGCAACAACCCCCGAAACGCTGCATGATAATAGCCGTTCGTGGTGAGCTTGTCGAACCATAAACGGCCCTTCGACAACCTCAGGGCGAACTCGCCAAATACACTCCCCGAGTAAAATAAAAAGGACAGGTCACGCTTGACGACCTGTCTTTTCAATTCTTTGGTAGCGGGAGTTGGATTCGAACCAACGACCTCCGTGACGTTGGCCCTATCTCCATGGTTAGGTACCTTAGTGATGCGACCACGCAGCCGTAGTTATGACACGGTCTGCGATTCCAGGGGCCTTGAACCGTTCTTTGCTAAGCACACATTTAGTATGTCGTTGTGGAAAGGGCTACGAGCGCTGTCGCCAACAGCACTTTTCACTTGCATAGACTCGTGATTCGGGAAGATGCTATTATATTGAAGGTCAAAAGCCTGCTGGGGCTAAAGGCGAGATTCAGGATGAGAGGAGCTTGATCGAGTGATGTTAGCCATCGCGGCGCTTTTATGATAAGATGGTGTAGGAAGAGTTTATTGCTAAAGGGTTGACAAACCGAGAACTATGCCATATAAACTGACTTCGCCATGTCAAAGCAAAGGCTGCGCATAATTGATTTAGCTCGTGCCCGAAGAGAGGAGCGATCCTATGAGCGATAATCAGGACTACATAAGCCTCCCTATCGTCAGAGTAGGTCTTGAAGATGTACCAATACACTTCATTAACGATTTCACTATACAGCACGATAAAGGCGAATTCTTCCTGACAGTAGGACAACTTCAACCACCGATATTGTTGGGCACCCTAGAGGAGCGTAAAAAGCAAGCTGAGAAGCTGGGTTATGTCCCAATAAAGATAGTTGCCCGATTTGGACTGACTCCAAGACGATTGAAGGAACTAATCGATGTTTTGCAAGAGAACCTACGGAAATACAATGCTACATTCAAAGAGGGGGCACCATATGCAGACTAGGACAGATGTATTGATAGGATCATCATCGGGCACATTTTCCTATCATGAAATGTTGACTTATACAAATATTGATGTGTCCACACCTCTATTACCTACTCCGAGTGAGGTACCAGCAGCGATAGATGCAGGGCAAGCCTATTATTGGCGCTATACATGGCAGTTGGGGGAGAGAGAGTCCAGGGAGGAGATTGCCAGAGGTCGAGGTAAGACATTCGACCAAGCTAAAGATGCGTTACGTTGGCTACTCGGAGATACTGAATAGACATGCCCTTCAGACTGACTTTGACCCCATCCTTCAAGAAAAGGTTGGAGAAGAAGCCCCAACAGCAGAAGGGGGCTGTCCTTAGATGTATCGATATGCTTGCAGATAATCCTCTCCACCCTAGCCTTAGGACTCGAAGGATTCGCGGCACACCGAGAACTTGGGAGGCACGTATCGACGATTCCAACCGTGTGTCTTGGGAATACGGCGAACCTGGAGAGATAGTCGTAGTAAATCACTGCACTCATGACCAAGTACTCCCCTAATGCACTGCACTGGAGTTCACACAACATGCCTTAGTTATGTCCTGTAGAAATGCATCATAGCAACACCGTTCATTATATTTCGCTATATTGCAGTTCATGCGATCTCCCTGTCTGGTGAAGCAAGGAGGCCCAGCAATACGCCAATCCCAACAAGTGCGAGACCAATGAGTGGCTGGCAAATTAATAGCATGCCTCCAAAAAACGCCAGTCCTATTGCCACTAATCCAAGCTTTCCACCCGTCGCATAGGCACCCAGTAGGGAAGCTATGAGAAAAATTATAGGTATCGCCAGAAAGGCCAAGCAGTACTAACCAGCAAATAGTTCATTCAAAGCAATATTATAAAAATTCTATGTTCAATATACCGTACATGGTGAGCCCTTGTACCGCCCGTGATGAGCCCCCATACCGTTCGTGGTGAGCC
>Ga0114920_10000714_pt1 | contig 14563 bp, 27 predicted proteins | sample ChitaG_FD_88683 | JGI IMG/M metagenome (GOLD analysis project Ga0114920, IMG submission 88683) | Deep subsurface microbial communities from South Pacific Ocean to uncover new lineages of life (NeLLi) - Chile_00310 metaG | ecosystem: Environmental > Aquatic > Marine > Oceanic > Sediment ... | reverse complement strand
TGGAGACAACGTGAACTTGGAGATTGGGTTGATCACGGATGTGGCGATGGAAAAAGGGCTGACGTTTGCGATCAGAGAAGGCGGACGGACAGTCGGAGCCGGCACTGTCACCGATATCAAGGAATAAATACATATCGAGGGGTTGAGGAGATAAAATAAGAACAGAGATTCGGAACTGAGAGGAAATAATACAAAAGAGAACGAGGAATACGAAAAATGGAAAAAATTAGAATAAGGCTCCAATCGTTTGATCATCGGCTGCTGGACCAGTCTGTGAAGGATATCGTGGTTAAAGCCAAAAGAACCGGAGCACAGATCTCTGGTCCGACACCCCTGCCAACCCGAATTCACAGATTTTGTGTTCTTCGTTCTCCGCATGTCGACAAGAGGTCCCGAGAGCACTTCGAGATGAGAATCCACAAGAGGTTGATCGACATAAGCGATTACAATAACGAGACCATCGACGAGCTCCAGAAGCTTGATTTGCCTGCAGGAATTGATGTTGAGATTCAAGCTTTTGGAACAGGAGGAGAGTAGGGATGGTCGAAGGGCTGATTGGCAGAAAAGTGGGGATGACCCAGACCTTTGATGACGCTGGGAATGTGATTCCTGTCACCGTGATCAAAGCCGGGCCGTGCACGGTCATCCAGAAAAAAACGGAAGAAAAAGATGGCTATTCAGTTCTTCAATTGAGTCTTGCCGAGGAAAAAGGAGAGAAAAGGCCATCTAAACCTCTAGTCGGTCATTATACGAAGTCTGGAATTCCTCCGGCAAAAATCCTGCGAGAGTTCCGGTTTCGAACACAGGCGGAAGTCAAGGAGGGAGACCAGTTTTTTGTGGATATCTTTCAAGTCGGAGAAAGAGTCCGTGTCGTCGGCACGAGCAAAGGAAAGGGTTTTGCGGGAGTCATAAAACGCTGGGGATTTCATGGAGGCAAGGCCAGTCATGGCTCGATGTTTCACAGGTCGCCAGGCTCTATCGGTGCCTCAGCGTTTCCGTCTCGTGTGGTCAAAGGAAAAAAACTTCCCGGCCAGATGGGAAATCAGAGAATCACGGTCAAAAACTTAACCGTGATCGAGGCGGATAGAGACAACAATCTCCTGGTGGTTAAAGGAACAGTTCCCGGAGCCAGGGGATGTTATGTCTTGATCAAAAAGGAAGATTTCCATCCGGAAGAACCAGAGCCTGAGAGAGCAAAACCAGCACAGCCCCAAGCCGAGAAGCCTGAACCAGAGGAGAAAAAAGCTGAAAAGCCTGCACCCGAAGAGGTGAGGCCAGAAAAAGAAGAACCTGAGAAAGAACACGAAGAAAAGCCTCAGCAGGAAAAGGTCAAACCCAAAGAAGAGAAGCCTGAACCAGAGAAGGACCAACCTGAGGCCAAAGAGAGTGCGTCAAAGAAAGACAAAGAAGAGCCGTCCGAAAAGCCAGAATCCGAATCTGCCCCACATGAACCGCAAAAGGAGAAAAAGAAAGAGTAAGAAATGAACAAGATTCAAGTTTTAGACCAGAGCGGGAAGAAAGTGAGCGAGATGAATGCTCCCAAAGAGGTTTTTTCCTATCCCGTCAAAGAGCATCTTCTTTATGAGGCCGTGGTGAACTACCGCGCGAATCAGAGGAGAGGAGCAGCCTCCACCAAGACCAGGAGTGAAGTGAGCGGAGGAGGCCGAAAACCCTGGAGACAAAAAGGCACTGGAAGGGCCCGAGCGGGAAGCATCCGTTCTCCCCTGTGGAGGAAGGGTGGCGTGACCTTTGGTCCAAAACCCAGAGATTATTATTACAGTCTGCCGAAAAAGGCAAGACGGAATGCATTGAAGTCGGCGTTATCCATGAAATTGGCCGATAAGCAGGTGATCATACTAAAGACTCTGGAGCTCAAGGAGCCAAAGACTCAGCAAGGAGCTAAGCTTTTGCAGGCTTTGAAACTGGACTCTGCATTGATCGTGGATCATCATCAAAATAAAAACTTGTTTTTGTCTTTGAGGAATATCCCGAAGGTTAAAGCCGTGGATTACAACTTGGTCAATGTTTACGATGTTCTGAACCATAAATGGCTTGTGTTGACTCAGAAGGCCTTTGATTCGCTGATGGAGAAGTTAAAGTCATGAAAGACCCGCACAAGATTATTCTGATGCCCGTCATCACAGAGAAGAGCACTATGCTCAAAGAGATCAACCGAGAAGTCTGCTTCGAAGTCAATCCGAGAGCGAACAAAAGTGAAATAAAAAAGGCCGCTGAGCAGCTCTTCAAAGTCAAAGTGGAAAGCGTCAGGATCATGAACAAAAGAGGAAAAACCAGAAGAGTGGGACGGAACGTGGGAAAAAAGAAGGACTGGAAAAAGGCCTACATCAAACTCAAAGAAGGCGAAAAAATGATCGAGTACTTCGAGGCGGTTTAAAATGGGAATAAAAACATACAGACCCGTGACATCGAGCATGCGGCAGAAAACTGGACTTTCTTTTGAAGAGTTGACGACGAAGAGTCCCCACAAGCCTCTCCTCCAATCCCTCTCCAAAACAGGAGGGCGAAACTCCCGTGGACGAATTTCCATGCGTCACCGCGGTGGAGGACATAAACGGCAGTATCGCATGATTGATTTTAAAAGAAACAAGCTCGATGTGCCGGGTGTCGTGGAAACCATCGAGTATGATCCCAACCGTTCGGCATTTATATCTCTGATAAAATATAAAGATGGTGAGAGACGGTACATTTTGTCTCCGTTGAATTTGAATGTCGGCCAGACTATCGTCTCCTCGGATAAGCAGGTGGATATTCTGCCTGGCAATACCATGCCTCTGAGGCGCAATCCCCTTGGTACGGTCATCCACAACATCGAATTAAGGAAGAACAAGGGCGGACAGCTGGCCAGGTCGGCTGGAACAGGAGCTCAGATTCTGGCCAAGGAAGGAGACTATGCTCAGGTCCGCATGCCGTCCTCCGAGATTAGAAAAATTCATCTGGATTGCCGCGCGACAATCGGTCAGATCGGCAACCTGGATTTTGTGAATATTTCCGTCGGAAAAGCCGGGCGGACCCGGTGGAAAGGAAGACGACCTCATGTCCGGGGAACAGCGATGAATCCAGTCGACCATCCTCATGGTGGAGGAGAAGGGAAGGCCAAGGGCGGAAGAAACCCTGTGAGCCCCACTGGGATACCCACAAAAGGATACAAGACAAGAAGAAACAAGAGAACGCAATCCTTTATTGTTAGAAGAAGGAGTAAGTGATCATGAGCAGGTCTTTAAAAAAGGGTCCTTATTTGGACGAGAAACTCATGAAAAAGATTGCCGCTTTAGAGTCCAAAGGGCAGAAAAGAAAAGTCATCAAGACGTGGGCGAGGCGTTCTACGATTACTCCTGAGATGGTCGGCCTGACGATCGCGGTTCATAACGGAAGAAAGTTTATTCCGGTTTTCATCAACGAGAACATGGTGGGGCATAAACTGGGAGAATTTTCCCCGACCAGGATTTTTAGAGGTCATACAACAAAAACAGCAAGAACGATCAGGATGAAGAAGTAAGATGAACGAAGCAACAATCGTTTCGCAGGCTGTGGGCAAGTACATGAAGATCGCACCACAGAAATGCCAATTGGTGACTGATCTGATAAGGGAAAGATATGTCGGAGAAGCGTTGACCATTCTCCATTTTTCAAAGAAGAAGAAAGCCAGTTCTGTTGTTGAGAAAGTACTTCGTTCAGCCATTGCGAATGCTCAGCAGAAGTCCCCGGATATCGACGTGGATAATTTGTTTATATCCAGAATATTCGTGAACCAGGGTCCTCAAATGAAGAGGTGGAAAGCTGCCCCCATGGGAAGAGCGGCTCGGATCTTAAAAAGGACAAGTCATGTCCATGTGTATTTAGAAGAGAAGAAAGGGAGATAAAAAGTGGGACAGAAGACACATCCTCATGGATTCCGGTTAGGATTCAACAAACAATGGAGTTCCCGTTGGTTTTCTAAGGGGACTGAGTACAGCCAGTTCATTCATGAGGACCTGGAGATGAAAAAGCTCGTCAAGAAGAGGTATTATCATGCGGGAATCGCTGAAATCGATGTCGAACGTGTGGGTCCAAAAGTCCGAGTCATCATTCACACAGCTCGGCCGGGCATAGTCATAGGTCGAGGCGGGAAGGAAATCGAAAACCTGAAGTCTCTGCTTCAGGAAATCGTGAAGAAAGATGTGTATATTGATATCAGAGAAGTCGACAAGCCTGAGCTCAATGCTTTATTGGTGGCTGAAGGAATCGCTATCCAGCTGGAAAAAAGAATCGCTTATCGTCGGGCTATGAGGAGAGCGGTGGATCTGGCCCTGAGGATGGGAGCAAGGGGCATTAAGGTCATGTGCTCGGGCAGGCTGGGAGGAGTGGAGATCGCCCGGTCTGAATGGTACCTCAAGGGTCAATTGCCTCTTCAGACGCTGAGAGCGGATATTGAATATGGTTTCACTGAGGCATTCACGACGTATGGACAAATAGGCATAAAAGTCTGGATTTACAGGGCAGATGTGGAAAAGCTAAAGATGACCTCCCAAACGGCTGAGGTAGAGGAAATATAACAATGTTGATGCCGAAGAAAGTCAAATTCAGAAAACAACAGAGGGGACGGATGAGAGGATCCCCCCAGAGAGGCGCATCTCTTGAGTTCGGAGAATACGGCCTTCAGGCTTTAGAGCCGGTCTGGATGACGGCTCGCCAGATAGAAGCTGGCCGAATCGCCATCAGCCGTCATGTCAAGAGAAAAGGAAAGCTCTGGATCAGGGCTTTTCCGTGGAAGCCTGTCACGAAAAAGCCAACCGAAGTGAGAATGGGTAAAGGCAAGGGAGATCCTGAGTTTTGGGTCGATGTGATTAAGCCAGGAAGAATACTCTACGAGATAGAGGGAATTCCGGAAAACACGGCTCGAGAAGCCATGCGGCTGGCTGCCCACAAACTCCCGATGAAAACGAGATTTGTTTCAAGGGAAAGCAAGGAATTGAGATGAAAGCCAGAGAATTAAGAGATTTATCAGAAGAAGAATTGAGAAGCAAGGAAGAAGAAACAAAAGACAAGCTTTTCAAACTGAAATTCCAGCATGCCCTGGGCCAGTTGGAAAACGCGATGAAACTCAAAAACCTCAAAAGAGATATTGCCAGGATAAAAACCATATTAAGAGAAAAGAGTGAAGGGAAGAAATAGGGAATGGAAAAGAATCAGGTTAGAAAAACCATAAAGATCGGTGTTGTCGTTGGCAACAAAGCGAAGAAGACAGTCGCCGTTCTTGTTGAACGTCCGGTCAGACATCCTTTATACAAAAAGATCATAAAAAAGAAGAAAAAATTTCTCGTTCATGATGAGTACGAAAAGTGTAAAGTTGGAGATACTGTAAAGATCGTTGAGACGAGGCCCTTAAGCAAAAGAAAAAGATGGCGCATTCAGGAGATTATTGGATTATCCCCCAGCGAAACAGAAAAAGAGATTGAGGACAAGAAAGAATGATCCAGACAGAAACCATGCTCAGAGTCGCGGATAATTCCGGTGCGCGGCGGATTCTGTGTATCACTCCTCTTGGAGGAGGAGTCGGTAAGAGCGCCACTATCGGAGACATCATCTCGGCGACTGTCAAAGAAGCTGAGCCAGAGAGTAAGATCGCAAAAGGGAAAGTTGTGCGGGCGGTTATCGTAAGGACCAAAAAGGAAGTTCGGCGTAAGGATGGTTCTTACATCCGCTTTGATGATAACGCAGCTGTCATCATCGATCGTCAGAGAGAGCCGATCGGAACCCGAGTTTTTGGCCCAGTTGGAAGAGAATTGAGAGAAAAAAAGTTTATGAAGATCGTTTCCCTTGCTCCGGAGGTTCTCTGATGAACACGATAAGCTTAAGAAAAAATGATGTCGTCATGGTAGTCAATGGGAAAGATAAGGGAAAAACAGGCAAGATTTTAAAAGTCATCCCGGAAAAAAACAGGGCTGTTGTAGAAAAGGTGAATTTCGTGAAGGAATTCATCCGTCCGGATCGAAGCAAGAACATTCAGGGAGGAATCATGGAAAGAGAAGCTCCGATTCAAGTGTCCAACCTGATGCTTTTCTGCTCTGAATGCAGTCAAGGAGTCAGAACGAGAAAGATGACATTGAAAGACGGGAGCAAAATCAGAGTCTGCAGCAAATGTGAGACCAACTTAGAGAAACAAAAATGAGGAAAGGAAAATGAGTCATCTTCTTGAAAAATACAAAAAAGAGATTATTCAAGAGCTTCAGAAGGAGCTCTCCTTTAAGAATAAAATGGCTGTGCCCCGACTGGAAAAGATAGTGATTAACATCGGCGCAGGTGAGGCCATTCAGAACATAAAACTGTTAGATACCGCGAAAAAAGAATTGAGTCTCATCACCGGTCAATTCGCTGCAACCGGCCGGGCGAAAAAGTCTATTGCTGCATTCAAACTTCGCAAGGGACATGCCATTGCCTGCTACGTGACTCTGCGGGGAAAGAGAATGTATGAGTTTTATGAACGTCTGGTGAACATCGTCCTTCCTCGTGTGCGGGACTTCAGAGGTGTTTCCCCACGGTCCTTTGATGGGCGTGGGAATTATACCTTAGGACTGAAAGATCAATTGGTTTTCCCGGAGATCGATTATACAAAAGTGGAACGGCAGCGAGGAATGAATATCACGATCGTCACCTCTGCGAAGACCGATAAAGAAGGCCAGGTCCTTCTTACAAAATTAGGCATGCCTTTTGGAGAGGTATAGGAAGAAAAAATGAGCAGAAAATCGTCCATGGCTAAATACTTACGAGAACCGAAATATCCGGTGAGAAAGAAAAAACGCTGCCGGATATGCGGGCGTTCAAAAGGGTATTTCCGGAAGTTTGATATGTGTCGTTTATGTTTCCGGGAGCTTGCCCTGAAAGGCGAAATACCTGGAATCGTAAAGGCCTCGTGGTGATATTTTGGAAAGGATGAGATCATGAGTTTAACCGACCCCATAGCGGATATGCTGACCCGGATAAGAAATGCTGCCAATGTCAGGAAGAAAGAAGTGAGTATTCCCTCTTCACGCATAAAAATTGAGCTCGCAAAAGTCCTGAAGGATGAGGGATATATCAGGAATTATCGAGTGACCGGAGATAAAAAGCAGGGTATCCTGAATATAGCCCTCAAGTACACCGATGAGCGTCAGAGCGTGATAACAGAACTGCGGAGGGCCAGCCGGCCAGGCTGCCGGATCTACTGCAAAGCAGATTCCATTCCCAAGGTCCTCGGTGGGCTGGGAGTGGTGATCTTGTCGACCTCTACTGGAATAGCGACTGGGAAAAAGTGTGAAGAGCTTGGCGTTGGAGGAGAGGTTTTGTGCTATATTTGGTAAATCAGATTAAGAGGGAATTTTAAGATGTCTCGAGTCGGAAAACAACCCGTAGTCTTAGCGGATGGTGTGAAGGTGAATATTTCATCCGGGAAGCTCGAATTCGAAGGCCCCATAGGGAAGCTTTCATCTCCTTTACTTCCCGGAATCAAGGCTGATCTGAAGGATAATCAACTCATCCTGACCAGATTGGACGATTCCAAGGAACAGCGCTCCGCTCATGGCCTGTGCCGAAGCTTGGCTTTCAATGCCGCAGAAGGGGTGACAAACGGATTTTCCAAACAGCTGGAAATCGTCGGAGTCGGATATCGAGCCAAGCTGGATAAAGGCAGATTGGAGTTGAGCCTGGGGTATTCCAAACCTCTCAAGTATGAGATTCCGAAGGATGTTGAGATCGTACTTGAAAAACCGACTTTGATCACTGTTAAAGGAATAGATAAACAGAGAGTTGGCCAGGTTTCGGCGAAGATCAGAAGTTTTCGCACGCCCGATCCCTACAAGCTCAAAGGAATTCGTTATGTGGGTGAGCGTTTGATCAAGAAAGAACGTAAGGCGGTGGTTGCCGGTGTATAAAGATAAAGTCATTCAGAAGAGAAATGCGAAAGAACGCATCCGAAAGAGGATTCGAAAGAAAATTCGAGGAACTCCTGATAAGCCCAGAGTTGATGTATTCAAGAGCAACTGCTATGTTTACGTGCAGGTCATCAATGACGAGGTGGGACAGATTCTGACGTCTGCCTCGACATTAGAGAAAGAATTTAAGGAAAAAAACAAGAATACCAAGAACGTCGAAGCCTGTCAGGTCTTGGGTGAGATACTGGCCAAGAGATTGAAGGCGAAGAAGATTAAACTTGTGGTCTTTGATCGGGGAATTTATCCCTATCACGGCCGGATCAAGGCCTTAGCCGAAGTCATGAGGAAGGAAGGCCTCACCTTCTAGAAGGTTAACCAAGGAGGAAAAGGAGTGGCTGAAGAGGAAAAAAAAGAAGAATTGAAAGAAGAATCCAAGGAAGAAGAAAAGAAAGAGGAACTCCAGAAAAAGACTGAGCGGGAGGACAAAGCGAAAGAAAAACCATTGAAGACAGAGGAACCAAAAAAAGCAGAAGAAAAAGTTGAAGATAAATCAGAAAAAAAGGAAGAAAAAGCGAAAGAAGAAGCAGTTGAGGAAGAAAAGGAAAGGTTTGAGCTCAAGGATCAGGTGATTTCCATCCGGAGAGTCACAAAAGTTGTCAAGGGCGGGAAGAACCTCAGTTTTTCGGCTCTGGCTGCGGTAGGAAACGGGAACGGTATAGTCGGGATCGGAAAGGGAAAGGCCCGCGAGGTTCCGATGGCGATTGGAAAAGCAGTGGAGGATGCCAAAAAGAAAATGATAGAAGTGCCTCTGGCGGAGACAACGATTCCTCATCTTATAAGAGGAGTCGCCGGAGGTGGCGTGGTCATCCTTCGGCCAGCATCAAAAGGAACAGGAGTCATTGCGGGTGGAGCTGTGAGGGTCATCATGGAGTTGGCCGGTATTAAGGACATCCTGACAAAATCAGTTCGCAGCAATAATCCAGTGAGTGTCGCGAATGCTACGATGGATGCGCTCAGAAGGTTGAAAGACCCGGATACGATTTCAAAGATGAGAGGAAAAGCAAAGGATAGGATATGGCAGTAAAAAAATCCCCAACCGGAAAAATTCAAACCCAAGCAAGTCCAAAACTGAAGTCCCCGTTAGCCAAGTCGGAAGGCCGATTCATACGGGTAAAACTGGTCTGCAGCCTCATCGGGCGTCCGAAGTTACAGCGGGAGATCGTGAAGGGACTGGGATTACGGAAGATCAGCTCAGAGGTTGTCCGCAAGGATTGTCCCGAGATCTGGGGGATGGTCAATAAAGTCAAACACTTAGTCGCAGTGGAAGTGGTGGAGAAAAAATGAATTTAAGCAGCCTTCATCCAGCCAAGGATTCCAGGAAAACCAGGAAACGAGTCGGGCGCGGTCCGGGCTCCGGGTACGGAAAAACAGCCGGTCGCGGATCAAAAGGGCAGAAGTCTGGCTCAGGATTTTCCCGCAAGCGTGGGTTTGAGGGAGGACAGATGCCTCTTCATCGACGGCTTCCGAAAAGAGGTTTCACCAACATTTTCAAAAAGGAATACAGCGAGGTCAACCTGGAAAAGTTGGTGAAGATCAAAAAGCAGGAAATTAAGCTCAAAGATTTGAAAAACGCGGGTATCATAAAGAAAGAATCGGAGATCATTAAGATTTTAGGAAGAGGGGACATTTCCTCATCCAAAACCATACATGCCCATAAATTTTCTCGCTCAGCTATGAAAAAAATTGAGAAGGCGGGAGGGAAGGCAATCCTCATTGGAAGTGAATGATGTTAGAGAGCATACGAAACATATTCAGCATCCCTGACCTTAGGAAAAGGGTCATCTTTACTTTACTCATTCTCGCAGTCTATCGAATCGGCTGGCAGATTCCCAATCCCGGGATAAGCGCGGATGCCCTGCAGGAGTTCTGGGAGGCTCAAAAAGGAACCATTCTTGGTTTTGTTGATCTTTTCTCCGGACAGAATATGTCCAAGATGACGATTTTCGCGCTGGGGATTATGCCCTACATCAGTGCCTCGATCATCCTCCAGCTGCTTCAAGTCGTCTGGCCTTATTTGGAAAGGTTATCGAAGGAGGGAGAACTCGGAAGGAAAAAAATCACGCAGTTCACACGTTATGGAACCATCTTCATCTGTATGATTCAGTCTTCGGCTATTGCTTGGTGGCTGCAGACCCAGAGCAGTCCCAGCGGAGCACACATCGTCCCGAATCCTGGCATTGGATTTATATTTTTAACTGTGTTGACGTTAACCACGGGCACGGTGTTCGTCATGTGGCTGGGAGAACAAATTTCTGAACGCGGTATCGGAAACGGAATATCCCTGATCATATTTGCCGGTATCGTGGTTAATTTCCCCCGTATGGCTCAGGATATTTTAGGAGGATTGAGGACTGGGGATGTGACTCCGATAAAACTCATCTTCCTGGTTATAGTGATGCTGGTCGTTGTTGCTTTTATCGTGTTTGTGGAGCGGGGACAGAGGCGAATTCCTGTCTCCTACGCGAAAAGAGTTGTCGGACGAAAGATCTATGGAGGACAGAGCACCCATCTTCCTTTAAGGGTGAACACCGGTGGAGTTATTCCGATTATTTTCGCTGCCTCGATCATAACCATTCCTGCAACGATCGCTTCGTTCGTCAAAAATCCGACAATCCAGCAAATCGCTTTACAGTTCAACCCTGGGGAGCCTTTGTATAACCTCCTCTATGTGGCATCGATCATCTTCTTCACTTATTTTTATGTGTCCATCATCTTCAATCCGACAGATGTTGCGGATAACCTCAGGAAATACGGAGGATTCGTACCCGGAATAAGACCAGGGAAAAATACTTCTGATTTTATCGATGGTGTCCTTTCGCGGATCACTCTTGTGGGCGCCATCTACCTGGCCGTCATCGCCATTCTCCCTGATTTTTTATCAAGGGGCCTTAAAGTCAGCTCTCTGCCTCTTATCGGAGATTTCCTGAATCAGAATCTGCCTCAGTGGTTCACCCAGGGATTGCAAATCGATTTTTATTTCGGGGGAACATCGATTCTGATCGTTGTCGGAGTGGCCATGGATACGATGCAGCAGATCGAAGCGCAGCTTGTTATGCGCCACTATGACGGGTTCATGCGTCGGGGGCGCCTCAAGGGAAGGAGAGGATGAGGATCATTTTGCTTGGACCCCCCGGCAGCGGAAAGGGAACCCAGGGGAGCCTTATAGAAAAAAAATACGGTTTCCCTAAGATCTCCACGGGTGATTTTCTCCGGATTGAGGTCCAGGAAGGGACTCTGCTGGGAAAAGAGGCGGAGGCCAAGATGAGAAGAGGCGAACTGGTGAACGATGATATCGTGGTCGGAATGATCAAAAGCAGAATTGTGAAACCTGAATACAAAAGAGGATACATAATGGATGGTTTTCCGCGGAACATCGTTCAGGCTCAGAGATTAGAAGAAATTGATCCGGATAGAAAGGAGATCGCCATCGAGATTTTCTTGAGTGACCAGGCCGTTTTTGAGAGGCTTGGAGAGCGAAGGCTCTGTCCCGGTTGCGAAAGAATATATAACCTGAAAGATAAACCTCCGAAGAAAGAGGATATCTGTGATGCGTGCGAGGAAAAGCTTATTCTGAGGGATGACGATAGAGCTGAAGTCATCAAAGACCGCATGAAGGTCTACCACGAGCAGACAGAAGCCCTCATAGATTATTACACGAAAAAAAATGTCTATTTTAAGATAGAAGGTGAAGGAACGATCGAGACCGTTTTTGAGAAAATTTCTGCTCTTCTGGATAGAGAAATTGCTGGATCCCAAGAGGTGGAAATCACAAAATGATTATTTACTGCGAAGAAGAGGTCGCCGCGATCAAAAGAAGCAACCAGATCGTAGCCCAGATACTGGAAGGTCTTGAAGCGATGATCAGACCCGGACTAAGCACCAAAGAGATGGATGAGTGGGCTGAAGCGAAGACCAGAGAAATGGGAGCTCTTCCGGCGTTCAAGGGATACAGGGACTATCCCGCGTCTCTCTGCACCTCCATCAACGAGGAGATTGTCCATGGGATTCCGTCCTCACGGTCTCTCCGAGATGGAGACATCATCAGCCTGGATTTCGGGGTCCTTTATGAAGGGTACTATGGAGATGCAGCCGCGACCTTTCCTGTCGGAAAGATCACACCCAAAGCAAAGAAGCTCATCCAGACGGCTGAAGAAGCTTTTTATAAGGGATTGGACCAGATAAAAGTCGGAAACAGAATGTCGGACATTTCTCATGCCATTCAGAGCCATGTGGAATCGCAGGGTTTTTCGGTCATCCGCTCTTTTGTCGGCCACGGAATTGGCCTTTCTCTTCATGAGGAGCCTCAAATCCCGAATTTCGGTTTGCCAGGGAGAGGACTAAAAATAAAGCCGGGCATGGTTTTTGCTTTGGAGCCTATGATCGCCATGGGCGACTGGAACGTCGAAATCCTGGATGACAACTGGACAGCAATCACAAGAGACAGAAGCCTCTCAGCTCATTATGAGCACACGGTGGCTGTCACCACAAAAGGCGCTGAGATTTTAAGCCTATTGGATGGAGAGAAGAAGAGTTCGTCCTATTTCAAGGAGAACCGATATGCCTAAAGATGATGTTTTTGAAACAGAAGGCACAGTGATTGAAACTCTTCCGAATGCTATGTTTCGTGTCGAGCTGGCGAACAAACATGTCATCCTGGCTCATATCTCAGGAAAAATGCGAAAGCATTTCATCCGGATTCTCCCGGGAGATAAAGTATTGGTGGAGCTCTCGCCTTATGATTTAACTAAAGGAAGAATCACCTATCGTTTCAAATAGAGGAAAAGACAATGAAAGTCAGAGCGTCCGTGAAGAAAATTTGCAGGAACTGTCGAATCATTAAAAGAAAAGGCATTCTTCGGGTGATCTGTTCCAATCCGAAACATAAACAGAAACAAGGATGATACGAGGTTAAAATGGCAAGAATAGCAGGAATCACACTTCCTTTGGATAAGAGGGTTGAGATAGGATTAACCTATATTTTTGGGATCGGTCATTCGAAGTCCAGCAGGATCCTTCTTGAAGCAAAAATAGATAAGGACAAGAAAGTCAAAGACTTAACCGAGGACGAGGTTAAAAAAATCCGTGAAGTCATCGAGAAAAAAGAGAAAATAGAAGGTGACCTGAGAAAGGAAGTGACACAGAATATCAAACGACTGGTCGATATTGGCTCCTACAGGGGATTGCGGCACAAGAGGAGACTGCCTGTGAGAGGACAGAGAACCAAGACAAACGCACGGACAAGAAAAGGACCACGGGGCCAAACGATCAAAAAGGTCAAAACTAAACTTAAATAATCAGGAGTAATCGATGCCGAGAGCGAAAAGGAAGACCAAGAGAAAAAAGGTCAGGAAAGAGATCGGATTTGGTGCGGCCTATATTCAATCGACCTTCAACAATACGATCATAACCATAACAGATCAGCAGGGAAATGTAGTCTGTTGGGCCAGTTCCGGAACATCTGGGTTTAAGGGTGCGCGTAAAGGGACGCCTTTTGCAGCCCAGCTGGCTGCCAAAGAGGCGACATTGAAGGCGAAAGAGTTTGGAGTCAGGTATGTTGATGTGAGAGTCAAAGGTCCGGGTGCGGGGAGAGAATCTGCTATTCGAGCTCTCCAGGTAAACGGGCTGGAGATAAAGTCCATCAAGGACGTGACTCCGTTACCTCATAACGGCTGCCGTGTCAGGAAGAGAAGAAGGGTCTAAATGAGAACGGGAATGTAAGGAGAGAAAGATGTCAAGATACAGAGAATCTCATTGTCGTCTCTGCAGAGTAGAGAAGGTCAAACTTTTTTTAAAAGGACACAAATGCGTAACCGATAAATGCCCGGTGGAACGGAGGCTTTATCCTCCAGGAGAGCACGGAACCAGGAGAAGAAGAGTCCTTGGATACGGGCTTCAGCTCAGGGAGAAGCAGAAATTAAAGAGATATTATGGAATGTCGGAAAAGCAGTTCAGACTATTTTTCGAGAGAGCAGAAAGGAAAAGAGGCATCAAAGGAGATAATCTTCTTTCTATGCTGGAAAGAAGGCTGGACAATGTCATATATCTCGTTGGATTTTCTCATTCGCGGAGCCATGCCCGTCAGTTGATTACGCACGGCCATTTCCGGATCAATGATTGGAAAGTCAATGTCCCTTCTTACATTGTCAATAAGGGGGATAACATCCTATTCAAGGATAAATCGGCGAAGCATGAAGAGCTCAAAGCCATAGTGAATTCGAACAAGAATAAGACCGTCCCGGGGTGGATTGACGTCGACTGGGAAAAGATGCACGCCAAGATTCTTGATTTCCCCACCCGGGAGGATGTCACGTTTCCTGTGGAAGAACACTTGGTGGTTGAGCTTTATTCGAAATAGATTGTTTTTTGGAGTTACTGGAAGCACAGAGGATTTGAATCTTTGTTTCTCAGTGATGATGTTTGACAAAAATGGTGGCTGAAAAGGAGGAAGCATGATAGAAACAGGATTTCAGAGGCCGAAATATCTGGAGTGTGATTACGATACTTTAACCGAGACATACGGCCGCTTTTCGGCCCAGCCCTTTGAAAGAGGTTTTGGCATCACGATCGGAAATGCGTTGCGGAGGATTCTTCTTTCT
>Ga0114920_10000713_pt1 | contig 14575 bp, 12 predicted proteins | sample ChitaG_FD_88683 | JGI IMG/M metagenome (GOLD analysis project Ga0114920, IMG submission 88683) | Deep subsurface microbial communities from South Pacific Ocean to uncover new lineages of life (NeLLi) - Chile_00310 metaG | ecosystem: Environmental > Aquatic > Marine > Oceanic > Sediment ... | reverse complement strand
GTAATTTTATTTAATCATTCACTTTATTTGTAAGCAGTTAGATAATAAATCTCTAATAAACTTACATTCTTTTATACGACTAAAATAAGCCGTATAACATGTAATTATTAAATAATCTTAGAATAATCCACCTCACTTCCTTTCTAAAAAGATTTTTTTAGTACCTGGAATTAATTAGTAAGCTTAAAAGTATCATTCCTAAAAGACTTTCTTAAAAATACCTCCACGGGTTTAGGTAAATATTAGTATAAGTCTTATTTAATCCCTTGTATAAGGATGAGATAGCATATCAGTAATCTTTTCTTCTTTATTGGGATTAATCTTAAAATAGAATGAAACAACTATTAGTATGATGGGATGGTTTTTATGGTACATCAACTAAAATATAGTTAATGTAAAAGTAAAAACATTGAAGGGGGACTAATCTTATTATGATTTTTGATCGCAAATTATAGGAATATCTTCTATAAAATGATGGTTTAAAAGAATTCAATATAATATTTAATTATTTATAAAAACTAAACTTAACTTAATGAAGTATTATCCTCCCTGAAATTGTAAATTTATTCTGTCTTTTATATACACCTAATTTACATTTATGTCAAATATTATTTTTGTACTATTTAATACCACTATAGAAATGATTGTTAAGATTGAATAATGGTATCATTTAATATTTTTATACTGGAATAAAACTTATAAGGAACAAACAAAAAAATAAAAAAAGCCCTTCAGCAAAATGCCAAAGGGCTGGAAATGTCTTGGCTCCCCTAACGTTTTCTAGTTGGAACCAAATTATAGAAGAAATGCGAAACATCTATAAACTAAAGGAGTTAATTAGCCTTCCTATAAGTGTATAAACAATGTTAAATTGCCTATTTTCCCTTATTTATCAATAAAGTATATTCCCTACTCTTATTCTAACCATGTATTGTATAAGGTTAGAATTAATCTTATAAGATAAAACATATATTAAAAAGAAAGGTTTAATTTAATTAAAATAATAAAATGTGAATTACATTTTATTTATGCAAATCATTAAAATATACATTATCAAAATAATCTTTAACATATATACAATCCAATTTAGGATATTTTTCTCTTAGAATTTTTATTGCATTATGATAATTAAAATCACCCATCAAAGTTGAGGGAGCTAGTCTTCTATTATACAATCCCAACATCCGTTTTTTACAATTATAATGCTCACATGTATTGTTTAATTGTTTAAATAATTTTCTCTGTTTACTTTCAATCTTTTTAATCGCGTTGTTTAAAAACATTTCTCCATACCAATAATTTTGTCTCAATGTACCATCTGGTAAAATATCATTATGTGGTAGCGATACATTTCCAATTCGGATAGTCTTTATTTCAATTGCGTATCTTTGATTTTTTAAGGTTGCAATAAAGTCTGAATTTGGAATTTTATTTTTACCAATTTTTATTGAATCAGGTAGCTTTTGAATGTCATAGAAGTGATTTTTCTCTAAATCTAAAACAAATAAAGTTTCAGCTAAAAGATCATGAAGCTTTTCTGGTTCATTAGTTAAAAGATCTTTAGTAAATCCAAATTTATTACAAAACTCTTTTGTACTTATCTTTAATATTTTTTGAGATAGGTTAAGACCTTCTTCTAATTTTTCTAATCTATGAAATTCTTCACTATTAGTTAAACATTTTATTAAATCATATTTTTGATAATCCTCTTTAACATTGTCGCAAATCCAGATTATATATTTAGAAAAACATTGATTTGATAAAGGATATTTGCTAATAATATTTAGCAATTTTTCTTTATTTAACATACCCATATTATCTCTAAAATAAAATAATTTATTTTTTTCATGACAACATCCTATAGATAAAAATTACAACTAATAACTTTAATTTATAAATATTAATGTAATTAATTTCCATATTCTTAATACTGTAAAATTTCTCAAAATCCTTCTTTTTTCATTTTTTTCTTTTTCGATGATGGCAATTTAACAGTAAAGATTATCTCGCTTTATATTTTTAACCATGCTAAAATAGCTTAGCTTGTTAAAATACTCTTGCCGACGATCATTATGATAATGGCTATAACATAAAAGGAGAGAAATGCCTGCTCTACCTAACTGGTAAATCCGTTAAAATCCGTAAAATGTCCCGATAAATCGGAGAATATCGGGGAATAGGTTTGAGATAAATCTCAAAATATCTCAAAGAGATTACTCCGGATATTAACAAAGATAGCCGATAAATCGGTAAAAATCGATTGCGATAAATCGCAGAAAATCGCAAAAAGGATAAAAAGAGAATAATGAGGTAAATGAATAAAGGGGGATATCTTTAAATGAAAAGAATAATTATTATATTCATAATTGTGTGTGTTTTATTATCTTTTGTGGAAATTTCTTGTTTGGCTGAAGAAACCGCGACCTTCGGGGAACTCTGGAATGGTCTTACAAAATTAGATATGAATGGTGTTAAAATATCTGAGTTGGTTAAAAAAAATTATATAAGAGGAATTGAAGGGGGATTTCTTTTATCGCAAACAATTACTCCCAGCGAAGTAGTTATAGATAAATTATTAAGAGATTGGTATTCTTTTTTATATCACAATCACGAAACAATTATAAGAGTTATGAATGATTTGTATAAAGACCCTGCTAATACGTATATTGACTGGTGTCTAATTTGCCTTGTTGCTTGTCAAAAATTAAAAGGTGATGATGTAGAACAATTATTAAAAGACTTCAGAAAATTTGCATATCAGAAATACCAGAAAAGCAAGGAGAAAAAATGAAAAGAATAATTATTATATTAATGATTGCGGTTTGTATAATATCTTTTATGGATATTACTTATTCAGCTAAAGAAGGTTATATGAATTATGGGAAATTATGGCTGGTAATGTCTGATGATCATAGATTTTCCTATATGGGGGGATTTGTGGCTGGGATGGATCTATGGATTCCAAAAGCATTGCCAATAATAACACTAAAAATAGAAGAAGGTCTCTTGAGCTTCGAAGAGGTAGAAATAATATCGGAATTATTAGATTTGCGAACTTATTTCTTAAGTTTGGATGGTGATGGGTTTCTTAATATTGTTAATGTTATAACCGACTTGTATAAAGACCCAGCTAATACATATATTCATTGTTGTAAAATGATTAATTTCGCTTACCAGAAACTTAAAGGAGAGAATATAGAGCCATTATTAAGAGAAGCAAGAGAGAGAGAGAGAGAGAGAGAGAGAGAGCATTATATAAAGGAGAGGAATAAAAAAGTTACCGGTAAATCCGTTAAAATCCGATAGCAGGTAACCGATAAATCGATAGAAATCGATAGTAGGTTGTTATAAATAAGAGAAAATAAGAGAATAGTTTGTGATAAATCACAAGAAATCACATAATTAGGGTCCAATAAATCGGAAAAAATCAGAAAAATATTCAGGTTAAATCGTGAGAAATCGAGAAAAGTTTACCGATAAAGCGGGTAAAAGCGGAGAAGTTTTAACGATAAATCGATAAAGTACGATAGAAGTTTGGGCTAAATCTCAAAAAATCTCAAAGCAATCACTTCAGAGATTCTGCAAGCTCCTGCACAATCTAACCGATCTAACCGATAAATAGGTCAAAATAGGTTGAAGGTTAAGGGAAAAATCAGGTAAATGGGTCAAAAAAGAATTATATCTAAAACATTACAAATCTTACAAAAAAGCAGGTTTTTAAAATGCAACAAAACCAACAAAAAAGGCACTTTTTTTAAAATAAACAAAATGAACAATATTAGAGGGTTTTTACCTGGTAACGAAAAGGGTAAAGATTAGCCCGCGGATAATATTTTTTTAGTTAAAAATCAAATAGATAAGGTATTAACCGAGAAAAAATATTATGTTTTCTTTTACTTCACATAACAAAATTTTATGGGATTATGCCTAAGCTTTCAGTTATGCCTTGTTGCATAGTCGTATAAAATCCTTGTTATGTGTGTTACGCTTTCAATTATGCCTCTAAGTAAAAAGAAAAGATAAGCGGGCGGTCGTGTTAGATGAGATCATAAGGAATAAAATGCAGTTATCATCATAAAAACCAGGAGAAAGAAAAAGAGATGCAATTTAAGGGCTTTTAAGAGGGGTATAGTTGAGAGGTTGGTATGATTAGACCTATTATATAAGGGTTTCAGAGAGAAATAGAGAGAAAAAGATGTTACAAAAAAACAATGCTATATATTTGGTCATAGATCAAAAAATAAATATAAAAAATAGGGGTTCTGTAACCGTTAATTTATAAGTGTTTCAAGCAACGTAACTATAAATAATCATTATATAAAGTAACAGAGAGAGAAAAAGATAAAATAACATACTTTTTAGCGATGTATTCAAAAAAGGTTAGAGGGGGAGAGTAGTAGGGGGAGGGGGTAAGAAGTGCCTTATGGGTCAAAATTGAAGGTTTTTAAGGGTAAATAGAGCAATTACAGATAATCCTTACTTGACAGTATAATTTTAATAATATATAATAAATTAAAGAATATTATATTTTGCAAGGGGATTGCTGTGGATTCTTCTATTTTCATTCCCAAAGTTAATACGATTGTTAAACAATCAATTTTTGAACTAAACATCTATCACTCCTTGATTCGAAGTGAAAAAATTTTCAATAAACCTTCCTATACTCTTAAAGATCTTCAGAATTTTTTTCCTTCCCTCTCCTATCGTGTTCTCAACGATTGGGATAAAAAGAAGCTAATCAGTGGTTCAAGAAAAAATCAGGATTCCGGTTGGCGTAGATTTTCCACAATAGAGATTATAAAATTCTTCATCATAACCGATTTAAGAAAATATGGAATGCCTATCCCCAAAATAAAAAATGTTATTCATGATTTATCTTGCAATTTTATATTTATTATAGATCCCAAGACCGGTCAAATTGTAAAGACTGAATATCTCAATTTTGAATATTTCTTTCTTCTCAGTAGTGCTGGACTAAAAATCCTACTACTTATTGATGACCAACAATATACCTTGCTTCATAGCGAAGTAGAGATATTGCGTATAGTCTCTTCCAAAGATTTTTATTCCCCTTGTCTGATACTACCCTTTCATGATTATGTTAGAAAATATTTTAAACGGCTCTCGCGTGATATTAAAATAAAAAAATATTCTACTCTCGACGGTTTATTGGAAATTCGTTTTGACCTGAAAGAAAGCATTATCTTGAGTATGATCAAAAATGAAAAATATAATAAAATTGAAATTATCAAAAAAAATCAAGATCATCTCTTAATTGCCGTTCATTCGGTAAGAAGCGGTAAATTTAATAAAAAGGATCTGCTTGATTTAATCGATCAGAAAAAATATCAAAGTGTTAAAGCTATCAAAGAAGATGGCCAGATTGTGGCCATTTCTCAGGAAGAACGTTTTTGGGTATAAGCTATCATGAAAAACATGAGGTTTATATCGTCAATCTACAAACCAGTAAGAAGTATCGTTATAAAAACGGACTTTCTACGGAAAGGATACTATGAATAATTACTTTAACCGACTGCAGAAAACACTTTCAAGAAGATACAGCAAGCAAAGAGAAAATCGAAGAAATAAGAGATACGCTTTATCAGATTGCCGAGTTACTGGTCGATAAATTCCTGAAAGAAAAATCCATAAATAATAATGGATAATTCCTTAATCTTTTTTATTTTACCGCTTCTTATTATCCCATATATTGGAGGTAATCACTATGAAGAAATGTATTGCCTACTGTCGGGTCTCTACTAAAGAACAAGCTGAAAAAGGCTATAGCCTTGAAGCTCAAAAAAAAGAGTGTATTAAATTTTCCCTTAATAATGATTACGAAGTAGATAAGATCTATATTGAAAGAGGAGAAAGTGCCAAAACACAGGATAGAACACAATTAGCAAAAATGGTCAAATATTCGGTAATAAATAAGAAGAAATTATCTGCATTAATCATCTGGAAATATGACCGATTAGCAAGAAACCTTTCTGACCAAACAGAACTGGTAAAACATTTCAGTGTACTTAATATGCGAGTGTTATCCGTAACTGAAAACAACGAAGATAATTCAATGGGAAATTTAATGCGTAATATCATTGGATCTTTCGCCCAGTTTGAAAATGATGTAAAAAGTGAAAGAACCGTAAGCGGAATGAAACAGGCCGTAAAAGAAGGACGGTGGTGCTGGCCTGCTCCTATTGGCTATACTAATGCAAAAGACCATACAGAAAAACCTATTCTCGTACAAAATGAGGATAATAAATATATTGAAGAAGCCTTTCTCTTGGCTGAAAAAAGTATATACAAACAAACCGAGATAGTAAAAAGACTAAAGAAAAAAGGAATTAAAAGAATCAATAACAGTCTTTTAAATCGAATACTGAGAAACCCCATCTATTGTAGTCTTATTAAAACCAGCTGGTTCCCCGATTTAATTAAAGCTCAACATAAACCGATTATTTCCCAAGAAGTCTTTAACAGAGTGCAAGCTACCCTTGATGAGAAAAAGCCCAACATTACCCCAAAAATTCGGAATAACCCTGACTTTCCTTTGAGGAACTTTATCTATTGTGATAATTGCGGAGGTAAATTAACCGGTAGCTGGTCTAAGGGAAGAAGCAAGAAATATCCTTATTATCATTGCCGAACGAAAGGTTGTACTCTATATGTAAGAAAAGAGGTATTGGAAGAAGAATTTTACCAATGCCTTAAAGAACTACAGCCTAAAAAAGAAATTATGGATTTGTTTAAGAATATCGTTCTTGATGTATGGAAGAAAAAAAAGGAAGAAAGTTTTGAGGAAGTAAAAAGATTAGAAAAAGAAATGCAAAAATTAAGGGATAAGAAAGAGAGAATAAATGAACTGGCTATTAATGATACTTTTGATAACAAAACCTATAAAGAAGAATCTCAAAAGGTTAATAATGATATATTGGTCAAGCAGATAGAACTCAATGAATATAAGATTGATGTTGATGATAGCGAAACATGCATTAATTTTTGTAAATATTTTATATCTAATATTGCTGATTTGTGGAGAGATGCCGATTTAGACCTAAAGCAACGGTTCCAAAAAATGATATTTCCCGAAAAAGTATTATATAAAAAGGGAAGATTTCGAACCACCAAAATCGCCTTAATTTTCAAGGCTCTTAATGGTAAATCTTCCCCAAATTATTGCCTGGCTCCCCCAACAAAACGATTTTCGAACTTTTTGTATGAGTAATGAAACTGAAAAAGTGTATCAAGAATTAGAAGAAGTTATTGGTATCTGTTGAGAATTAAAAAATAATAAAATAGGCAGAACCATTTGATAGAGAAGTTCTGCCTATGATAAAGTCTGGCTCCCCAGACTGTTCCATAGATAGAACTTTTATATCTACATTTTATTTTCCTCACAAAGTAACGAAAGCCAATCAAATTGCACGAATATCCCGAAACCCTATTTATTTAACAAGAGAATATAAACAGATGATTGATAGCCGCCAAGTGAAAAACCAGTCTGAACTTTCACGAAAACTCGGTATCTCTAGAGTGCGTATTTGCCAAATTATTAGCTTATTAAAACTCGATTCCTTAATAATTAAAGAATTAGAAAAATTTGGTGACCCCCTTAAATCAAAAATTATAACCGAACGTATATTGCGACCATACGTCAACAAATCCTACCAAGAACAACCAGATCTTCTTAATTTTTTGAAAAAACTTTTAAAGTATAATAAGGGATAATTTTTCTAAATACCTGTTATCTTTTGTTAATATCGTACCATCCTGTATCTAAAAATGTCCAGACAACAAATTTTTCCCGGAATATATTACAGGTATTAGTCAGTTTATCTACCTCGTTATTATTTAAGGGTTCTCTTTTGTATTGATATGGCATAGGTTTTCTCCTAACGGTTTGCGGGTATGCGAAGCCCTGAGCGTAGCGAAGGGGTTGGGTGAGCGTAAGCGAATCGCATATCCGCTGTTGTCCGTGTGCGTTAGCACCGAAGCGAGCGTTAGCGAGCGAGAGTGCGGGTGACGACTTTCTCATAGTCTATGTATATGATAGCGTTAGAGCCTTAACGTCAGGATACCACATCCCAATACATCCCAACCTTCACTTTCGAGTAAGTTAACTAACCGAGTGTAGGACTGCCTTACTCTTTCCCTATCTTCATCTTTTATGTAAAGTTTACAATCTGCTTTTTTTGGCAGTCCCTCTCGCAATATCATAGGATTTGGTTGTTCCTTCTTTCCATTAATGCGCCAAATGCGAGTATCTTTAAGTAATTCCCACAGTATAGTATCTTCCGGAAATAACTTTTTGGCTCGCTCTACTATATCCCATTTTTTTTGTTTTAAGTTTCCCAAGCTGTAACATAAAACAACAGCAATACTCCCGCTACCATAAAATGGAGAAATAGCTTTAAGTGCCGCCTCGGTTGGTTCAAGACCTGTTTTTCCTCCGTCAGAAGTTTTAGGAAGAACATCCTGTATTGGACTAAGCGCATGTGGCATATTAACTACAAATAATATTCTGCTTCTAAGCACTTTTTGCAACTCCGCTGGCAGTCCATCAAAAATATTAATAGTCCTATATTGCACTTCACATTGATTTATGATAGAGTTAATTGCAACAAAGTAACCAGCTCTTGGGTTTATGTCAAACGCAAATCGTGGGATCTTGCTCAAGTAAGCTATTGAGGCGTGTCCACATCCACAACCTATATCAACAAATCCTTGAATAATCTTATCAATTCCGTGGTCTTCTATATATTTGAGAATTAGTTCACTTTCATCTGAGTATGGGAATATGCCACCGTTGTGAATATTCCACGGCCCATCTGTGATGAATACTGAGTTGCGAAAAATATTGACTCGATAGCGAATTTTACCTGTGGAATTAATTAGTTTGCATTTTAATAATACGTCTCTTTGAGGACACTCAAAGGGGACTTGTCCACGTTCATTTCCTTGAAAACAATTTTCAAACCAAGGGTAATTTTTTATTTGTTGTAAGGTACTGCGTATTGTTGTATAAGGGGCTTCTAAAGAAATATCAGGGATAGCCTTCTGATTTATTTTAAGTAATAAACTTTCGAAATCATCCTTGTTCTGCAATTCATTCTGCCAATAGAACTTGGACGCTAAAAAATGTATCTTATAGAAATCGGAAACATTACAGATTAGGGACTGCACGGTACTCTCTGCAAAGATTGGTTCTACGGTGTACCTCTTGCCTGGAATGATCTTTTCCTCACACGCTAACTTCGGTACTCCATTGACCAAAACTGCACATATCCCGCACTGTCCACTCCTACAATTCCAGCGTATAGTAGTTGATGAGTCCAAGTTTTCTTGAATATAACAAATAGCCTCTAGTAAAGCTATTTCATCATTCACAGGAACATCAAAGTTTTTAGTGCCATCTGGTGCTTTTATTATAATATGTGTACGACCACCATGTTTTCCGTTTTTTGTCATTCTATATTCACCCTTCTAACTTTATATGGCAAAAAAGGGAGTATCGAAGTATTATAAAGTTCAGTTCCCTCATAGGGATTATCTTTTCGGAAGTGAGCACCCCTACTTTCTTCTCTACATAGAGCAGATTGAATTACCAACTTTGCTAAAACAATCATTTTGGTAAATTCAAAAATATGTGCAAACGCATAGTAGCTATTCAAATCCTTTCCGCAGCGATGAAACTCATTTTCTATTATTTCTATTTTGCTATATGCCGCTTGGAGTGTCTCAGCATCACGGATAATCCCTACTTTTTTGTACACTACTTCCCCTAAACGTCTTATTAACTCATAGATTGAACTTCCACCACCAGTCGAGGAAGAATGAAACAAATTTTTGATAGGTGTGAGTTCTTCTTTTAATTTTGAATCAGAAATTTTTGGTGAATGTCCGTGCAATTTTCTACAACGTAAAACCGCCCCTATGCCTGCGCGACATCCAAAAACTTGAGTTTCAGCAAGTGCATTTCCACCTAATCTATTGGCTCCATGACCACCCCAACATATCTCACCTGCTAAAAATATACCCGAGGTAGAAGATTCCATTGTTTCCAAATTATATGGTACTAACCCACCCATAACATGATGAGTTGCTGGTGCAACTTCAATTCGTTGCTTAGTCAAATCCAAATCGCAATAGGTTCTTAAAATCTTTGCAGTATTATGCAATCTATTTACAACGATACCCGGCTCCAAATGAGACAAGTCTAAAAAAACACCTCCATGTGGGGAACCTCTGCCTTCTTCTGCTTCTTGAGTTATCGCACGGGCTACTATATCTCGAGGAGCAAGTTCCATTTTTTTAGGTTCGTATTTTTCCATGAAACGCTCATTTTTAGCATTATAAAGTCTTCCACCAATACCTCGTGCAGACTCCGTGACCAAAACACCCTCCACACAAGAGGGATAACATAATGCAGTAGGATGAAATTGAATCATTTCCATATCTCGAAGCTCTATTCCTGCCTCTAGTCCTAAAATATACCCTTCACCTGTCGTTTCTAATGGGTTAGTAGTTCTAGAGAAAAGGCGTCCTGCTCCCCCACAAGCAAGTATCACACATGGGGAATTTACAAATATAAAATTTGAAGCACGAAGATTGTAGGCAATAATGCCAACCGTTTCACCACTATCGTCAACAATGAGTTTAATACAAATTGTCTCGTCAATTACCCTAAGTCCCAAAGATAGTGCCTTGGAGGCCAAGGTGCGAATTATCGTGAAACCGATAAAATCACCTGTAGCAATTACTCTATCCTTAGACTGACCACCACCAGGTCCAGCAACTTGGATTAATTTTCCTTCACCGTCTGTTTCAAAACCAGAGCCGTAGGCAAGCAAATCATACATTCTTTGAGGACTCTCACGACATAATATCTCAACCATTGGTTTGTTATTAATGAAACGGCCAGCACGCATAGTATCATCAAAGTGAACTTGCCAATTATCTGTGGGATCTTTTTGACCGATAGCAGCGTTAACGCCTCCTTCAGCCAAAAGACTATGCGATTGTCCAATTACACTTTTTGTTATTAATATTGTTTCTAAACCGTTTTCCAGACATTCTACAGCAGCACGAAGTCCCGCAGCACCCCCCCCGACAATTGCACAATTAACTTGTAAGTTTTCTAAACTTTCTATCATCTTTGTTACCTTTTCGATGTAGAACTGGTATTTATCATGGCATTCCCTCAAGAAGAAATCTTCTTAATTTTTCCACATTGAAAGATTTTATTCCAAACTTATCTGCTGTTAAGCCTATACTCCAATAATTAACTTGGTTTAATATGCAAGCAAGGTTAATTAGTGATTCAATAACAGGCGTTGATACACTAATTTCTCTTGCTATGGACGCCATTGGCACAAGTCCATATCCTACGTCTTCTCTGAGATAACGATGGTTAAGTTCGGTAGGAGATTTAATGGACTTAACTGGCTCACTTGCTTGTATTGCTTCATAAACTGAACTTTTAGCAGTATGTAGAAAACCGATCCTCTGGAGATGTTCCAAAATTCCAATCTGGCTTAAGTCCATTTTTTCCATAATAGCAAGCCGTTCTTTGTCTATTTGTTCTATAGTGCGTGCAACAGCATTAGTAATACCATGGGAGTAGAAGAAAAAATTTCCCTTAGTAAACTCTATCCACCCTGCATTTAGAATTACACCAGCAGGATGTATAATTGCATTTAGATTTGATAAGCTGGTTACTAATACATTCTCGACTAACACTATGCCTGGATATAATTCTTTAAAATTTTCATAAAGTTCATCATTGTACTTAGCGGGGAAGCTCGCGAACAGAAGGTTGTTTATTTGGTAGTAAATTTTAATATGGGTGGGGCTTTGAAGTCTACAGATATATCTAAGAATATCCGTTTCGCAAACTATGGATTCATGGACACCTGATTTTTTGAGAATATTTGCTATATGCAAGGCACTTCCTGTATTACAACCATTGAGAAGAATACGATGTTTCTTTTGCAGGTATGGAGCTAGCAACGATGCATAAGTTTCATGAACAGTTGAAGGGGTTGCGATAACAATAATATCTGCAGGTTCGACAGCATCTTTTATAGAATTTATCGCTTTTATCTTTACAAACCCCTCACCAAATATACCAGAATATTCTATACCCCCCATCTTTATAATGCCTTTAAAGTGTTCTGGGCAGTAAGCAGAACATAAGGTTACATCAACACCTCTTAGCGCCATATCCACAGCCGTGGCGCAGCCACCATTACCAGCTCCCAGTACCGCAACTTTCATAGACTTCGTCTTCTATGTCTCCTTTATCTTTTTCTTCAATTCTTCAAGGTTCTTATTATACACCAGAGTTCCTTCTTTCAATTTTATTGTTCTATTCCAGTAACTATTGTAATATCCCTGAAATTGAATAATTATGTGTGGATCCTCAGAAATCAAGCCAATACCTAATTCTTCCCTAATATATTTCCCTTTTGACATATCGATGACATAAGCTTTTTTACGGTCAATTATTTGTATTGATTGAGGCGGTGCCGGATATTCTAACTCAACTGGAGAATAATTAATGTGAAACATATCATTATTTTTGTATTTCTCAATTATGGAAATAACCCATTCGAGTTTTTCTTCATTAGAGATTGCCACAATCCATCTAAATAAAATGTGTTGCTCGACCATCTTTTCTACAAGAGTATCCCAGAGTTTTTTTCTAGCACTAGCACCGCCCCCTATTGGAAGTACAGGTGAATGATGAGTAATCTGTATTTCAGTCTTAGCAGATAAAACGTCTAAAAGAAGCTCTTTATACCAATCTTCCTGCGTTACCTCCTTAGACAAACATAACTGTTTGGATTCAAGGGCTTCAATTCTCTTCTCCCCAAGTTTATTTGCTGCCAGAATATAAAGACCAAGAGAACCTATTAATCCTATAATTATCGAAAGAGTAGTCTCGGTAGATAATCTCTTAAAAATACTAGGTATCAGAAGGACTATAGGACCTATGATAACAATAAGGACACCAATTATTTCAAGAAATTGAAATATTTTTTTCATGGAATCTATACCTCTTAGAAATTTTGCCATTTCATTGAGCAAGTTTCTTTAATTCTTCATAGACCTTATCCTCAATCTCAATACCTTTTTCCTTAGCTTGTTTCAACAATTTATCTGCTCTTTGACCAGGAAGCATTACCTCTTTAAAACTAGGTTTTAGACGCGAATTATTTACCTCATTAACAAACTTAGTTACATCATCAAGGAATTTATCTTTGGGTACAAAAAGATCACACACCATTGCAACAAAAACCATCCCTCGATTCCCGGGAGTTGACTTACCAACTTTTGCTCCAACGAACGCACCTCCTAACAACTCTATAACGATTCCTAATCCTGATCCCTTATATCCTCCAAAAGGCAACATTGCACCTTCTATTGCTTCTTGTGGATCAGTTGTAGGTTTCCCATCCTTTGAAATAGCTACATTTTCGGGAATTTTTAAGCCCAATTTTTTACAACGTCTAATCTCAGCTGCAGCAATTTCTGTTGTTGCCATATCTAATACGATCGGGCCGTCATTCGATGGAATCGCTATGCTTATAGGATTTGTTCCAATAATAGGATCCGCACTTCCCCAAGGAGCAACTTTCGTAAAAGCCACACTCCAGTTCATGCCAATTAAGCCCTGATTTGCAGCGCGCCTAGGATTATAACCGGCCAAAATAAAGGGAAACTTATTATTCACTCCTACAATCCCTATTTGATTTTTCTTGGCTTTTTCAATAGCAATATCCATTGCCCGTTTAGCTACAACAGCCCCAATATTGTTATTGCCTATAATATAGGCAGAAATTTGTGTATCTTTTACAATCTCTATAGGTTTAGCTTTCTCTTTTTTCCATTCCAAGATCTCTGGGATTATCGCTGCACCATGTGAAAGGCGGCGTTTACATTGTGCTTCTACTATTTCTTCTGTACATACGTCTGTTTCTTCATCATTAAAACCATGTTTTTTAAATATCTTACGGCAAATGGTTCCAAACTCTTTTACGAACATTTTCATGTTCAACACCTCCATATCTTATATGGTTCATGTTTTTTCCCATTTTCGTCGCCCGCAATTTCGGACAACTTGTTGATATCCGAACTCAGGTTTTTTGTTTCATTTTATACTTTTAATAGAATTTGTCAATATTAAGTAAAAAAGATGCCAAGATGATGTCAAACTGAAATTTAAAATATATATAAAACAAGGATTTTAGTTTAGACGAAACTGGCTAATGGCGTGCTTTTATACAGAAGGCGGCAAATAAATATTAAAAAAGGGGATACTGTATATATAAGACTTAATAATACCCTCTTTTTTTTATTAAAAAAATTTTAAAAAGATAAAAATCCCTTCAGCAAAAGCCAAAGGGCTGGAAATGTCTTGGCTCCCCTAACGTTTTCCAGTTGGAACCAAATTATCCAAGATATGCGAAACATCTATAAACTAAAGGAGTTAATTAACCTTCCTGTAAGTGTTATAAATCCAATTTAATGGCCTATTATCCCTTATTTATCAATAAGATACCCTACTCTT
>Ga0114920_10000712_pt1 | contig 14584 bp, 13 predicted proteins | sample ChitaG_FD_88683 | JGI IMG/M metagenome (GOLD analysis project Ga0114920, IMG submission 88683) | Deep subsurface microbial communities from South Pacific Ocean to uncover new lineages of life (NeLLi) - Chile_00310 metaG | ecosystem: Environmental > Aquatic > Marine > Oceanic > Sediment ... | reverse complement strand
CCTCCCGCAGGTCTTGCGGATCAATTCACTCCGGATGACTATCGGGATGCATTGGACCTCAATCTTTTAAGCACAGTGAGTCTCTGTTATGAAGTCTTGCCCTTGATGAAGAAACAGAAATGGGGAAGGATCATTAATATGGTTTCGATCTCGGCAAAACAACCTATCGATACACTCATCCTCTCCAACACTGCAAGAGCGGGTGTTTTGGGTTTCTCTAAATCCCTCTCCAATCAACTGGCTCCTTTCGGGATTACTGTGAATTCAGTCTGCCCTGGATACACAAAAACAGAGAGGGTGGAAGATCTTGCCAGGGCTTTCACCGACAGCGGGAAAGGTTCAATAGAGGATTTCTACAGGAACATCGAAAATACAATTCCAATGGGAAGATTGGGAACCTCAGAAGAGATCGCCCAAGCTGTGGCATTCCTTGCATCTGAAGGGGCTGGATACATAACCGGAGTGGCCCTGCAAGTAGATGGAGGCTATATCAAGGCTTTATTTTAATGAATTTTGTAAAAGGAAGGGCAAAATGAAAAATTACATGAAAGAATGGGATAACACTCCATTTCCGGAGATAATAAGAAAACTTCCAGAGATTGATGTCCCTCTAGAAGGAGTCCGAGGCTGGCTCCTCCAGACTGATGACCAACAAATGGCTTTTTTTGACATAGAAGCCGGAAGCCAAGTGCCTCCTCATTCCCATTGCGCCCAATGGGGATTAATGGTTGAGGGAGAAATGTCATTCACCATAGGAGAAGATTCCAGGATCTACAGGAAGGGTGATTGGTACTATATCCCTGAAGGAGTCGTCCATTCGGCCACCTTCCCGACAAGAGTAAACGTAATCGACCTCTTCGATAATCCAGCCCGCTATAAAGCAAAAAAGGAATAAAGCAACCTTGAAAAGACACATCTTACGAGCAAATAGTCATAGAGGGCAAACATGAAATCATTATTCGCGGATCTTATGAAAGATTTTGAGGGATATGCCATTGGAAAAACACTTGCGTATCTGGGTGACCCCGAGATAATCTCCTTTGCAGGCGGATTGCCCAGCAGCGAGGTCTTTCCTTTAGAAATTATCCACAAGGCTTTGGAAAAATCACTAAAAAAGGATTGGGACCAGGTCCTCCAATACACATCCATCACAGGAGAAAAAGACTTAATGCAGGCAATCATAGATTATCTCAAGAAAGATAATATCCATATCGAACCTGAGAACATAATGATAACCACCTCTGGCCAGCATGGCCTAGACCTGATTGGAAGACTGTTCCTTAATCCCAGAGACACTATCGTCATCGACCTCCCTACATTTGGAGGCGCATTAGCCGCTTTTGAGATGGAAGATGCAAAGTACATTGCCAAAGATATAGAAGAAGACGGGTCCGATGTTAAAGGGATGGAGATCGAGATAGAAGACTATATGAATAAAGGAAAAAAACCAAAGTTCATCTATGTGGTCCCAGATTTTCAGAATCCCTCGGGCATAACCATAAGTCTTGAGAAAAGACATGCTCTTCTATCTTTAAGCAAGAAGTACGACATTCCGCTTGTAGAAGACAGTCCTTACAGAGAATTGAGGTATAAGGGGGAACACCTTCCTTCTATTTATTCCCTTGACAAAAACGAGGGAAACGTTATCGGCACCTATACATTCTCCAAGATCCTCTGCCCCGGAATAAGAGTCGGATTCAATATAGGTCCTCCAGAAGTCATACAGAAATTCAGTTTCATTAAAGGTGCAAACATACTCAATACTCCAAAGCTAAACCAGGACATTTGCACTGCTTTCTTACGAGAATATGATCTGGATACTCACTTCAAGAAAGTTGTTGATTATTACAGAGAAAAGCTCGATTTCTTTCGTGATGCCTTGGAAGAGAATTTCCCGGAAGAGACGGGAGTCAAGTGGACAGAGCCTGAGGGCGGACTTTTCCTCTGGATAACAGTACCTGAGGAGATAAATACTCTTGAGCTTTTCTACTTGGGCATCGAGGAAAAAGTTGCCTTTGTTCCAAGTGAGGTTTTTTACCCTGAGGGTCTTCGCAGGCATGACGCCATGAGGATTAACTTCTCCTATCCAACAAAGGATGAAATAGTAGAGGGAGTCAGAAGGCTGAGCTCTGTGATAAAGAAATATCACGCTAAGAAAAAAGCGTAGCTTTTCTCAACCAAAAAAGGAGGAATCATGTCTGATGAACAACAATATAGTCCAGGTGTTTCGAAATATATCGAAGAAGCAAAAAAATTATTGGACCAGAAGAAAGACCATCTTGCTCGAGTTAGAAAACTCAAATTTGACACCATAGCCGTTCATGGCCTCTACACAGTAGAGGAAGCTTTAGACCAAAACCAAGGGGCAGTTATAGAACCTCTTTATCTTTCAACTGCCCAAGCTTACAGAGACTCCGATGAAATGGAGGCTGCTCTCGCCTATTTAATTCCAACATGGTGCTACACTCGATTCGCCAATCCTACAACCTACTACCTAGAATGGGTTCTTGCTCTGCTTGAAGGCTACCAGACTGGCAGCGACACCTCCTGCTTGGTGACGGCTTCTGGAATGTCGTCCCTTATGTTAACGGTGGACTCTTTTCTTGTTAAACAGAGAGAAGGCCCTGAAAAAATAAATTTTGTGTCCTCGGTTCAACTTTACGGCGGAACTTACCAGCATTTCACTATAAGGAAGATAAAAGAAAGAGGAATAGAAGTACGCTGGATTGACAATCAGGAGGATATTGAAGAGTGGAAGGCAAACATTGACGAGAATACCCGATTCCTCTATTCAGAAGCACCGAGCAACCCTCAGCAATCTTTTTGCGATGTTAAAGCGCTGGCAGATTTGGCTCACTCGTGGGAAATCCCATTTATCATTGATTCGACCTGTGCTACCCCTGCTTTGATGCGCCCGATTGCTTATGGGGCAGACATAGTCATTCATTCTCTGACTAAATCCATAACCTCAGGCGGACTTGCTATGGGGGGAGCCTTAATCAGCCGCAAACCTATCGTAACTAAAATAAAAAATGACAATCCTCTTTTCAAAGAAAGCTTTGCCGAGTATGTGAAGTTCCTTCCTTACAGGGATAATGGACCCGCAGCTTCTCCTCTAAATGCTCTTTTTGCTCTGAATGACCTTCGCACACTGGGCTCTAAAATGGATCTAGTTAGCAAAAATTCACAGAAAGTTGCAGAATTTCTCGATAAGCACCCTCGAGTTTACCAGGTCGATTATTTAGGATTGCCCAGCTTTCCTCTCCACACCCTGGCAAAAAAATACATGAAGCTTGTGGATTCAGACGATGGAAAGGGCAATGAAGTCAACCGCTACGGCCACCTCCTCAGTTTCAGAGTCGATGGTCCGCCTGAAAACGCACGAAAAGTATTTGATAATCTTAAGATTATCTTCAGGGCTGGAGATTTGGGCCGTATTAAAAGCATCGCCACTATCCCCGCCATCTCCACCCACTTCCAGCAAGGAGAAGAAGCACGCCAGAAGGCTGATGTCCCCCCTCAAATGATAAGACTCTGTGTGGGAGCAGAAAACCCAGACGATATCATTGCTGACCTTGACCAGGCTCTTAACTCTCTTTGATTTTACCCTTCCCGGCGGTGGCGGATTTGGTCTAGGCTAACAGCGATAACTATAATGGCTCCAATGATTATCTCCTGGATATAATTGGGCCATCCCATCATTGTGCATCCATTCCTGAGAAAGGCCATGATAAACACTCCGATCATAGAGCCTAAAATGCTGCCTTCCCCTCCTTTTAAACTTCCTCCCCCGATAACGACTGCAGCAATAATATCCAATTCCAAACCTACGGCCACAGTTGGATCTCCCACTGTCAGCCGAGAAAACTGCATAATTCCGCTGAGCCCGCAAAAAAGACCAGCAATAGAGTAGATAATGATTTTTGTTCTTTTCGTCCTTATGCCGCAGAGCCGCGCCGTTGCTTCATTCGAACCGATAGCGAAAACATGTCTTCCGAATACAGTGTAGTGAAGAACCACAGCCATTGTGAGAGCTAAGATTATCATAAGCCAAACGCCTGGCGCCATGAGGAGCCATGAAGGGCGAGGACTCTTTGCCATGAGCTCGTTGACCCAGGTAATAGGAGCATCAATCTTCTGGCTTCCAGCAATCCACTTTGCTATTCCTCTGGCAATCCCTAACATGCCCAAGGTGACGATAAAAGGGACCAACCTTAAAGACGTAATAAGACTGCCATTAACAAATCCAACAAGACCACCTATCATAATTCCAAAAAGAACTGCCACTAAAGGATGGAAGCCAGCATTGATCGCATAGGCAACGATAACGCTGGAGAGCGCTATATTTGAAGCTGCGGAAAGGTCGATTCCACCGCTTATGATTATCAATGTCATGCCCAAAGCGCCTAAAGCAACAATCACAGATTGAGTGGCAACACTCTTGATGTTTGCGGGTCTGAGAAATCTATCTTGGACTTCTGGGATTAATGAAAATATGGCAAAGACCAATAAGAGTCCTAAAAATGGACCAAACCAGCTTATTAAAACCTTCAGCCTTTTCTTTCCCTTCATGTTTAGACTTTCGGCGCTCCTATTTTTGATAATCTGTCTTTATTCCAAAGTGACATGTTAAGTAAAATTCGCTTCATATTACGTTTGTCAGTTTTTTCAATGACATTATCATATATCAACCCTAGGCCAAAAATTTAAACAGATTTGCCCACAGTAGCAGCCGCCATCATAGTTTGCGTATTCCAATCGGAGGAGGCTTGAATATCAACAATCTGACCCCGATAGAATACAGCGATCCTGTCACAGATGCCCAGAAGCTCAGGAAAGTAAGAACTAACAAAAAGAACGGCTTTTCCTTGAGAGGCGAGCTGTCCTATCCATTCATAAATTTGGGATTTGCTGACAACATCAATTCCACGCGTAGGTTCATCCAAGAGAAGAATGTCTGCTTCTTGATGAAGAAGCCGCGCCAGGGCAACCTTCTGCTGGTTTCCTCCGGATAGACTAGAGACCGGTTGACCTTGACTCTGTGCTTTAATTTTCATTTTTTGGATCCATTCAAATACAACTTTTTTGCGCTTTTTTAGTCCAAGAAAGCCAAAACGACTATAAGGTGAAAAGTTGCTGAGAGTCAGATTGTCGGCCAAGGATTGGCCCAAGGCCAATCCTTCTCTCTGTCTATCCTCGCTTAAAAATCCCATTCCCTGTTTAATCCTTTGCCTGGGAGTTCCCTTGAAAGATCCGACATGTGTGATTTTTACAGAACCTCGTGTGATAGCATCCAGCCCAAATATCGTCCGGAGCATTTCCGTCCTTCCCGATCCAATCAAGCCAGCAAGTCCTAATATTTCACCGCAGTGCAGGTTCAGGTTCACCTCTTCCTGCATCTTCTTGCCTTTTAAATTTTCCAGTGAGAGCAATACTTCGCCTGGAGTATGTTCAATTCGTGGGAACATCTCTTCAACTTTTTGACCCACCATGTACTGAATAAGCTCCTCGAGAGATGTATCCTCAATATTTCCAGAGTAAACGTTTTTCCCATCCCTAAGAACAGTATACCTATCTGCAATCTTCTGCACCTCTTCAAGAAAATGACTGATATAGATAATGCTCACTCCTTGTGGCTTGAGTTTTTTGATGATCTGGAAGAGCAGGTCGCTATCTTCCTGGGATAGGGAACTTGTAGGCTCGTCCATGACTAAGATCGTTGCTTTTCCCATGAGGGCTCGGGCTATTTCCACAACTTGCCTTGCTCCGATACTCAGTTTTCTCACTGGAACATCCAAAGAAATTTCTGGATGATGAACAAGCTCTAAAGCCTCTCTGACCTTGCTTCTCATTCCCTTACTTTGTACAAACCCCCAGGAATGATCTTCTTGGCCCAGCATGATGTTTTTCTCTACTGAAAGGTGCGGAGCAAGGTTAAGTTCCTGATAGATCATGGAGACGCCTCTTTTTCTTCCCTCGAGTGGGCTGGATGGAAAATTATGAATACTCTCTAAAAACATACTCCCTTTGTCCGGTTTTATGGCGCCGCTTAATATCTTAACCAATGTACTTTTGCCTGCCCCATTTTCTCCAAGCAATGCATGGACTTCTCCCCTTCTAAGCTCAAAATTGACATTATCCAATGCACAAGTTGCCCCGAAATTCTTACTTATATTTCTCATCTCGAGAAGAATGGAGCGAGGCTGATCTTTTGACATTAATCCAGATAAGATGATAAATCGGGTGACAGGAGAGACTTAATTTCAGGATCATCCATATTTTCTTTAGTGGCAATATAGACTCCTGTATCTATTCTCTTTTCGATTTCTTGGCTTCTTAGATGAAAAGCCATCTGTTTGACTCCCAAATATCCCATTTTCATTGGATCCTGAAGGACAAGAGCGTGGATATGACCATCTCTGAGCGCCTGGACCAATTTGGGACTGCTGTCGAAACCAACAAATTTAACTTTCCCTGCTAATCTGGACTCCTGGAGAGCACGGAGAGTGCCAAACGTGCTTGATTCATTCGGGCAAAAAATGCCCTCCACTTCCGGGAAACGACTAAGGAGGTTTTCGGCCAGCTGATAGGCCGTCTCTGTTGTTGACCCTGCATATTGATCTTGAACGAGAAGCGAAACATCTGAGAATTCAGTTGTCATGGTATCGAGAAACCCTTTTTCTCGCTTCATCGTACTGGCCGAACCTTCTTGGTAACGGATGAGAAAAATCTCTCCTTTTCCCTGAAGAAGTTCTCCCATCTTTTTGGCAGCAAGGACACCACCCTTGTAATTATCTGTTGCCACAAAACTAATATAGTCTTCTCCTTGAAGTCCGGAGTCGATGATCACTACCGGGATATTTTCTCTGGCAGCCTCCTGGACAGGTCTGCAGAGAGCGCGGTCATCTAAAGGGGCAAGGACTATTCCATTCACGCCGCGGCTTATGAAATCCTCAACAACGATTATCTGCTGAGAGCGATCATCTTCCTTTTGTGGTCCCTTCCAGAAAATCTCAACATCAAGCTCTCTTGAGGCTTTAACGGCTCCGGCATGGATGGTTTTCCAGAATTCATGCGTCATTCCCTTGGGGATGACAGCGATCTTAATTTTTATAATTTTATCTCGGGGAAGGCTTTCTCGCTCTTTTTTCCCACAAGTCAGAAACAAAAGACAGAGAATACTCGAGACTGCCAAAAACTTTTTTGCTCGAATTTCCATGTTAAAAGAGCGTTCTAAGCTTTCTTCGATTTCTATAGATTGAAACAGACAACTTTAGGCTCTGTCATCTCCAGGAGCGCAAATTTTATGCCTTCTCGACCCAAGCCGCTCCACTTAACGCCGCCAAATGGCATCATGTCGATGCGGTAATCCGTTGAGTCATTAATCATGACTCCTCCTACATCAAGCCCTTTGATCGCTTTGAAAGCATTTTCAAGGCTTTTAGTAAAGATGGCACCATGAAGACCATATCTGACGCTATTGGACAGCTCTATAGCCTCATCCAGGGAAGAAACCTTGTATAAATTCACCACAGGCCCAAAAACTTCTTCACAATTCAACTTGGCACTCTCAGGCATATCCTTGAAAACTGTAGGGTCAAAGAGAGTCCCCTTCCTCTTTCCTCCGGTGAGAAGCTCGGCTCCCTCTTTTAATGCTTCCTCAACCCATTTCTCCACTCGAGCAGCTTCCTCTTCAGTAATCATGGGGCCCATGTCTGTATCTTCATCCAGTTGATACCCAACTTTCATTTTTTCTGTGCTTTCCACAAACATCTTCTCAAATTCCTTATAGACAGCCTCATGGATATAGATCCGCTGGACACCTATGCAGTTCTGGCCTGCAGCCCAGAAGGCTCCAGACACAGAAAGCTCTACAGCCTGCTCGAGATCGGCATCATCCATAACAATAACCGGAGAGTTGGATCCCAATTCCATACCTATCTTCTTTAATCCCGCTTTCTTAACAATATCCAGGCCGGCTTCGGTTCCTCCTGTAAAGGAAATCATCCTTGCCCGTGAATCTGTCACCAATGCATCAGCTATCCTTGATGCACGGCCAGTCACTATGTTTAAAACCTTCCAGGGCAGGCCCGCCTCAATCAAAGCTTCTCCCAACTTTAAAGCAGAAAGCGGAGTAACCGTGGCCGGCTTGAGAACCACGGAGTTACCACTGGCTATTGCAGGCCCTACCTTATGGGCGACAAGGTTTAAGGGGTCATTGAAAGGGGTTATTGCAAGTATGGTTCCGATGGGAAATCGGTAGTAATAACCAACCCTGTTCTCAGATCCTTCACGGCTGTCAAAAGGAACAGTCTCGCCCACTATTCTTCGGGCTTCTTCCGCAGATATCGTGATTGTATCTATGCAACGACTGGCCTCTTTGCGGGCTTCCCTGATGGTTTTGCTGCCTTCAGTGGCGATCGTTCTGGCAAATTCCTCTTGATTATTTCTGATTATTTCTGCAGTTTTATAAAGGATGGAAATTCGTTGATGAACGGGCATATCGCGGTTGATTTTAAATCCTTCCTCTGCCGCCTGGAAGGCAGCTTTCACATCCTCATTATCTCCGGAAGGAACAGTATCAACAAGATCGTCATTATAGGGGTTACGGACTTCTATTTTCTCATCCTTATCAATCCAATTTTCACCGATAAGCATTTTCATTTTGCTCTCCTCCCTATCAAAATTCGATATTGTTTACTTAACCTGGATTATTCACATTTTTTACTATCTTTAAAATAGCAAGCAATTGCAAGATAATTTTTTACCTTATCCGGAAGTTGTATTTTGACAACTATTGTTTTAAAATTAATCTGCAGGGTGGGTTTGATAAATCGAGCCCCTGCATATAAGAATGGAAAAAATCATAATACTCGGGAATCATAGCTTCCAGCTAAAAGGAAAAATCAAAATAAGCGGAGCCAAAAATGCCGTCCTGCCAGCAATCGCAGCTTCCCTTCTCACAAAAGAAAAAATCCGCTTAAAGAACGTCCCTCTTGTTAAAGATGTTTTTTCAATCTTAACCCTGATGAAGGAGCTCGGAGGCGATTACAATTTAAAAAAGAACTCCTTATCAGTTCAAGTAAAAAAAATCCGTTCCTATGAAGCTTCCTACGAACTGGTTCGGGCCATGAGGGCTTCAATTCTGGTCTTAGGTCCCCTATTAGCACGATACGGAAAGGCAGTAGTCGCCTTACCTGGCGGTTGTGCTATCGGTTCCCGGCCAATAGATCTGCATATCCACGGGCTGGAAAAATTGGGGGCTTCCATAAGCCTCGAACATGGCTATATCAAAGCAGAAACAAAAAACTTTCGTGGAACAGAGATTAAGTTCGAGAAGAAAACTGTTGGAGGGACCGAAAATCTCATCATGGCAGCTTCTCTGGCCCAGGGTGAGACTGTCTTGAAAAACTGTTCTTTTGAACCAGAGGTGACAAGCCTCTGCGAACTTCTGATTAAGATGGGTGCAAAAATTGAAGGAATTGGCCAAGAAACAATCCGCATCCAGGGAGTAAAAGAGCTTGGAGGGGCCACCCATCAAATCATCCCTGACCGAATAGAAGCCGGAACTTTCCTTCTAGCGGGTGCCTTAACCCAAGGAGACATCGTGCTGACTCACACCGAACCCCGTCACCTCGATACCATCATTGAAAAGCTGCGCTTTTCCGGAGCAAAAATAGAAAAATCCAATAATCATTCTTTGCGTGTTATTGGAAATTCAGAGCTCAGACCTCAGGACATTATTACATCTCCCTATCCTGGTTTTCCTACTGATATGCAGGCCCAGTTTATCGTGTTGATGACTCAGGCCAAAGGAACTTCCATCATCACCGAAACCATTTTCGACAGAAGATTCTCTCATATAAATGAACTGCTGCGTCTTGGCGCAAATATCGACGTCTACGGGGATAAAGCACTAATAAAGGGAAAAACTCTCCTTTCAGGAGCAGAAATCATAGCTACAGATTTGAGGGCTTCAGCTTCTCTTATTCTGGCAGGATTGATTGCAAATGGAAAAACAATCATCAACGATGTTGAACACTTAGACCGGGGTTACGAAAAGATTGAGGAAAAATTAAAGGCACTCGGAGCTCAAATTGAAAGAATAAGTGAATAGATAGAGAGGGCAAAAATGCATAGCTGTATTTTCTGTAAAATTAAAAACAAAGAAATCCCTTCTAAAATCGTCTTTGAAGATGAGAGAATTATTGCTTTCAACGATGCAAATCCTCAAGCACCGGTTCATATCTTGCTCGTTCCTAAAGAACATTTCGCTTCTCTCAACGATATTCCCGAAGAAAAAAAAGATGTCTTGAGCCACCTCCTCCTAAAGGCACGCCAGATCGCCCAACAAGAAGGAATCTCAAAAAATGGCTACAGAATTGTCCTTAATACTGAAAAGGACTCAGGACAAGAAGTCTTCCACATTCACTTCCATCTGTTAGGAGGGAGGGGGATGACGTGGCCACCCGGATAATCAAACTAAAGAGAAGCGAAGCTCTTCTGGATGAATAATCTAAAAAAGAGGAGGTAATAACTATGGAAATCACCTTGTTAGGACATTCTGGAGTTAAAATCCAGGGTTCAAAGACAATCTACATCGATCCTTTTTTAACTGGAAATCCAGCCGCATCCATTACTCCTGATGAAATAACTGAGGCAGATATAGTCATCGTCACTCATTATCACGGTGACCATTTGGGCGATACTTTTGCCATATGTAAGAAAACAGAGGCAATCTGTGTGGGCATTCATGAAGTATCGGTCGATGCTGAAGCAGAAGGCATAACAACTGAAGGAATGAATATAGGTGGAACGATTGAAGTAAAAGGGGTAAAGATACACATGGTTCAAGCGCTCCATTCTGCAGAGAAAGGTGATCCCGCAGGGGTTGTTGTGGAAATGGATGGGAAGAAAATTTACCATGCAGGAGATACAGGATTAACTCTAGACATGAAACTCATCGGCGAATTCTTTAAACCCGACTTGAGCTTTATTCCTATCGGAGATAGGTATACTATGGGCATTCCCTCTGCTGCAAAGGCGGTCGAATTTATCCAAACCAAAAAAGTCATCCCTGTCCACTATGATACTTTCCCAATAGTCAGCGCTGATCCTGAAGAATTCAAAAGAAGAGTGGGAGACCTTGCAGAGGTTATTATCCTTAAGCCAGGAGAATCTTACTCCCTGTAACACTAACTCCATGCGAGCCCCCATTTCAAGCCTAGAAAAGTGGCCTACTTAATCGACGGGAACAACTACATCGGATATACATCATCCTTCGATCGTAAGGACCCCCGAAGTAAATATGAGCTCGTCTCTAAACTTCTTGCTTTCCAACAAATGAAACGAACAAGAGTGATTTTGGTCTTCGACGGAGCACCTGACTTAAATTTATTGGACAAGAGATTCCAGAAGAAAAATTTTTCTGTGGTTTTCCCCCCCGCTTGGCAGGATGCTGATAGCGTTATCAAAAAAATCACCTCAAAACAAACAGATTTAAGAAGATTCTTTGTGGTGAGTTCAGATCGTGAGATCCAGATTTTTGCAAAAGCAAAGGGAGCCAACATCTTGAGCTCGAAAGATTTTAACCGAGAACTGAAAGCCAAGCTAAAAGAACATCAAAAGTATCTTCAAAATGCAAAAGGGACCTCTCCTCCCTCCCTTCTTGAGCTAAATCAGTGGCTCAAGATTTTTGACAATAAAAAATGATGAATGTCTCCATAATCGGCGCGGGAAGGGTTGGAACTTCCCTGGGATATGCCCTCTCAAAGAAAGGATACAGAATAAAAGCCCTTTCATGCAAAACAACCTCTTCTGCAAAAGAGAGCCGGAAAATCCTTGGAGAAGGAAAAGTCTTAACTGACAATGCTCAAACTGCAAGAGCGGGAGACCTTGTTTTTATGTGTTTGCCTGATGAAGAAATTAGAAGAGTCACAAAAGAACTTGCTGTTTCAGACGTCGATTGGCTAAATAAATATGTTTTTCATTGCTCTGGACTCTTAACCTCTGAGATCCTCAGCCCTTTAAAAGACAAAGAAGCTTTTACAGGCTCATTCCATCCTGTCCAAGCTTTTTCTCAGAAAAGAACTTCTCTCAAGCACTTCGAAAATATTTATTTCGGTCTTGAAGGATGTAATGAAGCTTTGGCTTTATCTCAAAAAATTGCCAGTCAACTCGGAGGTCATCCTCTTATTCTCCAAGCGAAGGATAAAGCCCTTTACCATGCAGCTTGCAGCATAGCTTCTAATTTCTTTATTGTTCTTTTAGATATGGCGTTCTCTCTTCTTGAACATATAGGCCTTCAAGAGAAACAGGCATTCCAAACGATCCTTCCTTTAGTGAAAGGGAATTTACATAATGTAAAAAAATTTAACATAGAGCGCTCTTTGACCGGCCCTGTTATTAGGGGAGACCGAGAATCTGTACAGCAACATCTTGAGGCTTTACGAGATTTTCCATCATATTATGAAACATACGTGACACTTGCCAAGCAAGCACTGGAAATGGCCAAAAAACAGAAGAAACTTTCCCCTCAAAAAATCAAGGTGATGGAGAACTTGCTGGAAGGAAAATAACCTCTTCTTCGAGGTCTATACCATACTCTTTTTTCACCCGCTCCTTGAGTTCTGCTGCAAGTTGAATAACATCTCTTGCAGATGCATTCCCCCTGTTAATGATAAAATTTACCTGGCCACTATACACAGCTGCCCCCCCCACAACTAGTTTCTTGGCTCCAACCTTATCTAAAAGAAAGGCAGCTGGAACTCTTCTTCCATCAGGAACAATGGGATTTTTAAAAAAACTTCCAGCACAAGGCACCTCCAAAGGAGGATGCTTCTCTTTCCTTTTTTCCAAGTTTTCTCCAATAAGAGTTTTTATTCTTTCTCTCTCCCCTTCTTGAAGTTCAAAAATGGCCACTAAAAAAACATTCTGTTTGTCCTTGAGAAAGCTGTGGCGGTACTTGAACCCGAAATAATCTCTTTTGACTTTAACTCGCTCGCATTTCTCATCAAGAATTTCTGCCTCCTTTAAAAACTCACCAATACTCCGTCCAAAAGCACCTGCATTTCCAAAAACCGCACCTCCAATTGTCCCAGGGATCCCTGCTAAAAATTCAAAGCCGCCTAATCCCTCTTCCACTGAAAACTGAAGCACATCGCTTAAAGGAGTTCCTGAAAAAACTTCTATTTCTCCTCTCTTCTCTTTGTGCCTTATGCCTTCAACTCGGTTTCTTATAATGAGCCCTCGAAAACCATCGTCATCAAACAAAAGATTATAACCACCTCCGATAATATAGCATGGGATGCTTTGTTCACGGGCTAAAGATATCGAAGTTCTAAGCTCTGAAACAGAAGTCGCTTCGAAAAAGAAATCCGCTCTTCCACCTATTCTAAAATTTGAATAATCTCGGAGCGACACAGATTGCTCTAGCGGCTTCCCCACTTTTTCTGAAAAGATTCCAGGAAAATCTGACGTTTTGTAACCCACGCTGTCATTTTATCTAATTAAAAGGGGGACAGGCAACTTTTTTTCATAAAAAAGTACTCTGTCAACTTTTTTACAAGGTGGGCTTGATAAATCAAGCCCCTACACTAAGGGAAAAGTAGTCTGTCAACTTTTTAAGGGAAAAGTAGCCTGTCCCCTTTTTATGAGTAGAACTTTCATTTTGGCATGTAATTTGCTATTATATTTTTGCGTTATTTAATTTAATATCTACAATTCATATATATAATCTTATTGACATTTTAATTTTAGCACGCTATTATGCAAAAAATTCATTGTGAGGTCCTGAGATGAGAAAAACAGTTCTTACTACATTCATTATAATTCTCTTTGCCTTCACTTCCTTACCTGCTCAAAACAATGAAGCCAACGAAGCTTATATTAAGGCGATGACAACTCCCGACGTTGCTCAGAGGATTCCGGCCCTTAAAGCCTGGCTCATTAAATATGCAGGAAAAGGAACTCAATATGAAAATTATGTATACGCCGAACTTTGCCGCACTCCATATAAGGGAAAGACAACCAAGGAAACCACCGAATACGGTGAAAAGGCTTTAGCTTTAGGCGGATTGGATGACCTCTTCAAATGTCAGATTTATCTCCAGGTTTCTGCAGTATACAGTCAACTCGGCCAGAATTTAGAAAAGGCCAAAAACTATGCCTCTCAAGCTATTCAGATCGCTAAAGCCAATAAAGATAACAACAGCTCTTCAGAAGTAACTCCTGCTACTTGGAACAAGCTTGTGGGCGCTGGATATTTTACGCACGGACAAGCCCTGGAAAAATCAAAAGACCTCAGAGGAGCTGTCGATTCCTATATCAACTCTTACAACATCTTAAAAAATAAACAGATCGCTGGCAATCTGAGAAAAATTGGCAAATCCCTTTATGATTTCAAATTCTATAGAGAAGCAGAGAAAGCATTAAAAATTTCTTCATCAGTGCTCAAGGATTTTGGAAGCTATGCACTCTATGCTAAATCCCTGTACAGGAGCGGAAAAAAAGAAGAAGCTCTGAAGAACTTTAAGATAGCCTATATGAAAGAAAAGAGCGGAGAAATTGCCTACAATATCGGAAT
>Ga0114920_10000710_pt1 | contig 14594 bp, 12 predicted proteins | sample ChitaG_FD_88683 | JGI IMG/M metagenome (GOLD analysis project Ga0114920, IMG submission 88683) | Deep subsurface microbial communities from South Pacific Ocean to uncover new lineages of life (NeLLi) - Chile_00310 metaG | ecosystem: Environmental > Aquatic > Marine > Oceanic > Sediment ... | reverse complement strand
TAATCATTGTACTGGATCCATACTCCCTGGATGTCGCGGAATTGATAACCCTGAAAGGGAGGGCCACCGGATTGTCCGTCCGCAACCCCCCTCTCAATGGCACTAAAGGCCTCGGCATAGGGAATGGTAGAGGGAATATAACCCAATCTTTCCCAGGTCCACTCGCAGGCCTTCAATGGCATCACCCTGATTTTCATTCTGTTAGGCTTCATCCTCCTCCAACCTTTTGGCTCTTCCCTTGTGGTAAGACCACTCCAGCCCACGGGAAAGATCGCCAGACCCTTTATGCCTTGCTCCAACAATAAATCACTCACCATATTGTAGATCCAGCCGCCCCTCCTGTAAGCCTCCTTGGCCTCCTCCGTGGTTATGAACATATAGGGCATGTAGTAAGCGATATTTAATCTCGGGTCGTACGTAGGGGCTATAGATAGGAGGGTTATTTCATAGTCACCCCTCACCACCCTCTCGTAACATTCAACCCAGTCACAGAGCACTCCACCAGAGTAAACAGTGATTTTAATGCGACCATCGGTCCTCTCTTTTACCTCATCAGCAAAGGCCTTAGCGCACAGGTCATAATCGCTGCCTACTGGGTGAACTTGAGGCATTCGCCATTTGTATTTGTAGGTGGCCTTCACTTTCTCGGCGGAGACCTCGGGAGTATAGCCCGAAACCAAAAAAATCAGTAATGCAAAAAAAACACCCGCCAAAATTTGCCAGTTTCGAATCATAACCTGTCCCTCCTTTCTTACATGCTACCCTTCTCTCACATATCGTATTATCTGTTCTCTACTTAAATCCTTAATCCCCAATTGCTTTGGGGATATTCCCTCCTTGAGGAAATCCCGTTTACAGACCACCGATCCTAGCCGTATCAGCGATTCTATTATGGGGACATCCACACCGAATTCCTTGGCCAGATGGTAGCGCATGACTGTTCCCACCGGTATATCCTCGGTGAAGTACCTGTGTTCAACGGAATCAGGCCCCACTATTGGTGGCATAATCACATCCACGAATGGAACCCAATACTCTATGCCCATGATACTACCCTTCCAGAAGAATTGGTCCTCTCGATACTCGGGCATCTTTATCCCCATAGCATTTGCGATCTTTCTCTCCTCCTGATAGAAGGCAAACTGGACCCTTGAAACGGCCGGGCTCATTCCATGCTTATACATTGAATATTTGCCCTTCGGAATGCCCAGCGTCTCTTCCATTTCTGTTACTTCCATGGCGCCTACATTGAGCATTGAGCCGGGAACATGAATAACGGGGTTGGGATTGGAAAGATCAACCGCAACGATTGTATCTCCCCTCTTGAGTTCCACGGTGCCATCGAATGCGGGAATTTCCTTTAATGTCTCAAAGAATGTATCTCCATCTTTGCTTGGCAAGGCATCACAAATAAGCCCCCGAATCCTAAGGATACAATCAAGCTTACCGGGCTCTATCATCCTTACACCATAGGGCATGGAACTCCATCCACCAATTATGACATCTACATCGCAGCCCTTCTCACGCATCATATTCCTGAGCATCAAAGAGCCAAAGTTGTCCGGGAATATGCTTACTATCTGGCCGTCCTCAAGGCATGGAATCATCTTTTCAAAGAAGGGTTTGTGGCCCTTTGCCGGAATAGCCACTATCACCAGACCAGCTCCCCTCAGTGCCTCTGATATCTCCGTGGTGACAAGGGCCACCTTGGCAACCCCTTCCCTCTTGAACCACTTGAAATTAAGCTGCTTTCCTCCAAGCTCTATCTCACCTGTCTTCGGAACTTCCCCCAGGGTTTCCGCGGCAAGCTCTGGTAATTCGTACAACCTCACCTGAAATCCTGTAAGCGTAAACTCCGCAGCGAAGGTTTGGGCGCACGCGCCTCCACCAAGAACCGCCACCGGTTTTTCCAGTATTCTACCTTTACTCATACTTACCTCCTTCCTTTTTCCATGCTGTTTGGTTTGGATATATAAAGATAACCTTTTCAAGGCAAGACAAATTAACTGGTGCCCTGATTTCCCTTGATATATCTACAGAGTCATCGTTGATTATGAAATACAGTAACTTATCATAACCAACTGGCCTGTTTATGAGAGCAATAACAGTTAAGGGGTTGGACTTTACATGGCCGCCAAAGAGATCTAGAGAGGAAATAGACTGCGATCCCGCTTTCTCAGTAACTAAGCGCCCTCGGCTTCACGTGTTCTTTAACCCATTTGACCATATCATCCAGAGTGGATCCCGGCACGAAAATCGCCTTGATTCCCGCCTTCTTAAGTTTTGCGATATCCCCCTCGGGGATAATCCCTCCTCCACAGATGACAATGTCATCTACTCCATTTTCCTTCAAGAGCTCCGCAACCCTGGGGAAAAGATACATATGGGCCCCTGCCAGGCTCGAAAGCCCGATCATATCCACATCCTCTTGGATGGCAGCCTGCACTATTTCTTCGGGGGTTTGATGAAGACCGGAATAGACAACCTCAAAACCAGCATCTCTATAAGCCCTGGCAATAATCCTGGCACCCCTATCATGACCATCCAGGCCTGGCTTTGCTACCAAGATCCTGATCTTCCTTTTCTGATCCATTATCTATTCTCAAGTCGGCATTTGGCCCTCAGCGGTCAGCTCCTGGGTTGATGAGGTCAACATTGAGTACCAAGGCTGACACCTGAGTGCGGATCGCTAAACACTTACCTGTTTTAATAAACACCGGGGTCTCGATAGACTCCGAAAACATCCCGGAAGACATCACATATCTCCTGCACCGTGGCATATTCCTTGACTGCATCTATAATATAATACATCAAATTATCATCCCCCTGGGCTGCCTCGGCTAATTTCTCCAATGTAGCCTTTACCCTTTTATTATCCCTGCTATTCTTGACTTGATTTGTCCATTGAATCTGTTTCTCTTCTAACTCCGCCTGTATCTCAAGGGTCTCTATGGGAAGCCCTTCCTCAGTGATATACTTGTTTACCCCAACTACTGTCTTCTCTCCGCTATCTATCTGTTTCTGATACCTATAGGCACTATCGGCTATCTCCTTCTGGGGATAGTTTCTCTCTATGGCCGCTACCATTCCTCCCATGTCATCAATCTTCCCAATATATTCAAAGGCCTCTTCCTCCATATCTCTTGTGAGGCCTTCAATAACAAAGGATCCACCCAGGGGATCGATTGTGTTTGCTACCCCTGACTCCTCGGCAATTATCTGTTGGGTGCGGAGGGCAATAGTAGCCGCCTCTTCGGTAGGTATTCCAAGAACCTCGTCCAGGGCATTGGTGTGCAATGATTGTGTTCCGCCCAGTACAGCGGCCAGGGCCTCAAGGGCAGTCCTAATAATATTATTATAGGGCTGTTGAGCGGTAAGAGAACAACCAGCAGTTTGGGTATGAAACCTGAGCCACATTGAGCGCGCATCTTTTGCCTTAAATCTCTCTTTCATTATCCTCGCCCACATCCTCCTGGCTGCCCTGAATTTTGCAATCTCCTCAAAAAAATCCAGATGTGAGTTAAAGAAGAAGGAGAGTCTTGGGCCAAAGGAGTCAACATCAAGACCCCTTTGCAGGGCAGCCTCAACATAGGCTATACCGTCGGCTAATGTAAAAGCAAGTTCCTGAACGGCTGTAGAGCCAGCTTCCCTTATATGGTAGCCACTTATGCTAACAGGGTTCCATCCGGGCACCTCCTTGGTTCCAAATTCGATGGTATCGATTATGAGCTTCATGGATGGCCGTGGAGGGCACATCAATGTCTTTTGTGCAATGAACTCCTTGAGCATATCATTTTGTATGGTACCACCTATAGCCGACCTACTTATCCCTCTTTTTTCCGCCGTCGCGATATACATTGCCCAGAGCACAGGGGCTGGCGGGTTAATGGTCATGGAGGTAGTGATCCTATCAATAGGAAGGCCGTCAAACAATATTTCCATATCCTTCAAGGTGTCGATGGCAACACCGCATCTGCCGCATTCCCCCTTTGATCTTGGGGAATCGGTGTCATACCCCATAAGGGTCGGCATATCAAATGCTGTTGACAGACCTGTCTGACCCTCATTTACCAGGAGCTGAAATCTCTTGTTGGTATCCCTTGCCGATCCCAGACCCGCAAACATCCTCATAGTCCATAGTCTGCCCCTGTACATAGTCGGCTGGACTCCACGCGTAAAAGGGTATTGGCCCGGAAAACCTATATCCTTTGAGTAATCCAGATCTTCCATGTCTAATGGCGTATAAACGTTCTGGATGGGCCGGTCTGAGACAGTAGAAAACCTCTGTAATCTTTCAGGGGCTTTTGAGACAGACTCCTTGAAGATCTGTTGCCATCTTCTACGAGCGACGGCTATTCCCTCTAGGTCTTTCTTGTTAAACATCACGCAATCTCCCTATAGTCTCCCCAAGATTGCTCTGGCTATGGTATTTTTTTGTATCTCTCTTGTCCCTTCATAGATTTGTGTTATTCTGGCATCTCTATAGAAACGTTCTACCTCATAGTCAAGCATATAGCCGTATCCTCCGAGTAGCTGAATGGCCTCATCTGCCACCTCGACTGCAACCTGGCCAGCGTACATCTTGGCAATAGATGTCAGCTTAGGGTCGATATTGCCCTGATCAAAATTCCAGGCAGATTTATAAACTATAAGTCTTGCTGTCTCTATCTTAGCTGCCATGTCCGCAAGCTTATGCTGAGTTACCTGAAATTCAGCAAGCTTTTTATTAAACTGGGTGCGCTCTTTGCAGTATGCAAGTCCTCGATCAAATGCACCTTGGGCAATCCCGAGGGCCTGGGCTGCTATCTCTATCCTGCTTTCGTCAAAAAATTCAAGGACATGATAAAATCCCCTGTTCTCTTGTCCTACAAGATTTGACACAGGAACTCTTACGTTATTGAAGGAAAGTTCTGCGGTTGATGTCATCCTTATTCCCATTTTTTCACCAATATCAGCAGTAGTATAGCCTGGTACTCCCTTTTCAACGATAATGACTGACTGGCCACGATAGGTCGGCTTTGCCTGCTGATCTGTCTGGCAGAGAACGATTACAAAATCTCCTATGGTACCATTGGTGATAAAGGTCTTTACGCCATTTATAATATACTCATCCCCTTCTTTTATAGCGGTTGTATTCATAAGGGTTATATCACTTCCGTGGTCTGGTTCAGTAAACCCACCACTGGAAATTGCCTTGCCTTTAGTAATAGGGATCAGATATTTTTCCTTCTGCTCGTCCCTTCCAAATCTCAGGATGAGCTCTGTTGAAAAGTCAGCGAGGCTAAGCGCGATACCGATTCCTGAATCCTGTCTACAGAACTCCTCGACCACAAGGGCGTTTTCAAGGATACCATAGTCCTGACCGCCGTATTTTTCCGGAAAGTGAATCCCCATAAAACCAAGTTCACAGGCCTTTTTCCATATCTCTAAGGGAAAGGTATGGGCCCTTTCATGTTCAAGGGCTATTTCTTTGTCAAATTCTCCTTTAGCAAAGTCCCTTGCTGCCGTCTGGATAGCTTCCTGTTCATTGCTTAATCTAAAATCCAATCCTCACCCCCATCAGGAGAGTTCCGTTTTAAGTCCAGGTTTTCTCTTCCCCAGGAAGGGCCCCATTCCCTCTTAAGTAGGCATCCTCGGCCATTTTCTCTCCCGCCTCCAAGGGTAAAAGCGGGGATCGTGTGCACCTTATGGGATGACCGATGGAGATTCTGCTTCCTGAAACGTCGGTCTTCTCATGCCGCATTTCGACTCCCGCATGCAGGCGATGGCCTGAGATGCGAAGGCCCAATTCAGGTCAATGGCCCCAAAATCATGAATGCAAAGTTTTTCTTTGTGTAGAATTCTTCTAACAGCCGGTATGGAGCAAGGCCCATAAAGGCAGGATCAACCACTCCAGACAAATAAAGACCAAGGGACCCGGTTCGCCCTATTCTTCTCTGGAAATACCATAGTTTTCAGCCGTTATCCCCGTGTGAGACCCATAACCAGAATAACCTCTTCTCGCCTCATTCTGCCCCTGTGCACCCTGTTAGCCCATCTGCTAATCCGGATCCGGTGACACGTCAGGTTCAATCTGATAAGCCTGGGCAATGCTGTTTGTGCCGCTGAACATATCCACCACGGCAACAATCTCCGAGATCGCCTCATTATCCAGCCCGAGCCGCTTCACGGCGGCACTGTGGGAGTGGATTCAGTAGTCGCAGCCGTTGGTGATGGACACTGCCAGGGCAATCATTTCCTTTGTCAATCTATCGAGCTTCCCGGGTTTCATCACCACATTCAGTTTTTGCCATGTTGCCTCCAGGTGGTCTGGATTGTGGGCCAGGGCCTGCCAGAATTTGGGGATAAAATCGATTTCCTTTTTTGCCTTGATGTCCGCGTAAATCTCCTTTACCTTACCCGTTGCCTCCGCCTCGGAGATTAAGTGAAAAAGAGCCATCAAATCACCTCCTTATCTTCATTTCCTGTCTATCCTGGTGCTGGTATGGTAGCTGGACGGCACCAGAATCCGGCTATAGGGTTAAGCGGGTGGAACGTTATGATAGAACGACCCGGGTGTCAAGTGCAAACGTGTCGGATGCGATTTATGCTTAAACCACAACCTTCTTAATCCCTATACGCTTCCCCACAAAAATCAAATTGTTTCATATATCATGGCTTCCATATAGGGCAAACGGGGTTAAGATCATACGAACCTTCTCAGGAGGTAATCATGTTTTACGAGGTAGAGATCCCACAGCCAAAGCCGGCACAGAAACACGTATCAGCCATGAAGCTTATCCCTTGCCAGCCAATTGCTCAATTTCCCTGTCTGCCATTACCTCCCTTGTAAGCCTCTTATTGTCTCCTTAGGGATTATTCTTGAAAACTGAGAGTCTTGTCCCGTAAGGGGCTAGTTTCGCGCTTCAGTTTCATAATCGGAAGGCTCGGGAAATTTGATGAACCCGTAAAAAGTCTCAACAACATGTCATTTCGAGCGAAGCGAGAAGTCTTACCAATGTAACATGCTGAAAACACAAGATTTCTCCCTGTGGTCGAAATGACAGATTCACAGAATCCGACTTTTTACGAAACGATCAATCTTAACACTCGGAAAATTTAGATCAATATCTTTTGCTTGATATTTTAGTTATTCTGAAATAAAATTTAGTCAGAATGAAAATTCCTTTTTTCGGCACTGCGGGCAGCCGTGAACAAATTCGCCTATGCAATCAAGAGGATGTGGTCCGATACGAGGGGGTGCATAGCCAATGGCATTAATTAAAGACGATCTAACACTCGAAAAACTTCAAAGGGTTATGAGTTTCTTGAAGGTGGGTGACAGCACTTATGAAAGTGTTGTTGAGGCAGTCCATACACTCCTAGACAGACCTGAAAATGTCTTCTATAGAGACATTGGACACGGTAGAGTAATGTGGGTAGCGAGAAACAACACAATTATATGCCCACGGACTCCTGAACCAACTGCGTGGTATCTCGGTGGGTGCCGGTGGAAAGAGTATAACAGCGAAAGAGAAGCAGAAACCGATGTGAGAAGCCTTGCCAGAGGCATGAGCTATAAATGGGCAATTCTTAATCTAATGTTTTCAATGATGGCACTAGAAGGAACAGCAAAAATCGAAGAGGTTAGCGCATCCAGGATGGGTGGAGGAAAATCTGTTATCTTTGAGCCAAACTATAGTACAGAGAATTTCTCTCGGGCGGATCAACCATTGTCTGATTTGGAAAAGGCAGTATTAAGAGATAAAGTCGTGCCCGTTCTTCAGGGGCTTGTTCAATATATATTTGCACCAGATATGGGCACGCGGTGTGCACATGTCGATTTTGTAGAAAAATATGCCTCCCATAATGTTGCATGTTTATCTCTAGAGAGCGGTGGCTCTGGTGATCCTTCGGTAATTACTGCCAGAGGAGTTTATGAGTCTATGTTAGAATCCGTTATTCATCAGTTAGACACAAACGACCTTAATAACCTAGCTATTGCTATCCAGGGTGTTGGTAAGGTCAGCTCATTCTTAATAGAATATATTATTCAAGACTATCCTATGGCTAAGCTTATAATCACGGATATAGACAGAGTTAAAGTAGAAGAAAAAATTAGGGTGTTAAAGGCGAGAGGTATTTATGTTAGGCGAGTTGAACCCAATGAGATTTATGATCAAAGATTCGATATATTCAGTCCAAATGCCATGGGTCAGATTGTTAACCCTTCAACTGTCAGAAGGATGGCAAAGGCAAACCGAGATAAAAGGCTAATAATCGTCGGTGGTGCAAATAACCAAATAGACGACAGGCAAGCGGGAAGGAGAGAAGAAGCAGAAGGATTATTGAAAGAGTTTAACATACTATATGCGCCGGACTTTGTGGTAAATCTCGGAGGAATACTTAATTTAATGTATGAGTTCCAACCTTTGAAGGACGTGTTCGGAGGAGGATATAACCAGGACAGGCCATTGGAGGTTATGACTGGTGTGAGACCGATATTAAAGGAGATATATCAACGTAGTAATAGGTTGGGCCTGTCAACACAGAGCGTTGCAGACCGACTGGCTGAAGAGCAAATTGCAAGATGGGCGTTATTCAATGGATTTGGTCCTGATGAGTTGATAGCAAGAGGTTATTTAGTTGATTTATTGCCAAAGAACTCGTGAACCCTAATGATTAAAAGCCCGCCATTACCTCCTTGGTAAGCCTCTTATTGGCTCCTTAGGGATTATTCTTGAAAATTGAGAGGATTGTCCCGTAAGTAGCTGCTTTCGAGTTTCGGTTTTATAATCTTAAGACTCGGGAAATTTAGGTCAATATCTTTTGCTTGATATTTTAGCTATTCTGAAATAAAATTTAATAAAAATGAAAACTCGCTTTTTGCCGTTGCAGGCAATCGGTAAAAGCGAGACGATTATTCGGGAAAGCGCTCTTTCATGTTCCTCCTCAAGCAGAGGGATACAATGGTCAAAACAAATCAAAAGGGTCGAAACTACTCATTAACGATCGGAACGAGGATTCGAGGATTACGAAAAAACCTGGCATTGACTATAAAAGAAATGGCCTCGGGGGTAGGGCTATCAGTGGGATTAATCTCCCAAATAGAAAATGAGCGGGTGACTCCAGCTATTTCCACATTGATGAAGATCTCATCTTTTTTGGGTGTTGACATCACCTATTTTTTCCAGGCTGAGGAAAGAAGAGAACTATTCACTGCTGTCCGTGGGAAAGAGCGATTTACCTCATCCCGGCGTGGCGTTGGAGAAAAATTTGATCTGGGATATACCTATGAATCCCTGGCCTTTAAGCAGGCCAAAAAACATATGGAGCCTTTCATTGTCACCTTCGATTTGAAGGAAAGGGAAGATATAGTGTTTTTTAGCCATGAAGGGGAGGAATTTGTGTACATAATGGAAGGAAAGGTGGAATTCTGTATCGAAGATAAAAGTACCATACTTGAAGAAAATGATAGCCTCTATTTCGACTCCAGCAAAGTGCATGGCTACAGGGCTATAGGCAACCATCCTTGCAGGGCCCTAGTAGTCGTTTATAACAAGACGCCTTAAGGCACCATCTAGAAGAAATAACAGGGCTTTTTCCAATGATCGAAATACGTTTTCATGGACGAGGCGGGCAGGGTGCGGTAGTCGGCTCCGAAATTCTGGCCCACGCCTTCTTCATCGAAGACAAATATGTGCAGGCATTTCCGGCATTCGGTGTGGAACGCCGGGGGGCTCCCGTTACGGCATTCTGCCGCATTGACGATAAGCCTATCAACGTGCGCAATCAGATTTACGAGCCTGACCATGTCATAGTTCTAGATTCCTGCATGCTTGAAACCGCCAGTGTCACAGATGGGTTGAAAAAGAGCGGCACCATTGTGGTCAATGGAAGGCGAAGCCCTGGCTACTACAGCAAGCTTTTGGGCCACGACTACCAGCTGCATGTGTTGGACGCCACATCCATAGCCGCCGAGCACCAACTGGGAACACCTTCCGACCCGATCGTCAATACCCCTATGTTAGGGGCTTTTTCCGGGGCTACCGCTCTGGTTAGCATTGAATCTGTGGAGCAGGCTATCGAGGAATATGTCCCGATTAAGAAAGAGAACAACAAGAAGGCTGCCCGCGCTGCCTATGAACAGGTGATCAAGGGATAGTCGGATATGGAAAGGAATTGCTGCTATGCCTGTGAAAAAGCGTAGTGAGCTCGCTAAAGAATACGACTTCAAGGCTTGGCGTGACCTGACGCCCATGAACGTATCAGTGGGTACGATGCTCCATAACATGACAGGGAGCTGGCGCTTTATAAAACCCATCTATGAGGATAAGGTCCCGGCTTGTCAGAACGCTTGCCCTGCAGGCAATGACATTGAAGGCTGGATAAAGCTTGTTCGGAGAGGCGAATATGAAAGGGCCTACTGGCATTTGAAGCGCGAACAGCCTTTTCCCACGATTCTGGGTCGGGTCTGCTTCAAGTTCTGCGAGGACGCCTGTAATCGCGTTTTTCTCGACGATTCTGTCGGCATCAAGCAGCTCGAGTGCTTTGTGGGAGACCAAGTTTCGCCCTCGACTCCCCATCCGGATTTACCAGAGGATAACGGAAAAAGCCTTGCTGTAGTTGGCTCTGGCCCCGCGGGCATGTCAGCTGCATACTACGGCAAACTTCTCGGATTCAGGGTCACCATCTTTGAAGGGCTTTCGGAGATGGGCGGCATTCTCCGCATGGGTATTCCAAATTACCGACTGCCGCGGGATGTTGTTGCGGCAGAGTTCCAGGGATTAAAGAACATGGGCATTGAGTTGCAAGCAAATACCGCAGTTGGAAAGGACATCTCACTTAATGAGCTCTGCAAAGACTATGATTACATATTCCTTGCTACCGGTGCGCATGCAAGCAGCAAACTCAAGCTGGAAGGTGAGGATGAGAGTCATCGGATTATGAGTGGCTTGGCCCTGCTGAACAGAGTGGCCCTCGGTGGGGAAGTTGACCTTGGTAATAAGGTGCTGGTTATCGGTGGAGGAAACACGGCTATCGATGCCTCCAGGACAGCTATTCGCCTTGGCTGCCATGTGACCGTTATCTACCGGCGTTCAGAAAGTGAAATGCTTGCCCATCCCGAGGAAGTGCAGGAAGCCCGTAAAGAAGGTGTCCAATTCCGATTCCTTGCCAGCCCGGAGGGGATCGAACTGAATGATGACGGCACCATCAGCAAGTTGGTGTGCTGCGAGATGAAACTGGGTCCCGCCGACGAGAGCGGCCGCAGGCGGCCTGTTAAAAAGCATGGTACCCTGTTTGACGTGGGGGCCGACAGCATCCTTACCGCTATCGGTGAAGTACCGACCCTTGACTACCTGAATAGTCTCGTGAGGACTGAAAAAGGAATAATAACGGTAAATGAAGGCCTGAAGGTTGATGTTGACAATGACGGCAAGGCGGGGATTGTCGCTGGCGGTGACATCATCGGTATCCCGCACACCGTGATCCACGCCGTGGCTTCTGGCAAGAAAGCCGCCATTGCCATGGACTGTGCCCGAAAAGGCGTGGACTTTGCTCAGGTGCTGGAGGAGATAGCCATCGGTGATGGACCGGCAATAAGCTTCTCGAAGTACATGGGTTGGGAGCCTGTCAACCCGGTCCGTCAAAACAACCGGGTGGTTGTTGATTCCGAGAAGATTGTGTATGACTATTTCAAGAAGGTCCGGCAGGTTGAGCACAAAATGCAAGCTGCTGATCTACGCAAAAGCTCCTTCGAGGCGTATAGCAGTAGTTTCTCCGAGGACGAGGCGCAGCATGAGGCAGCACGGTGCATGCAGTGTGGCCGCTGCACTGAGTGCGACAACTGTTTAATATTCTGCCCCGATATCTCAGTCCTGGTTAAAGGCAACGGCCATTTTGGCTATTCCATCGACTACGACTACTGCAAGGGCTGTGGCATCTGCTTCACGGAGTGCCCGCGGCATGCTATGACCATGATCGACGAAGAACTCGCAATAGGAGAGGAGGGTTAATTGAAACAGGTAATCAAAGGAAACCACGCGGTATCTCAAGCAGTAAAACTGAGCCGGGTGGAGGTTATATCCGCCTTTCCCATTACACCACAGACTAGCATTGTGGAGGAGCTTTCCGAGATGTGTGCCAACGGCGATCTGGACGCAAAGTTCATCAAAGTAGAGAGTGAACATTCGGCCATGGCTGCGTTGGTTGGCGCATCTACTGCAGGTGTTCGCACATTCACGGCTACCAGTGGCAACGGACTGCTCCTCATGCATGAAGTCTTACACTGGGCTGCTGGCGCTCGCCTGCCCATTGTGCTGGCGAACGTGAATAGGGCTGTGAGTGGTGTATGGAATATATGGGCAGATCAAACCGATTCTCTGTCCCAGCGTGATACAGGATGGATTCAGATATACTGCGAATCAAACCAGGAGGTGCTGGACAGTGTCATCGTGGCCTTTAAGCTGGCAGAGAAGGTGTCGTTGCCGGTAATGATATCGTACGATGCCTTCTTTTTGAGTCATACCTCGGAGATTGTGGATGTTCCGGACATTGAGCGAGTCGATAAGTTCCTGCCGCATTATACTCCTGAAGTTAAGCCTGACTTCAGCGATCCAAGGATGTTCGGTGGATTTGTTGATACAGACTATTTTTACGAACACCGCTATGCAATGCATAAAGCATCCTTAGATGCCCTGGAATATTATCCGGAGGTCTGCAAAGAATTCAAGCATATGTTCGGAAGAGACTACGACATAGTGGAAGAGTACCGAACAGAAGATGCAGAGGTAATTGTCGTTGCAGCCGGAACCATCACATCTCTCGCGCGCATTGCCATTGACGGAATGCGGGAACAAGGAAAGAAGATCGGTTTGATGAAGTTGCGTATGCTTAGGCCGGTACCTGTCCAACGGTGGCAAAAGGTGTTGGATAAGGCCCGCAAGGTGATTGTAATCGATCGCAATATTTCCGCCGGGTCGGGCGGCGTGTTTTCAAGCGAAATTCAAGCTGCACTCTATTCATTGGAACACCGACCTGTGGTATATCCGGTAATTGCCGGCATCGGCGGCCGTGATATCACAGCGGCTGATGTTGAAGGCATTGTTAGCTATGCCCTATCCAACGACAAACGGACATACCTGCCCTTGTGCTGGGGCTTGAAGCAATAGGGGTAATTTATGCAGAGAACTATCCAGATACCGCGTAGTATAATGACTGATGAGGAACTCCTACAACCCGGCATGGCCTCATGCCAAGGGTGTGGTGCATCCCTGGCCATGAAGTTGGCCCTGAAGGGGTTGGGCAAGCGTACAGTCGTTGTTTTTCCTGCCTGTTGCTGGGCTGTCTTTGTTGGAAGCTACCCTTATTCGAGCCTGCAAGTACCGGTTATCCACTGTCCCTTCGAGACCGCTGCTGTTGTGGCATCAGGGGTTTATGCCGGGTTAGAGTGCAGGGGAGAGAAGGATGTGGTGGTGATGGCCTGGGCAGGAGATGGCGGCACTTTCGATATTGGAATTCAGTCACTTTCCGGTGTTGCTGAGCGCAACGAAAACATAGTTTTCGTTTGCTATGACAACGAAGCATATATGAATACCGGCATCCAGCGTTCCAGTGCAACACCAGTGGGGGCATGGACAACAACGACACCGGCCGGATCCATCAAGAAGGAGCCCAAAAAGGACATCGAGAAGATCATGTTGGGTCATCACATCCCCTACATGGCCACGGCATCAATAGCGTACCCGGATGATATGTACGGCAAATTCAAGAAAGTCCGCAACATTGTGGGCACTAAGTTCATTCACGTGCTGTCACCATGTCCTCCAGGATGGCGAATAGATCCCGCCAAGACAGTCCAGATTGCCCGTAAGGCTACTCAATGCAAAGTTTTCCCAATCTATGAGGTTGAAAACGGCAAGCACCAGATTAACATCCACCCCGAAAGTGATATCGGTGTGAAAGAATATGTGCAAACCCAGGGCCGTTTCCGCCACATGAGCGAAGAGATGGTCAGCGCCCTACAGGAATCCGTAGACCGGAAGTGGGAAGATCTTCTCAAGAAAGGCAATGAAACATGATGGTCGAACCGCAACGGTACGACTACTGGCTTTTGGAGAGAGACTGAAAGCAACAGCTCACATCACTGCCCCGATCTGCCAGGGTACGAACTCATTATCTCCTATACCGTGCAATTCGCTTTTGGTCTTTTTGCCGGAGGCTGTCTCCAGGATGAAGCGAAAGATGTGCTCTCCCATCTCCTCGACTGTTGTCTGTCCGTCGGCAATGGTCCCGCAGTTGATATCCATATCCTCCTCCATCCGTTGATACAGGGCCGTGTTGGTTGCCAGTTTAATGCTGGGCACTGGCTTGCAGCCGAAGACAGAGCCACATCCGGTGGTGAAGCAGATGATATTAGCGCCCCCCGCCACCATCCCGGTCACCGAGGTCGGGTCGTAGCCAGGCGTATCCATAAAGACGAACCCCTTCGCGGTGATGGGCTCGGCAAAGTGATAAACGTCCACAAGGTTCGTGGTGCCGCCCTTTGCTGCTGCCCCAAGGGACTTCTCCATTATGGTGGTCAACCCGCCAGCTTTGTTACCCGGCGTTGGGTT
>Ga0114920_10000709_pt1 | contig 14598 bp, 9 predicted proteins | sample ChitaG_FD_88683 | JGI IMG/M metagenome (GOLD analysis project Ga0114920, IMG submission 88683) | Deep subsurface microbial communities from South Pacific Ocean to uncover new lineages of life (NeLLi) - Chile_00310 metaG | ecosystem: Environmental > Aquatic > Marine > Oceanic > Sediment ... | reverse complement strand
GAACCGGGTCAGGAGCGCAAGGTCATTTACTGGCGTGCTCCCATGGATCCAACGGAGATATACGAAGGGCCTGGAAAATCTAAGATGGGGATGGATCTTGTTCCGGTTTACGAAGGAGAAGAAGCGGGAGGAGCGGGCAGTATCCTTATTGATGGTTCTGTGCAGCAGAATATGAACCTGAGACTTGCCAAGGTTGAACAAAGGACCATTTTCAATGTTATCCGAGCCTACGGAAAGGTCACATATGCCCAGGATAAACAGTTCTCAGTCAATACAAAAATCAGCGGTTGGGTCGAGAAGCTCTATGTCAATACCTTGGGGCAGAAAATCCGCCGAGGAGAGCCTTTGCTCGAGATATACTCGCCTCAGTTGATCTCCACGCAGGAGGAGTATCTTTTGGCGTTGAATAATTTGGAAAAACTGGGATCCAGCCCTTACGAAAGCATTCGCACCAATGCTGAAAAAATGGTGTCTCTGGCCAAAAACAGGCTCGAGTACTGGGATATTCCCAAAGCCGAGATTGAAAATTTGGACAAGACGGGAAAAGCCCGCCGCACGATTCTTTTGAGATCTCAAGTCGCAGGTGTCGTGACCCACAAAGGTGTGGTCGAAGGCGACAAGATTGGCCCGGGAATGGACCTCTTTCATGTCGCCGATTTGAGCGAAGTCTGGGTGGAAGTTTCGGTTTATGAATCGGAACTGCCTCTTATCAAGGAAGGGCAGCGGGCAGAGCTTGAACTGGATCACATTCAGGGAAAGACACTGGTGGGAAAAGTGGATTTTATTTATCCCTACCTCGATAAAAAAGCCTTAGTCAACAATGTGAGATTGGTTTTTAACAATGCTGATTCTTCTTTAAAACCTGAAATGTTTGCCACCGTGCGTATCCATGCACAAGTTGCAGACGATTCTATGGCGATCCCTACGGAAGCGATCATTCATTCAGGCGTACGGAAACTCGTGTTTGTGACAAAAGGGGATGGAAAATTTGAACCGCGCGAAGTCAAACTCGGGGCCGAATCCGATGATGGATTTACACAGATCCTTTCCGGCCTTTTTACGGATGAAATGGTCGTGGTTTCCGGTCAATTCCTGCTGGATTCAGAGAGCCAGACAAGAGAAGCCATAGCCAAGATGCGGGCCGCCCAAGCCCAGAGAGCAATGGATGCTGAAGACACCACGCATGAAGGAGAGGCTCACGAGATGCAGAAAATGGATCCTGAAAAATTGTTCGCTTGTCCGATGCATCCCGAATTTATCACGACCGATCCTGATGGCCGCTGCCCTGAATGCGGGATGAAGCTTGAAAAAGTTAAAAAATAGAGAAGATAACAAAAAAGACGGAGTGGAATATGTTAGAAAAAATCATTGAGTGGTCAGTAAATAACCGGTTGCTGGTGATCATCGGGATGTTTGCCATTATCGTGGCCGGATTTGTCTCCATCCAGACAACTCCGGTCGATGCCATTCCGGATCTGAGCGACGTGCAGGTGATTATCCTCACAGAATATCCCGGCCAAGGGCCGAATGTTGTCGAAGATCAGGTCACCTATCCTTTAACTACGGCGATGCTCTCTGTGCCCTATGCCAGTGTCGTGCGGGGATATTCTTTTTTCGGATTTTCTCTTGTCTACATCATTTTTGAAGACGGGACAGATCTGTACTGGGCGCGCAGCCGGGTTTTGGAATACCTGAATTTTGCGGCCAGCCGCCTTCCCCAGGGTGCAACTCCTCAGCTTGGACCGGATGCAACCGGTGTAGGCTGGGTATATGAGTATGTCCTCAACGGCGGTGACCAGCATGACCTCCAGGAGTTGAGGTCGATTCAGGATTGGTATTTACGCTACGAATTGGCCAGCGTTCCCGGAGTGAGTGAAGTGGCCAGCATCGGCGGTTTTGTCAAGCAGTATCAAGTCGAAGTGGACCCATTAAAACTCCAGGCCTATGGCATCCCGCTGCAAAAAGTCCGTATGGCAATCAAGCGCAGCAATAACGATGTGGGCGGCCGGTTGATCGAGATGGGGGAAACAGAATTTATGGTCCGGGGACTGGGATACATAAAATCTGTCGAGGATTTAGAAAAGGTCCCGGTAGGCATGGGGCCGAATAATGCACCGATACTCCTGGAAGATATAGCCGATATTCATATTGGGCCTGAACTCAGACGGGGGATTGCGGAATGGAATGGGGAAGGAGAGACGGTCGGTGGGATCGTCATCATGCGGTTTGGAGAAAATGCCTTGGAAGTCATCGAAGGCGTCAAGGCTAAAATGGAGGATCTGAAAAAAGGTCTTCCTGAGGGAGTCACAATTGAAACAGCCTACGACCGCTCCTCTTTGATCAAGCGGGCTATTGCGACGTTGAAAGAAAAACTCTTGGAAGAGGCCATTGTTGTGGCTTTGGTTATCCTCGTTTTTCTGCTTCATCTGCGCAGTTCGTTCGTGGCCATTATCACTCTGCCTTTAGGCGTTTTGCTTGCTTTTGTTGTTATGAGGGCGCAGGGTCTAAATGCCAATATCATGTCTTTGGGAGGGATTGCCATCGCAATTGGGGCCATGGTGGATGCTGTCATTGTAATGATCGAAAATGTCCACAAGCATATGGAGAAAGAGCCGCCCGAAAAAAGGAAAGACCACTGGGGTCTCATCCTAAAGGCTTCAAAAGAGGTGGGCCCGGCACTTTTTTACTCTCTCCTCATCATAACCTTTTCTTTTATACCTGTTTTTTCTCTACAGCAGCAGGAAGGGAGGTTGTTTAAACCTCTGGCCTTTACGAAAACATATGCCATGGCAGCAGCAGCTCTTCTGGCTATAACCGTGGTGCCTGTCCTTATGGGATATCTTATCCGGGGAAAAATTAGACCGGAGACAAAACATCCCCTCAGCCGGTTTCTTATCAAAATCTACCGTCCTGTGATTCACTTTGTGCTGAAACATAAGGTAGCCACGATTTTTGTCGCGCTGTTGGTCGTGGTCATCAGCCTCTTTCCGCTTACGCGTATCGGAGGAGAATTTATGCCTCCATTGAACGAAGGCGACCTGCTCTACATGCCGACAACTCTTCCGGGGATTTCGATCACAAAGGCCAAGGAGCTTCTTCAGCAGACGGATAAGATCATCAAGAGTTTCCCTGAAGTTGAGTCCGTATTTGGCAAGATCGGCAGGGCAGAAACGGCAACGGATCCGGCTCCTCTGGTCATGATTGAGACCACGATCAGGCTCAAGGATAAAGAGGAATGGCGGCCGAACATGACCATCGAAAAACTGACGGAAGAGATGAATGATGCCGTTCAGTTTCCCGGCTTGACAAATGCCTGGACCATGCCCATAAAGACGCGAATAGACATGCTCAGTACGGGGATAAAAACTCCCGTAGGGATCAAACTCATGGGGCCGGATCTGCAGACATTGAGTGACCTGGGATCAAGGATCGAAGCCGTTGTGCGGACTATCCCAGGGACAGCAAGTGTGATTTCTGAACGCGTAACCGGGGGGAACTACCTCGATTTTATCATTAATCGTGAGGCATCTGCCCGGTACGGATTGACGGTTGGAGATGTTCAGGACGTAATAATGTCTGCCATAGGAGGGATGAATGTCACTACGACCGTTGAGGGATTGGAAAGGTATCCTATAAATGTCCGGTATAACCGTGAACTCAGGGATAATCTCCCTGCACTCAAACGGGTTCTGATCCCGACACCAACTGGAGCACAAGTACCTCTCGGGCAGGTGGCGGAATTCCAGATCAAAAAGGGACCGGCGGTAATCAAGAGTGAAAACGCCAAACGCACGGCGTGGCTGTACGTGGACTTACGGGATATTGATATCGGGACCTATGTGAAGATGGCCAAAAGGGTTGTCGACACAACCGTTGAATTTCCGGTCGGCTACAGCATCGTTTGGAGTGGTCAGTATGAATACATGCAGCGGGCGCAGCAGCGCCTGCAGATGGTCGTCCCTTTCACACTGCTGATTATCTTCCTTCTTCTTTACTTTAACTTTAAAAACATCACGGAAAGCCTGATCATCATGCTGTCCCTTCCGTTTGCATTGGTGGGAGGGATCTGGTTGATATGGCTCAATGGCTACAACATGAGCGTCGCGGTCGGTGTGGGATTTATTGCTCTGGCTGGAATTGCGGCAGAAACAGGAGTCATTATGCTGCTCTACATCGATAACGCCTACAAAGAACGCCTTTCCCAGGGACAAATGACAACTCGGAAAGATTTACATGCCGCCGTTGTCCATGGAGCCGTAGAAAGGGTTCGGCCTAAGCTCATGACCGTCATGACGACTATCATGGGGCTTTTGCCTATCATGTGGGGCCACGGCACGGGCTCTCAGATCATGAAGCGCATTGCCACACCCATGGTGGGTGGTTTGATCACCTCGACTTTCTTAACTCTGATTGTCATCCCCGCTATCTATTATTTGTGGCGCGGCCGCAGTCTTCAAAAATAGTTTTTGACCCGGCACCTGTCTTGTGCTATAAGTTATCTAAAATTGAAGAGAGAGACACAAAAATCTCGGGAAAATAGCAAGCTCTCCTCCTCCTTTTTTCCAAAAATCGAATCTTTCAAGAAATATGAATTGACCATGGAAGATGGCTCAATTTTTTGCGGTTATTCTTTTGGTACAGACAAATCCATCTCGGGAGAGGTCGTGTTCAACACGGGGATGGTGGGCTATTATGAGTCTTTAACCGATCCTAGTTATACGGGTCAGATCCTGACTTTCACTTACCCCCTGATCGGAAATTATGGCGTTCCTGGTGATGAGATCGAGGATCAACTGGCCAAACACTTCGAATCGGACAGGATTCATGTGTCTGCCTTGATCGTTTCCGATTATTCCTTTTACCACAGCCATTGGAATGCCAAAAAAAGCCTGTCTCAATGGCTGAAAGAACACAGAATTCCCGCTCTTTTCGGAATCGACACGCGGGCGCTGACGAAGCGGTTGAGAGAAAAAGGAACGATGCTCGGGAAAATTGTGTTTGAAAAAGATGTGGATTTTTACGATCCCTCAAAAACAAATCTTGTTAAAGAAGTTTCGATCGAACGACCCATAATCTACAATAAAAAAGGGAGAAAAAAAATCATCCTCGTCGACTGCGGGGTGAAATACAATATTATCAGAAGCTTGATAAGGCGTGATTGTCAGGTTATCAGGGTACCCTGCGATTATGATTTTTTCCAGTTGGAATTTGACGCGGTTGTTATTTCCAATGGGCCTGGAGATCCGAAGATGTGCCATGAAACCATCGACAACGTGAAAAAGTGTATAAAATCAAATATCCCCACGCTTGGCATTTGCCTGGGAAACCAAATTTTGGCCCTGGCCGCCGGAGCCAATACTTATAAGCTGAAATACGGCCACAGGAGCCAGAATCAACCCTGTGTCGAAGTGGGAACAAAAAGGTGCTATATTACGTCTCAAAACCACGGTTATGCGGTTGAGACTAAGACTCTTCCAGGGGATTGGACACACTGGTTTCAGAATGTCAATGACGGGACTAACGAAGGGATCCGTCATAAAACCAAACCTTGTATGTCGGTCCAATTTCATCCCGAGCATATGCCCGGTCCCGTGGATACGGTTTTTCTGTTTGACGATTTTTTAAAAATTGTGGAAAAATGAAAAAAGTAATCATCTTAGGGAGCGGAGCGCTGAAGATCGGTCAGGCAGGGGAGTTTGATTATTCGGGAAGCCAGGCCATAAAAGCCCTTAAAGAAGAGGGCCTCAGCGTCGTGCTTGTCAATCCCAACATTGCCACCATCCAGACGTCCGACACTTTGGCTGAAAAAATATACTTTCTTCCTGTGACCGCCGACTTTGTCGAGAGGATTATCGAAAAAGAAAAACCTGACGGAATTCTTCTTGGTTTCGGCGGGCAGACCGCTCTCAACTGTGGAGTGGAACTTTTCAAAAAAGGCATTTTGGAAAAACATAATATCAAAGTCCTGGGAACATCTATCCAGGCTATTATGGACTGCGAAGATAGAAAAGACTTTGTTGAAAAGCTCAAAAAGATCGATATGAAGGTGCCGAGGAGTATCGCCGTATCTTCTTTGGAAGAGGCGCTCAAGGCAGGCGATAAAATTGGCTACCCTGTTATGGCTCGAGTGGCCTATGCTCTGGGCGGATTAGGTTCGGGCATTTCAAATGACGAAAAAGAGCTGGCCGACCGCGCCAAAAAGGCTTTTGCCTTTACCAACCAGATCCTTGTCGAAGAATACCTGGAAGGCTGGAAGGAAATCGAGTATGAGGTTGTCCGTGACCGGTACGACAACTGTATCACGGTCTGCAATATGGAAAATTTTGATCCGATGGGCATACATACGGGGGAAAGCATCGTCATTGCTCCCTCACAGACATTGAGCAATTTTGAGTATCATAAGCTCCGTGATATTTCGATCAGAGTGATCCGTCACCTGGGGATCGTCGGTGAGTGCAATATACAGTTTGCCCTGAACAAAAAAAGTGATGATTACAGGATTATCGAAGTCAATCCCAGATTGTCCAGGAGCAGTGCACTGGCCTCCAAGGCCACTGGTTATCCTCTTGCTTTTATTGCTGCCAAACTGGCTCTTGGGTATTCTTTGATCGATCTGCAAAACTCCATTACAAAAAGCACGATGGCCTGTTTCGAACCGGCCCTGGATTATGTGGTGGTCAAGCTTCCCCGGTGGGATCTCATAAAATTTAGGAGGGCTTCAAAAAAAATTGGCAGCGAGATGAAAAGTGTGGGTGAGGTCATGGCCATCGGCCGGACCTTCGAGGAAGCGCTCCAGAAAGCCATCCGCATGCTGCAGGTTGGGATGTATGGTGTTGTGTGCAATGACATTGTCTTTGATAACCTGGACAAAGCGTTAAAGGAGCCCACAGATAACCGCGTGTTTGGTGTGGCCGAGGCCCTGAAAAAACATTCTATCGATAAGATCCATGATTTAACTCAGATTGACAGATGGTTTCTGGCTAAGATCAAAAACATAGTCGACCTGAATGAGAACATCGAACAAAAGGGATTTGAAGGTTTATCGGAAGGACTCCTCCGCAGAGCGAAACAACTCGGTTTTTCCGATAAGCAGATTGCGCTGGCGGTCGGTAAAGATAAATTTGATGTCAGAAACTTGAGAAAAAAATTAGGGATACAACCGTTTGTCAAGCAGATCGACACGTTAGCCGCAGAGTACCCTGCGCAGACAAATTACCTCTATCTCACCTACAATGGAACTGAGGACGACATCGATTTTTCAGACTCGAACAGTGTGATCGTCCTGGGCTCGGGGTCATACAGGATCGGATCTTCAGTGGAATTCGACTGGTGCTGTGTCAACGCTGTTTTAACCCTGCGAGAGCAGGGGTATAAGACGATTATGATTAATTACAACCCGGAAACAGTCAGCACCGATTATGATATCTGCGATAAGCTTTACTTTGATGAGTTGAGCTTTGAAACCGTGGCGGATATTTATGAGAAAGAAAATCCCAAAGGCTTGATCATTTCGATGGGCGGGCAGATCCCCAACAATCTGGCCATGAAATGCCACGATTACGGGCTCAAGATTTTAGGGTCCTCGCCGTTGAGCATCGACACCGCAGAAAACCGGCACAAGTTTTCCGCCCTTCTCGATGAGCTGGGTATTGACCAGCCCCAGTGGGAGGAGCTGACCGGAATAGAAGAGGCCAAGACTTTTGCCGAAAAAGTTGGCTATCCCGTACTCATCCGTCCCAGTTATGTGCTCAGCGGTGCGGCCATGTCTGTAGCCTTAAACGATGCGGAATTGGAGCTTTATCTCGGTAAGGCATCGCGTATCAGTCCGGAATATCCTGTTGTCATCAGCAAATTTATTGAGAATGCCAAGGAGATTGAGATCGATGCCGTGGCTAAGAACGGAGAGCTGTTTGTCTATGCCATCTCCGAACATGTCGAAAATGCAGGAGTACATTCTGGGGATGCAACCATGGTTCTCCCCCCTCAGAGAACCTACCTAGAAACCACACGGCGTATGAAAAAAATTGCCCGGCAGATTGCCCAAGCACTTCAGATTAACGGCCCTTTCAATATCCAATATATAGCAAAAGATAATGAGGTTAAAGTCATAGAATGTAATCTACGTGCTTCGCGCTCGTTTCCGTTTGTATCCAAAATCTTTAAAATGAACTTCATCGATCTGGCCACAAAAATCATTTTAGGGATCGATGTTCCCCGGATAGATAAATCCTGTTTTGAGCTGGACTATGTCGGAGTAAAGGCGCCTCAGTTCTCTTTTACCAGGATCAAGGGCGCCGATCCTGTCCTGAGTGTGGAGATGGCTTCGACAGGGGAAGTAGCCTGTATTGGGACAGTTTTGAAGAAGCTTTCCTGAAATCTCTCCTCTCGGTTGGATTCTCTTTCCCTAAAAAGAACATCCTTTTATCCACCGGCCCTTTTGAAAGCAAAGCCTTGTTTCTTCCCAATGCGAAAAGGCTGCATGATCTTGGATACAAACTTTTTGCAACCCGGGGGACGGCCGACTTCATGAAATACCACGGGATTCCCTCCGTGGTTCTTTACTGGCCCCTGGAAAAAAGAGAGCCTAACACCCTGTCGTACATTGAAGGCAAAAACCTCGATCTGATCATCAACATCCCAAAAAGTATTGAGGAAGTGGAGCTTACGAACGATTACTTGATAAGAAGAAAAGCCATTGATTTTAATATCCCTTTGATCACCAATCTGGAATTTGCCGATAGATTCATCGATGCCATTGCGAAATTAGATGTCGATGATCTAGCCATCAACTCCTGGGACGAATATTAAGAGGTTCTCTTCCAAACTTTCAATTCTTTATAATTCTTAAGTATTTTACTCGAATCCCTGACCCCTAGAATCCTTAAAATCTTGCCAAATCTTTTGGAAAAGAACCCTTTTTTTTATTTAAATAATTGACAATATTTATCGTATAGATAATAATAATAGTTCTACATTACGTAATTATCAAGGAGGTAATTATGTCTAAAAAATCGAGAATATTGACCATGTTTATGATGATGACTTTTGTGCTTGTTCTTGCAGGAATTTCACAGCTGCAGGCTGCCGAAAAAGTAACCTGCCCGGTGAGTGGAAAAGAATTCGAAAAATCTGAAGCGGCAGGCTCGTTCGAGCACAAGGGGGAGACCTATTATTTTTGCTGCCCCGACTGTAAGGACAAATTCGTCAAGAATCCTGAGGAATACCTCAATAAAGAGGGTGAAGAAGTTCATCAGCATGGTGAAGAAGGTATGCATGGTGAGCACGGTGAACATCAGGAGAATGGAAAAGCTGTTGACCCGGTCTGTGGCATGGAAGTCAAAAAGGAAGGCGCCAAACATACCTATGAGTATAAGGGAAAAACCTTTTATTTCTGTATGGCTGGCTGCAAAGAGAAATTTGTAGAAAATCCCGAAGAGTATCTCAAAGATGCCGATGAGCAGGTGACCTGTCCGGTCAGCGGTGAGACGATTGCAAAATCGGATGCTGCCGGATCTATGGAGTATGAAGGAAAGACCTATTATTTTTGCTGCGCCGGATGCCAGGATAAATTTAAAGCCGATCCTGCAAAATATGTCAAAGACAATGGAAGTAACGGACTAGAGCTCGCTGGTCAAGAAAAAGAAGGGGCATGCTGCTCGACAAAGAAAAAATAGCATAAAATTTTTGTCACTCGATATTCTGGATATCCAGGCCCACCTTCTCCAGCAGCCATTCGTCATTGTAGATTGTGCTGAGATAGCGTGTGGCGGCATCGGCGAATATAGTGACGATTCTGGCCCTGCTGTCGATTTTTTTGGCCAGCTGCACGCAGGCCCAAAGAACGGCTCCGCTCGATCCTCCCGCAAAAACAGCCTCTTTAAAGGCCAGTTGCCGTGTCATATGGAATGCATCGATGTCTTTGATCTGGTAGATGTCATCAATAAGGCTGAAATCCACACATTGAATGAGGAATTCATCCCCTAAGCCTTCGAGGAGATAGGGACTGGGTGTGATGTGTGTTTGGGAACGGAAGTAGTCATAAAACACCGAACCTTTAGGATCGACGCCGATGATTTTTATATTTGGATCCTTTTCTTTTAGGTATTGCGCCACTCCGGAAATAGTGCCTCCAGTTCCCATCCCGGCCACGAAATAATCGATTTTGCCCTCCATCTGCTCCCAAATTTCAGGTCCGGTCGAGAGGTAATGCGCTTCGCTGTTGTCACGGTTATTGTGCTGGTCAAAATAGTAGCTGTTGGGTGTCTGTTCCACAATGAGAGGTGTGATATTGTTGTAGCTCTTCGGGGATTCAGGAGGGAGTGTGTGGTCAACAAAAATAAGTCCGACATTTAAGGCCTTGAGAAATTTGATTTTTTCCGAGCTGAGGTTGTCTCTCACGACCATTTTGAGTTTGTATCCTTTGATTGCGCAGACCATGGCCAGCGCCAGGGCTGTATTTCCTGATGAGTTGTCGATAATCGTTGCTCCCGGAGACAACCGCCCATCCTTTTCGGCCTTTGCTACCATGTGATGGGCAATGCGGTCTTTAATACTTCCCATGGGATTCAGGAATTCGAGCTTGGCGAATATCTCTGCTTGGCTGTCCTTTCTGAAATGATTAAGCTTAACAAGGGGTGTATCTCCTATACCTTCGAGTATGTTTGTGTGGAATATTTTCAAATGCTCTTTCACCGGAAGCTCCTTTCCTCTCCGCGCCGTAAAGTTTTACGATAAACAGTGGGAATCAGTTTACAGCTTCGCACTTCCTCTGTCAAAATCTGTGCCCCTTGCACAGCACCTGCAGTTGAGTCGGATGGACGTCGTATGTTTAATACTTAAGGGTTCCGTCCGACTCTATGTTCCAATTCTCAGCTGATATTAAGATGTAAATCTGGTATCCTATAAACTGAAGAAAATGAAGAAAAAGCGTGTTGTTGTGGCCATGAGCGGAGGTGTGGATTCCTCTGCGGCCGCGGCCCTGCTTCTGGAGCAGGGGTATGACGTCGTCGGCGTCACCATGAATTTATTCTCTCTTCCCAGAGAGTACTGCAGGGATGAATATGTTAAAAACTGCTGTGGCTGGGGTGCGGCCGAGGACGCTCATCAGGTGGCTTTGACTTTAGGGATTCCCCACTATGTCATCGATATGCGTAAAGAGTTTGAAACAAAAGTGATTGATGATTTTTGTGCCGAATATAAAAAGGGACGCACGCCCAATCCCTGTATACGATGCAACGAGTTTATCAAATTTGATGAAATGCTCAAGAGATTGGACACAATGGATGCCGACTATTTGTCCACAGGTCATCATGTCCGCATTGAATATGACACAAAAAAGAAAAGGAATCTGCTCAAAAAGGGAATAGATAGAGAAAAGGATCAGTCCTATTTCCTCTACACCATGACACAAGATCAGCTGGCCCGGACTCTGGTGCCTGTCGGCCATTTCACAAAAAAACATATCCGGAAAAAAGCTGAGAAATTGAACCTCCCCGCTGCACAGCGAGCGGAGAGCCAGGAGATTTGTTTTGTCCCTGACAAAAACTATCCCCATTTTCTCCGGGAACAAATTCCTCAGGCGTTCCGGCCGGGTCCGATCATCGATACTGAGGGAAAAATCTTAGGACAGCACGAGGGGACACTCCATTTTACGATCGGTCAGCGAAAGGGGATGGGTATAGCCGCTGCTCACCCTCTCTATGTTGTCGCCATCGATGCTAAGAATAACATCATTGTGGCCGGGCCAAATGAAAAACTCTATGATAATGAGCTTGTGGCCTCACAGATGAATTTTATATCTATATCTGGATTGAAAGAACGCGTGACACTCAAGGCAAAAATCCGGTACAAACACACGGAGGCTGAAGCCCAACTGTTTCCCATAACAACAGACAGTGTGCGTGTGGTGTTTAAAACGCCACAGAGGGCCATCACCCCCGGACAGGCCGTCGTGTTCTATGATGGCGAGACCGTAGTCGGGGGCGGCATTATTGATTTGAAAGGATGAGATCATGATAACAGGCTGTGTTTCAGAAGTCGGGCAAATCCAGCGTCTTTTGCTCAAGCATCCCCGAACGGCATTCCTAGGACCGGAAAACATCCAGCAGCAGTGGCAGGGATTGAATTATTTAGATCCTCCCGATTACGAGAAAGCTCTTAAAGAATACGAGGCCTTTGTCCACCTGTTAAAAGACTTTGTTCCGGACATATCTTTTCTGCCTGAACACGAAAAGACGGGTTTGGATTCCATCTATGTTCATGATTCCTCCATAATGACAAAGAGGGGATTGATCCTGACGAATATGGGGAAAAAGGAGAGAGCGGGAGAACCAGGGGCCGTTGGCGAGTTTATAGATGGATTAAGTGTCCCCATTATCGGCTCCATTTCCGGAGAAGGTCGGTTAGAAGGGGGAGATGTCGTCCTTTGGGATGCCCAGACTCTTTGTGTCGGTTTGGGGTACAGGACAAATGAAGAGGGAATCCGCCAGCTCCGGGAAATCACAAAAGGTGACATAAAAGAATTTGTTGTGGTTCCTCTTCCACACTGGAAGGGCCCGGAGGATGTTTTGCACTTGATGTCATTGATCAGTCCAATCGATTATGACTTGGCTGTGGTCTATTCCCGTCTTCTTCCTGTCCCATTCCGAAACTGGCTGATCCGTCGGTCTGTAAAGCTCATTGAAGTGCCGGATTCCGAATTTGATTCCATGGGGTGCAATGTTCTTGCTGTCGCACCGAGGCGGTGTATCGTGATCGAGGGCAATCCTCAAACACGGCAAAAACTTCTGGATGAAGGGGTTGAAGTCTGGGAATACAGCGGCGAAGAGATCTCAAACAAAGGGGCCGGGGGACCCACATGCCTGACGAGGCCTCTCCTGAGAACTGAGTTTTAGACCTAAGCTTTTCCGATGGATTTGAGCTTCGAATCCACCGAAGCCTCTTTGTCCAACCTGTGGTCAATGCGCAGATCGATATGGATCCTTTTCACATCTCTTTCGACCATAGCCTGGTGAGTTTTTTCGATTAACGAGAAGAGGGTTTTAAGATCCGGGGATTCAATGACTGTCGACATGCCCCCTGTTACACTCTTCAGACCAGAGCCTTCAATGATCTGAACGGCCTGTTTGACGTATGAGGATACAGATGGCCCCTCACTCGTGGGAAAAATGGATAATTCGGCAATAATCATTCTTTTCACCCTTGTGATATAGAAGTTATGTCAAAATAAATTCTAGCAGTTTTTGTTTTAGACATTCATGATTTTTTGCAGCTCTCAAGGATCTTTGACAATTCCTGTTCTGCCTCTTCTATCAAGATAACGAGGGCATCTTTGAGAGGGCGGATTTTGTCCACAAGTCCCACACTCTGTCCGGCCATCACAGATCCAAAATCCACATCCCCGTCTATAACGGCCTTTCTAAGGGCTCCCATCCAGAATTTCTCGACTTCATACTGGGCTTCTGCGAGTGATATTTCGTCTTTCCTTCGCTTTTGGATGAGATCCATCTGGAGATCTGAAAATTCATCATGACCCCTGTTTTTGAGTGCTCGGACAGCGACAATCCTGAGCTCCGAGCCGATCTGAGGCGTCGAGATGGCGTTACGGGCTTTAGCTGTTTTTATCTCGGGCTGTCGGGGGAAGCTGCCGGCGAAGACGATGTAAGGAACCTTGTTTTCTGCGGCAATCTTCAAGTGGTTCTTATAATGAGGGGCGATTGTAATCAGATTGACGGCAAATGGATTTTTCGTGAGTTTTTGTGTTTTTTTAATTTCTGAATCCAGCATTGCGGGGTCCATATTGCCTGCTGCCAGACATCCAAACGCACCGGCATTGCTCACATCCGCGACAAACTGGCTGTCCGAAATCCAGGTCATGGCCCCGGCGATGATGGGTGTCTTGACTCCTAAAAATTTTTTGCCTTTTTTCCAGATGTGTTCCAGATGTTCCATCCTTGTTCCTCATATTTGCGCATACAAAATGCTGTTCTATAAAGGTTAGCTATTTTTTCCGGATTTATCAAATCGGATTATAGGATTCTTTTCGAAAAGAGTTGACATATTTGACCCGGGCCATCGTGTTTAAAATCGAGTACGATGTTTTTATGGAAGGAAACCGGAAAATGGAAGTTATTAATAGTGTTTTTATCGTTTAAATATTTTTTTTAATGAAAGCCATATCGTAGACAAGAGGAGAGAAAGTTGCAATCGAAAGTTCATGGAAATTTTAAAAATGTCTTTGTAGGGAATGTTTCCTGTAAACATATTCCAGAGGATCGATCTCATCCTTTTTGCCGCGCGGCTGTCTTTTTTTTCTGCGACCGTGAAATGGGAATGCGTTAAAATCGGCAGGGCGGAAACAATATCGTTCACTCGGAACAGCAGGCGTCCGTAGCGGTTGTCGTTGCGGATCTTCTTTTTGGCCAGTTTGATATAATGAGTTCGAAAAGCACGCGCGTCGATACCATGTTTGAACGAAGTCTCTGCGGCCAACTGTGCCGTAAGAAATGCCGACTCGATTCCGTTCTTGTAGTGCCTGGAAAAACTGGCATCTCCGACCAAAACCAGCCGGTCCGTATAAGGATTTTTCGCAGTTGAAAT
>Ga0114920_10000708_pt1 | contig 14608 bp, 15 predicted proteins | sample ChitaG_FD_88683 | JGI IMG/M metagenome (GOLD analysis project Ga0114920, IMG submission 88683) | Deep subsurface microbial communities from South Pacific Ocean to uncover new lineages of life (NeLLi) - Chile_00310 metaG | ecosystem: Environmental > Aquatic > Marine > Oceanic > Sediment ... | reverse complement strand
GTACAACGAGAGTTATCTGCATTCGGCGTTAAACTACCGGACGCCGAATCAGGCCGAAGAAACCTATAACTTGACCACGGGGACTCTCTTAGAAACCGCTTGCTAAATGGGGAGCACTACAAAGACCAGATCACTTTTGGGTGAACCGTAGACAAAACAATGGTCGCAGGTGAAGGTGCAGCCATACGTTAACAAAAGATGCAACCCCGACAGGTTGCTCATTCCCGGTCTGCTGCTCACGATTCTTCCGCCGAAGAGGCCTCTTTATCGTTTTGGTCGGCCAGCCACCGGTCGCAACACTCCCGGATTCTCGGCCAGTAGATGACCCCCAGAGCGCCCAGCACACCAAATAAGATGACGAGGCAAATCCGTTTGAGATGCTTCATCTCCCGTATCCCCCTTGATGTTTCTTGCGCCGCTTCATTGACCGTCACCACAGAAACCCAAATACCACTCGCGCATACCCTCCCCGCTCCCCGTATCCCGCTTCAGATATGGAACTCCAGAATGTCCCCGTCTTCCACAACAAAATCGCCTTTGACTCGTTGGCCGTCAAAGGTCTGCTTGCCCCAGATCTTGGCAAAGCGCAGCTTGCGGGCGAAATCCTTGTGAATGACGTGCGCCGCCTCCGCGATTGTGGACCCCACGGGCAGCACGATGGGATCGGTTAAATCCACCTCCCGCCCTGGAGTCTTCGTATAAACCCGGACCTTGCCTAGGATATCGAACATTGCCTTTTTGAGCTCATCCAGGTTGGTCTTTTCCCTGGCGGAGACAGCCACGACCGGAAAACGGTCGCCGCAAAAACCGCGCAGGGTGTCCCGGCGCTTGGCCGCGCCCGGCTGGTCGGCCTGGTTGGCAACGATGATCGTCTTTTTGTTCAAAAGGCCGATGGGCTGATCGGGGGCGGGAGGAGAATTGTCCAGTCGCACCCTGCTTTGCTCGAGCCGCTTACTGGTATCGGCAAAACCGTTTAGCAGGTCGTCATCGGCCAGCGAGAGGACGACCAGCGCCACGTTTGCTGTGCGCACGATGTTCGGTACCCAGTTTTCGCAATATTGCGTGCAGATCGGCGGGAGATCGACCAGCTGCAGTTGCACGCTCTCGAACTTGGTCATCCCGGGGTTCGGTTTGCGGGTGGTAAAGGGAAAATCGGCGATTTCCGGTTTGGCGTTGGTCATTGCCGCCAGAAGGGTCGATTTTCCACTGTTTGGCGGCCCGACCAGCGCGTACTGCGCGACACCCTCTTTGGGGACATAATCGAGCTGCTCCTTTCGCCGGGCGCCGGGTTTTTTCTGCTTGAGTTGTTTCTTCAGGCGGGAGATCTTTTGCTTGAGCTCACCCTGCAGGTGATCCGTTCCCTTGTGCTTGGGAATCTCGGCGAGCATCCGCTGCAGCAGGTCAAGCTTTATCTGGGGGTCTTTCTCCCGGCGGTATTCGCGCTCCAGTTCGATATATTGCGGCGGCAGATTGGCCGGCATTATCTCTCCCGCGACGGTCGTTTTTTCCTCGCGTCATATTATAACTACTCGCCTTAACAGCAATTGTCAATCTGAGAACTAACATATCACCAGGTGTAGTAAGGCAGGACCCGAAGTGGTCCAGCCAATCCCGTGACTGATCATGCCGCAGGGGAGAAACAAGCGCCGCAAAGGGTAGTGGATATCAATCCAAAAACAGGTAGCGACGCCAGCGACTGTCATTGACGCCGGCAAAGCGCTGGATGTACATCAGGTGGTCGGGCCGCCGGGGGTGGTGCAGAAGCATCATCCTCGCCCGGTCCGGGGTCCGGTCACCTTTCTTGTTGTTGCAGTCGAGGCAGGCGCATACCAGGTTTTCCCAGATGTCCCTGCCCCCAAGCTTTTTTGGGATAACGTGGTCGACGGTCATCGGTGCGACCGTGCGGCCACAGTACTGGCAACGATGGTTATCCCGCTTGACTATATTCTTGCGGGAAAGCAGCACGCGCTTGCGCGGCAGATGGATGTACAGCCCCAGCCGCACGACCGAGGGAACCGGATACGAACGGTAAACCGAACGGATCACCTTCCCATCAAAGCGTTCGATCATTTCGGCCTTGCCCAGGTACATCATCACCACTGCCCGCCGAACCGAGCAAACAGACAGGGGCTCGTAATTCTGATTCAGCACCAGGACGTGCCCCAACAGCACGCTCATCCATTTCTCCCCTCGCCAGGCCGCAAAGATATTCGCCGTGCCCGGGCCTGTCAACACTAATCAGCTCTCCGTAGGCGAAAGAGCATCTTCCGAGTTAAGATCGGGGAATCCACCATCAAAATAGCTGTCGACATCTTCTGCCGGGCGGCTAGAAGAGATATGCCAGGGGCACGATCAACACCAGAGCGGGCAGGAAGTTCGCCACCGCGATCCGCCTGATTTCCAGAAGACGCAGCGCCAAGCCCAGAATGATAATGCCGCCGACTGCGGTCATCGGCTGCAGTATGCCCGGCTCAAGCACGAATTGCATCTGTGACCCCAGCAGGGTCAGCCCGCCCTGCACGATCAACACGGTAAGAAAAGAGAACAGTACTCCGGCGCCCATGCCTGAGGCCAGGGCGACAGCGGCAAAACCATCCATGATCGCCTTGGTGACCAATAAAGTCGGGTCCCCTTTCAAGCCATCTTCTAAGCAGCCCACGACGGTCATCGGCCCCACACAAAACAAAAGCGAGGCGCTGACGAAGCCTAAGACAAATTGCGGCGCCTCCGCGCGGGCCCGGCGGCGCACCCACTCTCCTATCCGATTGAGCCACTCCTCCAGGCGCAATAGTTCACCGATGACCGCACCCGCAACTACCGCCACGACAATCAAGACCGGCTTTTGCCCTTTGACGACCATGCTAATCCCGATCCAGAGAGTGATTAACCCCAGGGCCGAAATGACAATGCCTTTCAGGCGATCGGGCAGTTTTTCCCCAATCAGCATGCCGATGCCCGCGCCGGCGATCACCGTTGCTGTATTAACCAGTGTACCAACCATCAGGGGGTACGCTCGGGTTCGAACTCTGCCGGGGGTTATTCCGGGCTACCGGGGCAGGTTTTCCCGGATCCGGGTTAGTTTTCCCTGCGCCGCCCTGGCGCCTTCGATGTCCCCCAACTGGCGTTTTAATTGCGAGACCTGATTGAGGATATCGGCCATCATCAAAAGATAGAAAGTGCCGAACTCCGATTCCTCCGGCAATGATTTCCACTCGGTGTCAAGTTCGGTCAACAGTTTATCCAATGCGGCAACAGTCGCCATCGTATCGTTCGCCGCGACAAAGTCGGCGCGGACGGCATCCAGTTTCAGCTTGAACTCCCGGCCCCGCTCGCGCTCTTCCGGCGTGGCCCGGATGTCCACTGTCTTTTCCACCGGCGGGACGGCTCCTTTATTTTCCGCTGGTTTGCGGTATTTGTCCAGTTCACCACAGCCACCCAGCGTGACCGCCGTACATATGGCGGCCAAAAGGATCATCTGCAGCCTGTTACCACCCATCGCTTGGGCAACTCCTTATCGCGGTCAGTGTACGGCGACGTCTTCTTTATTACGGGCCACCAGCGCTGGCCGCGCCTTAGGATAACATAAGTATTTCGATTTAAAACCGGGTCGCACCCGAAATCTCATTAAGACCAGGATTGATGGATTTTTTCAACAGAGATTAAAGCTCAACTCAATTTCAGCACGTCCTTGTAACCTTCCATGTCCAGGAATCCGTGACCACTCATATTGAATGCGATAACTCTTTCTATTCCTTCTTCTCTTGCTTTTATTGCTTCATCCATTGCACATGCTACAGAATATGCTGATTCCGGGGCGGGTAAGAATCCTTCTGTTTGGAAGAAAATCCTTGCGGCTTCAAAGACCTTCTTCTCATCAGTGGGGTAGGCAACTGTTTCAATCAAGCCGTGATGCCGCAACAAGCTGAGAAGCGGCGCGCATCCATGGTACCTTAATCCATCTCCTCTGATGGGTTTCATTTCTTTTTTGTGGCCCAGGGTGTACATCTTCAACATTGGGGTCAACTCCGCAACGTCGGCAAAGTCATATCGGTACTCACCCTGCAGGTTGGGGGCGGCTTCACTCTGCGCAGCAATGAACCTTATCTTCTTATCTTTGGTTAAAACTTCTCCGACGAACGGAAGCACAAACCCGCCGAAGTTTGAGCCGCCGCCGAGGCAGGAGATCATCACATCCGGATAATCATCAAATATCTCAAACTGTTTCTGAGTTTCTAACCCGTTAATCGTCTGATGAAGCAAAACGTGGTTTAAGACCGAGCCCAGGCAGTAAGCCGCACGTTCATCTCCTAAAGCGTCCTCAATACCCTCGGATATGGCGATGCCCAGAGAGCCCGGGTGATTGGGATCTACTTCAAAAAGCGTTTTCCCGTACTCTGTTTTATCACTTGGCGAAGCATTAACATCAGCAAACAACAGTTCCATCAGATTTTTTCTGTCCGGTTTCCAATCGTAGACCGCTCTTACCCAAAAAGCAGTACATTTCATATCGCTTAAGCTGGCGCCCAGCGCAAGTGCAGATCCCCACTGGCCGGCGCCGGTCTCCGTGGTCACGCGTTCAAACCCCTGCTGTTTTGCATAGAATGCCTGGGCAACAGCGGTGTTTACCTTATGACTGCCTGTGGGGCTGAAGAGTTCCCCTTTCCAGTAAAGTCTTGCCGGAGTCTGTAGTTTTTCTTCCAGACGTTTTGCTCGAAACAACGGCCGCGGCCTTCCAATCTGTTGATATAACGCGATGACTTCTTCAGGGATATCAATCCATTTCTCAGTGCTCATCTCCTGCTTTAAGCATTCTCCAACAAGGAATTTGGGCAGCCTTTCAATCCTCGAGGGTCCTTCTTCGGGATCTTTTGGCGGAGGCATCTCCATACCTTGCGGCAAATCACCGACAAGATTGTACCACTGTCGGGGAATATCTTCCGGTGATAAGTTAACCTGCCTTGTTTCGAATGCCATTTTATTACCCCCAAATGAACTCTTACTGATGCTTTTCCTGTTTCTATTACCTTCTTTTCTCCAACGAGAAACTCACCACATCGTCGTCGTCACCTGATATTCCCCCGGTCAACCTCAGATATGAACTCAGTCCGCCTCCGTTCGGCCTCATTTTAAAACTTACCAAAACAATTTCACGAGAGTCAAGCGGTTTATGTACTTCCTCCGCTTCAATTTGACATCTCACTGCCGGATCAGCAACCTTGACGGTTATACGCCACCGGCGATCGGTGAGGGCGATGCCATAGTGAACCGATTCGACCGACGACCCACGATAGAGCCTGGCGATGACCTCACATGTAGACACGTCGTTTGCGTTTGCCTGTCGGAGCATTAATGATGCTCCCCTTCCCCCTGCTCAAAGGACGATGACATTCTTCCACCCGGGGAGACTACGTATTTTGGGCAGAAAGCCCCCGGGACCGGTTATTTCGTTTCGGCCTCCTGCTCAACGGCAGTTACCGCGGCCTCGAAAATCTCCAGCGCCTTCTTGCACACCTTGCGGTCAACAACCAGGGGCGGGGCAAAGCGGATCGCGTTCCGCCCACAGGTCAAAAGCATCAACCCGCGGCGGAAAGCCGCATCCTGCACGCGGTCGGCAAGCTCCGGGGCCGGCTCTTTGGTCTTTTTGTCATACACGAACTCGATCCCAATCATCAGCCCTTTGCCGCGCACCTCGCCGATCGCTGGATGCCGCTTCTGCATTTTCCTCAGTTCGCGCAAGAGGAATGCACCCTGCGTGGCGGCGTTGTCGATCAGGCCGTCATCCAGTAAATCGAGAGTGACCATCGCCGCGGCGCAGGCAATCGGGTTGCCGCCGAAAGTGGTCGAATGAGCCCCCGGGACCCAGTCCATAATTTTCTCTGAGGCGATGCACGCGCCCAGCGGCATACCCGAGGCCAGGGCTTTGGACAATACAATAATGTCGGGCTCGACACCCCAATGTTCGATGGCGAACATTTTGCCCGTGCGTCCCATTCCCGACTGAATCTCGTCGAGGATAAGCAGGATGCCGTGCTTCTTGCACAGTCCCGACAGCCCGGGGAAAAAGTCATCCGGCGGTACGATGTAGCCACCCTCGCCCTGAATCGGCTCGACCACGATGGCCGCCACGTCGTCGGCCGGCGCGACGCGGCCCAGGATTTCTTCTTCTAAGAAACACAAGTATTCGCGGGCGCTGTTTCGGGGTGGTGGCGTGTGGAATCGATCGCGATACATATAGGGAAACGGAACGTGCGTAACGTCCCCCAGCATCGGCGCGAAGTGTTTGCGCTGGGTGTCCTTGGAACAGGTTAGAGACAACGCGCCCATCGAACGCCCGTGAAAACCCCCAATAAAGGCAATAAAGCGGGGTCGTCGCGTCTTGTACCGCGCCAGCTTCATCGCGCACTCGATTGATTCCGTGCCGGAATTGGTGAAAAAAACGCGGCACTTTCCCTGGATCGGGGCCCGGTCCGCGAGCCGCCGGGCCAGGCCGCCGACCAGCTCGTGGTAAAAATCCGCCGTCGAAATATGAATGGCTTTGGCCGCCTGCCGCTGGATGGCCGCGACAACCTGCGGATGGCAGTTGCCCGTGGAACACACTCCGATCCCGGCATGAAAATCAATAAAACAGTTCCCGTCGACGTCCCAGAACAACGCCCCGCTGGCATGATCCAAAACCACCGGGTAAACGCGGGTGTATGACGGCGAAACATATTTCTTGTCGAAGTCGATAATTCTCTTGCTCTGTGGACCCGGCAGGCGGGTTCTGATCATGGGATAATCATTTGACGGCAAGGCAAAGCCTCCTGGTTCTTGGGGCATCCGATTCAGCCCTGTTCTGATTGTTCACAAAGAATGAGCGCGGTGCGGAATGTCAACTCCCCAGACGGATTTCCTGACAACCTGCCGGCCGTGACTTCTTCTCTCTTGTGGGAGGACAGAGAAAAACGGTGTGTCGGGCCGGCGATCCAGACAGAAAGATTGAATACACGGGTGCCGACATGTATCTTGGAACGGCATAAGCGAGAGTTGTTCGGCTGGCGCCTGCCGGCGTCAAGACAAAACAGGACCGCCACGCGGCTGAGAGAAAGGGAGCAGGCGACCGATGATCGGAATATCGTCTGACGGTGAGAGCTTCGGGCGACTGCGCCAACAGCTGTCCTTCGACTGGTCCGTCCCACCGGCCCGGGCCGTACTCGCACAAAGAGACCATGCCGAGAGAGTCGTTTTGTGCCCGCTGTCCCCACCTCGCCTGGTAGCCGCAATCGACATCGCCTATTCGGAAAACGGGAAGGTCGGGTACGCGGCGGCGGTCGTGATGCGGTTGCCCAAGTTCAAGATCGTCCAGACGCAAACCGCACAGGGCGCCACCGGCTACCCTTACCGCCCCGGGCTCCTGGCGTTTCGCGAGGGCCGGCTTACGGCATCCGTGCTCAAGAAACTTACCTGTCGGCCTGATGTCGTCCTTCTTGATGGCGCCGGCGTGGCTCATCCGCGACGTTTCGGTTTGGCCTCTCACCTTGGAGTGCTGTTTGATATTGCCACTGTGGGTTGTGCGAAATCCTCGCTCGTCCCGCACAGTGAGGAACCCGGCCCGAACCGGGGAGACTTTTCCCCACTGATGCTAAAAACCGAGGTCCTGGGTGCGGCATTGAGGACGCGGCCGGGTGTTAAGCCGGTGTTTGTTTCTCCCGGTCATCGCGCCGACCTGACCGGGGCAATTGACGTTGTCCTGGCTACCACCACGCGTTACCGCCTCCCGGAACCCATCCGCCAGGCACACCGGCTGGCCAATGAATTACGCGCGGAAGGCATCCGCAGGAGGGATTGAACGCTTTTCCCGGGCCCGAGACCTTTTCCTAACCTGGATATTGCACGCGTTTTGCGTACAGCCCGCGTAGCCACATTGACCTAAAGGCCCTTGTACTTATAAGGGAAAACAGGGTGACGGCCCACCCGATATTCTGTAGCCCACCGCGGTGTCGGCCAGGAGACACGATCAACCAGAATCCGCTTCCAGGATCACCCGCAACTCATCAATGCGGAATGGCTTGGTCAGGGTGGCATCAATCCACCGCGAGGATGGCTCGGCGGAACCTTCCAGCCCGACTTCTGTGACTAAAACAATTCGGGTTTGTGGGCGGTGCAATTTCACGCGCTCGGCAAGGCCATCGGCAGAGGGCCCGGACACACCCAGGCCCGTGATTATCGTGTCAAAATCTCCGGCAAAAAACCGTTTTAGTCCCTCTTCAGTCGACGTAGTTGCTGTCGCCTGATACCCAAGTACGTTGAGCATGCCCAAAAGCAAATCGCGAATCAACTCCTCCTCGTCAACGATAAGGACATTTTCGGCTGCGTGAAGCCCGTTTTGTTCGCCGTCATTCGGGGCAGCATCAGTCCTGCTATCAGAGAGCGGTTCTCCGACCTGTTCTTTGGCACCCGTATCGGTCTTATCCTGCGAGGCCGCCTGTGCCTCCCCGGCCGCTTTTTGCCTGCCGCGATCAGTGGATGCCTCATCCAGGCGAGAAATGACCAACTCCATCAAACCAGCCAGGCACTTAAGGAAATCCATTTCCTGCTCGTCGGCTTCCGCCGATCCAACTTTCTGATAGAATGTTACCCAGCCCCAACTCTTCGGAGCAAACGGGGCTCCCAGGCGTTCGGCCCTCCACCCGCTCCCGAAATCAGGCCAGAGCCCGGTCAGCGCCCCGGCGCTCTTGTAGTTGAGGCGCACCAGCCCGCCAAGATGGGCGTTTACTTCGACCTGATCTGCAGCAGGCGCCGAAGCCAACTCTTCGGCGGAATAATATACCCCCTTCTCCCCCACTGCCGCGGCCAACCGCAAGCGGTATTCCGACCGATTTCCCGGTACCGACTGCCACAGCGCCATTCGCCGGCCATCCGGCAGAACTCCGGCCAGCAAACCCGGCAATTCCTCCGGCCTCCCGCGCAATCCCCTTTCCAACAATTGCCCCAGGCCGGGCCAGTTTAAAGCCGGCCCGGATCTCGGCAAAGAAGCCCTGATCGACTTCTCAGTCTTGGCATCTTCGACAGCCAGAACCACCCTGGTCAATTCGGCCAGGTTCGAGATCGCCTGCGCCCACCACGACGGCGCATCGTGCATGACCGGCAAGAAAAGCACGGCAGAATATCCTTCCGGTGCAGCTGGATTCGCCACGGGCACCATCCGGTAGCCAGAGGCCTTTCCCTCACGGCGCTCGCCAGCCGGCAGTTCATACATTATTTCTTTGCCGGTTTGTACGGCCTGCGCCGCGGCACTGCGGAACCCTTCCTTACCTATTGGATGTTCATCAGCCACCGTCGCGGCCAGCGCCAGCGGCTCCCACCGGTTCTCCTTTGACAGATATCGCCCACACCCCACGAAATCTCCCGCCCGTTCGGCCAGGCGGGTAACAGCCACCTGCAGTCTGCGCCGCGCTCCTTTTTCTGTTCCCCATGCCTGCACCCAAATTGAGAATTCACGCTCGCCAGCGCGCCATCGGTCGCCGGCCCGACGCTCATTGCGCAGCAGTCGGGAAGCCCTGACTCCGGCGACGGTGGCCGCAAGGAAAGCGACAGCGGAGCCAATCAACCTCATATCCGCCGGATAGAGAAATCTCTTCCCCCGTGCACAAAACAAAAGCAATCCCAACGGTTCCCGATGTTGCGCCCGGCCATGCCCGCCCAGCAGGGGAACACCGAGCAGCGAACCGTATCCGTTATCCGCCGAAAAGAGTTCGGGAAAGAAGTGCCGCAACGACGCCGGGTCGGCCATCTCCCGCGCCGTTCGTCCGTCCACCAGCCGCGAAAAGCCGGCATGTGCAGCTGGGACCTTTTCCAGCCTTTGTTGCAGGGAGAGGGGGAACCCGCTGGCGGCGGCCAGGATGAAGTCGCTGCTCGAGGGATGCCGAAGCCAAATCCCGCCCGCATCGGCGTCGACTTTACGCATGATCTCCTTTAAGGAGAAGTTCAATATTTCCAGAAAAGAGTATGGCCCCTCGGCGGCGTCACGAATGCCGTCGAAAAGCTCAAAGGCCTCTTTTCGCTTTTCGAGGTCGTCTTTCTCCCGTGCGGCCCGCGAAAGCCGCTCGACCGCACCCCACAAAATCAACGCCGCGCCGAGGGAGGCAAAGAGACTCAAGACCAGCCAATCGATCGGTAAGCCAAGTATCTCCTGCCAGCGCCGCAGTTCAGCGAATTCAAAAAAAACGCCGGCCAGCGAACCCAGGAAAAGGGCGGCCAGCCCCAGGTAAATCTTCGGCCAGCCCAAAAAACCCAGTGACCAAAAACGCTCGTGAACGCGAAAGGCAAGGATAAACAAAATGCACGAAATAAACAGCGGGATCAATTTGCAGTATAACGAGGACATCTTGCTCCCCCCTCCCGGAGCGGGTATCCTGCCCGGTAATCCGGGACCCCGCAATCATTTTACGTCGGGATTGACGCATGTCAAGAGTAAATGCACGCCGCCGGGAGGATAACAATTCCCCCCCAACCCCCCTACTCTCCGGGCGCCGGATAACCTGCAACTTCACTGCCGACCTTGGCGTAATTCAGTTTGACCACCGCCGAAGATGGATACTACTTGGCGTCGACTCGGCAAGGAGGATTTATGAGCAACAAAGAAAGCGAGGCGGAAAAAAGACGCGGGCTGGTGATCGGTGGGACGATCTTAATCGGCCTGGGAGGGTTCTTTCTTATGGTCCAGCACGGCTGGCTGCCGTTTATTCGTCACAGCTGGCCGGTGATTTTGATCATCGTAGGTGTGGCCCTCTTAATCGGCGCCTTAAGTAAGTCTGGACCGCGAAAGGAAGATTCGCCCCGGTGACGGCCCTCTCCCCCGCTCACCAAACCGATCATCGCCGGAGACTTCGCCCGATCGACTGGGCGTTTCTGGGGTTCTTGCTGATCGTTTGGCCCGGCATAACCTGGCTTAATTTCCCGAGCGGCAATGATGCCCTCAACGTCCTGACTGATGTCTCCCGGAGCCTGACCTATCTGCAATCGATGGCCATCACCGGGAGCGTCTTTCTGTTTTTGGCAGTCGTGCTTCGTTTTCAGCGGTGGCTATTTGTCGATCTTGGCCTTAAGGGTTTCACCCTGGGCAACACTGGCTTTGGGTTCTTGCTCTTAGTCGTAGCCAATGTCGTTCTCCAGCTAATCAGTATTACCATACCTGCCTTTCGTCCCGGCCCCGACGATTTTGTCATGTTGCTGCTTCCGCGCACGACCGGCGAAAGGCTGCTCTGGCTGGGCTTGTCCGCCACTGCCGCCGTCGGTGAGGAAACGATTTTTCGCGGGTACGTCTTGACCCGGCTTCACCATGTCTTCGGGCACTGGACCCCGGCAGTGATACTTTCTGCGCTGGGTTTCGGCCTGGCTCATATATACCAGGGCTGGGCGGGAGTCGTACTCACTGCCGTTTACGGGGTCATCTTCTCGCTGGTCTATATCCGGCGCCAAAGCTTGTGGCCGTGCATCATCGCGCATTTCCTCCAGGATGCAATAGCGATTTTACCGATTGACTTCCCCAGCCTGTAGAATACTCGCTTGCTCGGGCATTTTTTTGGTTTTATTGCCGGCAGACAGGCGTTATATAGCTCTACTCGACCAGGGGGAATGGAATGAGGATATTGGTCATCGGCGGCGGCGGCAGGGAACATACCCTCTGCTGGACCTTAGAAGAAAGCCGGCATACCGAGAGACTCTTCTGCATTCCCGGAAACGCCGGGATTGCCGAGATCGCGACTTGCGCGAATATCCGCCTGGCCGATTTTGCGGCGATATCACGGTACGTTAAGGATCAGGGCATCGAGTTGGTGGTCATCGGGCCGGAGGCGCCGCTGGTGGGCGGCCTGGCCGACGCGCTGAGGGCACAGGGGGTAAAGGTATTCGGCCCCGGTCAAAAGGCTGCAGCGATCGAGGGTTCAAAGTCGTTCGCCAAGGAGTTTATGCGCCGACACAATATTCCCACAGCTCCTTTCCACGTGTTTTCCGATTCTGCCAAGGCCATTCGTTTTGCTCGCTCAACAGAAGGACGGTTGGTGATTAAGGCTGACGGCCTAGCCGCCGGAAAGGGTGTTCTCTTGCCCGAAACCCCGGCCGATGCCGCGGCCGCAATTCAAAAGATCATGGTTGAGCGCGCATTCGGCGAGGCAGGGGCCAAGGTCCTGGTGGAACAATACCTGACCGGGGAAGAGATCAGCGTAATGGCCTTCGCCGATGGAAAGAACTGCGCCACAATGCTGGCTGCCCGCGACCACAAGCGCATCTTCGACGGTGACCGGGGGCCGAACACCGGCGGAATGGGCGCGTACGCGCCCACGGGGATTGTTGACGAAGATGTCATGGAACAAATCACCGAGACGATCATCGAGCCGGCTATTGAGGGGTTGCGCGAAGAAGGGCGCCCTTTCGTTGGCTGCCTTTATGCCGGGCTGATGATGACCGACGACGGCCCTCGCGTACTCGAGTTCAACTGCCGTTTCGGCGATCCGGAGACACAAGTCGTCTTGCCTCTTTTGCAGTCCGATCTCGTGGAGATCATGATGTCCTGCGTGGAGGGCGAACTGGACCTGGAACAAATCGAATGGTCGGACGAAATAGCAGTATGTGTGATCCTGGCCTCGCGCGGGTACCCGGGGAAATATGATAAGAGCATATCGGTTAAGGGCTTGGATTTGATCACCGACCCAGATACCATTGTTTTCCACGCCGGCACCGCCAGTGACCACGGCAATATAGTCACTGCCGGCGGGCGGGTGCTGGGAGTGACCGCACGGGGTCAATCTTACGAGCAGGCAGTCGTGAAAGCCTACGACGCCGTCGAACAAATCCGGTTCAAGGGGATGCAGTATCGCAGTGATATCGGTCACAAGGCCGGGGTGGACCGCAGGGCTCGGTCACGGTCCCGCGCCGCCCGCTTTTGGCGTCGGCGAGGAGCGTAATTTCAAACTCGGGCCAGGGGCGTTTGGCGGCATCGGGGCGATCGCCGCCGTTTGACCCACCCGACAAATAATCGTCAACGGAAAGGTACGTGAGAGGAAGATGTTTCTCGGAGATGTCTCATGGCCAATGTGTTGATTCTTTTAGGTTCGGAGTCTGACCGGCAGACGATGAGTGCGGCGACAGAGATGCTGGATAAGCTGGGTGTTGGCTACGACTTCGAGGTCTCTTCCGCCCACCGCCAGCCCCAACGGACCCGGGACCTGGTACGAAAGGCCACGGAAGAGGGGACGAAGGTGTTCATCTGCGGCGCAGGTATGGCGGCACATCTGGCCGGTGTCGTCGCCTCGCTGACCGACCGGCCGGTGATCGGTGTGCCCCTGCCCGGTTCGGAACTCTCCGGCCTGGATTCTCTTTTGTCGACAGTGCAAATGCCGCGGGGCATCCCGGTGGCCACTATGGCCGTAGGCCAGCACGGGGCGGTCAACGCGGCGCTGCTCGCCGCACAAATACTTGCCGTAACCGACGACGAACTCCGCCGAAAAATTTGTGCCCTGCGCGAGGAAAAGTAAAGAGGGTCCAAGACGTTAGAGAATGCACAACGAGGGAAATATGAGGCACCAAAAGCGTATAATGAGAAACCAGAGGAAAAACAAACAGTTACGGCAGGAGGAGGGAGTCTTGAAGTACACGACGTTGGCTGGTGCGTTGGCAAGAGCAGGGCTGATTGTACTTACCCTGATAGCCGTCGTTGGTCCGACCTCAAAAGTCGCAGCGGTCGAAATAGCGGACTCGGCCAAAGTGCATTTCAACGCCGGGGTGGAAGCGGCCGCGGCAAAAAAACCGGATTCCGCAATCGCCGAATACGAGACGGCGCTCAAGATTAGCCCGGACTATCTGGATGCCCACATTAACGTCGGGGCGTTATACTTTGAAAAGAACAACCTCGAAAAGGCGGTCAAGCATCTGCAGGCCGCGCTAAAGCTCGATTCGACCGGCGCCGATGCCTGGAAAACGCTGGGTTTGATTGAACAGAAACGACGAAAACACAAAGCAGCCATCACCGCGTTCAAGAGATCGCTGGCCCTGGCCCCGAAAGACGGCGCCACGCGCATGTCTCTCGCCTCGGCGTACAAAGAGTCCAACCAGGACAGTATGGCGATCGTGCAATACCAGAAGATCATCAAGGCCAACCCGAAGGGATACCGCGCCTATTACAATATGGGCAACCTCCACCGGGATCAGGAAAAGTACACCAAGGCCATCAGTGCCTACCGAAAGGCCATCAAAGCCAACCCGAACTATGTTAACGCTTACTACAACCTGGCTATCAGCTTGCAAACGAACGAGGACTATGAAAGTGCTCTGGAGGCCTACAAGAAGTTTGTCGCCAAAGCCAAGGGTAAGTCTAAATGGGCCAAGAAAGTCAAGGAAGTTCAGGGAACAATGAAGTCTATTGAAGATTACTTGGATCAACTGGGGGAATAACCGGTCGACACGTCATGGCGAATAACGCGTAGTTACTATGGTATGAGAGTGTAAGGGTATACTGCTCCCCATTAGTGCGTGAGGGTTGATAAGGGAGTATCTTGTGGCTGATTTCACAAAGGAGATCAGTCATGAAGCGACGTCGGTGGGACAGCAAAACCAAAGCAAAGATCGTACT
>Ga0114920_10000706_pt1 | contig 14639 bp, 8 predicted proteins | sample ChitaG_FD_88683 | JGI IMG/M metagenome (GOLD analysis project Ga0114920, IMG submission 88683) | Deep subsurface microbial communities from South Pacific Ocean to uncover new lineages of life (NeLLi) - Chile_00310 metaG | ecosystem: Environmental > Aquatic > Marine > Oceanic > Sediment ... | reverse complement strand
TACATAATAGTACCCAAAGGGACGGATGGGCCTGAAATCCGGCTCCCCATCACCGTTGTGAATGGGAGCATGGACGGTCCTGTTTTGGCGCTTACGGCCGGCATCCACGGGTACGAATACCCGCCGGTTCTGGCTCTCCAGAGGCTGAGATCACAGCTCGATCCCAAAAACATAAAAGGGACCGTGATTCTGGTGCATGTCGTCAACCTTCCTTCTTTCCTAAAGCGCACCATCTACTACAATCCTTTTGACTGGAAGAACCAGAACCGGGTTTTTCCAGGCAAGATCGACGGGACGATGACAGAGAGGATTGCCTACCAGATCACAAACGAGGTGCTTTCAAAAAGTGATGCTCACCTCGACCTTCACTGTGGCGACGGCAATGAGGATCTTATGACCTACCTTTATTATATGGAAACTGGAAAACCCGAATTGGACAGAAAGACCATGGATTTGGCAACAAATTTCGGGTTCAAGGTCCTTATCCATGTCACGGCGGGTCCTGAAGGACTGCCGGCAACAACATGCGCCAATGCATCGCTGTCTATGGGAAATCCGGCCCTGACTGTCGAATGCGGAAGGCTCGGACGGACCGATGAAGAAGATATAGTGGCCATCCTCAAAGGCTGCACCAATATTCTCAAACATCTCAACATGATCGATGGCCAGCCGGAGCTGATGTTTGATCCCATCTGGGTGAAAAAGACGACCTATATCCGATCAGATCATGAGGGACTCTTCTATCCTCTTACTAAAGGCGGAGCCCATGTCCAGGAAGGTGAGCTGCTGGGCTATTTGACCGATTTCTTCGGGAATGTCCTCCAGAAAGCCATCGCCCCCCATGACGGTATTGTCATGTATGTCATTGCCACTCCTCCCATGAGCAAGGGAGAGCCCATGGTTAAAATTGGAGGTTTTTGATTGAACGGAAAGTAAATATATAGTAGTCTGTATCATTCCAACTCCTATTTTAAGAAAAAATCGGTCTTCCAAATGGAAACAAGGAGAATGTTTTATTTCAGATCGAATAGAGCAAAATATTTGCAGAATATTTTCCTTATCCTCTTGATCTCATGTTTTTTAATCTGGCCCAATTCGGCCGATGCATCGTTACTTAATAAAAACATAAGCCTGAAACCTGAGTCATTATTGGAAACCCGGATAGGGACGGCAGAAAATCTTAACAAAGACCATATCCAAATAGATGGAAAACTGGATGAGGAGGCATGGCAGCGGGCTTCAGCACTAACCGGTTTTATCCAGAACAATCCTGATGAGGGAGCATCGGCTACTGAGAAGACCGAAGTTTTCATTCTCTACAGCCAGGATTCCCTCTATATCGGTGTCCGTGCCTATGATTCAGAGAACGACAAAATCAAATCCATCCTGGCACGTCGAGATTCAAAGCTTCCCTCAGATTGGATAAATATCTGGATCGACAGCTACCATGACCATCGATCGGCCTTTCAGTTTTCGGTAAACCCGGCCGGAGTGAAAAGGGATGTGTACTGGTCGGACGAGCGCAAGCAGGATGACGATTGGGATGCCGTGTGGGATGTGGAAGTCTCTTTAGACCAGCAGGGATGGTGCGCCGAATTCAGGATCCCCTTCAGCCAGATTCGCTTTCCAAAAAAAGAGGTTCAAACCTGGGGATTCCAGGCAGCACGAGTCATCGCCAGGAAAAACGAGACCAGTTACTGGGGTCATATTCCCAAAGGCGTGCCTCAATTTGTAAGTCTCTTTGGAGAAATAAAAGGCATTCAAGGAATTCCCTCCCCAAAGAGGCTTCAATTCCTACCCTACACTGTCGCCAAAGGGGCATTCTTACCGGCACAGGAAGGCAATCCCTTCCGCACCGGATCCCAATATTCGGGGAACATGGGTTTAAATCTCAAGTATGGATTGACCAGCAATTTGACCTTGGACGGCACATTTAATCCGGATTTCGGTCAGGTCGAGGCAGATCCAGCGCAGGTCAACCTTACGGCATTCGAAACATACTTTTCCGAAAAGAGGCCTTTTTTCATCGAAGGGAAAAGCCTTTTAAGTTTTTCACTGGGCAGCGATATCGAAAGAGAGTCGCTTTTTTATTCGCGGAGGATAGGGAGAGCCCCTCAAGGGTATCCCTCCTCGGCCCAGTACTACCAAAAGCCGGAAAACACAACCATCCTCAGTGCCTTTAAAGTGACAGGAAAAACTTCCAAAGGATGGTCCATTGGAATTCTGGAAGCCCTCACTTCAAAAGAGAACGCCAGTGTCCTAACATGGGATGGGACAGATTCAGAAGAAACCGTAGAGCCTCTCACGAACTATCTTCTGGGGAGAGCGGAAAAAGAATTCAGAGAAGGACGGAGCGCCTTTGGATTTATTATCACAGCCGTAAACCGGAAAATTGACTCCGACAACCTGAACTTCCTGCGAAAAGCGGCATTCAGCGGTGGATTTGACTTCCGTCACAGATGGTCAAAGGACAGGTATGAGGTCAAGGGATTCTTTATCGGAAGCCATATCCGGGGGAGTGAAGACGCCATACTCAGCGCCCAGAAATCATCCGCCCGGTATTTCCAGAGACCGGATGCGGACCATCTGGAACTCGATCCAACAAAGACTTCCCTGTCGGGTTTTGCCGGCTATTTCTCCCTCTCTAAAATCGGCGGGGGTCACTGGAGATGGACACTTTCAAACCGCACACGGAGCCCCGGATTTGAAATCAACGACATGGGCTACATGCGGAGCACAGACACAGTCACAAATTATCTCTGGATCGATTACAGAGAATACAAACCCGGGAAGCTTTTCAGGGACTATGATGTCAGCCTCCTTTTGAATTATAAGACCAATTTTTCGTGGGACCGGACCGGAATGGGAGCCAGTCTCCGGGCCAATTTCCGGTTTCTCAATTACTGGTATCTAACCACAAGTCTCTCCCGCACCATGGAACGGCTTTCGACTAGCCAGCTTAGAGGCGGTCCGGCCGTATCCTTGCCGGGGAACTGGTCGACAAGCGGCAGTATTCGAACAGACTCCAGACGAAACTTCTATCTGAGTCTCCGGGGAAGCTACAGCCACGCAGATAACGGAGCCATTACGACCAGTCTCTCTTCGAGCTTCAGGATTCGTCCCTCCAGCCGCCTGAGTATCACCCTTTCTCCCAGCTACTCAGACGGCTTCCGCAGGCTCCAGTATCTGACAAAAAAAACCATCGGCAATGAAACCCGGTATATCCTCAGCCGTATTGACCAGACTGTATTGTCGTTAACCTTAAGGCTCAGCTACGCCGTCACACCCAATTTAAGCCTTCAACTTTACACCCAACCCTATATTTCCGTGGGTGATTACAATGAATTTAAAGAAGTCATCGAACCCCGCGCCGCATCTTATGACGACCGCTGGCATATATTTAGTGACCAGGACAGCAGTTATTCGGATGGGTATTATTATCTCCTCCCTCCGGATTTACCGGGTGAAGAATTCATCATCCGTGATCCTGATTTCAATTTTCGGCAGTTCCGGCTGAATTTTATCGTCAGGTGGGAATATTTGCCCGGTTCAACCATCTTCCTTGTCTGGACCAATGGTTTAAACGACTATGCCGATGTCGGGAGGCTCAATATTGGAAATGACCTCAAAGGCCTCTTCGGCTCCCCTTCCAACAATGTCTTTCTTTTCAAGATAAGCTACTGGTTCAACCTGTAACCTCAGTTTGATTTAATTCGATTCCTATGATATATCAAATCTTTTAGAACTTTGGGAAAGAATGAAGCATCAGAAAAAAAAGGACCCAAAAGCATATTTTCATGAGGGAGAAAAAAATGATTAAACGGATTTTTGGTTTGTGTGTTGTCTCAATTCTTCTGATGAGCGGCATTGTCCAGGCGCAGTATACACCCTGGTTCTACTGGACCCTGATCGCTCAGGAACATATGGACGAAATCATAGGGGAAGCCTCGGGCGAAACCGCCTGGAATACTATTATGGAAACCGGAGGCTACAACAAGAACCGTCCCGCAGAGGAATACGCCGGCAATTTTTATGAAACTCAATATATTTACGACCAGCTTAAAATGTACAGCCTTCCGGGCACCGAAATTGTCCGGTTTCCCGGTCGCGAGACATGGGACGGCATTAAGGGCGAGCTCTGGGAAATCAGCCCCAACCGCCGAAAGATAGCCTCCTACACGGACATGAGGGCCATGCTGGCCTCAGGCAGCACCAATACGGATGTCAAAGGGGAGCTCGTCTGGGTCGGAAGAGGGACCAAAGAAGAGATAGAAAAAGCCGGGGTCGAGGGAAAAATTGTCGTCACCGAAGGACGCGTAGGGACAGTTCACAATCTGGCCTGCATACAGATGGGAGCGCTGGGTGTTATCGCCATCAGCACATCCCGTCAGTATTTCGATCCGCTCCAGATTCCCATGAGCGGGATCAGAGGCCGCCGGGGAGAAGCGGGACAAACGCCAAAATTCGGGTTTCATCTCCCTGTCAGGGAAGGAGATTTTCTCAAACGGCGGCTGCTCAGAAAGGAGAAAATTGAAGTGCATGCCCAGGTCGAAGCCAAGATGCAGCCCTATGAACTGCAGAACATCACCTGTTTAATTCCCGGAACAGATCCAAATGCCGGGGAAGTTATATTTTCAGCCCACCTTTTTGAAGGCTATACCAAGCAGGGTGCTAACGACAACAAATCCGGAAGCGCGACGATCCTGGAATGCGCCCGCATTCTGCACACACTCATTGAGGAGGGGCGGATTCCAAGGCCGAAGCGGACAATCCGCTTCCTCTGGGGACCGGAATTTTCAGGAACAGGTCCGTGGGTTAAAGCCAACAAAGACATCATGGAAAATACTCTCTGCAATATCAACATGGATATGGTGGGAGAATGGTTGATCAAAAACATGGCGCACATGTGTCTGATGCGGACCACATACGGGAATGCCCATTACATCAACGATGTTATGGAAAACTATTACAGGTTCATCGGTGAAGGAAGCCGGGAGCGCATCCAAAACCGCAGCGGCGTCTATAAGGTTCCCATTCGTATCGTCTCTCCTACCGGTTCAGTTGAGCCTTTCTACTATTCCATCGAAACACATTATGGTGCGTCCGACCATGAGGTCTTCAACGACTGGGGAGTCCAGGTTCCCGGCATCATGATGATTGTCTGGCCGGACCAGTGGTACCACACATCCGGCGACAGAGTGGACAAATCCGATCCCACCCAGTTGAAACGCGCGGCCATAATCGGTGCGGCCGGAGCGTACACCATTGCCTCTGCCGATGATGATATGGCGGTAAAGATCGCCGGAGAAACTGTCAGCAATGGAACCAGACGATTGGGGCATCAATTCGTTGTCGCACTTGAAAAACTCAATCAAGCCACTGCCGAAAATTTTTCTGAATCATACAAGTCCGCCCATACTCTGCTTACGGCAGCAATGGCGAATGAAAAAAACACTCTTGGATCTATTCTCGAACTGGCTAAAAACAAGCAGGCCGTTCAAAAACACATTGAGAGCCTTAAGGAAACAATGGCCAGCGTAGGGAAAGCCCATCAGGATGCACTCAAACTGCACATGGAAATGACCGCTCAAAAACTCGGTGTATCACCGGCCAAGATTCAATGGACAGACCTGGAGCAGAAAGCAGCTAAAATTATTCCAAAACAGACCTCTAAAGTTACAGAAGGTGGTTACCGGGAATACAGAACACTCATCTCTGCGGTCTCGAAAGAGGAATCGGATAAGTTCCCTTACGGACGAATGGATATTGGCAACACCAGTGAGCTTCAGTGCCTCGTCAATGGGAAGCGGAGTGCCCTGGATATCAAGCACATGCTGGATGCGCAGTACCGGAGAACATCAAAACTTCAGAGTGTCCTCAACTATCTCGAAATCCTTAAACTGGCCGGTTTGGTAGAATTTTAGAATTTTAGGAAACTTTGTTTTAGACTGAAGGTCATCCTTCTAGACGTATTTTTATAATAGAGTACTATTCTAAACTTTGAGGAAAAAACCATGATCATGCGAAGAAGATCGAAATATTTCGGGAAACAATTTCAATTTCTGTCCAGTTTTTTTATCGGGATATTGGCAGCCGGACTGGTCCCGGGCCCTGTCTCAGGACAGGATTTAGCAGCAAGGGAATTTAGCCTGCAGTCCGTCCAGGATTTTGCCGTCACTCACAGTTATGACAGAAAAAGATCTCAACTCGACATCCAGACCGCACAGAAACAGATGAGGGAAACGCTTGCCATAGGACTCCCCCAGGTTGAATCCACTGTCGGATACATCAATAACCTCAAACTGGCCACCATCCTCATCCCCAATTTCTTCGAGGGAAAAACCGATGAGATGATTGCTGTACAATTTGGCACCCAGCACAACACCAACGTCAATTTTTTAGTCAGCCAGCTCCTCTTTAACGGCAGCTACTTCGTCGGGCTCCAGGCTGCCAAAATCTACAAACAGCTGGCCAATCAAAATCATGAACGCACCAAGCTGAATGTGCTGGAAACAGTCACGAACACTTACTATTTGATCCTGGTTTCAGAGGAGAGCCAACGAATTCTCAGCGCAAATCTGTCCAACCTGGAAAAAACCCATTATGAGATCAACGAACTCTATAAAGAAGGGTTTGTAGCGGAGACAGATGCCGACCTGGTCCAGATATCGGTGACAAGGCTTAAAAATTCTCTGCAAACGATTAAAAGACAGAGGGAAGTGGCTTTGAAACTCCTAAAATTTCAGATGGGACTGGATCTCAATGAAAAGATCTTACTCACGGACAAGCTCGATGGCATCTTGGAGAATATTGACATGGACACGCTGCACAGCACTGGATTTAACCTCGAAAACAACATCGATTACAATCTGCTCAAAACACAGGAAAAACTGTCTGAGATGGATTTAAAGAATGAAAAAATGAAATTCCTGCCCACTGTCTCGGCTTTTTATACTTTTCAGTGGAATGCGATGCGGAATTCTTTCAATTTTTTCAGCTCTGATGAAAAATGGTACCAAACCCAGTTACTGGGGGTCAATGTAAACATTCCCATCTTTAAAAGCGGATCCCAGAAAACCCGGGTTCAGAAGGCGGCCATTGCCGTTAAACAGGCCCGGAATGCCAAGCAGCAGGCCGCTGAAGGACTGTCTCTCGAGGCGGCCAGCGCGAGGTCGGATCTGGAATCAGCCTACGAAAATCATATCCATACACAAGCCAACATGAAATTATCCAATAAAGTCTATGATGTGACCCTGGTCAAATACAAGGAAGGAATCGCATCCAGCATGGACTTGACTCAAGCCCATAATACATTTCTTATCGCTCAATCTGAGTTCATACAAGCCATGTCCATTCTTCTCACGGCAAAAAACAAATTGGACAGGCTGAACAGTAATTATTAAAGTATTCAAGCAAAGGACAAAACATCATGAAAAAAGGAAAATATTTAGCTCTTCTGGGAATAGGTTTAGTGTTGGCGGCCTGCGGACCCCGCAGCGAAGAAGCACAGCTGGCCCGGATGGAAATCCAGAGGGATGCGCTGATAGAAAAAATCGAAGCACTCGAGGTCGAAATCGCTTCGAAGGCCCAGCCGGATCAAAAACCCGAAAAGATCACAGATGTCCGGATTTCTCTCCTGGAAAAAGAACTGTTTCAGCATTTTATCCAGGTTCAGGGCACGATCGAATCGGACAACAACATTCTGGTCGCTCCCATGGCTTCCGGACTTATCAAAAAAATCCATACTACCACGGGCAAAAAAGTCACCAAAGGACAGCTCCTTGCCGAGCTGGACGGATCAATTTTAGAAAGCAGCATTGTGGAAGTGGAAAACGGATTGAAGCTGGCCGAGACGATTTTTGAAAGGCGGCAGAGGTTATGGGACAAAAAAATCGGCAGCGAGATCGAGTTTCTTCAGGCCAAAACAAACAAAGACGGCCTCGAAAAAAGACTGGCCACCTTGAAAGAGCAGTATAAGCTGACAAAAATTTTCTCGCCTATCTCTGGAACTGTGGACGAGGTTTTTATCAAGGAAGGCGAGATGGGGGCTGCCGGAATGGAAGCTTTTCGTGTCGTTCAGCTCTCCAATCTAAAAATAAAGGTCGATCTCTCTGAGATCTACATATCCCGGATCAAAAGAAAGGATAGGGTTCACGTCAGCATTCCCGTTATCGGGAAAGAATTCGACCTCTCTGTTGACACCGTTTCCCAGGTCATCGATCCAGACGACAGAACTTTCCGGATCGAAGTCAATATTCCCAAAACAGCAAAGGATATCAAACCCAATATGCTGGCCGTGCTCATTATCAATGACTACAGCAATCTGGAAGTTCTTACAGTTCCTATCAACATCGTCCAGGAAACAGGCACGGAAAAATTTCTTTTTATGGCTTCCGAAGTCGATGGAGAGTGGACCGCTCAAAAACGGATCGTGACAACCGGGAAAGACCATGAAGGCCGGATCGAAATCCTATCGGGGCTTCAGGAAGGAGAGCATGTGGTCACAGTCGGATATCAGAATCTGTCCGATAAACAGAAACTGGCCGTCACAAAGGAACAAGAATAAAGCACAGTTCTTTTCTAAAATCACTTAATATGGAAATACAATGAAGTTTCAAGAATTCAAACTGACAAACCTTTCGGTTAAAAATTTAACCACCATTTATATCTTCACGGCCATTCTCGTCATATTCGGATTCATGCAGTACGACTCAACACCCAAGGAACAATTCCCCGAAATCGTTTTTCCTTACTTCATGGTCAGCACTATTCATCCGGGGACATCTCCGGCCGATATGGAAAATCTTGTCACTCGGCCCATTGAGAAACACCTAAAAGGAATCAACGGCATCAAACACATCAACAGCAACTCCATCCAGGATTTTTCGTCCATCTTTATCGAGTTTGAACTGACAGCCAACGAGATGCAGGCCTATATGGATGTGAGACAGGCGGTGGATGATGCACGCAGCGATCTGCCGACAGATCTTTTCAGCGATCCCGATGTCACACGAATCGATCTCTCTGAGATCCCCATTTTGTTTATCAATCTTTCAGGAGATCTCGGCCTCGTGAAGCTGAAACAGATAGCAGAGGAACTTCAGGATGAGATCGAAGGACTGGAGGAAATCTCGCGGGCTGACATTTCAGGCGCTCTTGACAGGGAGATCCAGATCAATGTCGATCTGTATAAGATGCAGGCCGCAGGCCTGTCCTACTTTGCAATCCAGGCTGCCATCATCGCAGAGAACATGACGATGTCCGGAGGGCAAATCGATACAGACGGGATGCGGAGAAATCTCCGTGTGATAGGAGAGTTTACAGACATCTCTCAAATCCGGAATATCCAGCTCAAACAATCTGTTTACCTTAAGGATATTGCCGAAGTTAAAGACGGCTTTGAACAGCGGGAAAGCTATTCTCGACTCAATGGCCAGGATGTCGTCTCGCTCAATGTGATAAAAAAGAGCGGAAAAAATCTGATCTATGCGGTCGATAAAATTAATGTCATTTTAGAAAACTACCAGAAAACCGCTCCTGAAAACCTGATCATCACCACAACCGGGGACAGCAGCACACAGACTAAAAACAGCGTCAGTGACCTGTTCAACACCATCATCCTCGGATTCATTGTCGTGGTCTTTGTTCTCATGTTTTTTATGGGGGAAACCAATGCCCTCTTTGTCGGCATCGCCATCCCCATGTCCATCATCATTGCCTTTATCTTTATTCCCGTGGTCGGATTCACATTGAACATGGTTGTTCTCATGTCCTTCATTCTTATCCTGGGGATTGTGGTGGACAATTCCATTGTTGTGGTCGAAAATGTCTACCGTCACTTTACAACAACACCCGGCCTCTCCATTACAGACGCCACCAAACGGGGAGTCGGTGAAGTGGCCACCGCCGTGTTTACGGGCACCTTAACGACCATGGCGCCCTTTTTTCCCTTGATGTTCATGCCGGGAATCGCGGGAAAATTCATGTCTTTTCTCCCCATCACGATCATCATCACTCTGACCGCCTCCATGCTGGTGGCCTACATGATCAATCCGGTCTTTGCCGTGTCTTTTATGAGACGCAAAACCGAGCAGGACAAGACCTCTTCCCGGTGGAAACTCAAACGGAAAACCTTGATCTTCCTCCTTGTGGCAGCTGGTGGGGCTGTTCTCTTCTATGCGGCCGGAATTTTCGTCCTGGCAAACCTCCTGGCGCTGGTCATCTTGATTACGCTGCTCTCCAAATATGTCCTGCGTTCCCTCATTGCAAAGTTCCAGGCAAAGGCCCTGCCGGCCCTGATGAATTCCTACCGGAAAACACTTACATTCTTACTTAAAGGAAAGAGGCCTTATGGCGTACTGGCCGGAGTTGTCTCCCTCTTTTTTGCATCTTTTATCATTCTCGGCATGAGTATGCCAAAGGTAGTGTTTTTCCCGGGCGGCGATCCGAACAACCTGTTTATCTACATCACGATGCCAGAAGGAACCCATATTGATGTGACCAATACGATCTGCAAAGAAGTTGAAGAAAGAGTTAATAAAGTTGTGGGTGTGAATAACCTCGATGTGGAATCCATCGTATCCAACGTAGCGGCCGGTGCCGGAAGCGGAATGTTTGACCGGTTCACTCAGGATAAACTGGCCAAAGTGACCATCAACTTTGTGGAATACAAATACAGATCCGGAAAACCCACTGGAGAATATCTGAGAGACCTGCGCAGGGAGCTGACAGGGATTCCCGGGGCTGAAATCCGCATCGACCGCGAGGCGATGGGGCCTCCGACCGGCATGCCCATCAACATCGAAATCAGCGGCGATGATATCGCCGAACTGGTCAGCATCACACAAAGACTGGAAGAATTCATTGCAGCTCTCAATGTTCGCGGCATCGAAGAACTGAAATCAAGTATGGAAGTCAGCAAGCCCGAACTCATTCTCAATATCGACCGAAACAAAGCCAACCGGCTGGGTATATCCACAGCCATCGTTGGTATGGCCCTCAGAACCGCCATTTACGGAACAGAAGTCTTCAAATTTAGAGAAGGGGAAGAGGAGTATCCCGTGATGGTCCGTCTGGATGAAAAGTACAGGAATGATATCGATGTCCTCCTCAGCCAGACTATCTCTGTACCGGGAGGCAAAGATGGATTTAAAAAAATTCCGATTTCAGCCATTGCCTCTGTCTCTAACCGGACGAGCTACGGTGGGATCACCCGGCTGGACAACAAGAGGGTCATTACGCTGCAGTCCAATGTGATGCTTGGATACAACGCCAATGAAATCATCCGTCAGATCAGTATGCAGCTTCCCAATTTCGAACTCAAGGAAGGGTACACTGTCAAATTCACGGGTGAACAGGATATGCAGGCGGAGACCGGTAACTTTATGGTCAAGGCTCTTTTTATCGCCGTGGCATTGATCCTTATCATCCTCGTCAGCCAGTTCAATTCCCTCTCCAAACCAATGATCATCATCCTTCAGATATTTTTCAGCTTCACCGGCGTTTTCCTGGGATTTGCCATCTTCGGTTTGGATATCTCCGTCATGATGACCGGCATGGGGATTATCGCGGTGGCGGGAATTGTGGTGAAAAACGGGATCATCATCATCGACTATACAGACAAGCTGATCGACAGAGGGTTGGATAAAACAGAAGCCATAATCAAAGCCGGAGCAACCCGTCTGACACCGGTTTTGTTGACCGCATTGTCAACAATTCTGGGTCTCTTCCCTCTGGCCATCGGCATCAATATCAATTTTGTGACCCTATTCAGCCAGTTCGATCCACAGTTCTACATCGGCGGAGACAATGCCGTTTTCTGGAATCCCCTTGCCTGGACGATCATCTTCGGCCTAACATTTGGAACTGTTCTGACTTTGATTGTTGTCCCGGTCATGTACAAGATCATCTACGCCCGAAAGAAAAAAATCTGAAATAAATAACAATCCTCAGAGAAAATCAAAGGAGGATAGTATGAACTGGTTTGACTTACTGGCCGATGGATTCAACCGCGTTCCAGAATACCTCGAGAATGTCCTTAGAGGCCTAACTCAAGAGGATCTCAACTGGATGCCCCGCAAAGAGAGCAACAGCATCGGCTGGTTGGTCTGGCATCTGACCCGGCAGCAGGACGCCCAGATCGCATCTTTGATGGGAGAAGAGCCGTTGTGGATAAAAGACGAATGGTTTGCCAAATTCAACCGCGATGCCGATCCCAAGGACATTGGTTTCGGCCACACACCGGAACAGGTCTTGGCCTTTCAATCACCGGATATCCCAACACTCCTCGATTATTTGCGGGGCACGGTAAACAGAACCATACAATTTCTCAAAGGTCTTTCGGAGGAGGATCTCGATAAGGAGCTGGACGAACCCCAGTACCAGCCCATCCCAACAGTCGGCGTCCGCCTGATCTCCATCCTGGACGACAGTGTGCTGCACGCAGGCCAGGCCGCCTACATCCGCGGCATGATCCAGGGCAAAGGCTGGCAGAAATATTAGAACTCTCTATGAATAATAAAGTCATAAACAGGAGAGAATTTCTCAAGGCTGCTGGAACGGGGATGGCGGCATTCGCCCTGTCAAGCTGTCAAAGAAATCAGATACAGAACGCATCATCCTCCTTTCAAAACCCAAATTTTATCATCATCTTCACTGACGACCAGGGCTACGGAGATGTCGGATGTTACGGGGCCAAAGGTTTTAGCACACCAAATCTGGATAGATTGGCAACAGAAGGGCTTAAATTTACTGACTTTTACGTGGCCGCTACTGTATGCACTCCGTCCCGGGCCGGGCTGCTGACAGGATGCTATCCCAAACGGATCGGATTGCATGAAGCCGTACTCTTTCCATACAGTAATAGCGGGCTTCATTCCGATGAAGTGACCATCCCGAAGATATTAAAACCTCATGGATACACCAGTGCCTGCATCGGGAAATGGCATCTGGGCCACCAAAAAAAATTCTTGCCTCTCCGCCATGGATTCGATGAATTTTTCGGCGTCCCCTATTCCAACGACATGGACGGCCATTATTACAAATCCCTCGATTTTCAATCGCCGCCTCTGCCGCTCTATCTTAATGAGGAACAAATCGAGGCCGGCCCTGACCAGCGGTTTCTCACTAGACGCTACACAGAGCAGGCAAAAAACTTTATCAAATCTAATCGGAACAGGCCGTTTTTCCTGTACTTGCCCCACAGCATGCCGCATCTCCCTCTCCATGTTTCGGATGAATTCAAGGGGAAATCAGAGCTGGGCCTTTACGGCGATGTTTTGGAAGAAATCGACTGGAGCGTGGGCCAGGTTCTGCAAGCCCTAAAAGACGAAGGACTGGAAGAAAACACTTTTGTGATTTTCACATCGGACAACGGCCCTGTGATCCGGCTCAACGCCGGTTCGGCAGGGCCTCTGCACGGTGGGAAGGCTTCAACATGGGAAGGCGGTCAGCGGGTACCGTGCATCATGCGGTGGCCTGGACAGATTCCTGCCGGCACAACTTGCCATAAGGTTGTCACAGCATTGGACTTCTTCCCGACATTCGCGGCCCTCATCGGCGCCTCACTTCCAGCAGAACGGCAGATCGATGGACAGAATATTCTCGGACTGCTCCAGCGGCCGGATTCGATTCCTTCCCCTCATGATGCCTTTTACTACTACGCCCGCAGCGGCAGCCTAGAAGCCGTACGCAGCGGCAAATGGAAACTCCATACAGCCAAAACAAGGGGATGGGATAAAAAACAGGGGGCATTTCCCGTCTCCCTTTATAATCTAGAAGAAGACATCAGTGAGAAGAATAATCTTGCTGACCAAAATCCAGAGATAGTGGGCCGTCTCCAAAAGAAAATGTCCGATTTCGACACTGAACTGAATCAACACGCCCGGCCTGTTGGAAAAGTATAGAGAAAAATCCAAGGGGGACAGGATGAATAAAAATCCAGAAACAAAAATCTTAATTCTTTACCTCACTAAATACGGAAGCACAGAGCAGTATGCAAAGTGGATTGCAGAGGGAGTTCGGGCTGATCTCTATAAAATCGAAGATTTCGATACGGCCCGATTTGATCAATACAATGCGATAATTATCGGATCTCCTACTTACATGGGAAAAATTCAGATAAAGAATTTCCTCGAAAAAAATTGGGACGCCCTGAAAACAAAATCGGTGTTTCTTTTTAACACCGGGCTATTTCCCGGGGAGTCTCCCGAAAGCAAGAAATCCTTTGAGATGATTCCCTCCCACATTCGCGACCACATCGAATACATAAAAATTCCGGGAAAAATTGACATGAAAAAGCTGAAATTCACCGAAAAAATGATTGCAAAAATGGTCAAGACCGACACCTCAGACAAAGTCAGCAAAGCTAAAATAGTTCCCATCATTGATTGGGCCCAAAAATCAGAAACGCCTGTTTGATAGAAAAGTCCTACTTTTTTCCAAAAAATCTTTCATAAGAGGAAAGCTCTTTCTTGTTTGTCCTCTCGGTTTTAACCTCCAGAGTTTCCATCTCATTTGGGCTCAGCAGCACGGCTTTGGCCCGCGAGTGCTGCATGATGATATAACGAGAACCTCTTTCATGGACTTCCTCTATTATTGAGGCAATGGACTTTCGAAACTCGGAAATACCTATGGTTTTA
>Ga0114920_10000703_pt1 | contig 14663 bp, 12 predicted proteins | sample ChitaG_FD_88683 | JGI IMG/M metagenome (GOLD analysis project Ga0114920, IMG submission 88683) | Deep subsurface microbial communities from South Pacific Ocean to uncover new lineages of life (NeLLi) - Chile_00310 metaG | ecosystem: Environmental > Aquatic > Marine > Oceanic > Sediment ... | reverse complement strand
CATCGGCATTAATTCCGGTCAGATAGTCGCTTAGCACTAGCGGTGTGGTATCCGTGGTCACGACAGTGTCCATGTCTCCGGTAGAAACAGTCACTTCTACCAGGGTACCTGCCGTGCTGTCGGCTAACATTGCCACGGTTCCAGTCTGGATGTTGTGCAATTCAGCAGCGTAAGACTCGAGCTTACCCTTGCCAATGAATTTGCCGACATTGGGCACAGCTACCGCTGCCAGGACACCGAGGATAGCAACCACCACCAACAGCTCAATCAGGGTAAAGCCCTTCTCACCATAACGAAACTGCTTCATAAACCGTTTCACCCTTTGTCACCCCCTTTCTTTTATTTTTTATAGCGATTAACATTAAACCCATAGCTATAGCTTATTTCGACCTTTGTTGATAAGCTGTAAATAGTATCCCATTGTCATGTTAGGTTGTGAATAGCCTAAAAGTATCTTTTAGCCTAGAAAAAAGTATTCTTTTAATACCCTGTAGTACTATCTTGAAGTAAAATAGTTTCTATGCTGAGAAGAGTGACCATAGGAATTCAGAAGGACAGTACTGAAGTACTATTCCTAATACATTAGATGTATGTTAAAAATCATTAGATTTGCGGTTTGATTTATCTTGATAACCCCTGATAATAATTTACGATAGTTACAATAGTTACGATAGCTAATAATTTACTATGGCGAAGGTGCTTGTGTATTTATATATCTATCAAGTAGATACAAAATATCTAGTGGTTTTAAGGGGGGAATTTTGCAAGATATCAAACTTCCAATGGTGATGTCGGAGTACGATAGGTCCTGGGTAAAATACTGCGGTGTTTTGGACCTATCGATGGAACAATTCATGGCAATCCAGCAGGCGCTCCTGCTACAGCAGTTACAGGAGGTTGCTCGCTGCCCTCTAGGAAGAAGACTCATCGGCAAAAACATCCCCACAAGTGTAGATGAGTTCCGCCAATCTGTCCCTTTGACCACATACAATGACTATCTCCCCGGCTTAGAGGAAGGCAATGAGGACTCTCTTCCTGGGAAACCATATATATGGGCTCATACTACAGGCTCCTCAGGTTTCAAACAGATCCCGTACACACTTCAATTCTACAATCAGCTATTGGATAATCTCATGGCGGTGTTTATCGCTGCCTGTTCCAAAAAGAGGGGACAGAGCTCCATCGTGAAGGACGATCGGGTACTATTCAATGTCGCCCCCAGTCCCTACATGTCAGGGATATTAGCTCGCGGGGCGAGCCAGAGATTCAACCTAAGACCAGTGATACCACCAGACTTACATGATGGTATGGACTTTAAGGAAAAGATAGCCAAAGGCTTTGAAGTATCTTTACAAACTGGGGTGGACATATTGATTGCAATGACCAGTGTGCTGGTTAAGATGGGAAACGATTTCAATAACCACTCCAAAAACGGCAAATTATCCAAGCACCTTTTGCATCCTAATGTGCTTTACCGGTATGGCAGAGCGTGGTTGCAAAGCAAGCTGGAGAAAAGGAACATATTACCCAAAGACCTGTGGCCAGTGAAAGCTGTCATTGGCTGGGGCATTGATACCAACATTTACCGAGAGCTGGTGTACAAATACTGGGGCAGATACCCCTACGAGTTCCACGCCTGTACCGAAGCCGGGATAATAGCTATGCAGAGCTGGAATAGGAGAGACTTGACCTTTATACCGCACTCCAACTTTTTTGAATTCATCCCTGAAACTGAGTGGCTGGAAAACAAAAGGAATAACTCCTACCAGCCTGGCACGGTACTGCTTTCTGAAGTCAAGCCAGGCGAGAGCTACGAACTAGTCATCACCAGTTTCTACCAGATGCCCTTCGTCAGGTATAGACTGGGGCATCTTATTAGGATTACATCGTTAGAAGATAAAGAAGCACAAGTCCACCTACCCCAGATGGTCTTCGAGGCTAGGACAGACGACCTAATAGACATAGCTGGTTTCACCAGGATAAGCGAAAAAACTGTTGCCCAAGCGATTGCAAACAGCAGACTTAACTGTGAAGAGTGGTCAATCCGCAAGGAAGTTAAGCAGGGCAAACCCACACTTCACCTCTACATGGAGCTTGATAATAAACACGAGCCGGCAGAGGTAGCATCAATCATCGACGAACAGTTGAAGAATGTAGACCGCTTCTATTGCGACCTCATTTCGATGATGGATATTCATCCACTTGAGGTAACCCTGCTGCGCCCTGGCACCTTCGGAGATTATTATGCAGAGAGAAAGAAGGCCGGGGCAGAACTGCACAAGCGAAAACCACCTCGGATGAATGCCCCCAACGATGTTATCAGGGAGCTCCTTTGCCTGGGCAGTAAAACAGGTTGAAAATATAAGAATGAATATACATAACCTAAATAAACACTTGACATTTGCTCAAATGGCGAATTATTCTTATCTATGCTCGATAAAGAGAGCAGTACGGCCTAGGGCAGTTAGGGGAGGAGCTTGATGAGTCCATATCTTATTATTCCCTTGGTAGAAGTTGCCTTTTGTCTTGGCTTGCTGATAGCCCTTGCAGTCGGTGGTCTTCGCCATGTTGCCCGGAGACCTTTCGCCGCTTTCCTCATCTGTATGGGTCTTTGGGGTTTCTTCATCTTTATGATGCGCTTCAGTTCCACTTTGTCAGAAGCATTCTTCTGGGAGCAGTTCGTCTTCTTAGCCATTTTAAGCGCTGCCCTGTTCTTCTATAGATTCACTATTAGCTTTACAGGTGTCAAACAATCAAAGCGAGTTCTTTATCCTCTACTCTCCTTTTATGTCCTTTTCATGGCTCTCGTACCCACAGGACTCGTGGTCAGCAAGATGCAGATGATGTGGTACGGTAAAGCCCCCATTGTGGGCCCGCTCTTCTTCCCCTACGTGCTCTGTGTATACGCGTTCATAATAGCCGGGTTAATAGTGCTATTAAGGCACTATAAACGGACCAGAATCCTCGACGAGAAAATCCGGATCTCATATGTTACTGCTGGGATAATTATCATGTTTATCGGGGGTACAACTGACTACTTTCCTCCTCTGGGCATAAACATTTATCCCTTAGGCATCATTGGAAACATAATGTTCTGCTTACTGGCTACCGTTGCCATGTTAAGATACGGTCTCTTGGAATTCCGGTTCGTGCTTCGCAAGGGAGCAACTATTGCACTTGTAAGCATGTTTATTATAGGTATTATCGGGCTTGTTACCTTCGTTCTCAATACCATGTTAGGTAGCCTGGAACTCCATGTTATCTTACTTATCATTACCATAACGATTTTGGCTATGGCACCGGTAGTCCAGCCGGTTGCATCCAGAGTACAGCACGTGGTGGATAGGTGGTTCTACGGTGATAGGTATCATCACCTTCAGGCTTTAGAAAGCTTCTCTAGAGAAGCAAAAGACATCGTAGACCTCGGAGACCTATCATCATCGCTGCTTGCCATGATCGCCCACGCCACGCACGCCAGGGACATTTACTTGCTGCTTCCCAGCCCAAGGACGGGAAACTTTATTACCTACTCACACCATGGGGAAAATGGTGCCAAGGAGATATCCTTCCCCGCCAGCAGCCTTATTAGTCAGACAATGCAATATCAAGATGGCCTCATTGATATTAATGATATCGATGTCATTCCCTCACTGCGCGCTATTAACGAGTCTGACAGGCAAACCCTGATGAAAAATGAAATAGAGCTTTTAGTGCCCCTGAAGGCTAAAGAGCGATTGACTGGGATGTTACTCCTTAGCAGTAGAATTTCGGGCAAGTCCTACTCAACTGACGACAGGCGTTTGTTGGAGACAGTTGCGCACCACGCAGCTATGGCCATCGAAAATGCCCGCCTTTATGAGGAACTCAAGCAACAATTGATTAGCTCCTCAAAGTTAGCCTCAATAGGCGAACTAGCAGCGTATGTTGCCCATGAAGTCAATAATGGCTTGCAAAGCGTTATTAATTTCGGGGCAATTTTGCGAGAAGATATGAAGGATGACGACAGCAGGAAGGAGGATTGCAAGGCAATAGAAGCTGAGGCGTTGCGAGCCAGGAACATAGTGGAAACCCTTCTCGGCATTGTCCGTCAGGAGAGAGTAGGAAAGGGAGCTGTTGACATCAATAACCTGCTACGCTCCGTGGCCACTCTGGCCCGGCTGCGAGCGAAGACAGAAAATATAACCCTCACTGAAAATTACTCCAGGGAACCGTTGCTCGTAGAGGGCAGCCCGGAACAGCTGAGGCAGGTGTTTCTAAATCTATTTGGCAACGCCACGGATGCTATGCCAAATGGGGGCAAGATAGAGATCGAAACCGCTGCTCGGGATAAAGAGGTGGTTATAACTGTTGCTGATACCGGGGCAGGTATTCCCAGCCACACTAAAGATAAAATATTTGACCCGCTGTTCACTACCAAGTCTAATGGCACTGGTTTGGGTTTAACAGTGAGCCTGAGCATTATACGCGACCATGGTGGCACCCTAAGTGTTAATAGTGTAGAGAATAAGGGAACCAAGTTTATTATAACCCTACCTCAAATTGAGCAAAGAGAAGAGTGAGACTATGCTTGAAAAGATATTAGTAGTAGATGACGAGAGCCACGTTCGGGAGTCAGCTGTGCGCCTCCTCCGCAGAAAAGGCTACGAAGCTGAGGGAGCTGCATCAGGCTTTGAAGCTTTGGAGAGGATTGCCGCAGAATCTTTCGACCTGCTGCTGATAGATATTAAGATGCCAGGCATGAGCGGGCTTGAACTGCTTCGCCAAGTCAAGGAGATGAACCCAGAAATTATGGCTCTTATCATTACCGGCTATGGTACCGTTGATAATGCCATTGAAGCTCTGGAACTGGGAGCATTGGGGTTTGTTCGGAAGCCGATGCCCGTTGATGAATTATTAAAGGCCATTAATGATACACTGGCCAAGGGACGGCTGAGAAAAGAAAATGCAAGACTCCAAGCCCTGATGCCCCTTTTTGAATTGAGCAAGGTGTTTCTATCTGAGGTGGACGAGAACAACCTCCTCAGTCTTGTTCTTGACAGCGTGATATCTGAAACGAGAGCTGATACCGCCCAAATTCTGCTCTGGGATGAGGCTGGCAACCTGATTATGAGGGCAGCTCGCGGGCTTCCACCAACAGAGAGCGTCGGTAAAATAGTAGCCGATGAAATGGCGGTTAAAGCTGCCTCAACGCTGGAGCCGGTGGTATCCAGCTGGGATGGTAACGTCCCCCAGACCCTAGAGGTGATTCAACCTGAGCAATCTGGCTGTGAAATATATATTCCCCTCATAGTTAGAGGTGAGGCCATCGGTGTATTGAAGGCTACGAAACTTGGAAATAACGCATTATTTCAGCAAAGTGACATAGAATTCCTATTCACCCTCTGTGGCCAAGGCGCTATAGCCATAGCCAATGCTAGGTTGTTCGAGAGTGTACAGAGAAAACAGGCGGAAGTAGAGGAACTCCTGAAAAGGGTGATTAATACTACAGAAAATGAACGGCTGAGGCTATCTTTAGAACTTCATGATGGCCCGGTTCAATCAATTTTTGCCTCTCAGTACGGTGTCGAAAGCTGCCGGATGCTTATCAGCAAAAATGAGCTGAATAAAGCCGACTCCAAGCTAGGCAGCATTCAACAGACGCTGGTTCAAGGCGTACGCGACTTGCGAAGGATAGTTCGTGACCTGCATCCGCCAGCTCTGGACCAATCAGGTCTTGTTTCAGCAGTGCAAGACTATCTGAGCAATCTGGAGAAGGATGACGGGATTAGCTGTAATCTTGAGGTAAAAGGTACCATAGCACGGCTAGACCCTTCCACAGTGAGAGGTGTATATTACGTGGTTAGAGAAGCTCTTACTAATGTGAGGAAGCACGCTGAGGCTGGCGAGGTCCGTGTTGTAATCGAGTTTCAAGACGATAGCTTGACAATCGATGTTACCGATAATGGCAAGGGTTTTGACCCATCTACTATATGTGGCGACCTTGGTACAGACCACCTGGGAATAAGAAGCATGAAAGAGAGAGCCCGGATGTTAAACAGCCAAATTGTCATAGACTCGAAACCAGGTGATGGAACTAGGGTAGAGCTCATTGTTCCTATCAATAAGGCCGAGCTAAAGAGGCAGCAGCCCTGAAGGAACGCAAATGCTCAAGAACAGGGGGTAATGAAAAATGAACAGGATAAGAGTATTTTTGGTTGATGACCACCCCATAGTGCGTGAAGGCTTACGATCAGTTCTCGAGGCAGATGCTGAAATAGAGGTCGTTGGTGAGGCTGGCACCGGTGAAGAAGCCATATCCCTGATACCGCCATCTTCGACAAATGTAGTTCTCATGGATGTCAAGTTGCCCGGCATCGATGGTATTGAAGCTGTCCGGGAGTTGCTGAAGATAAAGCCTAACCTGGTGGTTATCATACTGACCTCTTTTGGTGGCGACCATGTAGTAGGTGCCATAGAGGCAGGGGCTAAAGGCTATTTACTCAAGGGCATCAATGGTCAAGAATTGAGAAAAGCCATTTATGAAGCCTACCAAGGTAAAGCACCAATCGACCCGGTTGTTACAGGACAGCTTGTAGTAGAATTCATGCGACAAAGAGGCAGTAGGAGTTCGGGGCCTAATGGGTCTCCATTAACTCCTCGGGAGACCCGGATCCTTGAGTATGTTGCCAGGGGAAATCCCAATAAGCGAATTGCAGAGCGATTGAATATCAGCGAGCAAACGGTAAAGAATTGTTGTAGCACAATATGGAGAAAACTAGGGGCAAATGACCGTACTCATGCAGTGGTTATTGGCTTGCGTAATGAATGGCTTTTTATGTCTAATCTGGCGGATTAGGAGGAGAAGATTTAACTAGAGATAGCCTATCTTGAGACAATCGAAAGTGTCACCTAAGGGCTCAATACAGATTGGGCATGGAATGGAAAAGGTACATTGGAGTTAAACGTAAATACAATAAGTATACTTATAGTCGATGACCATCCAGTAGTAAGGCAAGGTATCAAGAGTTTTCTAGAGGTTCAAGGTGAGCTGGAGGTGAAGGGCGCAGTTTCCAACGGTGAGGAAGCTATAAAGGCGGTTGAGGAACTGCAACCAGATGTCGTCCTGATGGACCTAGTTATGCCCGGTATGGATGGAATAGAAGCTATTCGCTGCATAAAGAGCTTGAGACCAAATACACGGGTTATCGTCATGACCAGTTTTGCTCAAGATAACAAGGTATTCCCGGCCATCAAGGCGGGGGCAGACGGTTACTTGTTAAAAGATATTTTACCGGCTGACCTACTCGAAGCGATAAAGTTGGTATACGCTGGCAAGCCCGTCTTGCATCCTGATGTAGCTCAAAAATTGATGGTCAGTTTTTCCAGCCGCGGTGGAAGTGCTACTGTAGAAACGTTAACTCCACGAGAGACTGAAGTTCTAGAGTTAATAGCCTGTGGTCTAAGCAACGAGGAAATCGCAAATAGACTATTCATCAGTGATAAAACAGTTAAGACACACGTAAGTAATATTCTGCACAAGCTGAATTTATCTCACCGCACCCAAGCTGCTTTATATGCCGTTAATAGAAACAGACCTCAACCTAACAGCTAGGACACCCTATTTCGCCCTATGCCAGCAACTGATCTGCAGAGAGCATCACGCCTTTTTTACCAGAACCAGAGCCAGCCAATTGGAATAGACCTAAGCCGCTCGGTATAATCCAACACTCCGATGCATTGTTGGTCAAACTCCTCAAAGCCCAACTTCATTCATGGTGGCGATTGAAATCAATTTTCGATTTTTTCAGAAGAAAAAATCCTGGGGCGAGATGCAAAGAAAGGCTTTCGATATAATATTATATTTTGTATTCGGCTGGCTTCTTACCCTTCTTAGCCAATATAAAGCAAAACAAGCGGTGTTGAAATAGGAATTGAGAATTTTGGAGTAATATAATTACCAAAGAGTACCCGGGGCAACTCGAACTACCGACGCACGGTTTAGGTATTCTGTGTCACAGGACTGGAGCCAGCGAATGGAGTCGAACCATCGACCGGCGGTTTACGAAACCGCTGCTCTACCACTGAGCTACGCTGGCTTACTAGCCTAAATTATAGCCGGAATTACCTCGCCCAGGATTTTAAAAGCTTGTAGGTAACCATGGCTTTAATTTCAAACGGCTTATCTTTCCAACTAGCTAACCTCTCCTCAAGCGCCACAGCACGCTCGGGACTGTCCCAAAACTCTTTAAAAACTGGCTCACTTTCAAATTCATAGGTCGCCAGAAACTCAAGATGCTCACCATTTTCACTTACCCGCTGGTATCGGGCTGCTCTTTTTATCCCCTTAAATTTCATCAGCAGAGGAAGATGTGTCTCATCATACCATTTATTAAGCATTTCAGCGTACTGGGGCGGGCACTGGGTCCGGACTGTAAAAGTAACTGGTTTAGTGTCCATAATTTAACCTCACTTTCAACAACCCATAAATCTACAAGAGCTATAATCAGACTCAGCGAGCGACTAAGCTTGCTTCATAACCCAGCTTCCCGAGCTCCGTGATGACACTGGCAGCATCTTCAGCCTCAAGGTGAAGGGTTAAATCCTTTTGACCGGAGGAGGGGGAAGCTACTGCCCACAGTCCCTTTATCTCTATCCCCAGCCGATTAACTGCAGAAATAATCTCTGTTGCTGTCTTGCCGCTGCCACCACCGGACACAATAACCCGGCTACCAGAATCACCCAGACCCAGTGTTGGGTTCACAATCTTATAAAAGAAATCGTTGGTAGTACAAATGCCGACGATTTTACCCTGGTCAATGACAAGTAGTGTCCCCACCTTGGCAGATTGAGCCTTAGCCACCGCCAGTTCAACCGAGTCAATGGGTTTAACAGTAACCACCTTCTTCCGCATCACATCACTGACGGTAGTATGCGATAAAAGATAAGTGATTTGCCACAGCAGGGGTGCGGTAGTCCGGGGTTTAACACGCTCGAGCCTGGTCTCAGTTACTAAACCCACCAGCTTACCTCTATCCACTACAGGGAGGCGGCGGAAATTGTGCTCCTTCATGATTCTCTGTGCCTCCCCGACAGGAGTACCTTTGGAGACGGTAATCACATTTCTGGTCATAACATCCTGTACTAACATCTCTCTTATTCCTCTTGGCTTTACCTTTAAGCCACACCAGTTTATTAGTATAACACAGAATCAGACTGCCCTTAAATATAGAAGACATTGCCTTATGTCAAACCCTACCGCTTTTGCTAAAGCCCCTTTAGACCAAAGCCATAGGGTTGACGCTCGGATTAGGCTTATGCTAGTATAAAAATACTTCAGGGGCTATAATTACTTGGGTTAGGTTAAACTCCCCTTATTTTCCATAGCGGCAAGCATTTAATATATTTTATATTAAGTAAGGTGATATGGTAAGGAATTATGGGGGTAGAGGAAGAATTAGCCAGTTCATCACCGAATAAAGATACCATAATAAGTATCGGGGTTTTTGACGGGGTTCACCTCGGTCACCAGTATTTGCTTTCAAAATTACTTGAGCTTTCAAGAGAGCAGCAGTTGCTTAGCGGGGTAGTAACCTTTCGCCAGCACCCGCAACAGGTGCTAGCACCCCAAACCAAGCTGCCATTTTTAACTGACCTTAGCCAAAGAACCAGGCTGCTTAAAAATGAAGGCGTTGACACCGTCATTATCCTGTCTTTTACCCCCGAGTTAGCCCAGCTTGGTGCCCTTAAGTTTATCCAGCTACTTAAAAAATACCTCAGAATGCACGGACTGGTGATTGGGCCTGACTTTACCCTGGGTCGAAATAGAGAAGGTAACTCCCAAACCCTCAGTCAATTAGGACAGGAGATGGACTTCAGCTTAACCGTGGTTGAAGCAGTAAAGATTGATGGTGAAGTGGTCAGCAGTACCGCCATCAGAGAGGCTCTAGCTAAAGGAGATATGAGCCGGGTATTCAAGTTAGCCGGTCGCCCATTTGGTCTTGAAGGGAGGGTAGTAAGCGGGACAGGTCGGGGCTTAAAACTGGGTTTCCCTACCGCTAACCTGGAGATAAACCCAGAGCAGGCGATTCCCGCTGATGGGGTTTACGCTACCTGGGCTTATCTTGATGACAAAAGTTATAAGTCAATGACCAATATTGGCACCCGCCCTACTTTTGACAGTGACGAGCACACCATAGAGGTTCACCTCCTCGACTACAATGGCGATTTGTTCGGGCAAAAATTGAGGATTGGGTTCATTAAGCGACTCCGTGATGAGAAGCAATTTGACAGTACCGAGGCACTGAAAAAACAGATTTTGGAGGATATAAGACAGGGCAGAGCTATATTCTCAAGGTAAGGCCGAAGATGAATAGAAATAAAAAAGCAATAACCGATAAAGATATCTATTACCTCCTAAAGCGGGGGGTGGCTGAAATCATCGTTGAGAAAGAAATGTCCCAGCTCCTATGCTCAGGTAGAAAACTGCGGCTAAAAGAAGGCTTTGACCCCAGCACCCCTGATATTCACCTCGGGCACATGGTTGCCCTCAAGAAATTGCGCCAGTTCCAGGAACTGGGACATCAAGTGGTTCTCATTGTCGGTGATTGGACTGCCCAAATCGGCGACCCGAGTGGTGTTTCTGTCACCCGACCCATGCTATCCATAGAGGAGGTCCAGGCTAACGCTGAAACCTATATGCAGCAGTTCTTCAAGATAGTTGATAAAGAGAAAACAGAGGTGAGGTGGCAAAGTGAGTGGTTCGGCAAATTTAGCTTAAGTGATGTCATCAAACTCACCAGCAAATTTACTGTAGCCCAACTTTTAGCCCGTGAGGACTTCAGCAACCGCTATAATGCCGGGCGGCCGATTTCCATCACTGAACTGCTCTATCCTCTACTTCAGGCTTATGATTCAATGGCGATTAAGGCTGATGTTGAATTCGGGGGAACTGACCAGAAGTTTAATCTGCTGGTAGGTAGGGAGTACCAAGCTATGGTCGGCCAGCACCCACAGCAGGTTTTCCTCGTCCCCATCCTCACCGGCATTGACGGCACTCAGAAGATGAGCAAAAGTCTGGGCAACTATATCGGTGTTACCGAGCCGCCTGATGAGATATACGGTAAGGTAATGTCCATCCCTGATGAGCTTATCCTAGAATACTTTGCGCTGGTAACTGATGTTCCCGATGAGGAACTAAGAGAATTTGAGCAGGCGTTAAGTGAGCAAACTGTAAACCCGATGCTACTTAAAAAGCGTCTGGCGAGGGAAATCATCACCCAGCTTTATAGCCCAAAGGAAGCCGCTAAAGCTGAAGAGCACTTTGCCAAGGTCTTTCAGAAGAAAGAAGTACCGGAAGAGATACCTGAATTTCATTTTTCTTTTAAAGGAGTCGCAACACCACCGGCAGACAGTGGGATTGAGGCTCAAAAAAAGGGCATAGATTTAATTAGTATGGATGACTGGGACATAAGCGACATAATTGTGAAAACAGGTCAGGCTAAAAGCCGTAGTGAAGCCATAAGACTTATTGCTCAGGGGGCGGTCAGTATAGATGGTGAGAAAATATCAAGTAATATAGCCCCCATCAAGAGCGGCAGTATCATTAAAGTCGGCAAACGCCGCTTTGCCAGAGTGATCAATACTGATAATTAAGAAGAAAAGAGAAATGAGACTTAAGGATAAAGTAGCTATTGTTACCGGCGGCGGGGTTGGTATCGGCAAGGCTATCGCCCTAGCCTTCACAAACGAAGGTGCCACCGTAGTGGTGGCTTCCCGTAACCTAGAAAATCTGGAAGATGTCGCTGCTGAGATTAAAGCCAAGGGCGGCAAAACCACCACTATCAAGACTGATGTTACAGATGAGAACCAGGTGAAAGAGATGGTCAGTCAAACCTTAAGTGAATACGGGAAGATAGACATACTGGTTAATAACAGTGGCATCGCCGGACCCACTCTCGCTGTAGTTGACCTTAAACTTAAGGATTGGAACCAGACAATAGCGGTAGACCTGACCGGGGCAATGCTCTGTTCAAGAGAAGTCTTAAAAGGCATGATTAAACGTAAGAGTGGCAACATCATTAACATATCATCAATAGCGGGAAAACATGGTATGGTTTTGAGGAGTCCATACACTGTTTCCAAATGGGGCTTGATTGGCTTTACCCAGACCCTATCAATGGAGGTAGGTAAATACAATATCCGGGTTAACTGCATCGCCCCCGGTCCCGTTGCTGGAGAACGAGTTGAAAATGTCATCAGAGCTAGGTCAGAGGCTTTGGGGATTCCTGAAGAGGAAATAGCCAAGCAGATGACAAGCCGAACTTCCTTGGGGAAATTTGTCACCGCTGAAGAGGTAGCCTGGGCAACGGTATTCCTGGCTTCAGACGAGTCAAGTGGCATCACCGGCCAGACCCTGAGTGTTGATGCTGGCAGGACAAGCTTATAATATACTAAAATAGAAGTTTGAAATTAAAGCCAAGTAAGTACTATTTGGCTTGATTGCTTAACACTGATATACTAATAAACTAAAGGAGAGGGATAAATGGCACAGTTACGCATCCCGGGACCGACACCTTGCCCGGATGAGGTTCTCCAGGCGATGACCAAACAAATGATAAATCACCGTGGTGAGGGATTCGGTCAGATACTGCATGGGGTAATAGCTAATCTAAAGGAGTTATTCCAGACCAAGAATGATGTTTTTCTACTCACCGCTTCTGGTACTGGTGTCATGGAAGCGGCTATTGTTAACACCCTCTCTCCCGGGGACAAGGTACTAGCGGTGTCCGTCGGTGTCTTCGGGGAACGCTTCGCCACCATTGCCCGAGAGTTCGGTGCCGAGGTAACTGCACTTAAGTTTGAGTGGGGTAAGGCGGCTGACCCTGATGCAATACGTCAAGCCCTTCACGCTGACCCGAAAATCAAGGCGGTACTACTTACCCATAATGAAACATCTACCGGTGTTACCAACGACCTGGCTACCTTAAGCTCCATAGTCAAGGAATTTGATAAACTGCTCCTGGTTGATACCATCAGTAGCCTGGGCTCAATCAAGCTACCTTTAGATGATTGGCACTGCGATGTTGCTATTACCGGCTCGCAGAAGGGGTGGATGGCTCCCCCTGGACTGGCCATGGTTTCTGTCAGCGAAAAAGCCTGGCAGGCACACCAGAGTGCCAAGATGCCACGCTTCTACTGGGACTTTGCCAAACTCAGAAGCTATTTAGAAAAGGGACAGACCCCCTTTACCCCGGCTATTTCCACTGTATTTGCTTTGTCAGTTTCTCTGGAAATGATGCTAAGGGAGGGCTTAGCCAACATCATTGCCCGTCACACCCGGGTAGGACAGGCAGCCCGAGATGGAGTAAAATCACTGGGACTTTCCCTTTTTGCTGATGAAAGCCATGCCTCCAACACGGTAACTGCCATTGCCATCTCCAACGGTCTTGATGCTAGTAAGCTACGACGCATCTTAAGAGAAGAGCATCAAATTATCTTAAGTGGTGGTCAGCAGTCACTTGCCGATAAGATATTCCGCATCGGTCACCTCGGCTGGATAACTGAGGCTGACATTGCTGAGGTTGTTGGAGCGCTAAAAGTAGCCTTACCACAGGCTGGATTTAGGGGTGCTAGTTGATAATGAAAGTCTTAATCACTGACTCTATTGCCGAAGAAGGTATAGAGCTGCTGCGTAAACACGCTGAGATAGACGTTAAGTTAGGCTTAAAGCCAGAGGAAATCATACCCATCATTGGTGATTATGAGGCGCTGGTAGTACGCAGTCAGACCAAGGTTACCAACGAGGTCATTGAGGCGGGGAAAAAGCTTCAGGTCATCGCCAGGGCTGGTGTTGGCGTCGACAATATTGATGTCGAAGTTGCAACCCTTAACGGTGTCATCGTGGTCAATGCCCCTACCGGTAATACTATTTCCGCCGCCGAACATACCATCGCCCTGATGCTGGCTTTAGCCCGCCATATACCTCAGGCTAATGCTACGCTTAAATCCGGGGTGTGGAAGAGAAGCGCTTTCATAGGCACTGAGTTAAGGGGTAAAACACTGGGTATTATTGGCTTAGGCAATGTGGGTTCAGAGGTGGCCAGGCGTGCCCGGGGGCTGGAAATGAAGCTCATTGCCCATGACCCCTTTATTTCTAGTGACCATGCCCGTAATCTGCAAGTTGAGCTTGTTTCACTAGATGAGCTACTGCGCCAGTCTGACTTTATCACCCTCCATACCCCCCTAACAGCACAAACCAAAAGATTAATCGGAGCCAAAAAACTGGCTTTAATAAAGCCTCAAGCTTGTATCATTAACACCGCCAGAGGTGAGCTAATTGACGAAGAGGCACTAGCCAAAGCAGTAAAAGAGAAAAGAGTGGCTGGCGCTGCCATTGATGTCTTTGCTACCGAACCAACAACGGAGAGCGTTCTTTTTGCCGAAGATAATATCATTGTTACCCCTCACTTAGGGGCTTCCACTACTGAGGCTCAAGTGACAGCAGCAGTGGACACCGCCAAGCAGGTTATTGATGTCTTCAGAGGCAAACCAGCCAGATATGCCGTAAATGCCCCCTTATCCCCCCTGAAGCCCTGCCTTTCCTAGTACCCTTCATGAAGCTGGCTTCGACCCTGGGTCAGCTATTAAGTCAACTAGCTGAGGGTCAGTTAAACGCTATCCAGATT
>Ga0114920_10000702_pt1 | contig 14667 bp, 16 predicted proteins | sample ChitaG_FD_88683 | JGI IMG/M metagenome (GOLD analysis project Ga0114920, IMG submission 88683) | Deep subsurface microbial communities from South Pacific Ocean to uncover new lineages of life (NeLLi) - Chile_00310 metaG | ecosystem: Environmental > Aquatic > Marine > Oceanic > Sediment ... | reverse complement strand
CTATTTAGTGTACTTTGAAAATCAGCAACGAGCTTACCTATCGCTCTTTCAACCGCTTCTATAAGTAGGTTACTCATCTTAATTCTCCACGCTCCATCCTCCCCAACCTCCTAATCGCCGCCTCCTTCTCCCTCAAGCCCAGTTTACTCTTTCCTATTGCCTTGCTCAAGAGCTCTATACTCTCATCATAGGTCTTGCGGTCAACGGGGTAGGGGATGCCGTCCTTGCCGCCGTGGGCGAAGCTGTAGCGGGCCGGGTCGCGGTAGCTGGGGGCAACACCATAGACCAGCTCCGAGATAAGGCTTAAGGCATGAAGGGTCTTGGCACCGACACCGCGCAGTCCCAAAAGCTCCTCAAAGTTCTTAGGCTTTCGTTCATAAGTAGATAAGATAATCCGGCTCAGGCTATCGGGGTGGAGGTCATCGGTGCTTAAATAGTGGTGCGAAGGCAGGTTCAGGGTCTTGATTCTCCTTAAATCAGCCAGTATTTTCTCCGGCTTTTCGTTTGAGGCAATCTCGGTGATGGTGCTTCGGGCGGGGTCGCTTTCACTGGCAACCAAGTTAAGGGCTTTGCCCCTTGCTTCGGAGAGGATGGCAGAATGAGGCTCGTTGACAAAGCTCTGGACATTTTCCCCCAGCCAGTGATAGCGGCGGGCGTAGCGGGTATTCTCATTTAAGCCCTGCTGAATAACCGTCCATGAGCCAGTGGAGGTAAAAAGAAAGCTGTGGTGGTAGAGCTGGTAGCCGTCCTGAACGGCGGAGCTATCAACCTTGGCTGACATTCGGCTGGCGTAAAGTAGCGGTGAGGGGTCTATTGAGAGCAAGTCTGCCCAAGCCTCTATCTCAGATGGGGTTTTGTGTGAGGTCCTGCCCTTACCGCCGGCTACATAAAGTCCCAGGTCTTTCTCCAGCCCCTTTAGTGCTTCTTTAAGGGCACCACAGAGGGTAGTGGTAACCCCGCTTGAGTGCCAGTCAAAACCAAGGACACAACCTAAAGACTGAAACCAGTAGGGGTGTGAGAGCCGTCGCAGCACTTCATCCGGGCCGAAGTCGGAGGCGATGACAATGGTAATCTCCCGGGCGAGCTTGACCATGCGGTCAAAAAGCCAGCGCGGGGCTTGACCGTGATGCAGTGGCAGGTTGGCGATACCAGTTCTCTTAGGGGTAAAAGAAGCCCGCATACCCCCAGCCCCTTTTTATAAGTCGCAGGTGGTGCAACTATCGGTGCTACAGGCAGAACAGGGGCTACCACCTATGGGAACAGTCTCCCCGTAGTCACCTGTAGAGTAGGAATTAAAGCAAGATGGTATACGTTCCGCCTCACTCTGACATTGTGGGCAGGTAGCCTTATCTTCAGCCTCACTTAGGGGGCGTAACTCTTCAAATTTGGTATTACATTTGGAACAAAAGTATTCATATATCGGCATTTCCCTTCCCTCACTCTTTAGTTTAACTCATAGCCTCAGGCTAAGTCAAACCTCCCAGACTACCTTACCACCGATAATGGTCATCTGGACTTTAATCTCTTTTATTCTATCCGGGGGTGGTTTTAAGGGGTCATCACCTAAAACGACCATATCTGCCAGTTTACCCGGTGAAATTGAGCCCTTTAAATCCTCTTCAAAAGAGGCATAGGCAGCATTTTTAGTATATAAAGCCAGTGCCTCTTGAGGCTTAATCCCTTCTTCTGGCGGCAGCTTTTGTCCTGACTCGGTTTTCCTGGTTACGGCGGCGTAGATGCCAATGAGGGGGTTATTGGGCACCACCGGGGAGTCTGAGCTTGCGGCAACGGCAAGGCCGTTTTTAAGGAAGGAGCCTATCCGGTAAAGCAACTTGAGCTGGTCTGATGGTATCAGAGCCAGGTATCTATCACCGCTGTAATAGATAAACGGGGGCTGGGTAACAATAACCGCCTTAAGGGCACTTAGCCGCTGCAGTAGCCGGGGCGGGCATTCGGAGCAATGGGCGATGCGGTGGCGTCTATTTTCTTGGGTAAAGTGACTCTTTAAATTTTCAAGAGCGGTGATTGAAGCCTCAACCAGGCTCTCTTGGATAGCATGCATGGCAACTTGATAGCCGGCACGGTCGGCATTAAGAAGCAGCTGGTTTAGCTCTGGCTGTTGAGGCTCGAGCTTTCCGGTAGTTTCATTCAGCATTATCTTTAGCCCGCCAAGACGCAAATTCTCGTCGCCAGAGCCGGTATAAAGACCTGCCTCTTGGAATTGCTGCTGGGCTTCAGTACCAAAGAACATATATAGCCTGCTGTTAAGCTTATTTGCCTCTTTAAGCTCAAGAAAGGTCTGCCAACGGGTATTGTCATTGCTTGAGCTTAAATCCTGAAGAGAGGTAATGCCACAGGATAGGTAGTTCTCATTGGCTAGCTTTATGCCCCTGTCTAATTCCTCTCCTGACAAGGGAGGCAATACCCTTTCCCTGATGTAGCCCAGCATCTCAAATACCAGGCCGGTTAGTTCTCCGCTGACAGGGTCTCTATCAAAGAGCTTACCCGGCGGCTCTTTAGTATTATGGGTGATGCCAGCCAGTTTAAGTGCCAGGCTATTTAAAACGCAGGCATGAAGGGAATAGTGGACCAGGACCACCGGGTGCTGGGGTGCCACCTCATCAATATCCCAGCGGTTAGGGTGACGCCTCTCGGCAAGATAAAACTCGTTGTAGCCGGTGCCGGTAAGCCACCTGCCTTGAGGGGTACTTCGGGCTTGGCTTAGGATGGCATTTTTTATCTCGGAAATGGAGCTGATTTTAGACGGGCTAAGGTCAAGGCTTAAGAGCTTTCTTATAAACGAGAAAATATGGCAGTGGGCATCGTTAAAACCGGGAATTACCGTTTTGCCCTGGCAGTCGATTACCTTGGTTTTTACCCCCCGTGCCAGTTTAAGCTCTTTTTTTCTGGCAACCAGTAAGATTTTATCACCAGTTACCGCTACCAGTTCCGCTTTCGGCTTTGCGGGATCCATAGTTATCACATTAGCGTTATAAAGGATAAGGTCGGCTGCCATTTTAACCCTTTGACCAAGTGGCTATACGGTAGTATACTACTGATAAAATTAAGGCAGCAATAGGAATCGAGTATGAACCCGGGGGAACTGGCAGATAAGCTCGTTTTGTGGATAAGGGGCAAGGTAATTTCTGCTGGCTTGAGGGGGGTGGTGGTAGGCATGAGTGGTGGCGTTGATTCCTCAGTGCTGGCAGCGCTTTGTAAGCGTGCTTTCCCCAAAGATGTGCTTGGTTTAATTATGCCCTGCTATAGTTTTGAGCAGGATTTAAAGCATGCCGAGGCGGTGGCAACGGGATTTTCCATCCCGACCAAAACGGTAGTTCTAGATGGCGTTTTTGATGCCCTGCTTAAGGTTTTGCCTGATAATAAAAAACTAGCTACCAGCCGACTGGCTCAGGCCAATTTAAAGGCCAGGCTGCGGATGCTCACCCTTTATTACTTTGCCAATAAGCTAAATTATATTGTTGCCGGGTCAGGTAATAAGAGTGAGTATACTTTAGGCTACTTTACCAAGTACGGGGATGGTGGCACCGATATTCTGCCACTAGGCAACCTGCTTAAGGGGCAGGTAAAAGAGCTAGCTTATTTCTTGGGCATTCCGCAGGAAATTATTGATAAGCCACCCTCAGCCGGGCTGTGGCCAGGACAAACCGATGAAGGTGAGCTTGGTTTAAGCTATGAGGAACTTGACCGCTATCTGGCTTATGGTGAGGCCGGGGATGAGCTTAAGGGGAAGATTGAGTCGATGATGGCTGCATCTGCCCACAAGCGCCAACCACCTGAGATACCTGATTTTCAGGCATAAGTAGTGAGTATAGATTCTTGTTTTGGCAGGGTGTCTGTGTTATGATGAGTCTTGAGGAAAGATGACCACAGAGAGAGAAAAGGCACTTGAGTTAGCCATCGGCCAGATTGAGAAGCGGTTTGGCAAGGGTTCAGTGATGAAGCTAGGGGAGGCGGTTGCTATTTTACCGGTGGAGGCTGCTATTCCCAGTGGCTCACTGGCACTTGACTTGGCTCTGGGGATAGGTGGTATACCGAGAGGACGCGTTACCGAAATATTTGGCCCTGAAGCCTCGGGTAAAACCACCTTAGGTCAGCACATAATTGCTGAGGCACAGAAGCGGGGTGGTGTGGCGGCTTATATTGATGTTGAGCATGCCTTAGACCCCTCTTATGCTGCTAGTTGCGGGGTTAATATTGACGAACTTTATATCTCCCAGCCTGATACCGGGGAGCAGGCTCTGGAGATTGCCGAGGCGCTGGTAAGAAGTGGGGCGGTTGAGGTGATAGTAATTGATAGTGTCGCCGCCCTGGTACCTAGAGCGGAAATTGAGGGGGAGATGGGGGATGTCCACGTGGGATTGCAGGCCCGCTTAATGTCCCAGGCACTGAGAAAACTTGCTGCTGCTATCGGTAAATCGGGGACAGCGGTAATCTTTATTAACCAGTTAAGGGAAAAGGTTGGCATTATCTTTGGCAATCCTGAGGTAACACCGGGCGGCAGGGCTTTAAAATTCTATAGCTCAGTAAGGATAGACTTAAGGCGCCTTGAGACTATTAAGCAAGGGAATAAGGTGATAGGCAACCGCGTTAGGGCCAAGGTCGTCAAAAACAAGGTAGCGGCACCATTCAGGAGCGCTGAGTTTGATATTATGTTTGACCATGGCATTAGCAAGGAAGGTAACCTAATTGACCTAGGTGTGGAGCTGGGACTCTTAACCAGGACTGGCGCCTTCTTCTCCTACGGTGACATTCGTCTGGGACAGGGTAGGGAGAGCGCCAAGAGGTACCTAAGTGAGAACCCTGAGCTTGCCAAGGAACTGGAACAGAAAATTAGAGCTACCACTAATGAACATGCCCTTTTGCCTAGTGCCGCTAGTGGGGTTGATGAAGCTGTTGACTGATTTTTATGAATAGATTAAGAGCACTAACCTAGCAAAGGCTGAAGCTCAGGGCTTCAGCCTTCTAACTTTGAGGTGAGGGTAGCTCATGGCTATAGTTACTGACATTCGCCGGCAAAGGGGCCGGAGAAAGCGAGTCGGGGTCTTCTTAGATGGCAAGTTTGCCTTCAGTTTGGAGGCTGAGGTGGCAGTAAGTGAGGGTCTTGAGACTGGGAAATTGCTATCTTCAAGCCAGATTGAGGAGCTAGTCGGGGCTGACCGCTTCTACCGTTGCCTTAATGCGGCTCACCACTATTTAAGCTACCGACCACGCAGTGAAGCTGAGCTAAGAGGACAGCTTAAGCGGCGTGGTTTTGATGTTGAAGCTATTGAGGCAGTACTCGCCAGGCTTAAGGAGCAGGGGCTGGTGGACGATAAAGCTTTTGCCCAGTTCTGGAAGAACAACCGTCAAGCCTTCAGCCCGCGCAGCCAGCGGCTAACCGAGCTGGAACTCAGGCAAAAGGGGGTGGCTAAGGAGGTTATCGAGGAGGTACTTGGTGAGCTTAACGATGAAGACAGTGCCTATCGGGCCGCCTTAAATAGGGCTCACCGTCTCAAAGCTACTGACTATCAAGTCTTTTATTGCCGTCTCGGTGACTATCTGCGGCGGCGCGGCTTTAGTTATGCGGTGATAAATAGTACCGTGAGACGAGTTTGGCAGGAGGCTCAGGACAATACCTTGTAATGGGGGTTAACTATGAAGACAGGTAAAATGGGCAGACTAACCAAGGACAGGATGGGATTTTCCATGCCGGTAGCGGCACCCCTGTATCAAAAGCCGCCCTATTACTTCACCAATGTAGAGAGCCTTACTGTGGTGTGGGAGACTGATGAAGAAGCTGCCCTTGAGCTATTGCCTGATGGAGTGGAGCTCACTCTGCCAGCCACCGCTTCAATAAGGGTCAACTATTATCCCTTCAGCACCCTCGGGGTCTATTACGAAGTTGTTTTAGGTATTGCCTGCCGCTTTAATGGTGAACTTCGGGGTTATACCGCTTTTATCGTCTTAGACCAGGATGCCCCTTTTGCCGCCGGGAGGGAGATTTGGGGTGTAGCCAAGAAAATGGCTCATATCAGGTTGGTTAAAGAAATGGGGCTTTATATGGGCACGGTGGAAAGACCGTTGGGTAACCGCCTCTGTACGGTGATGGTAAGGCCCCAAACCCCGGCAGATGTAAAAAACCTTGCTTGGCCTAAAGCGGCTCTCCACCTCAGGCTCATTCCCAGCCCTGAGGAAGGAAAACCACCCTCTATAGTAGAGCTGGTGGAACTGCCTATTCCGACGCAGGTTCATGAATTGTGGGTGGGGGAGGGGTCAGTCTCGTTTGACACAAAATCGGAGCTTGACCCGTGGTACCTATTAGAGGTGAAGAGAATATTAAGTGCTACCTATGCTCGGCTTGACCTGCAGCTTGAGTACGGCAGAATACTGAAACGATACTAGTTAGACTTTGGCTTTGATGGGTATCTTTTTCTCCATCTCCTGGTATCTTTGGTCATAGTACCTGCCGAGCCCTAGCGAAACCAGCTTCTCTTTAGTGGGTATCCCCTTTTCTATGCCCCAGCCCCGCTCGTCATAATAATCGTCAAGTATTTGCTCTGAAGCCTCACGGTCAATAATGCGGCGGTGGTAGTAATCCATTAACCAGTCTTCCCCATCGGCGGTTGGCTTGGGCTGAAACCAAAGCGCGGGGAACTGGTCATCCTGCCGGCTGAATCCCTCCCTGGCATTGAGCACTTTTAGGAGATTAAAGGCCCGCTCGCCGGCCCTTTTTAGCTCAGCCGGCGTCGTCTCAATACCGGTGGCTGCTGAGTAAAGCTCGGCAAGGGTGACCATATTAACCGGAAAGCGGAACATCTGGTACATGACACAGGTGCCGATACTGTCGAAGACCATTCCCCTATCCTGAACGTGGGCAGTAAGCCGACCGAGATTGTAGTCATCCCGGGTAAAAATTCGCTTTAAGGTTGCCTTAGATATTCCTAGGTTTGCTGCCTCTTTCCTGATTGCTTTAATAGGCATTCTAGGGTAAGAGGTAATCCAGTGGCACTCAGGGTGGTGCGCTGCTCTGGGGTTAACTGCCATGGAAAAGATGCGAGGGTCTAATTTGGCTGTTCTCGGGTCATAGATGGTAGTTGAGCCTTTGACCATACTCAGGTACTGCGAAAAATCAACCCCCACTTTCTCACCGATGGCAAACCAGCCCTCAGCAAAAGCGTCACCGGTACCTTTTCTATGGATTACCATATCCATTAGCTGGGCAAAGCTATCGTAGTCTCTGGTTACCCTGAAGCCATCGGTATTGGCTTCTGAAATCAGTCCTTTCTCAAATAGGTTGGTGAGCACGCTAGCAAGTCCCCGGAAGGCAACGTCACACAGCCCGGCACGATTAGCGGTATCTCTTAATTTGGCGGCAATCCCTATGTCATCAGTATCAAGAATCTGAGACGCCCAGGTGAATACCAAAAACGCCCCTTTATGGGTTACCTCCCCAGCGAATCTGCCCTCTTTGATGTCAAATTCCGACTTGCAGCCCAAAAAGCAGGAAGAACAGCCGTAGTTATGCGACATCATCTCTTTGGCCTGCTCCATGCTGAAGGCAACATCGGCCTTAGCTTTGGGCCAGATGCCCATATTCAAGCTCTCCCGCCAGGCTTTCTGGCCGGCATGCATCCCTGCCTGTTGGTGGTCTTTATAGAAGGGGTTATCCTTGGTGCTTGCCTTAATCTCCCGGACTGTCTTCATAAACCGCTTCGGGTCATGGATTTTTATCCCCTTACTACCTTTAACCACAATAGCTTTAAGGTTTTTGGAGCCCATTACCGCCCCGAAGCCATTTCTGCCCATGGTGCATTTGCCATCTACCCAAGCGAAGCTAAACCGGTTTAGGTTCTCCCCGGCGGCACCGATGGTAATTACGCCACACCTGCCGAACTTTCCCGTAAGTTCATCAGTAGTCTCAAACGTGTCCTTTTTACCCCAGAGATTACTGGCATCACAGGTTTCAACATTATCGTCAATAATCTTTAGGTAAACCGGCTTTTCGGCTCGTCCGAGGATGATAAGGTGGTCGAAGCCAGCAGCTTTTAGCATGTAGCCAAAATTATTGCTTCCGGAACTGCCCGAGGCTATGTAGTAGCGGTTATCTGAACTTGCCGGCAGAGGGAACTTGATGGTGCCTTCAATCTGACCGGCTCCCGGGGTTAGTGTACCTACCAGAGGACCGGCACCGATTAGAATCGGGGCCTCAGGTGAGAAGGGGTCAAGACCGGGCTTAAATAAGTCATAAGCCAGCACATGATGGACACCGCAGCTGCCGACAAATTTAGTGGCAAGTTCTATATCCAGTGGCTCCTTTTCTATTTTACCAGTGCTTAAATTAACCCAGAGGATTTTACCGGCGTAACCGTAATATTGCATAAACTTCTCCTTCAAACTATTTTTCCAGCGATAAGGCACCAAAAGGACAGTACTGGATACATAGTGAGCAATCGGTAATGCAATCATCAGTAAAGCTCATATTCCCTGGCTCTACCACGATTCTTGCTTTCGATACATTAAATAAACCGGCATAGGTAAGCGAGCAGACTAACTGGCAGGTATAGCATTCAGCACAAAGATTGGGATTTATCTTTACCTTAAGGCGTGGTGATTTCTGAACTTGGGTCTGAGGATATATTGTCCTTAGACCTGCGTTGGTCATAGGAACCTCCTTTTAGTAAGATACTTTGGATATTATAACATCTAAGTGATATAATACACCCCGCTGGGATTTATTCGGGAGTATTAGCTAGGGTGGTGTTAATGGGCGAGCGCCTGTTTCATGTGCCAAAATCTGCTGCTGATAAGCCCTATCTTATTGGCAGTCAGTGCCAGAAATGTCAGCGGTATTTTTTCCCCAAAAGGCTTATTTGCCCTGATTGTCTGGAAGTCGGGACGATGCAGGAAAAACCGCTATCAACTCGGGGGAAACTCTACTCTTATTATTTAGGAATGGTAGCTCCGGCTGGCATTAGCCCACCCTATGCCGCTGGCTGGATAGACCTTCCGGAAGGTGTCCGAGTTTTCGGGGTGCTAACCGGTTTTGAAGCCAAAGAAGAAAATTTAAAATTGGGGATGGAGGTGGAGTTAGTTTTGGAGAAGGTGGGTGAGCAAAAAGGTGAGGGTGAGTTACTGGCTTACCGGTTTCGCCCTGTCTAATTATTTTATTTGGTAGTCTCAAGAGGAGGCTTTTAAGATGCGTAAGGTCTATATTGCTGGGGTAGGGATGCACCCATTTGGTAGGTTTTTAGATAAGCACCTTAAAGAACTAGGGGCGCATGCCTTCATGGTAGCTTTGGCTGATTCAGGACTTAGCCCCAAGCAGATTGAGATAGCCTATATTGGTAATGCTGTTGGCGGGCTTTTGACCGGGCAGGAAAGCGTCAGAGGCCAGACTATTCTTCGGGAAATAGGGCTTCAGGGTATTCCCATCGTCAACGTGGAAAATGCTTGTGCTAGCGGGTCGACTGCTTTTTATGGGGCTTGGATGTCGGTGGGCTCTGGGCTTTATGATTGTGCCCTTGCCCTTGGGGTAGAGAAGCTTTACTGTGATGATACCCCCAAAACACTGCATGCCCTGACCACCAATTCGGATGTGGAGATTGAAGGGGGGATGGGGTTTATGTTTGCCGGTAATTACGCTACCAAGATTAAGCGGCACATGTATAAGTATGGCACTACCCGCGAACAAATAGCTAAGGTGGTGGTCAAAAGCCACAAAAATAGCCAGCACAACCCATATGCCCAGTACCGCAATCTCTTAACCGTAGAGGAAGTCTTAAACTCAAAGATGATATGTGACCCAATCACCCTTTTTATGACGGCACCCATCGGTGACGGTGCTGCGGCGGCAATATTGGTTAGCGAGGAGATTGCTAAAAAGTTAACTAACCCCCCGATTCTAGTTGCTGCCACCGTCTTAAGGTCAGGGTTCGTTCCTAATCCGCAGGAGGAAGATGTGCCAGACACGATAGAGAGGACGGCTAAGATTGCCTATGAGATAGCCGGACTGGGAGCAAAAGATATAGATGTTGCTGAGGTTCATGATGCTATGGCGACCGCTGAGATTATGGCTTATGAGTCACTGGGCTTTTGTCAGAAGGGTGAGGGCGGACGAATGGTAGATGAAGGCAGGACAGACATCAGTGGTGAAATCCCGGTCAATACCAGTGGCGGGCTTATTGCCCGTGGTCACCCGGTGGGAGCTACCGGTCTAGGTCAGATAAGTGAAATCGTCTGGCAGCTCAGGGGAGAGGCGGAGAAGCGTCAGGTTAAAGGTGTCAGGGTTGGCTTGATTCAAAATGGTGGCGGGAACATAGGTGGTGAGCCGGCGGCGATGGCAGTCCACATTTTGACTAGATAGGTCAGGATTAAAATAATAAATAATTTGGGAGTAAACTGGAGTCTCCGCTAATAAGGGCAAAGTTGATCATGGTTAAAATGGTCTGGCTATTCCGCTATCCTGATGGTGTCCCAATTGAAGAAGGGGAAAAGTGGTATCTGGGGGTACACTCCCAGGAGGTCAAGAAGTTCCCCGGGCTTAAGAAATACCTGACCTGGAAGATACTGGATGTTAAGGAGTTGCCGTGGTATGAGGAGTATGCTAGAAAAGAGCCTAGGTTTATTCGCTTAACTGAGCTCTGGTGGGATGATGTTGAGTCTTGGCTTAAGCTTCGGGAAGAGCGAGCCAAACTTATGCCTCCTTGGTGGGGGGAACCCTGGCTCATCACCAAGCCTGTATTCATTAATGAAGAGCCAGAATATGACTTCCTGACCCAGATACCCAAAATCTAGCCCCGTTTCTCGGTTTAGACTTGGAAACGGGTTTTTTATGCCAAGGGAGCTGGCAGCAAACTGGTGGCATCCTTTAAGCATGAGAGGAAGGGGACGATTATGGAGGTAATTGAGAGTGGGGAAGGCGAACTGTTTAAAGCGCCTGACCCAGACGGTTTCAGAGCCTATGTAAGGGAGCACAAGGCAAGGGGTCTGATTGATAAGGTAATGACGGAGAAGGAGGCAGTAGCCAAATTTGTTGCCGACGGTGATTATCTAGCCTATGACCTCTGCTGGGCAATTAGGGGACCCAACTCACTTTTGCGGGAGATTATCCGTCAGCGAAAGAAAAATCTTGGTATTTGCGGCAAATTCACCTATCTGGGTATTGCCGTGCTGGCTGGCGGTGAATGCTTTAACCGGGTAGATTTTGGCTATGTGGGGATTACCGTACCCTATGTTGAGGCAATCAGGGAGGGCAATATCAGGATTTCAGAGTGGAGCAATAATGCCCTTACCATGCGCCTTCAGGCTGGGGCGATGGGAATACCCTTTCTGCCGGTGAGATATTTGGGTGGGGCGGATGCTTTTCATTATTCTGGAGCCAAGCTGGTAAAAGACCCGTTCACTGCAAAGAGCGTGGTCTTACTGCCAGCGTTAAACCCGGATGTCGGCTTAATTCATGTCCACCAAGCTGACATTTATGGCAATGCTCGTGTTTTCGGGAGTTTGCTCTCCGCCCATGAAGTAGCTTCAGCCTCAAGGAAGGTAATTATTTCTAGTGAGGAGATAATTGACCACGAGGAGATAAGGAGGGAGCCAGGTCGGACCACGATACCACATTTTCTGGTGGACGCTGTGGTTGAGGCTCCGTTTGGCTCTTACCCGGGTGAGATGCCCGGGCTTTACACCTCTGATTCGGCACACCTCGGTGAAATCGCTGCCGCTTCCCTAAAGGGTATGGAACCGATCAAGGAGTACATACAAAAGTATATCCTCGATACCGAATCCGAGCTTGACTTCTTGGAGAGTAAGGTGGGACTAGGTCGTTTACTTGAGCTAAAAGGAAATGCCAATATCAAGGAGGGCTATCGCTGATGACTACGGCAACAGCTTTTACCCAGCATGAGGTAGCAATTATCTATCTAGCCAGGATGGTGGAGGAGGATAAATCCTACTGGACACCCGGCGGTGGCCGTCCAGGTTTTGCTTTAAGTCTAGCGCAAAAACTCCATGCCCCCAATGTTATGCGGATGACAGAGGAGGGGTGTATTAGTGCTCAACCCTACTTTCCGATAGAGCCTTTTATGTATATGGGCGGTGCCAGAAGTAATTACCGCGGGGTACTCTGGACGAGCATGAATCAGATCTGTTATTACAACACGCTCGGGTTGGTGGATTATGCCATCCTGATGGTTCTGGAGGTTGACCCTTATGGCAATTTTAATAGTTCAATGATTGGCGGTGATTACTACCACCCCCAGCGGCGTTTTGGTGGTGCCGGGGGAGCCAATGAGATGGCTTCCCTTGCCTGGAGAACCTTACTGGTCACTGACCAAGACAGGAGGAAGTTTGTCAAGAAGTGTAATTTCATTACCTCGCCGGGTTATCTTGACGGCTCACCTAATGCCAGGGAGAGGGCAGGTATGCCAGCTGGTACCGGTCCCTACCGGGTGGTGAATTCAGAAGCTATTTTCGGCTACGATGAGAAAACCCATTATATGAAGCTTCTGGCTATATCTTCGTGGACAACGGTGGCGGAGGTGCTATCTAAAATGGATTTTGAACCACTGATTGCAGAAAAAGTCGAAACCCTCAAACCCCCGACCGAGGAAGAGCTGACGATACTGCGCACAGAGATGGACCCTGAAGGGCGAGTTGTCGGTGCCGGTGAGTGGATTCTGCTTGAGTGAGGCTTAATTCTCTTAGTAATCGGCGTAAGTAAAAATTAGAGAAGGGAGGTAGAAATGAGATGCCTGAGATTTATCTTGAGGAGTGGCCACCATACAGCCCCAATGACCTGGAAAGAAGAAATGGTGCTATAGAAGTCGCCAGACTGATGATGAACGCTGCTTTTACTGCCCCTAAAGCCGGCGGGGTACCACAGGTTGAGGGTCATATCGTCTGGGGTCAATCGGAGCAGGAGCGCATCGCCCGTAAAATGGAAGAGCTGGCTCAGTCAAGACGCAGCAACAGGCTGTGGTGGAATATGTTCAAATATGAAGCGGTAATGGTCAGGGAGTCAGATGCAGTCCTGTTTCTGGGTAATTACCAGCTATTTCGGCCTTTTGAGACGGGTTGCAATCTATGTGGCGGTGTCGGCGGCTGTCAATGGTTTTATGAGCGTAAGGGAGCCCACTTCGGGCAGGTGGATGTAAGTGAGGTTCAGCACCCCGAGTGGCTGATTGATGGCCCGGTTTGCGGCATTCGTCTTCAGGGGTTTGGTCTGGCTGTTGGTTCGGCCCTTGAAGTGGCGACCAGGCTTCATGTTGATGCTAGGCCACTTTCAAGTGTCGGGATTGCCGGTCAAAAGCTGGGCTACTGCCCCAAATCACCAATGGTGGTGGGCATACCCATTGCCGCTCAGTCAAAGAGCCCCTATGTTGACATCCTGCCTGACTACCATATCTACAATCTAAGCCGGTATGTAGATGCTATACGACGCCAACATGTAATTACCAGAATGGTTCACTGGTTTGATTACCGCAACTGGGATGTCATGGCTGAACTTGAGCAAGGCAAATCCGAGGAGGGGGAGGGGAAGTAACGATGGGTATCTATAATGGAAACAAACTGGCACAGGAAAACCTTCTGGATGTGGCGAGGTACTGCACCATGGCGGCGGTTAAGGCACCTCAGATAACAGGCAAGGTAAATATCTTGACCGAGATAATTACTGAGGAAGACATTGACCCCCTCGAGGAAATCCTGGGGATCCAGGCCAAGACGAGTATTGTCGCCGAGGGTGATTACAACACCCTTAAGTATTGCCGGGAGGAGGGACTGCGGCCGGTAATACTCTTGGTGGGGGCATCTAACTTACGCCACTGCGAACTTGAATGGGACTGCGGTGCCTGTGGCTTTTCAACCTGTGAGGAATTCAACAAATACTCAGATGAGGTTAAAGCAGAGGTAAGTAAGCTAAGGCGCTGCTATCACCTTGGTCCCCAGTGCTCCTGGAAGCAGCTTGACCTGGGCAGTGCTATGTGCTGGGCTTCTGCCGCTGCCGCTGAGTTCAATGTGGAGAACAGAATGATTGCCTCTATCTGGAATGTGGCTAAACTAGTGGGGTATATGGAGCAGGCTGAGTCTGGTGCTGCCCTCTGCTTGGGCCCGATAAAAAATCTTATCTACTATGACCGGCCGAGTTTGCGTGGCAAATGGACGGCACAGGAGCACATGGAATTCCTCTTCCGAGCCATGCCCTCACACTTTATGGGCTTTACCGGTGCCAAGGACCCTCGCTTTAAATACGGTGATGAGTGGGAGAAAAAGCCCAAACGGGTGCACATTGCGCCACGCTCTGAGGAATACTTTGCCGAAATTGCTGAAGACGAAAATAAGATTGACCAGATTTGCGCCAGGGTGAAGGCCGGACTTAAGGCTAAAAGAGAAGGTAATAAGTAGACCTTAGTTTCGCTCTGGCTACTTTAGGAAGGGGTGCTTATGGCTCAGGAATTCCGGTTGCTTTTTTCGCCGATTAGAATCGGTTCGATGACAGTTAAAAACCGAATTGTGATGTGTGCTCACGGCTTCTGGTTTAAGGATTTCGTCGAGAAGGGCAAGGTGCCTACCGACCGTCTGATACGCTACTGGGAGGAGAGGGCTAAGGGTGGGGCTGGTATGATCGGCAATTATCTGACTACGGTTGACCCCTTTACCCCCGATTTCTGG
>Ga0114920_10000701_pt1 | contig 14672 bp, 10 predicted proteins | sample ChitaG_FD_88683 | JGI IMG/M metagenome (GOLD analysis project Ga0114920, IMG submission 88683) | Deep subsurface microbial communities from South Pacific Ocean to uncover new lineages of life (NeLLi) - Chile_00310 metaG | ecosystem: Environmental > Aquatic > Marine > Oceanic > Sediment ... | reverse complement strand
GGACCTAAAGTGCTTGAATACAACTGCCGTTTTGGAGATCCTGAGACTCAGCCCCAGGTGCTGAGAATGGAGAGCGATCTGGTCGATATCCTCCTTGCTGCCGTTGAAGAAGATCTGTTGGGAAAGGAAATCAAATGGAGCAGTAAGCCTTCTGCATGTGTAGTTCTTACTTCCGGTGGTTATCCACAAAAATACGAGAAAGATAAGCTAATAGCAGGGTTGAAAGAAGCCTCAGAGATGTCCGGGATTACGATTTTCCATGCAGGAACAAAATGTCAATATGATGAATATTATACAGATGGGGGGAGAGTATTAGGAGTATGTGCTTCAGAGAAGACTTTAACCGCTACCATGGCGAAGATATACAAGGCCATCTCCGGGATTCATTTTGAAAACATGCATTATCGGACTGATGTCGGCTTGACAAGGGAGTAAAAAATGAAAATTGCGATATTTATCGGAAGTGACTCTGATTATGAGGTCGTAAAGGATGCTCTAGAGATACTCAAGGAGTTTGAAGTTCCCTTTGCGTTGGAGGTAACCTCTGCCCATCGGTCGCCTTCGAGAACAGTTGAACTCGTAAAAAGCTATGAAGAAAAAGGAGTTGAAGTTTTCATTGCTGTGGCAGGTAAAGCCGCTCATTTAGCGGGTGTAGTGGCTTCGCACACTGTCCTACCGGTCATCGGGATTCCGGTAGAAAGTTCAACTCTCGGTGGTCTGGATGCCCTGCTTTCAACTGTTCAGATGCCAAAAGGGGTGCCGGTGGCCACCATGGGCTTAGGAAAAGCTGGAGCATCAAATGCGGCTCTATTGGCTGTCCAGATTCTTGGCCTCAAAGATGCCGTGCTGATGTCGAAAATGAGGGACTATAGAGAGAAAATGGCATCTCAAGTTGAAAGCAAGTCGAAAAAAATTCAGCAAGATCTATGACTTCCTTTTCAATTCAAACCTTTGGCTGTCGGGTTAATCAGGCTGAAGCTTTTTCCTGGGCTGATGAGCTTCAGAGCCATGGATTAAGATACGAAAAGGATTTTACCCGCAGCGATTTTATCGTGGTTAATTCCTGTACTCTTACAAGCCGCGCAGACAGAGACGTCAGACATTTCATAAAGAGAGCATCACGTTTGAATCCAAAGGCACGCTTGATCCTTACAGGATGCTATGTTGAACGCAAATCAGAAGACTTTGAGGAATTTCCCCAAGTCTGGCTTCTTCTTTCCAACACAGATAAAAGGAATTTGCCCGCCAAAGTTCTGACTCTTGCCACTCCACAAGATGACATTCCAAATTTTCCCTTCCGTTCTCGGGCGCTTGTCAAGATTCAGGATGGCTGCAGCTTCCGATGCGCCTTTTGCGTTATTCCCAGAGTGAGAGGCCCAAGTGTAAGCTTTGGAAAAGAAGAAATCCTTGCTCAAATCAAGAAATTCATCAATCTGGGTTTCAGGGAGATCGTCCTTACTGGGATTCACCTCTGTTCCTATGGCCTTGATCTTAAGCCTAAAAGCTCCCTCCTTGAGTTGTTAGAAGAAATCGAGAATTTGGATGGGCTGGGGAGAGTTAGGTTGAGCTCCCTTGATCCTCGCTTTTTAAGTGCCACGCTACTAGAGTATATAACATCAAGTAAGAAGATATGCCCCCATTTTCATCTATCACTACAGCATGGATCGGATGATATTCTTGAGCGAATGGGCCGGAAAATAAGTGTTGAGGATTACCGGAGAATTCTTGCCTTTTTGAGACACGCTTCCCCTCTAGCATCCTTAGGAGCTGATCTGGTTGTAGGTTTTCCCGGAGAAACTGAGGATGACTTTGAGACGACACACCGTTTTTTGGAGAAGTCACCGTTAACCTATTTCCATGTGTTTTCATATTCTCCTCGTCCCGGTACTCTTGCCGCCTCTTGGCCTCAATTAAACAGCAAGGTAAAACATGAAAGAGCTGCTCTTCTCAGGAAACTCGCAGGGAAGAAGAATTCGAACTTTCGCCGGCTCTTCGTAGGGGAAGAGTGTAATGCTGTTGTCATAAAAAAGGAGAAAAAGGAGTCGGAAGTTTTGACCTCCAATTATATAAAAGTATTTGCTCCTTCCTCTCTCTCAGAAGAGAGGGAAGAGGTAAAAGTAAAGATCACAAAGGTAACTCCAAGAGAAACCCTTGGGGAAATCACTGATTTTTCCAACTGTTAGAATGCTTTTTTCTGTAGAAATGGCACTCCGTGCCTCATTTTTCATGTTCTGTAGGGGCTTGATTTAAGTGTAGGGGCTTGATTTATCAAGCCCACCGTTTAAAAATTCTATATGAATGTTTTGTGTTTTTGACTCTAAAATAATGTGGGTTTGATGAATCAAACCCCTACGTATCTTATGCATTGTGGGTTTGATGAATCAAACGCCTACATAAGAAAATTAATAATTTCTTTTCATGAGGTTTTCCGTAGTATAAAATAAAAAGCTGATGAAAAAAATCGTCATTCTCCCTTCAGAGATAGCCCAAAAGATCGCTGCCGGTGAAGTTGTCGAGCGGCCTTTTTCTGTAGCCAAGGAGCTGGTAGAAAATTCGCTGGATTCAGGAGCTTCAGAGATAAATGTCGAGCTTCTGCTGGGCGGGAAAGGGATGGTTAAAGTTTTGGATAATGGATGCGGAATGAATAGAGAAGACGCCCTGGTTTGTTTTGAGAGGCATTCCACCAGCAAACTTTCGAGAGAAGAAGATCTTTTTGCGATTTCTACTCTCGGTTTTAGAGGTGAGGCTCTTCCCAGCATTTCTGCGGTTTCCAGAGTGATTTTAAAGACATCAGATGGAACTGAAGAGCGGGGCTCTCAGATTGAAAGGGAAGGAGAAAAGATTATCCAGGTTTCAGACATTGCTTTTCCAAAAGGTACCAGCATTGAAGTCAGAGACTTATTCTTTAATTTGCCAGCCAGAAAGAAATTTCTCCGCTCCGAGCGCTCCGAGCTTTCATTGATTGTGAAATATTTAACTTCTGTAGCGCTCGTTTACCCGGAAATAAGATTTTCTCTTATTCATGGAAAGAGACAGGTCTTTAATTTTCCACAGGTTAGCAGTCTCAAGGAAAGACTTTTTCAAGTCTATGGGAAATCCCTTTTGGAGCGCCTTATGGCTGTCGATTATAGAGAGAGCGAAAGGCATCTCCACGGATATGTGACCTCCCCTCCTTCTGGACGTTCGGGCAGGAGTCGGCAGCTTTTTTTTGTGAACAAACGTCCGATCAGAGAAAAAACTCTCTTGGGAGCCCTGAATAAAGCCTACAAGGGTTTTTTAGAGAAGGATCAATTTGCCGAAGCCTTCCTCTTTCTCACCTGTCCTTACACTGAGGTTGATGTCAACGTTCACCCGGCAAAAGCAGAGATCAGGTTTAAAGACTCCCGTCCTATCTATCAACTTGTGGTGAGAAGCATTGAGCAAGCAATGCTCAAAGAGGGGGGGGTAAAAGAGATTTATCCCTTTCGAGAGGAAAGCAAAAGGTATTTTAGAATAGAAGAGAAAATGCCTCCTGTTGCTTCTGGAATGCCTAATGAAGAGAAGATTCAGGATCAAGGCCTATTCCCCCCGCCAGCGACAGAAGAAGAGGAAGGTTATCCTCATGTTCTGGGACAATTCCTGGATTCTTATATTGTTGCCTCAAAAGAAGAGGGGATTTTCATCATTGACCAGCATAATGCTCATGAGAGGGTTCTTTATGAGCGGTATCTCAAGACGGATCGAATGAAGAAATGGCCTCGAAAATTGGCCCTCCTTCCAATTCTTTTCGATCTCTCCCCGTCCCAGGTCTTAAGTTTCGAGAGCAATCAAGAGTTATTGGAAGAGACCGGCTTCCGGGTGGAAGCCATGGGAGGCAAAAGCTACGCCTTGAAAGAATATCCTGATATATTCAAAGAGGAGGAGGCAGAGGATGTCTTTCTTTCTCTTCTTGAAGAGATGCAAGAAGAGAAAATTGAGGATAAAAAGAAGAGGCTATTAGCCACACTAGCCTGTAAGACAGCGGTGAAGGCAGCACAAACCTTATCGTTAGAAAAGATGAGATTTCTTGTTGAGGAGCTTTTTAAAACCACAAATTCATCCCTTTGTCCTCATGGAAGACCTATTGTTGTAAAAATAGACAAGAAAGAGATAGAAAGAGGTTTGAAAAGGAGCTGAAATTGACAACAATTCTCTGTTCTGCTAATATTATCGGGCTCATTGGCCAGGGTGAGTTCTATCATTCTCTCTCAGAAATAAGTCACGGGGAGTAGCGCAGCCTGGTTAGCGCGCCTGCCTTGGGAGCAGGAGGTCGTCGGTTCAAATCCGGTCTCCCCGATTACTCTCTCAAGCAGGTGAATTCATGTGTGGATGTTCAGGCTGATATAGAAGTATCGAAATACATACCAAAGTCGCGCCTGTAGCTCAGTTGGATAGAGCAGCTGCCTTCTAAGCAGCGGGTCGGGAGTTCGAGTCTCTCCAGGCGTGCCAGCCTTACCCCTTATTTTTCAACAATTTTCCTAGGATTTTATTTTCAGCGAGCTTATCCTATTTTTTGCGAATGCATTAGAGTAATTCCAATTTCAAATTATGGGATTTATCTTTTATTCTTTTGCCTTTAGGCGCAGAAGCGAAAATTGGAGATTATATATCTTATTCTCTGTACTGTTTTTTTGACATCAAAACTTCTTTAAAAGCCTTTACTACATCGGGATGGAATAGTTTTCCTGAACTAGTTTCTATCTCTTCATAGGCTTTCCAGGGAGGTTTTCCTGCACGATACGGCCGGTCTGTTGTCATAGCATCATATGCGTCACAAACAGCTATTATCGATGCTCCGAGAGGGATTTCCCCCTTTTCCTCGGATGAATGTGCATTCGTATCAAAATAGAATTTATGGTGAGCTAAAACAATCGGGACAGCCTCTTCCAACACTCCTCCCACCAGAGATATGATCCTCGCTCCTTTTTCTGAATGGGAAGACATGATTTCTCTTTCAGGAGCAGTAAGAGAAGCAGCTTTTTGCAAAATGTCCATGCTTATTTCCGTTTTTCCTATGTCATGGAGGAGGGCAGCCACTTTAATATTTTCTCTTTCATAGGATGGCAGCCCCATTGCGCGAGCTATGTCTTCTGACATGTGGGAGACTCGCACTGAGTGTCCTTGAGTGTATTTATCTGCGGATTCAAGATATTTTGAGAGAATCTCTAAGATTCCGACATAAGCGGATTTTAAATCTGATATTTGCTTCTGTTTTTCTTCGTATAGATAACCTAAAGCCGCGCTTGTTATAATTAAGAAGGAACTCCATGCTGTCAGGCTAAAAATCACAGGGATTTTTCCCATTTCTGAAAAAAAAGAAGAAGGCGAGAGCCGAAAGAATAGGATGACTATAGAGATGCAAAGGAAGGCAGTGAGAACAGCCATTCTTTTGCCCAAAGAATAGCCTGCTTATATGATGGGGAGGTAAAAGAAATTCAAGAATCCAATTTTATAAGGAGCAAAGTAGTTGATGATCACGATACCTAATAAGACAAGTAAAACAATTATTTTTTCAAAATGCTTAACAAATAATTTTTTTAGACCTTCCACATCATGTCTCCTTGGTTTTTCGCATCCAAAAATCGGGAAGAGGCATACGCAAACCTTCGCTCATTCCTCAGCTCTATAAGATATAAATAACACTAATTGTAAATAGCTTTTAGAGGGGATTTTTTTCCAAGGTGCCTTTACAAATAAATTTTAGCATTTTTATCTTCAAAATACTACGAAAAAAAATTGTTGTATTGAAAGATTTAAAGGAAAAAATGGTGTCATCATAGAAATTGTCATAATTCTCCTGGCCGGATGCTTCGACTATATCATCTTTTGTGTGGTATTGTTGAGGCCAAAGAGGAAGAGAGAAGAATAAATGAAAAATCTTTTTTTGAAGGTGATAAAAGCCCTAACCTTTAGAGGTGAGTAAATTGTGCTTAAAATTCACCTTTAATATCCTCCCTACTGGTGATTGACGCCGTAATATATCTCTGAGATTATAGGAAGCTGTCCTAGGTACGAGTCGGGGCTTTTTTTATGGAGAATTTTACAAAGAGAAGAGAAGAATTGGTTGTGAATCCCGTCTCTGTCTATGGATAGGTTATATTGACAAAAATTGTCAAATTATTTATAGTGAGTGAACCCTCATGGCATCTAATCTAGGTGAGCTTTTATTACAGGAAAAACTCCTGAGTGCGGAACAACTGAAATCTGCGCTCGATTACCAGAAGAAGCATAAGGTATCGATTGGAACTGCTCTGGTATCTCTCGAGATTATCTCAGAAGAAGAGATGGCGCAGGCCTTAAGTCGCCAATTGGGTTATCCTTATATAGACCTCAATCAATTCGAGGTCTTTCCAGACGTCATTGAACTCATTCCCGCCGAAATAGCAAAAAAGCATGCGATCATGCCCATCCACCGAATTCGATCCTTTTTGACTTTGGCCATGGTCGATCCAACGGATTTGGATATTATCGAAGATGTCAGGTTTCGAACAGGACTTAGCATTCAGCCTGTCATAGCTTCAGAATCGAGTATCTTGAGTGCCATAAACAAGTATTATGGCACTTCTCACTCCCTGCGCGTAAAGGAAATAATCAGCGAGATCGAGCTTTCCGAGGAGACCAAAGTCAACATCGTTGAAGATGAAGATGAGGATCATGATGTTGAGGAGTTAGTTAAGGAAACAGAGGAAGCTCCTATCATCAGACTTGTGAATTCCGTATTCGTAGATGCCATCAAAAAGGGTGCCAGTGACGTCCACTTTGAACCATATGAGAATGCCTTCCGGGTGAGATACCGTCTTGACGGTACCCTTTACGAATTGATGAATCTTGATAAGAAATATAAACTTCCTGTGATATCCCGAGTGAAAATTATTTCAAACATGGACATAGCGGAAAAAAGACTGCCCCAAGATGGCCGGATAAAAATGAGGGTAAAATTAGAGACCGGTGAACGCAAAGAAATAGACATCAGGGTTTCCACAGTTCCAGTAATGTTTGGGGAGAAAATCGTTGCTCGTCTCCTTGACAAGGAAATGTTGAAGTTAGACCTCACGAAATTAGGATTTGAAAAGGAATCCCTCGAAGTTTTTCAAGAGACTATTCGCAGGCCTTGGGGAATTATACTTGTCACGGGACCTACAGGAAGCGGAAAGACAAATACTCTGTATTCAGCCATTTCCCTACTCAATTCGATGGAAAAAAATATCATGACGGCTGAAGACCCAGTGGAGTTCTATATTCCTGGGATAAACCAGATCAATATAAGAGAAGAAATTGGCTTAAGTTTTTCCGTCTGTCTTAGGGCATTCCTGCGGCAGGACCCTGACATCATGTTAGTCGGTGAGATGAGGGATTATGAGACTGTTGATATAGCCATCAAGGCTGCGTTAACTGGTCACCTGGTTTTCTCCACTGTTCATACGAATGATGCAGCCAGCACAATCAGCAGGCTGGTGAACATGAATGTTGAACCCTATTTAGTTGCGGATTCTGTCGCACTTGTTGTCGCTCAAAGACTTGTGAGACGTTTGTGCAAGGAATGTCGTGAACAGGAAAAGGCGTCCACAGAAAGTCTTGAAAAAATTGGATTTGCTCCAGAAGAAGCGAAGAAAGCAACAGTTTTTAGACCAAACGGATGCAGCGCATGTAATAACACCGGATACAAGGGAAGAACAGCGCTTTATGAAGTCATGGAAATTAAGGGCGATATAAAAAATTTAATTTTAACAAAGGGCCAAGCTAAAGAAATAAAGAAGAAAGCTGTGGAGAATGGAATGATTACCCTCCGCCGAAGTGGGCTGGAAAAGATAAAAGAAGGAATTACCTCAATCGATGAGGTATTACGGGAAACAGTAATAGATGAAGGGATTTAAAAATGGATGAGACAATTCAGGATTTATTAAAAATAGTCGTTGAAAAGGATGCCAGTGATTTGCATATAACAACATATAGCCCTCCTCGAATAAGAGTCAATGGTACTTTGATCTCTCTTGATTATCCTCCACTTTCTGCTACTGAAACGAAGAACATCATATACAGCTTGCTGACAGATAGGCAGAAAAAGAAGTTTGAGGAGAAGCTTGAGCTTGATTTTTCTTTTGGCATAAAAGATCTGGGTCGATTCAGGGGCAATGTTTTCATGCAGAAAGGAGCCGTGGCTGCGGCTTTTCGAAGGTTTCTCCCGCAGATGTGGAGTTTTGCTCAATTGGGAATTCCTTTGAGAATAGCTCAATTCTGTTACCTGCCACGGGGATTAATCCTGGTAACAGGACCAACTGGATGCGGAAAATCGACCTCCCTAGCCTGTATGATTGATCATATCAATCAAGAGAGAGCCGTTCATATTGTAACCATAGAAGATCCTATTGAATATTACCTCTCTCCCAAGAAATCTATCATTAACCAAAGGGAACTCCATGTGGATACCCTTTCTTATTCCAATGCCCTTCGTTCTGTTTTAAGAGAAGACCCGGATGTTGTATTGGTCGGAGAGATGAGAGACATGGAAACGGTGGAAGCTACATTACGCGTAGCTGAGACCGGCCATTTGACTTTCTCGACACTTCATACGAATTCAGCCGCTGAGACTATTTCGAGAATTATCGATATTTTCCCTGCTCAGTACCAGGCTCAAGTGAGACTCACGCTTTCCATGTCTTTGGAAGGAGTGATGACTCAGGCGCTTTTGCCTCGAGCAGACGGTAAAGGAAGGGTCCTGGCCGTGGAGATATTGATTCCTAACGCGGCAATTAAAAACTTAATCAGAGAAAATAAGATTCACCAGATATACGCTTCAATGCAAATGGGACAGGAGAAGTATGGAATGCAGACTTTTAATCAGTCCCTGGCAAGTCTTTATTTTAAGAAGTTGATCACGTTGGAGACTGCCGTGAGTATTTCCTCAAAGCCAGAGGAGTTGACGGATATCATCCAGAGGAAAGAGGGTCTCAAGGTTACATCCTTAGGCTTTACTCCGACTAAAAAATAAAATTAAAAGGATAGAAAAATGGCTACATTTGTTTGGAAAGGAAGAAATCGCTATGGAGATTCTGTAGGGGGAGAACGAGTTGCCGGGTCCTTAGAAGATCTCTCGACAGTTCTTCAGAGAGAGCAAATAACCGTCGTTGAAGCCAAAAAGAAAAGCACTGAGATAAATATTCCTTTTCTTAAAAAGGAAAAAGTTAAGGTCAAAGAGCTAGCTATCTACAGCAGACAGCTTTCTGTGTTGATAGATGCAGAGCTTCCTTTGATACAAAGCCTAACAATCTTAGCCGAGCAGACGAAGAACAAATATCTTAGTCAAGTCATCAAGGACGTAAGGGCGGATGTTGAAGGTGGGGCTTCCTTGAATCAAGCCAAGCGGAAATTTCCTAAAGTTTTTGATGATCTTTACTGCAATCTTATAGCTTCAGGAGAGCAGAGTGGTTCGCTTGATATCATGCTGCGGCGTTTAGCCGAGTTTTTGGAAAAAGTTGTTAAATTGAAGGCTCAAGTGAAACAGGCTATGACATATCCAGTTGTCATATTAGCTTTTTCGGTTATAGTCACGATCTTTATGTTGTGGAAAGTTGTTCCAGTTTTTTCGAATATTTTTCTTGAGCTTGGCGCGAAACTGCCACTTCTTACATCCATAATCGTTGTCGCCAGTGACTTCATACAGAAGTACATAGCGGTTATCTTTTTTGGGATGATAGGCTTTCTCATTCTTTTTAAGTACCTGAAACGAACTGGTCCTGGACGCAAGGTCATTGACCAAGTATTGCTCAAAATACCTCTTGTCGGAAATCTTCTGGAAAAAGTAGGGCTTTCGCGAGTTACCCGGACTCTAAGCACTCTCCTTTCAGGAGGTGTGCCTATGCTTGAAAGTCTTAAGATTACCTCTTCTACAGCAGGAAATGTTATCATAGAAAAAAACATCATGGATGCTCGCAAGGCTGTGGCCGAGGGAACAAGCCTGACGGATGCCCTGAGAGAAACGGGTAAGTTTCCTTTTATGCTCACCCAGATGGCAGGCGTTGGAGAAGCCACGGGATCTTTGGATGATATGTTGACCAAATTAGCGGATTTCTATGATGAGGAGGTTGAATCTACTGTCGCAGCCCTTCTTTCAATATTAGAGCCTGTTATGTTGATCGGAGTCGGTGGGCTGATAGGTTCTATCGTTATTTCCATGTACCTCCCCATATTTCAACTTATGCAGGAGTTTTGAGGAAAGAGCGTTACAGAGAAGGCCAGTTCTTCGATAAAAAAAAATGCAAAGGGGGAGCCTGAGGGCGAGATAGAATAAATGGAAGTAAAGGGAAAGGCAGGTCCAGAAAGAAGAGATATCCTCAGGCTTATCCTCTTTCGTGTAATCATTTTCACTTCTCTTTTTGTTTCAGCGGTTATAATTCAATTCAGCACAGACACCTTTCTTCCTTTGGGCACTTTTTATTATTTAATTGCTGCTTCCTATGCTTTATGTCTTATCTATTTCCTTGTCTATTATTTTTGGAAAAGAAGTTACAATGTGCAGGTCTCTATTCAAATATTTTTCGACATTCTCCTGATCACAGCTCTTGTTCATATTTCTGGAGGAATAAAAGGCACTTTTTATTTTCTCTACATCTTTGAAATAATCGCAGCAAGCATCATTCTCTCAGGTCGTGCTGCCTATATAACCGCTAGTCTTTCTGCCGTCTTTTTCGGTCTGCTTCTGGAGGGAATGTATTATGGATTCGTTCCTCATTATGATCCAGAGCAAGCGATGGAAATATCTCTTGGTGCTGTGACCAACAATATCTTTGTTTCCTGGTTGGTATTCTTTCTTATCGCTTTTTTGATAAATTCTCTCACTGGGAGTTTGAGAAAAACAAGAGGAACGCTGCAGCTGATGCAAAAAGGGCTTGAGATCAGGAATCGCCTGGCTGCAGCTGGCGAAGTCTCTGCTCAGCTTGCCCATGAAATCAGGAATCCTCTGGCTGCTATCTCTGGTTCAATACAAGTGCTTAGGGATGATTTGAAATTGGGCAGTGAACAAAAAAACCTGATGAACATCGTGATTAAAGAATCAGATAGGGTATCTAAGTCCATCGAGCAATTCCTGAATTTAGCTTCGCCTGGAAAGCAAACCCGTTCTCCTATTGATCTTTCGGCTGTTTTAAGGGAAACCTTGATCTTGTTTCAGAAAAGCGGCGAGTATGACGCGGACTGGACAATTAAAGGAAATTATAAATCCTCCAGCGTTCCCTATTTTGGTGACGCCAGCCAGTTCAGACAGATTTTCTGGAACCTGACAAAGAATGCTCTCAAGGCTATGCCCCGGGGGGGAACATTGAGGATTGATTTTAATAAAACAAAAGAAAACAAGGTTCAGATAAGATTTGCAGATACAGGAATAGGCATGGCGAAGGAAGAGAAGGAAAGGATTTTTGAGCCTTTTTATTCGGGCTTCGAGAGTGGGACTGGAATCGGGATGGCTGTTGTTCGCGGGATTGTCGATGACTATAATGGAACGATTGAGGTGGAATCTAAACCAAAAAAAGGAACAGAGATAATTGTAACCCTCCCAGAGAGGAGGACCAGGAAACAAGATAGATAGAAGGAAAAAAATGGAAAAGATACTTATTATTGATGATGAGAAAAGCATCCTTGATCTTCTGAGTGTGGTTTTTAAGAAGGAAGGATATCGCGTGAGAGCGACCCTTTCTGCCAAAAAAGCCCTTGAATTATTAAATAAAGAAGAGTTTGGGCTTATCCTTACAGATATAAAACTTCCTGAGATGAGCGGATTTGAGATTTTAAAGCGCGTTAGGGAGAGTAAGCCTGACATCGCTGTCGTCATGATAACCGCCTACGGCAATGTGAAGCAGGCAGTGGAGGCCTTAAAAGCTGGAGCATTCGATTATGTGGTCAAACCATTTGATGTGGATGAGTTGAAAATCATCGTAGCAAAGGCACTCGAAAAGAAGAGGCTTCAAGAGGAAAACATTCTGCTTAGAAAAGAGCTAAAGGAGAAGAGCAGTTTTGAGACTGTCATTGGAAAAAGCAAGAAGATAAAGCATATTTACAGCATGATCGAAAAGATCGCAGGCACAGACTCCACTATTCTCGTAACTGGAGAGAGCGGGACAGGAAAGGAACTGGCTGCCAGAGCCATCCATTCTCTGGGTCCCCGCGAGGAGAACCGGTTTGTCTCTATAAACTGTGGAGCTCTTCCTGAGAATCTTCTGGAGAGCGAGCTTTTTGGTCATGTCGAAGGAGCTTTCACAGGAGCAGTGGCCGATAAAGTGGGCCTGTTTGAGGTTGCCCAGAGAGGAACACTATTTCTGGACGAGGTAGGAGAAATGGCTCCCTGGACACAGGTGAAACTCCTGAGAACGCTTCAGGATAAAAAAATAAGAAGAGTGGGAGGCACTGAAGAAGCTGTAATTGATGTCCGAATAATTGCCGCCACCAACCAGGATTTGAAGAAGAAAATATCGGAGGGAAAATTCCGTGAAGACCTCTTTTACCGACTGAATGTCATTTCCTTTGAAATGCCTCCCTTGAGAGAAAGGAAAGAAGACGTTCCTCTTTTTGTCAATCATTTCCTCAAGAAATATAGTATGGAAATAGGAAAGAGCATGAAAAGAATTGCTCCAGATGTGATGAAGCTCTTCGAGTCTTATCCGTGGCCCGGAAATATCAGGGAATTGGAAAACGTGATAGAAAGGACTGTTGCTATCGAGGATAGAGAGACAATAACTTTAGACAGTCTCCCTGATGAACTCCTGACTGCCAGGAAAAGAGAAGAAACAGACTTGTTATTTCAGAAAAATTTTTGCCTCACTTCCTTCCTGGATGAGGCAGCACAGAGCTATATTAAACAGGCTCGCCTTCTTTCAGGAGGGAATCTCAAGAAAACAGCCTCTCTCCTTGGAATCAGTTACCGCAACCTGAGATACCTTATTGATAAGTACAAGTTAAAACCGGATCAAGAAACTGATGAGAAAGAGGCGAAAGCAAATCAGAAGCCCCCCGCCTAAAAGTGCCAAATATTGTCAATTCTTAAGAAACGAGATGACAATTATTGTCTGGAAAATCAGAGGCATATTCATATAACCATATTATTTTCAACAACTTATAATTTCCTCATTTTGGCATGGATATTGCATATAAATATACATCAACAAAATTTTAAGACTCCCGATCGACGAAAGACAACGTCGACAGGAGAAAGGAGGTTTTAAATGCTTAAAAAAAAGAAAGGTTTCACACTGATTGAGTTGCTCATCGTTGTTGCTATCCTCGGAATTCTTGCTGCTCTTCTCATCCCTAACGCTATTACCGCTATCCAGAAGGCGAAGCAGAAAGGCACCATGAAGGACATGATGAGTATATCTACAGCTCTCGCCGATTACATCACAGATAACGGAATATCAGCTGCTAATGATGGTGCAATTTCCGCTGCTTTGATCGATGATCTTACTCCTTTTTACCTCAAAGTTCTTCCCACGAATGACCAATGGGGTACTTCACTATATGTTTATGGCGGAACAGCAGTAGATAATTCGGGTTACAATACTACAGGTGGTGGTTATGACGATTTTGTGGTCGCTTCTTATGGTCGTAAGGGTACCCAGGAAACTTTTTCTTACGATTCTGCTGATCCGAACAAGGGTCTGTATGTTGTTGGGGCGATGGCCGATTTCGAAAAGGACTTGGTTGCGTGGAATGGGAGCTGGATTCGATGTCCTAGAATAGCTCAGCAGTCAGGCAGCTGATACAGCTAATTTCATCTGAGTTTTATCTGGCCTTTTAAGAAAAGTTAAAAGGGGCGGTGCCAAAAGGCACCGCCCCTTTTTTTCTTTTCATAATCATTTAATCTCTTCCCTAAGCATCTCTTTTTCCGTTATGAAGGACAAATCAATCATATCATGAGGGTATTTGGGGATGGATAAAGCGACCTTGAAGATTTCGCCTTCCCCAAATACCCATATTATACGATTATGGAAAAAGAGATGCTTTCTCTCTCCTCTTTTTTATCTCGGATTGTGGTATAATCGCAAAAACCGAGAATGCGAACTCTTATTATTCTGTTTGTCTATGGTCTTCTGGCAATTCTTCTTATTCCAGTTCTCCTTTTCTGTTACTTAGTAAGATGCTCTCAGCCGCTCATTCTGATCGCGAAATGGGCTATTCGGCTCGGGCAAAAAATATTAGGAATTCGCCTGGAAGTTTCCGGCCTCGAGAATGTAGATAAAAAAGCGTCTTATGTTTTCATGGCTAACCATTTGAGTATAATCGATGGCCCTATGCTTTTCATGCTTATCCCGCAATCTGTGAGAGTCATCCTGAAAAAAGAAGTATTCAGGATTCCCATTATTGCTCAAGCAATGAGGCAGGTAGGTTTCATTCCTGTCGACCGGAAGCGCTTAAGAGGGGGAAAAGAGAGCATCGATCGGGCCTCTCGGCATATAAACGAGAAGGGCTACTCTTTCCTTATTTTCCCTGAAGGAACCAGGAGTCGGGATGGCAAGCTTCAGCCGCTCAAGAGGGGTGGCTTTTTCCTGGCGCTCGCCAGCCTGGTTCCTATTGTTCCTGTGAGCATAGAAGGAACCTATGAACTCATGCCCAGGGGGAGTTTCTTTGTGAAGAAGGGAAAAGTCAGAGTCAATTTTCATCCAGCTGTT
>Ga0114920_10000700_pt1 | contig 14681 bp, 15 predicted proteins | sample ChitaG_FD_88683 | JGI IMG/M metagenome (GOLD analysis project Ga0114920, IMG submission 88683) | Deep subsurface microbial communities from South Pacific Ocean to uncover new lineages of life (NeLLi) - Chile_00310 metaG | ecosystem: Environmental > Aquatic > Marine > Oceanic > Sediment ... | reverse complement strand
TCAGCGGAGCAAAGCGACTCCGGAACTTTAGGCACTTTAGATCACTTTAGTCACTTCACACTTATCGATTCTGTGATAAATAGCCCTTTTCAGGGGCAAACCAAAGCCTGGTCCTATGGGCCAGGATTCTTTACTTACTTTGTGTGTCTTAGTGGCTGAATAGATAAAAAAAGATAAAAATCGCAACCTAAAGGGAGGGAAAATATTTTGCAAGAGCCTATTACAATAGACAGAAGTAACCGAAGATTAGGGACTTCCCCGGAGCTGGCTGATGTCTGTTTCACATGCGGCACCTGTGCCAGCGGCTGCCCTGCAACCGGATTGGTACCTGGTTGGGATCCCAGGAAAGCGATACGGGCTATAGCTTTAGGCCTGGAACAGGAGGTCATTGATTCTAAATTTCCATGGGTTTGCACCCTTTGCGGTCGGTGCGATTATGCATGCCCTATGGGTGTACAGTTAGTCAAGACCCTCCGTGGATGCCGGATCTTGCGCGAGCGGGATAAGGTCCCCGATCCAATACACAGGGGAACAATCATGAACCTCGAGAGGGGCAACAACCTTGGAATTCCCAGGGATGATCTTCTTTTTCTCCTGGGGGATTTAGGCCCCGAGATGGAGGAAGACGAGAAGCAGCCGTGCCCGGGATTTTATGTGCCTGTGGACAAAGAAGGGGCCAACATCATCATCACCATGAATTCCAAGGAGCCCTTTGCCGAGCCCGATGATATGAAGTTCTGGTGGCGGATCTTTTATGCTGCAAAGGAAGACTGGACCGTTTCATCCACAAACTGGGAAGGGGTCAACTGGGGCCTGTTTTCCGGGGATGACGAAAACTGGAAAATCCAGGCGGGCCGCGTTTTAGAAAATGCCCGAAGGCTAAAGGTGAAGACCATCCTCTACCCGGAATGAGGCCATGCCTATTATGCAACCCGGGTCGGGTTTGATAGATGGTTTCCGGAGGCTTTCGAGGAATTTAAAATTATCAGCGTCTTCGAACTTTTAAAGGAATACCTTGAGACCGGAAGAATCAAGGTAGATAAATCAAAACATCCTCAATTAACTACAGTCCATGATCCATGCAACTACGTTAGAAAGTCCTATATGTATTTTGGAGATCACGAAGGAGAGAGATCCCGATGGATCGTTTCACAGTGCTGCGAAAATGTGGTGGAGATGTGTGACAGCCCGCTTAACAACCTCTGCTGCGGTGCAGGAGGCGGAGCGTGGGCAATGCCTTACTCCGAGGAGCGTCTCGCTTATGGCAAACATAAAGCGGATCAAATTACAAAAACCGGTGCAGAGCTGGTCATAGCTCCATGCCACAATTGTCGTGACCAGATACTCAAGGGCCTTGGCAAGGAGTTTGATATGGGCAAATACGAGGAGACAATGTACATCTGGGAACTGGTGTCCGAATCTCTGGTTTATGAGCCCTGGAGCGAGGAAGAAATCAAAAAGGCCCATGCAGAACGTGATGCGCAATTTGAAAGGGATGGTGTTGAACTAGAAGAATGGGAATAAATAGTTACTAAAACACTATCCTGAAAATCTTTTCAGCCTGGCGGAATCCTAAGTGATCCGCCAGGCTTTTTTTTGGATATTCTTCATGAGAAATGCGGGTTAGAAACCGAATCACCCTCTAGGATGAAATTTCTCATGCATCTGCTTGAGATGCTCCCGTGCAACATGCGTGTAAATCTGGGTTGTGGAAATATCAACATGGCCGAGCATGACCTGAACAGTTCGTAGGTCAGCACCGCCTTCAAGAAGATGGCTGGCAAAAGAGTGCCTTAAACTGTGCGGCGCGATCTTTTTATTGATCCCGGACTGTTGCGCATAATGTTTCAGCAGTTTCCAAAAACCCTGGCGTGTCATGGGTTTTCCTGCCCTGGCAACAAAAAGATACCGGCTGATATTGTTTTTTAAAATCAATGGCCGGGCATTTTTTATATAGTCATCGATTTTGTCTTTTGCATAAACGCCGATGGGAACAACTCTTTCCTTTGACCCCTTTCCAAGGACCCTGACAAAGCAGGCTTCCAGGTTTACATTCAGAAAATTCAGATTGACAAGTTCGGAAACCCTCAACCCCGCCGCGTAAAGGAGTTCGATCATGGCCGCATTCCTTTTCCCCAAGGGCGTTTTTGTGTCCGGAATATTCAAAAGAAGATTAACCTCTGAAATGGACAGGACATCCGGAAGTTTAAGGCCGCTTTTGGGAAGGTCAACAAGCTTGGCAGGATCGTACTCAAGCACCTTTTCATGAACAAGGAACCTGTAAAACCCCCTTAAGGTAACGAGATGCCTTGCACGTGACTTTGGTCCCAGACCAGCATTTCTCAAGGCAATCAGGTGCTTTAATATCAAGGGCGTATCAGCATCAGAAATATGCTTGATTTCTTTGCTTCCGAGAAATTCGAGATACCTGACAAGGTCCCTGCTGTATGATTCTATGGTTTTTTCCGCAAGCCCCTTTTCGAAAACCAGGTAGTTTAAATATTGATCAGCAAGAATGTCTAAAGAGGATTCCGAGTTGCTATTTATAAGTTGCGAGTTACGGGCTGTGGAATTTGTTTTCATTTCAAAATTCCCCCTTTGAAAGGGGATAAAGGTATAAGCGCTAGTTAATAATCAATAATCTCCGCCTGCCGGCCGGCGGGCAGGTTTAGGCACTTTAGTTCACTTTAGGCACTTTACACTTTTGCATACACAGAATGAATAAACCAAGTTATAAATACGTGATCGTATTTATGAATACATGTACTAAGTTAGCGCTCTTTGCTCTATCATCTTGGCAAGAGCTTCCAAAGCCATGCTATAACCCTGAACGCCAAATCCTGTAATCTGGGCGGTTGCAACATCGGATATCAAGGACTTGTGTCGAAACGGTTCCCTTTTGTAGATATTGGAAAGGTGTATTTCGATTACAGGAATATCCAGAAGCAGTAGTGCATCTCGGATAGCGATGCTAGTGTGGGTAAAGGCAGCAGGATTTATAATGAGCCCATTTTGTATTGCGGCGTCTTTCTGGATTTTATCAACGATGGCACCTTCATGATTGGATTGAAAGGTATCGACGGCAAGACCCAGTCTATTCCCGAGTTCTTCGAGGGTTGAATTAATTTCATCAAGTGTCGTCTTGCCGTAAATATCAGGCTCTCTTTTTCCCAGCATATTCAGATTGGGTCCGTGGATTACCAAGACCTTCAGTCTGTCTTTGCTCTGTTCCATAATTATTTATCCCTTAGAGTTGTTTATTTAGTCATAAAAAGCCTGCTCCTCTGGGCTCGGATTCTTTATTTCACTCGCCGATTAATTCTCGAAATTTAGTGATGGTCTTTTTATAATCCGGACTTTTGAAAATTGCCGACCCGGCCACAAAGACATCAACACCGGCATCAGAGACGTTTTTTATGGTTTTTTCGTTCACCCCTCCGTCAATCTCAACCAGGATGGCTAAACTCCGGTCCTGAATCATTCTGCGAAGGGCCCTGATCTTGTCTAAGCTGTTGGGTATAAAATCTTGCCCGCCGAATCCCGGATTAACGCTCATTATCGTTACTAAGTCAACTTGTTCGATGATCCACTCGATTGAGGATAAAGGGGTTGATGGATTCAGCACGACACCGGCACGCAGGTCGAATTCTTTTATCACTTGGATCGTTCGGTCCAAGTGAACACAGGCCTCTACCTGAACGGAGATCAAATCGGCCCCTGCTTTTGCAAAATCCGAAATGTATCGGTCCGGATTTTCAATCATCAGGTGGACGTCAAGGGGAAGTGTCGTCACACTGCTTGCAGCTTCAACAACCAAAGGTCCTATGGTGATGTTCGGCACAAAATGGCCGTCCATAACATCTACATGAATCCAGTCTGCTCCGGCCTCCTCAACGGATCTTATTTCATCTCCCAGTTTTGCAAAATCTGCGGACAGTATCGATGGTGCAATATATTTCATTTATCACATCTCCTAACCCGGGCAAGCCGGAAATCCAACATCAAGCATCCAGAAAACCTACCATTCGTAGTAAACATTAGCCTCGGCCAGTTCGCCATCCTCATAAAGAAAAAGTGTTGCATCAGTATTTTTAGGAATTAACAGCCAGATTTCTTCACCCGGCTTCATCAAACCGTCGAAAAGATCGTTTGAAACGCCGTAGCTGTTTAAGGATACACGGATGCGTCTTTTTAAAAAGCCGCTTTTGAGCCTGTACCTGAAAAGGTCGAATCCATTTGCGCCATGAAAAAGACCCCGGGCTTTTCGGCCGGGTTTCCGGTTGATAACAAGACTGACAATACTCCCTTCGATTACACGATGGCCGGATAGCGGTTCTTGATCGACTATGACATTTAGGGGTTTGTCTTTATAAAAAGAAGATTTTATTTCTCCAAGTGCCAGATTGCTGCTTTCAATCAGAGGTATTGCGCTGTCAAGAGAGTGCCCTTTAAGATTCGGCATTTTATATGCCGGGGGCCGAATTCCCAAGCTCACAAGGAGATTTACACATCCGCCCCGGTTTATCATGGTTCCCGTAGATGGAACCTGGGCAATAATCTCGTCTTTTTTTATATTATCGCTGTAGGTTATAGATATTTCTTCCTGGCACAAGCTGTTCTCTTCCATGATGATCCGCGCCTGTTGTAAGGAAAGACCTTTAAGATTGGGCATTAAAATAGATCTGGCGCCTTTTGAAAGTATTATCTTGATGTCACGCCCTTTTTTTATTTCAGCGCCGGGCTCCGGTTCCTGGAAAATGATATGATTTTTGGAAACCTCGTTACTATATTCAGATCCCCTGACTTTTGTATTAAGCCCCAGATCTGTTAATAACTCAAGAACATAAACAACATCTTTCCCAACCAGATCAGGAACGACAACAGTATCCTCACTCTTAATAATAAGCGTGAGGGTCAGGTATGCACTTACACCAACAACAAGGATGAATATCAAAAATAAGGCCGCTATTTTTATTATTCGGGACATCATCTTATCCGTTTTAGGCATGCCGCGAAAAAACCATCCATATTGTTAAGGTGAGGAAACGTCATTAAATATCCATCATTATTTACAAGAGAGCAAGCCTTGTTTGGTAGTCCCTTTGTGCTGTTTTCCATAGCAAACTCTGCGTGTTTATTCAAAAAGCCTTTTATCACAGATTCATTTTCCTCGGGTTCTGTGCTGCAGACAGCGTAAACCAAAACTCCGGATGGCTTGACAAGATGTGCCAGGTTATCCAGAAACAGGGTCTGTCTTTTGTGGTAGTATGCCAGGTTTTGTTTAGATGTGATCCATTTAGTATCCGGATTCCTCCGCAAAACTCCCAGGCCCGAGCATGGTGCGTCTAAAAGAATACGGTCGAATTTTCCAAAACGTTTTAGGTTTAATGGGTTATTCAAATCGTGAATACAGGTTGAGACAATGGAAATCCCAAGTCGATGCATTTCTGACTCAAGCTGTTCAAGCTTTTTTTCATCTTTGTCCATAGCAAAAAGCCTGCCGCGGTTTTCCATTATCTGGGCGATATGACCGGTCTTTCCGCCGAGACCGGCGCATGCATCTAAAACAGTTTCATCGGGTTGCGGGTTTAAAAGAAGGGTAACAAGTTGCGCGGCTTCATCCTGGACCTGGAATAGGCCGTCTTCAAAAGCCTTTATTTCAGGAATAGATATCTTCGGGTTGAAAAAAGAGACCCCGTCCGGTGCATAATCCGTGATCTTAATCTTTTCGGCATATTCTTCAAGGGATTTCACCAGTTTTTCCCGGCCGGCCTTAAGTCTATTGGCGCGTACGGTTATGGGAGGGATGTTGTTGATTGCATCACAAAGCAACCCGGTCTCCTTCAATCCGAACCGATCCAGCCATCTTTTTATGAGCCATTCCGGGAATGACTTTCTTGCTGACAATGATGATACAGGGTCTTTTTCAATGTCAGGAAAAGGGACGTGTTGATACTCTCTGGCAGCATTTCGCAGGAGACCATTTACATACCCAACAATCCAGGGCGCAGCAGCAGATTTGGCCATTTCAACCGATGTATTTACTGCGGCAGAGACAGGTATCCTGCTTAAATATATTATCTGGAAAAGTCCGAGGCGCAAGATATTCAAAACTTTGGAATCGACTCTGCTTAAGCGGGTGTTAGAAAAATACTCTATGATCCAATCGAGCCGGAGTCGCCACCTGAGAACGCCGTATACCAGGGCTTGAAGTAATGCCCGATCCTTTTTGGAAAGATAATTTTTTTTGCAAAGAATATCTTCAAATACGCTGTCCAGAGTTTTACGCTCTGCATCCAGAGTGTTCAATATAAACAGCGCGGTTTTGCGTACTTCATCAGCCATAAGTCTTTGAGACCTTTGCAAAACGTCCCCTTTTGCCCAATTTCTGCGTCAGACTCAAATTTTGCACGAAGTGAAGCTTTAGCTTTATCCTCAAAATACTCAATGTATTCCTCCGGTTAAAATTTTCGTCTTCCTTGAACTTGAATCCCGCTTTAGCGGGAAACATTTTTCAAAGGTCTCTCTTTATTTGGTTAATTTGTTTATAGCTATTTTCAAAATAACGTTCCAAATGGGATTGATCGGTTTCAAACATTCGCGTTTGCTGGTTTGCATCTTTTGATCGGTTCTAAGCTCGCTTCACTAAATTGCAAAAACTCGGGCTAACGCCCTCAAATCCCGCTTGCAGCGGGACAATTTGACGTTTCGTTTCGCTAAGAACCGTTAAGCAAAAGCTGCAAAAGGCTTCACGCGAATCCATGAAACCGATCTATTAACAAACGGAACATATTATTGAGAACAAGTATAGAGAAAATTTCATGAAGAATTCAGGTTAGAAAGTCAACTCAAAATTGTTCCGAAAGGTAAATTATACCCCCGCAGAAAATCTTTGATCAAAAGACGCTTGCCGGACGCTCCCTGAATTTCCATGACGGACAGTACACCTTTGCCGGTTGCAACACGCAGTTCATCGGGAAATCCCTTGATCACGGCGCCAGGGGCTTCGGCGGTATCCATTATGATGGGTTTGGCCTTGAAAATTATAAGACGTTTATCACCGTGAAATGTAAATGCGCCGGGCCATGGTGTCATTCCGCGTATGAATGCCTCCAGGGTTTCGGCCGGCATTCCCCAATTAATACGGCCATCGCTTTTTTTGATCAATGGTGCATAGGTGGCCCTGGTATGATCCTGTGGGACAGGAATTATTTCTCCGGTTTCAAAAGATTTCAGGGTCTGTATCAAAAGGTCTGCGCCGAGATCTGCCAAACGGTCGTGAAGTGTGCCTGAAGTGTCGTCAGGAGCAATTTTGATTTTTGAAGACAGGAGGATGTCACCGGTATCCAAACCTTCGTCCATTAACATAGAGGTGATACCGGTCTCACTTTCCCCGTTAATGACAGCCCACTGGATCGGTGCCGGTCCGCGATATTTGGGAAGAAGAGATGCATGAATATTTATGGTCGCTAAATTCGGCAAAGCAAGGATGTTTTTCGGAATTATATGACCAAAAGCAACCACGACAATGATGTCTGGTTTGTGTCTTGTAATTAGGTCTGAAAACTCGGCTGTTCGGATCGACGCCGGCTGAATGACTTCATAACCCAAGCTGATGGCAGCTTTCTTGACAGGAGGTGGCACGACCTTGCGCCCCCGCCCTTTTGGCCTATCAGGCCGGGTTACCACCAAAGTAACGTATAGGCCGTTTTTGTGGAGAGCTTTTAAGGCAGGCACAGCAAACTCAGGAGTCCCCATAAAGATTATTTTTGCATTTTTCTTCATTACTTTTTTAAATTCTTTTTTACACGTCTTTTATACATCTGCCTTTTTAAGGAGCTTATACGGTCTATAAACAAGATGCCGTTTAAATGGTCAATTTCGTGCTGCAAAACAATAGCAAGTAATCCTTCCGCCTCTATGCGCAAGGGTTTTCCTTCCCGGTCCAAAGCTTCAACCAGGATAGAAGCTGCTCGTTTTACATCTGCCTTGAAATCAGGGACGCTGAGGCACCCTTCGTCCTCTGAAATTGTAGTTCCTTCGTTCGATACAATCCTGGGGTTTATCAGGACCTGCAAAGATCGTTCTTCGTCCCTTGGCGAAACATCATAAACGAGAAGACTTTTGTCATACCCGACCTGTATCGCAGCCAGGCCAATGCCGGGCTCTTCGTACATGGTTGCCGCCATATCTTCAATTAAATTCCTGATCTCTTCGTCGATATCTGTAACCGGTTTTGTGGGCTGACTGAGGAATTTATTCGGATATGTTAATATTTCAAGTATTGCCATAATTACCACCAGCTCCGCTGGTGCGAACCTATTCAAGATTGTTTATACAGGCCTTTTTTCATACGAAACCTGCCATATATTTACACTTGTGATCGTCGCTGAAATAAAGCCGGCAATGATCACAGGAAACATTTGAATTGCATGATTTGCCAGCGTAAAGCCGAGAGCATCTTTTGAGGAAACCCCAAAAAGGATCAGGGCAAAGACGCCGCTTGCCTCCCAAAGTCCCCAGTATCCGGGTACGGAAGGAAGGGCTATAAAGAAGCAGATTATTATCATTACAGTAGTAAGTTTAGCAAACGACAGCTCTATGCCCGGACAGCCTTGAGCCATTAAGTAATATGAAAAAGCCGCAAGAGCCCAAATAAAAACAGATAGTCCTAAACAAATGCATATCTTTAACGGATATTTGACAAGGGCAAAACCAAAGGCAAAATTTTCCACAAAGCTTACCAGAGGTGCGCAAACCTTTTTTTGAAATTTTTCTTTAAAGTCAGTTCCGGCAAAAAAAAACAGAGACGGGATTCTTATTATTAAGCTGTTTATCGCTTTGCGGGTTGTACTGAAGCTAACCATGATTATCCCGGCAATAAGCAGCAGCAGCAGCGTAAACATTCCTCCACGCACCGCCATAAGGGTTTCCATGTTGAGATGATGCTTGCCAACAACAATATCAAGATTGGGATCTATCTGGACATTTGCAAGCAACACAGCAAAAAGTATAATCAGGATACTGACATCAAAAACACGCTCAGCAGCCACCGTTGCAAGTCCTGTGGAAAAGGGGATATTTTCCTTTCTTTGCAAAACAGCCGGTCTTGCAATTTCACCGACCCTTAATGGAAGGATACAGTTTATCATAAAACCGATCATCAGGGGATGAAATGCCTGCCAGAAACCTATTTTGTGGGCCGACTCAAGTATTACCTGCCATCGAAAAGCTCTCAAGGCAAAACTTATAAAAATTACCAAAACAGATGGTAATATCCAGAAGTAATTGATTGATGCCAGATATTTTACAAGATCAGTAAACGGTACGTTTCTAACGGCCAGATAAAGTGCCAGGGCAGATATTATCACCCCCAGTACCAGGGAAATAGTTGTGTTTTTTTTCATATGAGAAAATATTATTAGAAAGCAGGTTCAAATAAATAATTTGAGGATTATTAAGAAAGGATTTCGCGTGCCTTTACGATATCTTTTTTGATCTGATCAGACAGTTCGGAAATATTTGAAAATTTTACCTCGTCTCTGATTCGCTGTATAAAGTTAACACGGATTTTCTGACCGTATATGTCTTCATTAAAGTCGAGAATATGAACTTCAACGGCAAATTCGTGGTCGTCAAAAGTAGGGCGATAGCCGATGTTGGCAACTCCCTTGTATTGTTTATTCCCGCATTCCACCGTGACAGCATAGACCCCGGTTTTTGGGCATAGTTCATCATGAAGGACAATATTTGCCGTGGGAAATCCAAGAAGCCTCCCCCCTCTGTTGCGCCCGGTTGCGACTATGCCTCTAATCTGGTAGTAACGACCCAGCAGTTTTTGGGCTTCGGCGACCTTTCCAGTCATGACAAGTTCACGTGTATGTGTGCTGCTGATTCTACCAGGCCGGGTGTATAACGTCTGGATCCAGTCGGCCACGATAACTTCAAATCCAAAATTTTCAGCATAGGTTTGCAAAAGGTCGAGATTTCCTTCACGATTTCTGCCAAATGTATAATCTTTTCCCAGGACAATGGCTTTCATGCCGATACGTCTTAACAGGATGTCTTCAACAAATTCTTTTGCCGATATAGCAGCAAATTCCCTGGTAAAGGGAACACAAATAAGAATATCTATACCTGAGCTTGAAATAAGCTCGACCTTCTGCTCATACATGGTTATCAGCGGTGGATGATCGTTTTGCTTTAGCACCCGGGCAGGGTGGGGTTCAAAGGTCATGACGATCGATGTGCCGCCGAGTGCATCGGCCCTTTCTATTACTTCATGAAAAAGAGCCTGATGTCCGATGTGGACACCGTCGAAATTGCCTATGGTAATCACAGCGTTTTCAAATGGTTTTTCAATCTTATCAATATGTTCTATTAGTTCCATTCCAACTTTTTCCTGCTGTCTATAATAGGGCCAAGCCGTTTAAAGAGTTAACCATTTGAATCAATATTATATTTTTCTTACTTTATTTTCAGTAAAATTCGAAATCCGCGCGAAGCATCCCGAAGGGATAATAACGATCTTGACAAGAATAATAAAAGAATTTATATAAAGCAACTTGTGTATTAAATCAATCTTTTTTAAATAGTATGTTTAATGTGCCGAAGTGGCGGAATTGGTAGACGCGCTAGGTTCAGGGTCTAGTGTCTGTATGGACATGCGAGTTCGAGTCTCGCCTTCGGCACCATTAATAAAAACAGGGAGTTAGGCAATTCAAGCCCACTCCCTACTATCCAGTTCAAAAGTTCCTCAAGTTTTAGAAACGCGTAGCAGCAGGGTCGGAATCAGTGCAAGTAAAAATATCATTCCTGTGATAAAAAAACAGTCTCCAAAGGCTGCGACCATCGCCTCCTTCTTGACCAATAGATGTAATACTGCCAAAGCCTTCTGTCTTGCGGCGATCTCCACACTTCCCAACCTCTGAAAGAGCTCCTGAAAGCTGAAGAGAAACTGTTTGGTGGCAAAAGACTCGAGATTCTGCGTCTGGGCAAAGAGTGAATTGTGGAAAATTTCCCGACGTTCAAAAAGTGCCCAAATAACCGCCACTCCAAAGACACCGCCTATCTGTCGAGAGACATTCATCAATCCGGAGCCGGCAGCTCTCTTGTCAGCAGGCAGACTATTGAGCGCAAGATTCATAAGAGGGGGGAAGATAAACCCGAGGCCAAGACCCCGCATGATCAACATCCAGTAGGCCGTATTTTGTGAGGTTCTCAGGTCCACGAACGATAACCAGTAGAGAGAAAGCGCAGAGAACAATACGCCTAAGACTATCGGTATCCGCCCGTCCATCATGTCGGCTATCCGTCCGGCTACAGGCAGCACTACCCCAACAACCAGAGCCATTGGTAGCATAAGAAATCCGGCTTGGAGTGCGGTATAGTCCAGCATATTTTCAAAAAACATCGGGATCAGGAAAGTGGAACCATAGAGTCCGATCCCTTGGATAATGAAGACCATAGTGGCCATAGCATAAGTAAAGGTCCCATATACGCTAAGGTCAATTAATGGCTGCGAGACACGACGTTGTATCCAAAAGAAGGCTGCAAGACCAAAGGTTGCAATCGAAAAAAGAGTCAGGATGTAAGATGAGGTCCAGCCTTCCCGCTGTCCACTGCTGAGGGCCGTGAGCAGGCAGCCCAGACAGATGGCCATGGTTAAAAATCCCCACAGGTCAAAGGTCATCCCTTTTTTAGTCTTCCCGGCAGGTAGGATTGTCGCGGCAAGAAAAATGCCTAAAAGTCCTATGGGTATATTGATGAAGAAAATAAGATGCCAGGAGAAATGTTCGGTAAGATAACCGCCCAACGTGGGTCCGATGACCGGACCAAAGGTGGCGCCAATCCCGTAAACACCCATGGCAAGGCCGCGCTGCTCCGGCGGAAATGCTTCGAAAATGATCACCATGGCAATCGGCATCAGCGCCCCGGCACCAACACCCTGAAGGGCACGAAAGAGAATGAGTATGTCCACATGCCATGCTAAACCGCAAAAGACGGATGATACGGTAAAGATAACAAGGCTCGATATAAACAGGACCTTGTTTCCGATTTTGGAGCTAAGCCAGCCCACAGAAGGCATCATGATAGCCATTGTGAGCATGTAAGCTGTAATGACCCACTGGATCTTGTCCAGATTAACCCCGAAGCCGGACATGATCTTGGGCAGAGCCACATTGACCACTGTAATGTCCAGCACCACCAAAAAGGCTCCGCTCATTACCGCGACAACAACCAGCCATTTATAAAGAGGACTTTTCTCAATTTCCGTGATGCTTAACATCTTTTCCGGGAGAAATTGTTCGCTTGGGGCTTTTATGAATCATTTCTTCTCTCTGGCCTCGGCCTGATTTATTGATTCTTCTTTGTGGTTGAAGATATCAATCCCAACTACTACCATCATGCCGGGTCGAAGCTGCTTTGCAGGATCGACAACCTCAATTCTTATGGGAATTCGCTGGGTTACTTTGGTGAAGCTTCCAGCAGAACGGCTTGTCGGAATCAGAGAAAACTCAGATGCAGCAGCAGCACCAATGTTGACAACCTTGCCGCTAAACCTTGATTTTGGATAAGCGTCAACTTTGATATCGACGGTCTGTCCCACTTGAACGTGTTCTATCTTGGTCTCCTCCAGGTTCGCTTCCACCCAAACATTTTTCAAATCCACTATGATAGCAACAGGCTGTCCAGGTTTAATAACCTCACCAAGTTTGGCAACCTTTTTAGCCACGATTCCATCGATGGGACTGGTTACGGTAGTGTGTGCAAGTTTAAGTTTTGAAAGTTCAAGTGTGGCCCTTGCTTCTTCAAGCCTACCTTTCAATGATTCGACACGACCCTGCTTTATGGCTACTTTACCGATATTGGCTTTGGCCACCTGGAGCTTTGTCCGATTTTCCTTGATTTCTTCTTCTGCCAGCGCCACTCTGGCCAGGGCCAGATCATAGGCGGCCTGGGTCTTGTCCACCTCGCTTACAGAGAGCGTTTTGCTTTTGTAAAGTTTTATAGTCCGCTCGAAATTTAATTTTGCCAAGCGCAGGCCGGCCTTTGCCTCATTCAGACGTGCCTGTGACGCATACAAAACAGCAACAGCTCCCTCCACCTCTTTTTGTGTTTTTTCCCGGACTAAATTCAAATCAGCTTTAGCCTCCTTTAATGCTGCCTCAACGGACTGGACCACACCTGCTGCTACATCCACCTTTGCCTGATAATCCTCTTCCCGAAGCTGGGCAATAAGCTGTCCTTTTTTAACCTGATCTCCTTCTTGAATAGCAAGAAGCCGTATCTTGCCCTGAACAGAGGGACTCACTATAATGAGATCCCCTTTGATCCTGGCATCGTCGGTACTGGCATGAGTGAGATAATATTGGAGCCATCGGATACCATAAAAAGAACCAATAACGATTCCGAGTACCAGGATTACAAGAAAAAATCTTTTGGGCAACATGCGCGATTGCCCATCGGCACTTACAGATTCTGACTTGTTGTTTTTACCTGTCTTGGTAGCATTATTTTTGCTATTCGATTCCATAAGGTTTTTCATGTTTTAGGGTAATGAAAACAATATAGTGTCAGCGCCGTCCTCCCTTTTAATCCGCCCCTCGTTTTCAAGATTTACAATATGGGCAAGCGTTTCATAAAAGGCCATCCACCGCTCCAGTAAAGGCAGATTGTTATTGAAAAGTTCCATGGCAATTGCATGCGTAGAAGCAGGGCCACCGGCAAGTATCTTTTCGACTTCCAATTTTCGTTCCATATGATGCAGGATAATCTCAGAAACCCTTTCTGAAAGGTTGTTAATAAGTGACCCGTGGGCAGGAAAGGTCTGAGCAACGTCCAGGCACATAATCGACTCCAGTGATCTCAAAAATGTTGCTATTGGATCTTCAAGAGGTGACTCTGGGTGAGCGGCAATGTTAGGGGTTATCTCCGGCAAAACATGATCCCCGCTGAAAAAAACCCCCGTTTTTTGCTCAAAAAGGCAAGTATGTCCTGGCGAGTGTCCTGGAGTGTGGATGGGCACAAAAGTAAACGGTTCTAAAATTATGGGCTGATCATCTTTAAAAAAATGATCCGGCTCAAAGGAAGGGATAAGTTCCATGAGCGGATCAGTAACCGCTCTGAGCTTGGCCACCATTTTTCCGGGCATTCCGTGGCGGATGTACAAGTCATCATCACCAACGATTCTATCAGGATGGGCCAGGAAAATTTGCAACAGCTCGGCATCTTGACGCGCCATGTAAATCGTTGCGCCCGACCGCTTCTTGATCTCAGCGGCCAGACCGCAATGGTCACTATGGTAGTGGGTAATAAGCACCGTATGGATGTTCTCCCAGGAAATGCCAAGTCTTTTGAGCTGTTCGTTAAAGGCCTTTATCGCTGCTTCAGTGAATGGGCCGGTGTCAATCAGAATGGCGCCGCTACTGTCCATGAGAAGATAGAGATTGACCTCATTCAAACGGAAAGGAAGCGGAATCCTTAGTAAATGTAAGTCTGTAAAATCTGTTTTCATCTGATGCATATTTTCGCTTAAATTGTTCTTCCTCTGCAGCCAAAACGCAATCCATCCGACTTGAAAACCTGGTCCTTCCCCGCAATGCGGGATCTTCGATGGGCCATGCCTGTCCCGCATTGCGGGGGTCAGAGATAGATGGCTCTGCCTTGGAGTTTTGTGT
>Ga0114920_10000698_pt1 | contig 14687 bp, 10 predicted proteins | sample ChitaG_FD_88683 | JGI IMG/M metagenome (GOLD analysis project Ga0114920, IMG submission 88683) | Deep subsurface microbial communities from South Pacific Ocean to uncover new lineages of life (NeLLi) - Chile_00310 metaG | ecosystem: Environmental > Aquatic > Marine > Oceanic > Sediment ... | reverse complement strand
GCGCCCTAGTTTTAAGTAAAGAAATTGAAATAAATATCCAATTGGATTCTTTTGACGATATTATAAAGACGGAAAATAAAATAAAAAATCCTGAATACGAGATATCTATGTTTATTGGAGATAAATTAGTAACTTCCAGTAAAAAATTAATTTCCAGTAAGTTATCATTTCAAGTTAAGCTGCCGCCCTTGCCGGAGAACTACGGCCCTTTTTACGATTTAAAAAGATCAGATCCTGCTTTAAATTCATTTTCTATTTTGGATGCGGTGGGTGCAGCTTATGGATTAGTAGAAAAATTGATAGCTAAGAAAAATAAGGAAAAGAAAGAAATCCCGATTCAAAAATATAAGCAGATTACAAGAACATTTCTTAGAAAAAATTCAGAAGGAGTTGCTAAAGAGGTAAAAGCAGTGATTACATTAAAAACAAAGGAGTTAAAGATTTCCCCTGATATGAAGAGGGAGATATTCCCAAAAGGGAAATCCTTTATTCCATATCGATATCAAGTCTGTATCAATTAGATTAAAATAGCAGAAAATAGTACTTCAGAAAACGTCCCCAATTTTACTTTTACAATTTTTTACCGCAGTGAGGGCAGGCTTTCCAATTCTTTTCTGTTGGTTTCCCGCATTCGGGGCATACAGCATGAAGCCGCGTAGCACAATAGGGGCAAAATACAAAATTCGAGTCGACTGGTTTTTCACAGCTTGTACAGGTTTGAGTCGCCTGTTCAGGTTTTTCCTCCTCTTCACTGTCTGAGCGAACAATTAGATAGATCAACAATCCGATTATATTCCCGATAAACACCAGCAGACCCCACAATATACCATTCATGCCGCGGCGCTCTGCATCCCGGTAGACCCAGATAATCACCATAATCCAAATGACCAACAGCAACAAAGAGAAAAAGGAATATGTGGAAAGGCGGAGGAACGAAGGACCGAAATGAATGCTCTCCATTTTTGGAAAGCTTAGTGATTGGATTGCTCCGGAGAAAAACCCAAATGGAGCGATAATCAAAGGCGTTACTTTCAGCATAAAAACAAGAATAATTATAACTAATAGGATTAATCCTATTGTCTTTCCTGTTGAAGTTGCCATAATTAACCTCCTTGTCCATGCCCGGATACAATCCACCCGGCATGGGGTTGATTTTGTATTTTATGACGCATTTGCGTTCATTGGGGTGCCTCTAAAAACCCTTTTTTTCCATCGATACTTTCGTATCAAAATGGGCGAAAAGAAAAGCATGGCTGCGTTTTGAATCAAAAGGGTAAGAACCACAATCGTTGGAAATGTCAGGGATTGATCCAGTTTAATATTTTTTAGCATCGGGGCAATGATAAAAGCTGTTAAAAGGATAAGTGAGAAAAGAACCGGTAAAGCATATTTTGGTATAGGTTCAGCATGTGTTTTTAGGCAAATTCCTGCATTATCTGCAGTTTTTGTTCTCAATTCAGCTTGACACTTTGCCCGGGTCTTTTCCACCAGATCAGGTGAGGGGGTTGGCTGTGGTATTGTTTTGATAGATACACGGATTTTTTCCAGATTTTCTCGGAAACGAGAACAATTTGTACAAAACGCCATATGTTGTTCTAAAACATCCAGTTCTTCCAGGCTCAGATCCTTATCTGATGAATCAATAATCAAACGCTCGATGTCTTTACATGACATTTTACTTCCCCTTATATTGGGATTTTGTATGATATTTCGAAAGATTCAGCTGCAGTTGTTTGACAGCACGGTGCATCATGGACTTGACCGTGCCGACCGGAATCCCGAGGATGTCACTAATTTCCGCCTGCTTAAAATCGGCAATCTCTTTAAGCACGAATACACGGCGCTGTCGGTCCGGCAACTTTGCTAGAGCTTGAGTGATGTCTCTGCCTATTTCTGCCTGACTCGCCTCATCTGACGAATTGGATATTTGTATGTTGGACATGGCAGGAAATAGGGAATTTTCTTTTTCAAAACTCATGTGTTTTTTTAAAAGAAATAATCGTCTTATACGTTTTTTGCGCAGCCCATCCCGGTGTAGATTGGCGACTATGGTAAATATCCAGGCTTTTATGCTTAACATGTTCACCTTCTCGGGCAGATTTTTTACGATGCGGAGCCAGGCTTCCTGAAAAAGATCTTCTGCGTCTCCCCGGTTTTTCGTAAGGTAACAGGCGAAACTGAAGACAGCATTCTGGTATTTTTGGTACAAAATATCAAAAGTCGGGTCGGTTATCTGTTCTGGCTCATAGACGCATTCACTGTCATCAGTTTTCATGAATTCTCTATTACGTTCCGAAATTCATTATCTAAGACGTATGAGAAAGAAAAAAGTTCGACTTAAACAAAAAAATTGAGCTTATTTTTTCAGCCCACCAGGAGGGCGAATCCCTTTTCCTATTCGTTTACCATCACCGAGCTCTTCGCGGGCTTTTTCTCCCAGTGTCTGGAGTCGTTTAACCACACCCGGATGTTTGTCAGCGACATTATGTTTTTCACTTATGTCGTTTTCCAGGTCATAAAGTTCTATTCCAGTTTCACCTCTTGCATAAGGGCCTGAGAGACCGTCCATCCCTGGTTTGACGCCTTGACAGGAGCGGTATTTGTGAGGGAAGTGGAGTTTCCACTTACCCAAACGGACGCACTGGAGCTGTCTCCCGTAGTAGTAAAAAAGATGGTCGCGGGGATTCGCGTCCGGTTTTCCCTCGAGCAAAGGAAGGATGCTGACGCCGTCAATTTTATGCCCTGGCAGCGGGGCGCCGGTTATGGCTGCAAAAGTAGGAAGTATATCCAGTGTTGCCGCGAGTTTGTCACAAACTGTACCAGGGGAGATAAAACCCGGCCAGCGCATGATACAGGGCACTCTTACGCCTCCCTCCCAGGAAGTTCCTTTCCCTTCACGGAGGGGCAATGCTGATCCGGCGTGGTTGCCGAAATTCATCCAGGGACCATTGTCGGTTGTAAACACTACAAGTGTATTTTGTTCAAGCCCATGTTTTTTAAGAGTCTTGAGTATTTCTCCTACAGACCAGTCAATCTCCATAATCACATCACCATACATGCCCTGTTTGCTTTTTCCGCGGAATTTATCAGAAACGCCCAGAGGTACATGGGGCATAGAATGAGGAACATAAAGGAAGAACGGCTGGTCTTTGTTTTTTTTAATGAACTGCACAGCGCGCTCAGTATAATGCGTGGTTAGCGTGTCCTGGTCTTTAAGCGTTTTGAGCTCGGCAACTTTTTCGTTTCCGTCGATAAGCGGTAAAAACGGATGCCTTGATTTATTATGTTCCCCTGGAGCAGGCTTGCCGTCATAGCCTATCGGCCACATGTCGTTTGAATAGGGAAGACCCAGGTATTCGTCGAAGCCATGCTGGAGAGGGAGGAATTCCCTGTGGTGGCCCAGATGCCATTTCCCGAATATGCCCGCTGCGTATCCCTTTTTTTTAAGAACTTCGGCTATGGTTTCCTCTTTGGAGTTTATACCCACTTCCGCATGAGGGCCCAATGCACCAAATATTGATACGCGGTTTGGGTAACACCCTGTCAGAAGAGAAGACCGCGAAGCGCTGCATACTGCCTGCGAGACATAAAAGTTTGTAAAACGCACGCCTTCTGCTGCCATCCGGTCAATATTTGGCGTTTTAAATCCTTTGGCTCCAAAACACCCCACATCAGCGTATCCCTGGTCGTCTGTAAAGATGACCACAAAGTTCGGTAATTCTTTTCTTGTACTTGATGTTCGTCCACACTGGTTGAATGACGAGAAAGAAAGTGCCGCAGCACCCATCCCCAGAGTCTTGAGAAAATCACGCCGCCTGAATGAATGTTTCATGCCCATTTCCCTCTATTTCTCTATGTTTAACTTCATTTAAGTTAAATATCTATAAATATGGGTATCATACACCAATATTTTTTTCAATAAGTTACTTGGATGTTCCTTGTAGTACTACAATAAGGATATAAAAATTGTAAAACTTCGGATTGTAAGCGAATTAGGATGGAGCTTTAAGAGGTATCCCCGGTTGACAGTAAATATTTACTCTGGTATAAGTCAGGTTATATTATGTTAAAAAGAATTAAATTCCTTAGTCGGCAAAAGAAAAATAAATATAATTCACTTTAATAAAAAAGGAGCAATTTTATGAATGAAAAAATTCATTTACCGGAATTGACAATTAAAACATTATCAAAAAAATCTACCATCACTGTGGTAGCAGGGAAAGCAAGAGCTTTGTCAACGGAGGACCCTGATTTTGTCAGGGCGGACATTGGTGAACTCTGTGCTCCCGGGCTTTTCCCGCCGGGCTATAGGGAAAGCCTTGAGGAAACAGCCAAGTCAGTTTTGGACGAAGGAAGGATTGGTTATACAGTACCCGATGGTGACAACAAGCTTAAAAAGCTAATTTTTAAGCACTCAATATCCGAAAACCTTCGGGACTTGATTCTGGAGCAATTTCAGGATGATGCCAGAAAACAAGGCGTCGATTTTGAAAGGCATAAAGAAGACAACATGCAGAAACACGTGGCTGTTACTCACGGAGGAACCGGTGCCCTCGGAGCTTCCGTCTCCACGTTCCTTACTGGCCAGAAAAACCTGGTTCTCGTCAACCAGAGGACCTGGCAGAACCATAACCTGATTGTAGACATGCACGGCGGTATGATCTGGCCTGTGCCTTTAATAAATGAAGAGGGCAAAGTGGCTGATCCTGATTCAATTCTTAAACTTTGCCATCCGGTTAAAGATAAAATTGCTGCTTTCCTTTTTACTCTGATTAACAACCCTGATGGTGCCGTTGTCACAGACCCGGGTGAACAGGAGAAGCTGGAGACGATTATTCGGGAGATCGATGTCCCTATGATTCTGGATGTGGCGTATCATAAGCTTGTATTTGACGGAAAAGAAGCCCAGCCATTCTCTCGTGATATTCTTTGTAAAACAGTAGTTTGCGGCACCTATTCTAAAACCAGACAGATTCCCGGCGAGCGTCTGGGATATATATCTTGCCTTGATCCGCGTGTGGTTCGTTATGTATATTTTTACAACCGGTCCCACAGCGGATGCCCTTCAGTTACTTCCCAGAGAGCTTTAATCGCTCATTTCATGAAATATGAAACAGCTCCTGATGAAATAAAAGAGTACAAGGAAAATCTTCTCAATGAGATTGAGACCAGAAGAAACATTCTGGTGGATAAAGTAAAAGAAATGTTAGGCTGGGAGATGAAAAGTCCCGGTGGTGCCATTTATGCTGTCATTCCTTTGCCAGGAGAGCTGGTAAAAGAGTTCGGCGATGTGGATAAATTCAGTATTGACCTGGTTGACAGAGGAAAGGTCAGCGCTATTTCCGGGACTGTTTTTGAATTCCGAGTACGCCCAAAAGATAACGGCTATGAAGTTTACACCCCGGCTCCTACCGATCCTGAAGTGTCTTACCTCCGTTTCTGCTATGGTTTTACTCCTACTGACCGGATCGAGTTAGCTGTAAAGCATATCAAGGACTTTATTTCTAATCGCTGAGTAAAGGTGAAAACTATGGAAGTTGATAAAGACAAACTCATCCACTGGCTTCAAGAGCTTATCCGGATTCCAAGTGTCACCGGTAAGGAAGAAGCCATTTCCAAATATGTCATCCAAGAGCTCAATAAAATAGGCTTTAACCCTCAGGTAAAAGAAAATAATGTCTATTTTGAGGTAGGCGATGGGTCAAAGTCGCTTCTGCTCAATGCTCATCTGGATACAGTTGATGTGGGCGGTGATTGGAAGCATGATCCTTTTGGAGCTGTAATAGAGGAGGGGAAGATTTTTGGCAGAGGAGCAAGCGACGATAAAGGGAATATTGCCGCTATGCTTGAAATTGCCCGCCTTGTTAAAGACAGACAAATTAACGGGCGCCTGATTTTTACATTTACCACAGGAGAGGAATTTGGAGTAAAGCTGGAGGACAAGGGAAGTTACATTCTCTCCAAGATGTTAAAAGCCGATAAAGCCCTGGTGCTGGAACCTCAGAACGATGTTGACGAAAAAAGAGCCAACATTATATATGGCTGCCGCGGAATTGAGAATATCCTTGTTCACATCAAAGGGAAAGGCTCCCACACCGGCTACCCTGAGCGAGGAGTAAATGCAATTTCTAAAACTGTTGAGGTGCTGGCTAAATTAGAAAAACTCGACTTTCATAAAGTTATGGCAATGGACCAGGAAATTAGAACAATATGTATGCCAATTCGTATCAACGGAGGAGCCGATATTTTCCTTGTGCCAGACAAGTGTGAGATATTGGTTCACTGCCGAACAGCACCTGAAGACAATATAATCGTCGATCAGGTGAAAAATATCTGTCAGGAAGTTTGCGGCGAAAATTTCGAAATAGAAACTCCGTACAGTGCCCCTGGCTATATTGAAGACCCTGATGATCCATTAGTGGATATTATCCGACAGGAAGCTAAAAGTTTTAACTTCACTACTCAAACCAGGTTTGCCGGCGGCAGGATTGATGCTTCTATCTTTAAAACAGTAGGCAGTATTCCCTCTTTCTGTATGGGTGTTGGAAATCGTGACCAGATGCACGTAAAGGAAGAATTTATTTCCCTGGAAGAATTTATTACATGTTCAGAAATGCTCAAGAATATTATTTTTGCCTACTTCAGCTAAAAAGAGGAGGAAAGGATGTTTAAAGATATAGAAGAGGCACTTCGTTTTATCAAGGATAAAAAAGTTGTAATGATTGACCTGAAAACTGCGGATCTACCCGGTCGCTGGCGCCACATGGTCTATAAGAGCGGGCATGACGACGAGAAGATATTTACCGAAGGGACAGGTACGAGCCTCACTTCTTATCCTGGCTTTAAGACCATGGAATGTGGTGATATGACAATTAAGCCAGATCCTACTACGGGTTTCCTCGATCCCTTTGCAGAAATGCCGACTCTCTGCTTTATATGCGATATCTTCAATAACGACGGTACACCATTTGATCTTGACCCCCGTTACGTGGCCAGAAAGGCTGAGAAATATCTGGCCAAAATGGGCCTTGGTGGATACAGCCTGTGGGGCCCTGAGATTGAATTTTATCTTTTTGATGAAGTCCGTTACGGCACGGACATTCAAGGAGCCCGGTACTGGGTTAATTCCTCCGAGGCCTACTGGAATACCTGGCAGGAGGGAAGTAAAGGCTACACTCTACCTTATACTAAAGGATCTCAGGCAGACCCGCCCCGGGACCAGTTCTGCAATTTGCGCAGCCATATCGTTCAATATTTAGAAGATGTTGGGGTGCCGATTAAATACCACCACCACGAATCAGGTTCACCGGGACAGATGGAGATAGAAGCCTACTTTACACCTCTTGTTCAAACTGGAGATAATGTGTTCAAGCTAAAGTATATCATCAAAAATGCAGCAGTAAAATTCGGTAAAACCGCCACTTTTATGCCGATGCCTCTCTTTTCTGAGTCAACCAACGGCATGCATTACCATCAGTATATTACCGATGGTAAAAAATCTCTCTTTTATGACCCGAAAGGTTATGGAGGGCTTAATAAGAATGGCCTGGCGTATATTGGCGGTATCCTCTCCCATGTACAGGCTATTGTTTCTTTGACTAATGGAAGCACAAATTCTTACAGGCGGCTGGGAGGCTACCGGGCAGCGCCAAATTATGTCTTTTTCTCAGTGGGCAACCGAACTGCTGCTGTCCGTATTCCCTCTTATGCCATAAATGAAAAAGAAGCCCGGGTCGAGTTTCGTATGCCTGATGCAACCGGCAATCCTTATCTATCTTTAGTAGCCATGCTTATGGCGGGATTAGATGGCATTGAGAAGAAAATCGATCCCACTAAGGCAGGATTCGGACCTTTTGAAAAAAATTTTAATGTCCAGGAAGTTGTGGATAAGTATAAATTACCCAGTGTGCCCAATACCCTGCAGGACGCTTTAGCTGCCCTCGAGAAAGACCATGATTTTTTAACTAAAGACAACATTTTTCCGGAAGAACTGGTTAAAGCCTGGATTAAAGTTAAGGAAGAGCTTGAGATCGCGCCGCTGCAGAAGCGCCCTCACCCTTACGAATACGACCTCTATTACGATCTATAAAACATATCTATTGTCTATTAGGGACTAACCAAGCTAACCTTCTGTAATTAAAATAATTTGTCTTTTTTTTTGCTCCAAAAAATAGCTTAAATAAACATTTTTAGGGCCAAAATTGTAGCTCCAAGAGAAATTTAGGCTTCTTTGGTGTTAGAGACAGTATTCAGAACACTTCCAAGCCAGCAAAAAATAATGGACGGTATTCACCTGATCTGGCTAAGAAACGGCTGTCACTTATATAGCTTAAGCCGCTGCCAACAAACAGGGATAATTTATTGGAAAGCTCCCAGTTTAAAAATCCCCGAAGCATAAAAACATGCTGATCAATTTCTCCTCTTCTGCTCCGGAATATATTTTTATTGTCCATATACATATAGCCAATATCAGTGTTTAAATAAAAACGGCCCAGAGGAAATGACACGCCGTAAAAGCCGGCATATGTGAGAGATTGGGTAATGTCCTTGTAGATATTGATCCCGCCAAGAGCAACAATTGAATATAAGTTCCTCACAGTGAATTTCACGCCACTATTTATTCCGCTTATGTTGTTGGCCCAGCTGATCCATTTTATCCGTCCGTCAAATTTGGAGATATTAACCAGGCCCACTGGTACACCCGGGGTTTCTTGCGAGTGGTTGACCAATCCCAGCTGAAACCCGTTCATTTCTCCGGCTACATTAAAAACTCCTATCTGGGCTCCTTTTGAGTAACTTGCGACATTAAATGTCCCGACTTGAAGCCCGGAAAGCTGGTCGCCTACGATATTAAATACTCCGGCTACCTGTAATCCCTTAAAAGTTCCACCGGTAATATTAAAAGCGCCGGTTGCTTGCAGGCCGATATTGTCTTCTCCCGTGATGTTGAAGGCTCCGGTTGCTTGAATTCCCCTGAAGCTCTCACCCGCAACATTAATAAGGCCTGAAACCTGCAGCCCTCGAAAGGTTCCTCCGACAACATTTATTCCCCCGGTTGCTTGAATTCCATAAAACTGGCTTCCAGTGACATTGATGAGTCCCGAAGCCTGAAACCCTTGAAAATATTCTCCTGTAACATTTATTCCCCCGGTTGCCTGAATCCCCCGAAACTTGTTTCCAGTGACACTGATGAGTCCCGAAGCCTGAAATCCGTGGAGGATTTCTCCGCATACACTGATCCCCCCGGATATCTGGAATCCCGATAATCTTTCACCTGCTACACTAAAAGCACCTGCAATTTGGGCGCCAATAACATCTTCCCCGGATACTCCGATCAAACCGGCTATCTGCACTCCTTTGAGTTCCTCCTCAACCGCTGAGGCAAGGCCAGCCAGGTCAAGTCCGTGAACATAGCCTACATGGCCGTAGAAAAGGGAAAGGTTAAAGTTGACGGAGTCAGATTTGGATTGATTTATGGAAACGGGATAAAAAAGAGAGAAATTGACAAGGTGATGTCTGGAGCGGGATTCGGAATCGGATTCTTCAGCGAGAAGAAAAAAATTCAAACCTAATAGTAAAATTAAAAATACGGTCCATTTATTTTTCATTAACTTCTCCTAACTCTATTTAGACGAGTAAACCACATTTTCTAATTTACAGCATTACTAAATATTATAACGAAAAAAGTTCCCTAATGGTTCATAATTTTCTAAAGATGTCGTTATGGAGAAAAAGTTGTTTGTTGTTTATCTCATTGTGACTTCTTTCTGGGAGGCGGATTATTTTTATTCACTTGGAATATATCACTAAATTTCATTTTTTGGGAAGAAAAAGCAGGCCTTTATCGTCCAATCTATATAACAACTGGTATTAAATAAGATAAAATGTGTGTGGTATTGGGTACCATGATTATTTTTGAGTCTCTTCAGATTGGAAATAAAGGAGATTGATTTGAAAAATAAAATTAAGTCTGGTCTTTTGTTCGCATCAATATTTCTGTTTGTATTTATCCAGATTGGTGCTTCCGAATTCCTTACGGCTGAAGAAAAAAAACAGAGTCTTGATGAGAGAGTCAGAAATTTTCTAAACAGCAACAAATACGACTGGAGGGATATGAATGTTCCCGAATCTGACGGAAAAGTGCTATATGACATTATCATTCAGAATAACTATAAAAAAGCGCTTGAAATCGGAACATCCACTGGACATTCAGGCGTTTGGATTGCCTGGGCACTCAGTAAAACCGGAGGCAAGCTGATTACTATTGAGATCGATGAAAGGCGTTATAGAGAGGCCTTAGCGAATTTTGAAGAGGCTGGGCTTTCTGATTATATCGATGCAAGGCTTGCCGATGCCCATGAACTGGTTCCGAAGCTTAAAGGTCCTTTTGACTTTGTTTTTTGTGATGCAGATAAGGGGTGGTATAAAAATTACCTGGTTGCGGTCTTGCCAAATCTAAAAGTGGGTGGATGTTTCACCGCTCATAATGTATCAGGAAGACGGGGAAGGCGTCAGTGGGGTATTGGAGAATTTGTGGATTACCTGGAGAGTCTTACCTACATGGAAACAACGTATGATCAGTCCAGCTGGTCCGGCATTTCAATCAGTTATAAAAAGTCAAAAAAATAAGTTATGTTGTTTCAGGTAATAATTGGAATAGTCTTACAAGATTCGCCTGCTCCAGGTTTAATTTTTTCACAAGAAATTTTAAATGGTTTAAATCATAAATATTATTTAATATATTATACAAAAAGGGAGAATGACTCCCTGAAGAATTAAGGAGGAGGTAAAATGAAAAAGCTCAGAATTAAAACATGTGTTTTTTCCGTGATGGTTCTCTTGGTTTTAAGCCAGTCCGTATTTGCCAAGATTGATCCTCAATTGCTTGCCGGCTTAAAAGCCAGAAGTATAGGCCCGGCAAACATGAGCGGACGTATCGGTGCCGTTGATGCGGTAATATCCAACCCAAATATAATCTATGTGGGCGTAGCAACTGGCGGGCTCTGGAAGTCCGTTGACAGAGGGCTGACCTGGACGCCTATTTTTGATGACAAACCTGTATCTTCTATTGGCGCTATTGCCATTAATCAGTCCAATCCAAATATCGTGTGGGTGGGAACCGGTGAGGCTACACCGCGTAATAGCGTGGGCGTGGGCCGTGGTGTTTATCTCACGATAGATGGCGGGAAGACCTGGAAATTCCTGGGTCTTGAGAAGACCGAAAAGATCTGTAAGATCTTGTTGCACCCATTAGACCCGGATATAGCCTATGTAGGCGCATTAGGCACAACCTGGGGGGAAAATCCGGAACGCGGTGTTTTTAAGACAGTAGATGGAGGGAAAACCTGGAAAAAGATTCTCTTTGTGGATAATAAAACCGGCGTGGCTGATATGGCCATGGACCCAGGGAATCACAACAAAATCATTGCTGCAATGTGGGAACATCGACGCTGGCCATGGTTTTTTAAATCCGGTGGTCCGGGAAGCGGTCTTTATATCACGGTGAACGGCGGGAGAAAATGGCAGAAATTAACTGATAAGAACGGCCTTCCCAAAGGGGAATTGGGCCGCATGGGAATCGCTTTTTCCACCAACAAGCCGGAGAACGTTTATGCTCTGGTTGAGGCCAAAAAAAGTGTCCTTCTGCGCTCAAGTGACGGTGGATTTAACTGGCAGGAGGTCAACAACCAGTCCGATGTCGGGAATCGCCCTTTTTATTATCACCGTATCTGGGTAAATCCTGTGAATGAAAATATTCTCTACATGCTTCACACCCGTTTGATGATTAGTGAAGATGCAGGAAAGACCTTTAGAAACCTTACCAGATTTGGCCAGGCCCATTCTGATTTCCACGCCATGTGGATTCACCCTGACGGGGAGATGATGGTCGTCGGAAATGACGGCGGTGTGGTGATCAGCTATAACAGAGGTAAGAATTGGCGCTTTGTGGAAAATCTCCCTCTGGGTCAGTTTTACCATGTGAGCTTTGATATGGAAACTCCTTACAACGTGTATGGAGGCCTGCAGGACAATGGTTCCTGGATGGGGCCGGCGTATGTGTTAAAAGAGAGAGCTATCTACAGTTATATGTGGAAGACTGTTGGCGGCGGGGATGGATTTGATACAGAGCCAGACCCTGAAAAACCGGGAGCAGGTTACGGCATGTCGCAAGGCGGAAACCTGTATTATTTTGATACTTCAATCGGGACAAGCCGGGGCATCGTCCCGACTGAATCCGATGTCAAGCACCGGTATCAATGGAATGCAGGATTTGCTGTGGATCCATTCAAGCCGGCAACGATTTATTACGGGAGTCAATTTGTCCACCGCAGCCCGGATAAAGGAAGGACCTGGGAGATTATAAGCCCTGACCTGACAACAAATGACCCAAAAAAACAGAAACAGGCGGAAAGCGGAGGATTGACCCTGGATGTAACCAATGCAGAAAATCATACAACCATCCTGTGCATTGCTCCCAGCCCGGTGCAGGAAGGAGTGATCTGGGTTGGGACTGACGACGGAAACGTTCAGTTGACCCGGGATGGCGGCAAGAGCTGGGAATTGGTCTCAAAAGAGCTGACCACCGGGAAAAAGGGGAAAGTCCCTCCGGCAACGTGGGTTCCTCATGTGGAAGTCTCCAAGTTTGATGCTGCCACAGCCTATGTTGTTTTTGAGGATCACCGCCGCTCCAACTGGACTAGTTACGTGTATGTTACTCAAAATTTTGGAAAATCATGGAAGAGCCTGGTTACTCCTGAGATTGACGGATTTGTGCATGTGATTGAAGAGGATACAGTCAACAAGAACCTGCTCTTTCTTGGAACCGAATTCGGACTTTATGTCAGCTTCAATGCAGGAAAAAATTGGATGAAATGGACTCATGGAGTTCCCACAGTACCGGTGAGGGACCTGGCAGTACATCCGCGCGAGAATGACCTGATTATAGGTACACACGGCCGGTCGATCTATATTATCGATGATATTTCGCCCTTACGGGAAATCTCTGAAGAACTTGTTAAAAAGAAACTCCATCTCTTTAAGGTCAGGGACGCCTTTCAATATCAGCAAGGGCGGATAAGCTCCCACCAGAGTCCTGGAGATACAGTTTTTACGGGTGAGAATAAAAGAATAGGAGCATGTTTCACCTATTATCTCATTCCAAGTAAACAAAAAGCCGGAGCGCCAGAATCTGATGAAAGAAGCGAGATGAGGCAGGCGATGGCGGCAAGAATGAGACAGATGGGTGGTGCTCAGTTCCGCAGTATGGGAATGATGGGCCAGACTTCCTCGCGTGTTTCCATAACTATCGAGGACAGCCAGGGAAAAACAATAAGCAGCTTGAATGGAACGGAAAACAAAGGAATCAACCGGGTCTACTGGACTTTTAGAGAACAGGCCCCCAGGACAGCCGCTTCCAGGCAGCAAAGAAGTTTTGGCTTCAGAATGAGGGGCGGCCAAACTGTTCTTCCTGGAGAATATACTGTAAAGATCAAATATGACGGCCAGGAAGTCAGCCAGACTTTTACTGTAAAAAGCGATCCTCGTTTAGAGATTGATATAAACGTCCTGAAAGCCAATTATGAAATGGGGAAAAAGGCACAGCAGTTATCCAACACAATCACTTCGGCAGGGAGCCAGATTGAAGAGACAAAAAAAGCTGTTCAGACGGTAATTGAGGCTGCCAGGGCTAGCCGTACCCCGAAGACCAGAGACCTGATTAGAGCTGCCCGGGACCTTGATAAAAAATTGAAAGAGCTGTCCGAAACACTGAACCCGACTCCACCCAAACAGGGAATCGCAGACCGCTCAGCTGGCCTGAGAAGTCAGGTGATGCAGGGTGTTATGATGATGATGAGAGCTGGAAATGAGCCTATTGGCCAGGCTGCTAAAGTAAAATATGAAAAAAGCAAGGCAAAGGCTGAAGCCTTCCTGAAAAAGTTTAATGATTTTTACCAGACCGATGTTGAAAACTTTAAAAAACTGCTGGATGAATCTGGCTTCTCTCTATTTAAGACTTTTAAGCCTTTAAAACTGGACGATAAATAGCAAGAAGTTAATTGTCTCTATAATAAGAATTGGGGCATCGCCGTGATGCTCCAATTTCTATCAAAAGCAGAAAAGGAGATAGGCTACTTTTTCCTAATCGCAATGGTTTAATGTAAGACTTGATTCATATGCAGGGATTTGATTCATCAAGTCCACTTTATGGGTATTTAAATAATTTATTATTGTTTTTCTATTAATTGTAAATTTTTAAATGTAGAGATTTAATTCATCAAATCCATTGATTGTGTCATTGCGGGCATAATACTCAAAAAGTGTTGGTAGCCAATGCTGTATTGTTACTTAAATAAACAACTTTGGGGAGCTTTTTTGTGCATTCATTAAACTCATCCAATGATGTTGGTAAAACCAGCATGATCTCTGCTTATAGTTGCATAATAAATTATTTTGTATCACTGGCTTATGTTTTAAACTTTAAAATAATAAATACATAGAAACCAACACTTTTTGAGTATTATGCCCATTGCGAGGAACGAAGTGACGTGGCAATCTCACAATTTGTATTGTCATTGCGAGGAATGAAGTGACGTGGCAATCTCACCTTTTGTGCAGTATTTGAACCCAAAACTTCTTTCCTATAATATAAGGGAACATAATGTTAGTTTTTAATGGTTGTGTATATT
>Ga0114920_10000697_pt1 | contig 14695 bp, 12 predicted proteins | sample ChitaG_FD_88683 | JGI IMG/M metagenome (GOLD analysis project Ga0114920, IMG submission 88683) | Deep subsurface microbial communities from South Pacific Ocean to uncover new lineages of life (NeLLi) - Chile_00310 metaG | ecosystem: Environmental > Aquatic > Marine > Oceanic > Sediment ... | reverse complement strand
TCAAAGACACAACCATGTCCGGGACTTTTGAAATGCCGATGATGGGCATAAGCGGCACGACTACTATGTACCAGAAAGACCCAAACAAAACGCGTATGGATGCAGAATTTATGGGCATGGTGTTTACACAGGCTTTTGACGGAGAAACAGGATGGACGATCAACCCTGAGACTGGAGGAGTCGAGCCGCTTTCTGAAAAAGCATTAGAATATGCAAAAAGGGAAGCTCTCGGCGATGAAGCTCTGCTTCATCCTGAAAAATGCGGTATTACCTATGCCTATAAAGGTAAGGAAACAATTGAAGGAACAGACTATTTCATTCTAGAAGCTACCTATTCGGATAGCTATAAATTGGCTGTATATGTTGATTCCAAAACTTATCTCACACATAAAATTAAGGGGCTCTCTCTGGATATGATGGAAGTTGAGGTTGACACAGAAACCGTTCTGTCTGACTACAAGAAAGTCGATGGAACGATGATCCCCCATACAATTGTGATTATTCAAAATGGCGAAGTATTCATGACAATAACCCTCACAGAGGTGAGTTTCAACACTGGTCTAGAAGATTCTCTTTTCAAGATGAACGAGTAAATCTCTCATCATATCATAAGGGTGTTTGGGGATGGATGAAGCAACCTTGAAGATTTAGCCTTTACATCTCTGTTTCTTCGAGCACTCTATAGGCAAGTTTAAGAGCCCGAAGTCCCTCATCTCCCGTGACTTTTCTAGTCTTACCGTCTTTGACACACTTAAAAAAGTTCTGAAGCTCTTTTTTGAGGGGCTCTTCTTTCTTTATCTTCAGAGTTTTCACATCCATCTCTCGACCATTTAAAGGAAAAACCTTGGTCTCCTGGTCAATATAATCGATGGAATAGTAGGAGGTCGGCTCAAATATCCGCAGCTTTCTCACCTTGCCCTGGTGAACTCGACTGGCAGTGAGAGTGGCTACACAACCTGACTCGAATTCCAGTCTGGCATTGGCTATATCAATTTTTTCTGAAAGAACATGAATTCCAGATGATTTGATCGTTTTCACCTCATCCTTAATCAAGGATAGGATGATATCCAGGTCATGAATCATCAAATCCAGAACAACATCAATATCCAATGACCGAGCCGAAAAAGAACCCAGCCTCTGGACTTCTATAAACCTTGGCTCAGAAATCAAATTTTCTATGACTTCCACAGCCGGGTTGAATCTCTCAAGGTGTCCGACATGAAGGATGAGTCCATTTTTCTTTGTCGCAGCAACAAGCTGTTCGGCTTGATCGATGGTCTCGGTTATTGGTTTCTCAACTAAAACTGATTTTCCCTCGCGTAACAATTTCATAGATACGGAAAAATGCTCAGAGGTTGGAGTTGCTACTATGCCCACATCAATTTCATCCAACATCTCTTCAAAATTTTCAAAGTATTTGACCCCATGACGATTACCGATCTCCATCGCTTTTTTTAAGTTAATATCTGCTACTCCCTTAAGCTCAGCTTCTTCCAGGTAGGATATAATTCTGGCATGGTTTGTTCCGAGATACCCGACTCCGATTATTCCCACTCTCACCTTATCCATCGCTCTCTCCAAGATGAATTTGTGTCATAAAAATCCATTCAGACATGCTTTACCATGCTCATAATATGATATAAAAAGGGAAATGTCGAGCAATTAACCTGAATTATTCATAAAAAATGCCGATACTTTTTTTACAGCAATATCAGGAAGTTATCCTGATATTATAAGGGAACGTTATTTACGTTATTTAACGATTATCGAAATCTTATTGGTATCAGCCAAAGAAATGGCCTCATCTTTTTGAAAAAAAGGCATCTTTTCCGCTTCAAGGCATAAAGCTTTACTCTTCGCTTTGACAAGACTTTGAACCGTGCTGAGTCCGACTGCGGGTAAATCTATCCTTGCGTCCTGGGAAGACCGACTGACTTTTACAACAACTGTGTCCTCTCCAGCTATTCTCCCGCCTCTCTCTATAGCCTCATCGGTTCCTTCCATTCCTTCCAGAGCTACAATGGCTTTATCTTTAACGATCACAGTCTGGCCAATATCTAAATCAGCAATGGCCTTTGCAATTTCCCAGCCAAATGCAATATCTTCTTTAACACCAGGCGAAGGTTGAGTCTCTGTAAGAACGCCTTCCCGACAAAAACAGGAGGAAATGAACACGGATGGATCCTTGATCTCTATCCCTTCCTTGGCCATGAAATCAATAATAGTCTTTATGATAGAAGCGGGTCTTTTATCTTTAATTTGAGCCAGAAACGAAAGGGAGGAATCTGAGAACTTTTCCTTATCATAAATTACCCGCGGATCAACCTTCCCTGCAAAAATTGCCTCATTCACTCCGTTCCTTTTGAAATAAGAGATGAGTTTCAAGACATCACTCACATCAATCCACTCGAACTCATTCGCTTCGTCTTGAAGCTCAGCTTTTGCCTCTCCTCTGATTCCTGCGACTACGGAAAAATAGCCTGATTTTTGAGCTTCATGGAGAACCAAGGATGGGAATTCCCCAGAACCAGCAATTATCCCAATTCGTTGTCCCATTTTTCAGCTACTTTTTTTATGATTCCCCTTTTGGAAGACTGAATAAAGTCGATGATCTCATCCCTGTCTTCTCCTGGTTGAAACTGCTCTTTAATTTTGGCTAAAGCTTGGGATGTATTCAGGTCAGAATAGAAAATAATCTTGAACATTTCTTTAAGACTTCCCAGCCTTTCTCTGGAGAAGCCTCTGCGCCGAAGCCCAATGACATTCAGTCCATAAAGAAGAGGCGGACGGCCACCCGCCACTCTACAGAAAGATAGGACATCCTGAGTAATTACAGAATAGCCACCAATAAAAGCATGCTTTCCTACGCGACAGAACTGATGAACCCCACTCAATGCTCCTACAGCCGCATAATCATCAATTGTTACATGTCCTCCTAGAGTGGCACCATGTGTAAAAACAGTCTCATTTCCGACAGTACAGTCATGGGCGATATGAGAGTAAGCCATGAAATAGCTGTCATTCCCGATGACGGTCTCCTTTCTGCCCTTGGCTGTCGCTCGATGAACGGTTATGAATTCACGGAAAATATTCCTGTCTCCGATCTTAACCTGTGTTTTCTCTCCTTTATATGTGAGGTCTTGGGGTTCATTGCCGATGGAACAAAAGGGGGAAAAATGGTTATCCTCCCCTATCTCAGTCCAACCATTTATATAGACATTCCCATCAAGTTTTGTATTTTTTTTGATGATAACATCTTGTCCGATAAAAGAATGAGGGCCTACCCAAACCCCTAAATCCAACCGAGCTTTGGGATGAACAATTGCAGTAGAATGGATGAATACTTCATTCTTGCTCATTCAATTCCTCAAGATTTATTAAAGAAGCCATCATCTCCCCCTCTACTGCTATTTCTCCCTCTACATAAGCTTTCCCCCTGGTATGGCAAAACCTATTCCTAAGCTTAAGGATCTCAACCTCTAGCCTCAACTGATCGCCAGGAACCACTGGCTTTCTGAATTTCGTTTTATCAATTTTGCTTAAAAATACAAATTTATTTTGGGGGTCAGGAATTGAATGGTAGAGAAGAATGCCGCCTGCCTGAGCCAAGGCCTCAACAATCAAAACGCCGGGCATAACCTTTAGATTGGGAAAATGTCCTGAAAAAAAAGGTTCATTATAGGAAACATTCTTTATTGCGATTAAGGACTTCCCCTTTTCCATCTCTAATATTCTATCTACCAGTAAAAAAGGGTACCGGTGGGGAAGTACCTTCAAGATATTTTCGATATTTTGCAATTCCTTATTTTTTTGTGGGGACTTTTGATTCATCGTATCGTTTGATAACGTCAGCAGTGACATTCACAGAAGGATTGAAATAAACGGCACCGCTCTTGCCTAAATCAAAAATTATATCCAGCCCTTTTTCTTTTCCTATCCCCTCAATTATCGGAAGCAACTCATCCTGGATTTTCTGGAAAAGCCTCTGAGTAAGCTCATTCATCTCCCTGTAGAGATCCTCAGCCAGACGCTTCCTTTCTGTACGCTTCCTCTCCAAATCAGCATTTTTTTGCATAAGAGCTTCTTGGGTCAGGGTCAGTCTTTGGGTATTCAGCTCTGTCTCTGTCCTGCGGATATTTTCGTCCAGTTTTGTTAATCTGTCCTGATTTCTCTTGTTCTTATCCTCCAATCGGGCGAGAACCTTTTTTCCCTCAGCTGATTTTTCCAGTACTTCTTGGGAGTCAATCACGCCGATTTTGTTCGGTTGCTGAGCAAAGCTGAATGACGCAAGAACTGCAATAAAAAGTATTAGTGAAAGAATTTTGCTCGAGCTTCTTCTCATTCTTTGCCTCCTTAATATGATTCCTAAAATCTCAGGGTTAGTATTTTATCTCAAAAAGTTGTTCCAATTGCAAAACGAAAAGCGAAGCTTGTATCTCCAGAATATATTTTGTGGTTATTATAAGAAAAAATAAGCCTAAAAGGAACCCGAAGAGCAGGTACGAATATTCTCATCTCAAGTCCTGCTGAGGTGTACAAATTTTTAAAATCTATTTTTTGATCTCCAGCAAAAGCATTTCCTGCATCGCAGAACAAAATGGCATATAGAGGTCCCCCTACAGCAATAATATATTCTGCATTTAACACCAGTTGTTTCTCTCCGCCTATATTTGTTCCCTGTGGACTGCGTGGTCCAATGGAATAGATATCATAACCTCTTATCGATCTCTCGCCTCCGAGATAAAACCTCTCCCAGTAGGGAATCTGGGAATCTCCTCTAGGATTAATGAACGAGTACTCCAAATGCAGGCCAATAACATGCCGCCTGCGAAATAAAGGATAGTAGAATGTCCACTCAAAGCGGGGCTTCACCATGTCGATATCCCCTCCAAGGAAAGATCCGGCGAACTGGACAGAGGCTAAATACATAGCCCCACTAGTAGGCGTCAGGGGATGATCAATAGTGGAACGATAGACGCTCCAGTTTATGCTGCTTATGGCATAATTTCTCAACCCATACATGATAGAATAGACAGGATCAATCTCTGCCTCTCCCTCTCCAGGAAACTTGATCTCAACATCTTCATATCCAAAGGTGACATTGGTTCTCCAGTAACCTTTGACCCTTGCGCCAAATATAAAATCGATTCCTTTGCCTTTCCTGTCATAAAGCCAAGGATAGACGATATAGCGACTGTAAATATTGAAACCCAATGTTATTGGATAATCAAGAAAGTAAGGCTCAGAAAAGCCAAATATGTAGTTTTTGATTCTCTTTCCGTGTTGAAAAGTAATGTCCAATTTTTCGCCTGCTCCCAGAAAATTCACAGTGGAGTAGCCTAAAGCGATAAATGTTCCCTGATAGCCGCTATAACCCGCTGAGAACTGGATGTTATTCCTTTGAAGCTCCGTGACATTCATGGTGACATCGAGATGCGTAGGATTTTCAGGACTGGGTTTTATATCTGGTTCCCCTTCAAGCTCCACCAGGCCAAGCTGCTGCATTCTGCGAATGCTGTCTCTAAAGAAGGCAAAACTGAATCGATCCCCCTCTCTGATGAGCACTTCACGCCTGATGACTTTATCCTTTGTGTATGTATTTCCTTTGAACTCAAGTCTGTTTAAATAGGCCACATCTCCTTCATATATGTTGAAAGTGACGTTCACCCGTTTCCGCTTAGGGTCCAGACTTTCCACAGGCATTACCTGGGCCCATAGATAGCCTGTATCTCTATAAAGCTCACCTATTTTTTCTATAGCTTTTTCTCTAGCCTTTATGCTGTAAACCTTATCTTGTTTTATTTTAATGAGCTCCCGCAAGAATTTCGTGTTAATGATCTTATTCCCTTCAATCTTAACTTCACCAACCATGTAACGGTAGCCAGCATTGACAGGGATGATGACTTTCATCATTTTTTGTTTTTTGAAAAAAATGGATCTTTTTGTGACTTCCTCTATTCTCGGCTCACCGATTGAAGCTTCCATGTAACCGTGCTCCTGAAACCTCCTCTTCAGGCTGGCCAAGTCTTCGCTCAGTTTGTTCTGTTTGAATACATCTTTACCTGTTATCCATGATAAAAACCCGTGTTTCTTGTTCTCTTTAAAAGCCCCTCTTAGAACGCTCTGGAGCAGCTTTGGTCTCCCTTCAAAAACAATTTCACCAACCTTTGTTTTAGGGCCTTCCTTGATATCAAACACGACCTCTATCTCATTCATGCCTTTCTTATTCGTCGCAACCTTAACCTCACCAGATTGAAGCCCTTTCTCCAGGAGTAATTCTTCGATTGTTCTTTGGATCCTCTGGACCTTATGGGGACTGTAATAAGAATAGGGAAGGATATATTCATCATTCTCTTTTAATTTATCGAGAATATCATTTTCCTTCAGTTTTTTGCCCGTTTTATAGGTGATTTCCTTTATAATGGGATTCTCCTCCACAGTGATCTTCACAATCTTGCCTCTTGTACCATCTCTTTCTTCAATCTTAATGTCAGAAAAGAATCCTGTTGCCCACAAAACTCTAAAATCTCTCCTCAACAACTCCCTGTCGAAGAAGCCCCCCTCTCTTGACTGCAGATAATAAAGAATTGTCTCTTGAGTTACGCGCTCGTTACCCGCTATTTCTATCTTCTCAATAAGCTCCTGACCGAAGAGAACCAGGGGCAGGAGTAATAAAATTGTGGCTATAATAATTTTTTTCATATCTCTCTCTTTATAACATAATCCTCATTTTTTTTCAAAATTTATTGGGGACCTGTCCCTATTTTTATTTTTTTCATTTGACATAAATTAAAACTTTAAAGGTGGGATAAAAGTTTCAATCTTCCGCTTTCCATCACGAAAAGCTTATGGCAGAACTGAGCAACTTTTTCATTATGAGTCACAATAATAGAAGACAGGCCTCTCTTCTCATGCAATTCCTGAATTAGATTCAGTATCTTCTCTCCTGTTTTCCAATCCAGATTCCCAGTAGGTTCATCTGCCAACAGCAATTTCGGCTCGTTGATCAGGGCCCGTGCAATGGCCACCCGCTGCTGCTCTCCTCCTGAAAGCAGAACGGGTCTGAGATGAGCTTTATCTTCCAGCGAAACTTCCCTGAGGAGTTCGAGAGCCTTCCTCTGGGCTTCCTTCATCTCTACCCGTCTTATCATAAGAGGAAAGCAGACATTTTCTAGGGTCGTGAATTCAGGCAAAAGGTGATAGAATTGAAAAACAAAGCCAATTTTTTGGTTTCTTATCTCAGCCCTTTCCTTTTCATTCTTCTGAAGGACATCCTCTCCATCGATCAGGATCTTCCCTTCTGTTGGTTTATCCAGAAGTCCTAACAAATTGAGAAAGGTTGTCTTTCCCACTCCTGAAACGCCCATGATGGCCCCAATATCTCCTTCGTTGAGTTCAAAATTCAATCCCTCAAAAACACGCAGCACTCCCTCAGGCAAAGGATATTCTTTGCCAATGTTTCGAGTTTCAATTACTTTATTCATACTTCAATGCAATAGCGGGATCGACTTTTGACGCCCGATGCGAGGGAAAAAGCGTTGAGAGAAGACTGATTGCGAGCGTAATCCCAACAATTATCATTAGATCAACAATGTTGATATAAAAGGGGACAAAGGAGATCTGGTAGATATCCACCGGTACTTTGATAAGCTCAAAAGTATTTGCCAGCCAGCACCAAATAAGCCCGAGTGTGACTCCAACGACAATCCCGAAGACTCCGATCATTGCCCCATGAAGGAAAAATATTTTCCTTATATTTTTAGAAGTGGCACCCATGGCTATGAGGATACCAATATCTCTTGTCTTTTCCATGACCATTAAAATAAGAGTAGCGATAATGTTCAAAGCAGCAACGAAGACAATAAGAGTAATAGTGAAAAACATGATGTTTTTCTCTAGTTTCAACGCGGAAAAAAGAGATTTATTCAGCTCCATCCACGTCGTAGCAAATGCTACAGGAGGTATAATATCACTTATCTTGTCCGCTATTTGGGGAGCCTCGAAAATGTTCTCTATTCTCACCTGAATGAAGCTTATTTTCTCTTCTAATCTAAAAAACTTCTGAGCTGATTCAAGGGAAATTAAAGCAGTGGATGAATCAAACTCATAAAACCCAGTATTGAAAATGCCAGTGACTATAAACCTTTTTCTCTTAGGAATAGGGCCAATCGGTGATAACCGGAAGGACGATGATGCCAAAACTGAAACCACATCTCCAATTCCTGCTCCAATATCAGCAGCTATTTCTCGGCCGAGAAGAACACCTTCCCTCTTAGATTCAGGGGCTGGAAGGTTTCCCCTTTCTAATTCTTGGAGCCACGGAGAATGCTCTTTCTCTAGATTAAAATCAACTCCCTTAAGGTATGCCCCTGAACTCTTATACGGACCGCTCAAAAGCACTTGATCCAAGGCTACAGGAGAAGCTGAGATGACACCCTTTAAGTCTTTGATTTTAGAGAGAAGTAAAGAATAGTCTTCCAGTCCTTCCCTGGAAACATCAGAAACCATGATGTGAGAGGTGGAGCCGAGAATTTTATCCTGAACATCTCTCTGAAAACCAGTTATGAGCGCAATGGCGATTACGAGAGCCATCACACCAATGGTTATGCCTAAAATAGAGATAAAAGTGATGACAGAAATGAAGGCCTGTTTTCTTTTTGCTGTCAAGTATCGCTTGGCGATAAAAGATTCATAATTCACAACTGGCTACCTCCTTGGTCTGAGCAGAGGGAAAAGGATGACTTCTCTTATAGATTTCCTGTTGGCAAAAAGCATCACCAGGCGATCGATTCCTATTCCCTCGCCTCCAGTGGGAGGGAGACCATATTCTAAAGCATGGATGTAATCTGCATCAATCCAGTGGGCATCCTCATCTCCCTTCTTCCTCTCTTCCGCCTGTTGTTCAAACCTTTTTCTCTGCTCTTCAGGATCCGATAATTCGCTGAAAGCATTGGCAATTTCCATACTACCCATAACCAGCTCAAATCGTTCTGCCTCATCCGGATTCTCTTTTGAAGCCTTAGCCAGAGGAGAGACTTCTTTAGGGGGATCAATGACAAAAGTTGGCTGAATAAGATGACTCTTCACATTTTTATCAAAAATAATATCCAATGCCTTTCCGTAAGAAAGAGATTTCTTATCAGGAGCTAAGGTTGAAGCCAACTCTATCGTTCCCTTTCTATCGTCCAGGTTTCCGGGGGCGAGGCCACTGTATTCAATCAAAGCTTCCTTAAACTTAATTCTTTTCCATGGCCTCTTCAGAGAAATCTTATGTTCGCCATAAGTTATCTCTTCCTTCCCCAATATAGAAAGGCTGAGGAAATTGATAAGCTCTTCGGTAAGTTCCATCATATCATGATAGTCAGTGTAGGCCTGATACCACTCCAGCATCGTGAATTCTGGATTATGTTCAGAGGAAATTCCTTCATTTCGGAAGTTCCGATTGATTTCATAAACTTTTTCAAAACCTCCCACAATCAGTTTTTTTAAATACAACTCCGGAGCAATTCTCAGATAGAGGTCAATCCCCAAAGCATTGTGGTAAGTCTTAAAAGGCCTGGCCAGAGCTCCTCCTGGTATATCATGCATCATGGGTGTCTCAACTTCAATGAATCCTTTCTGGTCAAAGAATTCCCTTGCTTTCGAAATCATGGCACTCCTGAGTCTGAAAACTTCTGTCTCTTGAGGATTCATGATTAAATCCAGGAATCTTTTTCTGTAGCGAAGCTCCACATCCTTCAATCCATGCCATTTCTCTGGAAGGGGATGGAGGCATTTTGCTAGAAACGTGAACGAGTCAACCAATACCGTCAACTCTCCAGTTTTTGTCCTGAATAATTCCCCTTCAACTGAAACCATATCTCCAATATCTATAAGTGAAAACAGGTTATAATTTTTCTTACCAATTTTATCTTCCCGCAGATAGGCTTGGAGGTTAGCTTGACTATCCGCGATGTGAGAAAATGTTGCCCGGCCCATTCGACGAATGGCCATAATTCGGCCTGGAACTTTGACTTTAATCTTTTTTTCTTCAAGAGATTCTTTTGACAAAGAAGAGAAGCCCTCCACGATTTCAGAAATTGAATGGGTTTTTTCTGCATTATGAGGAAAGAGATTTATTCCTTCTTGAGCAAGCTTTTCCTTTTTAGCCTGGCGAGCAATTTCCTGGTCGCTTTGTTTCAATTCCTCAGCCTTAGTACTTTCATTTTTCGGTTCTCTTTTCTTTTTATTCATCTTCTTTTTCCCTCACAATAAGCATATTCAATATAGTAGCATTGGGGTCAGGCTTTCATAAGTTTTATTAGTTTGATAATTGATAATTATTTGAAATTTCATTCTATTCCCTAATACACTATAAAACTTATGAAAGCCTGACCCCGTTGGAACCTTATTCCTCCATGGATTTCTTTATATCATCCAGATTTTTTCTTACTGCATCCAAAATTCCATTGATAAAAGTTGAAGCCTTCTCTCCGCTGTATTTCTTGGCTACTTCGATCGCTTCATTGATAACCACAGCAGGGGCGATATTCTCCTCATACAAGAGCTCAAAAATAGCCATTCGTAAGATATTGCGATCGATGAGAGCCATTCGAGAAATACGCCAATGTTCGGAAGTTGATTGAATGATGTTATCGATTTTCTCTTGATGAGTGACTATGCCTTTTGCCAACCAGTTACTATATTCTCTTATCTCCTTATGAACCTTTTTGTTCTTCCAATGCTCGCGGAGAGTTTTTTCAAGTGGGGAATTGTCAAATTCTAATTGAAAGAGAATTTGTAAGGTGCTCTCTCGGGCCTTTCTTCTTCTGCCCATGAAACAATTTCACCCTCAATCCAGCCCGGCTTCTTTTATCAGGTTCAATGTCTCTACAAGAGAAAAGACTGCATCCGAACCTTTGTTTCCACCCTTTGCGCCTGCGCGTTCAATCCCCTGTTCAATCGTATCTACAGTCAGGATGCCAAAGGCCACCGGTATTCCCTCTTCCATGGCAATTTGAGCTAATCCTTTGGTAACTTCTGCGCCTAGAAAATCAAAATGGGGAGTGTCTCCTCTGATCAGAGCCCCAAGACAGGCAATGCCATCGACTTTCTTCTCTTTAGCCAGCTTTTTTGCAAGGAATGGAATCTCAAACGAACCAGGGACCTTATAAATGGATATATCCGATTGTTCAGCACCTAGCTTCGTGAGCGCATCAAGAGCGCCCTCAAGCAGTCTTTCAGAAATGAACTGGTTAAAACGGCTGACAATAATTCCAATCTTTAAGCCTTTAGCCTGAAGCTTTCCCTCGTATGTTTCCATTTTATTCTCCCTTTAGCTACCCTTAACGTTAGCCTTTCCCTCCTCCTGAGTCTAAATCAATCTCAGTCTATTCATCCTTTCAGAAGGGAGTTCCTAAGTAATCTTTTTCTCGAAGATCCTGTATATCTTATAGACTTTTCCACCGAGAGAAGCAACAAACCTATTGATAGGTTCGTTGTCCTCGAGCTGCCAAGACATCTCACACCACTCATATCCCCCCGCTACACCATTCTTCTCTAATTCTGAATAAAGAAGGTAACTCACTCCTGTCAGCCTGTATTCCTTAAGGATGCCAAAAACCACAGCTCTCATGCTTTTGATTTTCTTTCGATAGAAAAAAAACTTTATGATCCCCAATGGAAAAAGCCTTCCGTTCATTCTTTTTGTCACTTCATTGTAATTGGGTATGCCAAAGGCAAAACCGATAGTCCTTCCCTTATCTTCAGCAAAAACGACAAGACTCGGATCAGCTAGCTGTTTTAGCTTTTTGACCATATGGTCCATCTCTTTTTCCGTCCAAGGAACAAATCCCCAATTCATCTCCCAGGCATCATTATAAATAAATTTTACCCTCTCTGCCTCTTCTTTAATATTCTTCATGTCGATAGTTCTTAAGGTGACAGCTAACTCTTTTTTTGTCTTTTCTACTATCTGTCGAACTTTTTCTGCTGTTTCATGATCTCTTGTCATGAAAAAAGCATATAAATCTTTGGCTTTTACCAGCCCGCATTTTTCCATGAGCTCTAAATAATACCGGGGATTATATGTCATCATGATGACTGGGGGAGAATCAAACCCTTTTGCGAGGAAAGCGCATTCATCGTTCATCGATAAATTCATAGGCCCGCGAAGCACTTCCATGCCCCTTTCTCTTCCCCACTCTGAGACTTTATCCAGCAGACTCTTCGCTGTTTCCAGATCGTTAAAACTTTCGTAGAGGCCGAAGAAGACGACTCTTTCGTTGTGAAATTTATTGTGACTCTCATCCACTATAGCCGCAATTCTTCCTGTGACTTCATTATTTTTATATGCCAAAAAATTGTCCATATCAGCATGTTCGAAAAAAGGATTCTTTTTTTTGTCTAATTTCTCCTTTATATCCATGATCAAAGGAGGTACCCAGTTTGGATCATCCTTGTATACCTTCCAGGGAAATCGAATAAACTTCTTTAAGTCTTTTTTTGTTTCTACACGCTCTATACGAATGTTTTCCACGCTGATTGCCTCCAAAATTTCCCATATTCTAACAGATAAGATTTTTTTTTGCACGTCTTTATTAAAACAATGGGGTCAGGTCTTGCTTTTTGCTTTTTTATCTCGGCAATGTCCTATGATACTCTTTTCTTTTCACATAAAAAGCCAAAGAGCAAAAAATCGAGGCTATTTGCTTAAAAAAAGGCAAAAAGCAAGACCTGACCCCATTGTGTTTATAAGAACCGACCCCATTGTATTTTTCATTGTGTTTGTATAATTTTTATGTTAATTTTTATTTTACAATTTGAAAATCTGATATATGTTTAATTAGGAGGCCAAGATGAAAACTGCAGCCAAATTTGAAGAACTCCCCCCTGATAAGCTGAGGTGGAAGCTTTCTCTTGAAAAAATCCCATATGTGACAAGCGATGAGTGCAAACCCTGCGAAGAAATCATCGGACAGGAGAGAGCGTTAAAAGCCATCCAGACAGGCTTGGATATCAAAAGCCTTGGTTACAATATTTTTATAACAGGAATGGTGGGAACAGGTCGAACCACTACAATCAAACAGCTTCTAGAGAAATTTGAAAAAGAAGAGGAAACTCCTGATGATATTCTTTATGTGAACAATTTTCGAAATCCTGATGAGCCTATTCTAATAACCCTCCCTGCGGGAAAGGGAAAGCTTTTTAGGGAAGCCATGGAGCACCTCATTACAATGCTCAAAAACAACATTCCTGATATGCTCAAAAGCAAATATTATGGGGAAAGAAGGGACAGCGTTATAGAAGCTCAGCAAAAAAAGCAGAAGGAAATTCTTAAGAATTTTGAGCAGGAGGTCGCTAAAGAAGGGTTTTCGGTCATCCAGGTGCAGATGGGTCCCTTTGTCAAACCTGACCTTGTCCCCATGATAAATGGGCAGCCTACTCCTTTCAACAAGTTAGAAGCTTTAGTCAAAGAAGATAAGCTGCCCGAGGAAAAGCTAGAAGAGCTTAAGAAAAAATACGAGGAATTGACAGACAAACTTGAAGAAATCTTCACCCAGATGAAAGAAATCGAAGAGGAAACACGCCGCAGGCTCAAGGAATGGGATGATGAATCCATTACACCTATCATCAGAGGAGCTATCAATGAAATAAGAGCAAATTTTTCTTCTCCGAAAATTTCAGATTACCTGAATGAAGTTGAAGAAAATCTCATCAAGAACATTAATCTTTTCAAAACCCAGAAAAAGGAGGAGAAGGAGAAAGAAATCATTGATCCTTTCTCACCGTACAGGATTAATCTGCTCATCGATAATTCAGATTTAAAGGGCGCACCCGTTGTCATGGAGACAAATCCCAACTACATCAACCTCTTCGGCACTATAGAGCTCGCCGCGACTCGATTCGGCATAATCCAAACCGATTTCACAAAAATCAAAGCAGGCTCTTTTCTCAAAGCCAACGGGGGTTATCTGGTCGTAAATGCACTGGATGCCTTAGTTGAACCTGGTGTTTGGCCAACCCTCAAAAGAACTCTTAGGAACCAAAAATTGGAAATCCAAAATTATGCTTCCCTTCTCCTAATGTCGACCTCACGCCTTAAACCTCAGCCGATCCAATGCAACGTAAAAGTTGTCTTGATAGGAGATACTTACATCTATAACTTGCTCTACTATTCAGATGAAGATTTCAAGAAAATATTCCGGGTCAAAGCTGAATTTGACTCAGAAATGACCAAGGATGAGGAGACAGTAAAAGAATATGCGGCCTTCATAAAGAAAATATGCGACGATGACAAATTGAGTCCTTTTGATAAAGAAGGTATCGCAGCTGTCATAGAATACGGAACCCGGCTTGCAGGAAGACAGAAAAAAATCTCTACACGCTTCCATATTATTGGTGATGTATTGCGTGAAGCGAGTTACTGGGCTGGAAAAGATAACAAAGACAGGGTCAGCCGCGAGCATGTGGAAAAAGCCCTCCAAGAGCGCTTCGAACGGGTCAGTCTGATCGAAGACAAGATCCAAGAGATGATTGAAGAAGGAACCATCATGATCGAAACTGAAGGCAAAGTCATAGGTCAAGTCAACGGGCTATCCGTCTATGCCATGGGAGAATTTGCCTTCGGAAAACCCACTCGGATCACAGCCAGTACAGCCGTGGGACGAGCCGGAGTCATAAACATAGAAAGAGAAGCTGACCTGAGCGGCCGAAC
>Ga0114920_10000696_pt1 | contig 14702 bp, 12 predicted proteins | sample ChitaG_FD_88683 | JGI IMG/M metagenome (GOLD analysis project Ga0114920, IMG submission 88683) | Deep subsurface microbial communities from South Pacific Ocean to uncover new lineages of life (NeLLi) - Chile_00310 metaG | ecosystem: Environmental > Aquatic > Marine > Oceanic > Sediment ... | reverse complement strand
GACACCTCGCAGATAGCGCTCGAATTTGGAATCAATCAATTCCACACATGTGTAAATATCCCTTGAAACTGACTTGATTGTTATGACGGTCATGACGGTCCGCGAGTCAACCTCTTGGGCGGAATACTCGACGTTGCTATCGGCCAGCACTAGCACCTTGGCCGCTCGCTTGACATTGGCCCGATGGAGAACCGCTTCATCCACGTAATCGCCCCGGACAAAACCTATGTTCTGCAATTCCGGTATGGTTCGAAGATTTTCCACCATGGCCGGCTTTATCATGCTGACCAAGACCATGCCCTCGGAAGTCAACCCCGGATTAACCTTCAGGATGTGCAGCAGAAGGCTGGGCATGTCGTTCTTCCAGCCACATATGACCAAGTGCTTCTTGAGTTTTTCTTGAGTGACCAAACCGCTCCCCTCCTTTATCTTCCATGTTACCAACCATGAGGCAATTTTGCCGGTAACTATACTCGCCACGACGACGCCAAGTACTATCACCAGTACTGCTATCACGCGTCCGCCCGTGGTTTCAGGCACCTTATCCCCATAGCCTACGGTCGATGCAGTAACGATGGTCCACCAGAAAACATCGCCAAGGCCGCGAAAACCCTCGTTGATGTCATACTCGAAAAGGAGCAACGCAACAGAGGTGAGTGAAAAGATTGCGACAATCGCCAAAACAACCGGCCACGTCCAGCTCGTTGCCAACCGTTGCCAGACCCTGGCCAGTGTGCCAAAGCGACCCTTGCTGACACCTCGCCTTTGTTTCTTTATCTGTTTTTCCCTTCGAAGGCGCATCCGGGCTTACTTAAAGTTTCCTTCCTTGGCCAGGCCTATAAAATGTGCAATATCAATCTCCTTCGGGCAAACAAAGCTACAGGCCCGTGCTGTATGGCACCGCGGGATTCCCTGGTTGCCATACAAGATATCCATCCTTTCCTGTTTAGCTGCTTCCCGCGGGTCCATAAGACGGACAATATTGGCAAGCATTGCATTCGGCCCGAGGTAGTTTTTTTGAGTAACACATGCTGTCGCACAACAAAAGCAATTAATGCAACGGGTTGCCTCAACATACGTCCCCAGCACACGCGGCGAAATCCGGTATTCGTCCCCCTCCGGGTGCTCGGGAGCAGCTTCTATGATGTACGGTTTCACAAGATGGACCCGCTCATAGGCCAATTCCATGTTTATGACCAGATCGTGAACGACCGGGGCTACCGTTAACGGCTCCACAGTAAAGGTTTGTGTCTTGAAGAGTTTTATAGCATTTTCTACCAGCAGTTCGCATGCCAAAACGGCCTTACCATTGACTTTCATGCCGCATGTACCGCACTGCCCGTGCTCGCACGAGGAATTCCATGCCAGCGTGGGGTCCTGCTCATCATTGATCTTTTGAAACAGGTCCACAAAGCGCAGGATTCGACCCGCTATTAGTCGGTAATCCTGGACCCACGACTGCCCGGTATCAGGGTCGTGGCGCCTAATTTTCAATGTGAGTTCATATTTCTGAGACATTCACTTTCCCCTGAACAAGTAAATCAATATTTTCTTTCAATAATGCCGAACTTCTCATAGTGCTCCCCTCGGGCCTCAAAGATGCTCATATCAATAGGCCGCCTGCCGAGGGTTACGTTGCCGTACTCTGTCATGTAAGCCAGGGTATGATAGTGAAACTCAGGGCTTCTATTCGGATAGTCTTCACGATAATGCCCTCCCCTCGACTCTTTCCTCGCCAGGGCGCACTGGGCAATGATCATTGAAACGTCCAGAAGATGATCGAGTTCCAAGAACCGAACAGACTCCTGGTTCATGGCGAGCGACTTGCTGGACAGCTTCATGTGCGCGGCCCGATCCTTCAGCCCCTTGAGCTCTTCGATCGCCTCTGTAAGGCCTTTCTCATTTCGGAATACACCTACTTTTTCCGTCATGAGCACCCGAAGTGTATCGCGAATTTCAGCATAACGCTCTTTGCCCTCGGATTCAAGATATCGCGAGAACCGACCAAGAACGTGTTGCCCTGCATCTTTAGGCACATCGCCAGGATCTTCCGCATCATCAAGATAGACTGCCACCCTTTCTCCCACAACCTTACCCATTGTAATCAACTCCAGCAGTGAGTTCGTACCAAGGCGATTGTGACCGTGCAAGCTGGCTGCTGCAAACTCCCCGCAGGCATATAACCCAGGCACAATCTGCTCGGCGTCCCTTTGGACCTCCCCAAATTCGTTCGTTGGGGCACCGCCCATCTGATAGTGGGCCGTGGGTGTGACCGGACATAGCTCACATTCGGGCTGGACCCCCACAAATTTACGGAAAAAACTGCAAACTTCTTGGAGCCTGGTCTTGTGAACATGCTCAGGGATGTGTCTTAGATCAAGCCAGACATGGGGGAGGTTGTGATCAGGGTGAATGCACCCCCTCCCTTCACGGATTTCGGTCATGACGCATCGAGAAATGAGGTCTCGAGGGGCAAGGTCCTTGGCCGTGGGGGCATACCACTCCATGAAGGGCTCACCGTCCTTGTTCCGCAGTATGCCGCCTTCTCCGCGGAGCGCTTCACTGGCAAGGATCCCAGGACCCACAATCCCTGTGGGGTGGAACTGTACTGCCTCTAAATCCATGACCGGAAGCCCGGCCTGTAGCACAAGGGCCAGCCCATCCCCTGTGTTCTGGCGGCAGTTGCTGCTTACTTGATACATACGTGTCTTTCCGCCTGTGGCCATGATCGTGGCCTTGGCCAGAATAGCCACAAACTTCCCGTTTTGTTCCATAAAAACAATGGCCCCTATACAGCGGCCATTCCTAAAGAGTAATTCTGCGGCCACACTTTGATTCAGAAACACCACCCCGTGCTTGAGGGATTCACCCCACACGGTATCCATGATCCCCTTGCCGGTGCGGTCTGCTTCATAACAGGCACGAAACGCCTTGACCTCGCCAAAATTGAGCATATGTCCGCCAAAGGGTCGCTTGGCAATACGCCCTTTTTCGGTGCGACTGAAATGCATGCCGTGTCTTTCCAGCCAGAGGACTTGCTCCCAGCCCGATTCGCAAACCTTCTTGATGATGTTCTGATCCGCAGAACAGTCCGAACCCTTCCAGGTGTCGAACATGTGGTATATAATCTTATCTACAGGATCATTCGGGTCAACTGCGGCCATGCCGCCCTGGGCAGTGGAGGTATGGGACTTTTGAGGACTGTACATCTTGGTTGCTGCGACGATAGTTGTCCCTGGACGACGCCCGCATATCTCTGCAACGCATCTGAGACCTGCACCGCCAGCGCCGATTACCAGCACTTCCGTCCTCAGTACAGAATCGATTTGAAGCTTCCTTCCCACCCTTGCATCCTCTATATAATTAGAACAAGTTTGGCTCCTGCATAAGCAAAGAGACCCAACACAAAACTCATCAAGAGTGTAAGGCCACTCCTCAAGAGGCTCCCTTCCACATAGTCACAGATAATGGTGTAAAGCCCAAAGCCAGCATGAAAAAAGACAAAGGTGACAAAGGCAACGTCCAATACCTTGATGCCGGGGGAAGATACCCTTGCCAGAATCGTATCCACATCGTGGCCCACCTTGTAATTCAGGTGCATGAAAAACATATGGCATGAGACTAATGGGAGAAGGAAGGCCCCTGAGACCCTTTGAAGTTTCCACAACACGGCATTTTGCGTGTCCCAGAGCCTTTTATATATAATCGTGCTCGAGATTGCACTTGCTATGGCCACCATGAGCCAGAAAAAGCCGGCAGATACCTCTTGGTTGCCCATCAACATAAAAAGGGCCAGTGTCAGGATATAGATACCACTTAGCACGATGACCCATCGAATCATGGCATCATCCCGTCTTATGCGAAAGGCTTCATAAAGGATCAACCTGGTACCGTTCAGGGCGTGAAATATGACCAGGACAGCCAGCACCCATTCAAAAAACCTGAAAACAAAATTACCAAAGAACTTCATCTTTGCAGCAAACAGCACAGGCTCGTAAAGGGCAGAAAGGGTGTAAATATGAAAGAGCATATAGAGGACTAGTATGAGCCCAGCAATCCTATGGGCCCAGGTCATGATAAAGCCCCATCCCCTGGACCGGGCGTAATACGACAACCTTTCCGAGTGTTCGAGGACCCCTATAAGATACGCTTCAAGGCCGGTTCTCTGTGCTGATGTGTCCATTTGAACTCGGTATTCTTATCCTCTGAGAATCTTCTTGAGATCCTTCAACCTTCTGAACTTCCGCCAATCTTTTGGGAGCCATCGGGGTCAGGGCTACACATTTGACAGATATAGTCTCTTTTTAATTCGGCGGACCTTGCTTCTCAGTGCCCTATCTAATTCAAGTCTGTCGGAGATTCTGCGACTTGATTGGGACACACCAGAATCGCTAATGCCAAAGCGTGCGCCAATTTCATTGAGCTTCTTCCCGCTATATCTGTGGCAGAAATATAGCTTAATCTGCCTTAACAAGGCCGTATCAGATCCAATCACCAATTCAACGGCATCCTCGATTTGATCTAAACCTGGTCTGCTGGAAAGTTCTCTTAGCACAGGCAGATTCCGATCTGGCTTTTTCCGTTTAAGATATGTATCCTTTATTTCGTTGATAAAATCCACGCCGCCGAGAAATGTGGAGTGGGCAACATGGTCCAAAGGGCTTTCATATTCCTGTCCGACCAACGACTCAACAAAGTCTCGATATCGTTTCCTGGCAACGGAGGCTTTCTCGCTAAAGTAGCCAAGGATAAAATCTGTGACAAGCCATTCGGGACAGTTTCTACGGTCAGCGTAATAGACATAACTGGACCACCTATATTTTCCAGGAGTTCCCACAGCACCAGCACGTACTGGATTCAAATGAATGTATCGGGATAGTTCCTTTGCATATTCGTCCACGTCTATCAGTATTGCCTTGTACCGACCTTGGAAAAGGTGTCCCGATCTCTGGCGCTTGACGTTGAAATAGGTGGTATATGCGCCGTTGATATGCTGCATGATCTGCGAAAGATTGCCTGATGGTGTTTCGACTAAAAGATGGTAATGATTATCCATAAGGCAATAGACGTGGATTATTGCCCCGTAACGGACTATAGCGGATTCTAGATAGGAAATGAATTTCTCTCTGTCGCGCTGGCTTCTAAAGATCGCCTTGCGCTCATTTCCCCGTGACGTTACATGATAAAAGGCACCAGGGAACTCTATTCTTAGCGGGCGGGCCATAATTAGATTTTATAGGATAGATGATTGTTTTTGTCAAATGTGTAGCCCTGACCCCGATGTCTTCTCCGATGTCTTCCTATCAAGGTGAAAAAGCGTCGCAACATATTGAGGTTCAAGGTTATTCTGAAGGCAAAGATTAAACTTGTGAAGGAAGGGTTGAGGCGAGCGGCGAATCTGCGGGTACACGCCGATGTGTCCAGATGGGCATACATACAGGCCTTGCTTTCACGAGGGGATCGTCGCACAGCCCAGCTATTGATGGCTGCACACGAAAACAACGGAAACTGGGCCAAGACTCTAAAGGCATCTATCATCAATCCGGATTTTTATGTTTACAGGGAGCGAGCCCTTGATGAAATCCTTCCCTGGGACTTTATAGACCATGGCATCAACAAATCCTTTCTAATTGAGGAATACGAAAAGGCCCTCCGCTAAGAGACCTCTCCCCCGTGTGATGTCGGCCGCTGTGTGGCCTGCGGTGTCTGCAATTTTTGTCTTGATCTCTGACGGTCTTTTCTTTTCTTTGCTTCGGATAAACTCCGCGTAGAGATCTACGGCTCCCCACATACACACTGCTCCAATCTGTCACCCTCATCCACCCCTTTCTTTGCTCGCTTCGCCTCCTACGCTCTATCCGACTTCTCCGTTCGACCCCTATCTTAAAGTAGTAATCAAGATCATATGCAGTGCGCCGATCTCCCCCGGAACGCCGATCAATACCAGTGCGTGGCTTCATCAATTCGTTCAACCTCCCTTCTCATCACAAAACCTTATCAAATAAGGAAAGATCATCCCCCTATGAGGGAAGAGGGGGACGTCCATAAATATATAAGTATCTCAACGTAGGAATTAAGTTATTTACTTATTTATGGACGTCCCTATTGTTCCCCGTCCCTATTGTTCCCCCAGACGAGATAGTCTCGGCATGCATTGTCACATAGCACCAAAGCAGCGCTATGTTAAGTTACTTATTTATGGACGTCCCTGTTGCTCCCAGTTGCTCCCCATTTCATTCTTCTGCTCGTCTCAGGTAACTGATCCAGTAAGGCATGAAGGTATCAGAAAATTGATAGGAGCCCTCCAGGTTCTTGAACAGGATCCCTTTTCTCGTAAGGGAATCAAGAGAGGCCTTGATGGAGGATGAAGGGCCAATGCCGTAGGTAAGCTGAAATTCCCTGGAAAAGGGTTTCGCATCTGGCTCTTTGCTCAGGGCAATAAGCAGCGTTTTTTGTTGCTGGGATGCTGCTTGCCATAGTAACGCAAAATGAGGTGAATCCTGCTGAGCAATCACCATCGGGAGTTCCTCAATCAAGGAAGGGGTTACTTTGCGAGTCTCACGGGCCAATTCCCACATCGTGTGGCATAGCCTCTGGATGTTGTGCGGCACATCCCTTCCTAACTCAAATATATTTTCTAAGTCCCGCCTTTCGACTTTGTATGCCCCTTTCTGCAACCAGTCATAGATGAAATCGGAGTAGGATCGTCTGTCAATGGACCCGAGAGCCATGATCCTTCCTGATTTGTAAAACGCCCTTTTCCTGTCCCGAACCATGGACAGCATAACAGACTGTTCTGAACCGGAAAGGATATACCCAATATGGTCATGCTGCTGAAGTTCAGCACGGAGGGCCTTTTCAAGGGTTTGGCCATCATACTTGGGAAGGTCAGAAAATTCATCGATAACAAGCACCAGCTTCTTACCTTTTTTGCGCGTCAGTTCTTCAGCGTGATGCATCCCCTCCAGAAGAGCGGGAAGGGCCTCTTTAACTTCGGCAGCCACCTCAACGGTCGCTGTCAGCGAGCCGTCATGTCCGACCGAAACCTTCGGCCTCAGCCTCTGGAGTCGGGAAAAGATTTTCATCAATTTCTCCGTATTCGATTCCAAAGCCTTTGAGGTCAAGTGAGTTAATGCAGCGGCAAAACCTCGCACATCTGGATAGGCGTTGAGATCCAGATAAGCTGTCGCAAGTCCAAGATCGCGGAGTTTGTCCATGAGGTTGAACAGAAGGCACGTTTTGCCAAAACGTCTTGGGGAGATCAGAAACACTCTAGTGAGATTCTTCATTTCCCCAACGAGCTCAGCCAGTTCCTCTGTCCGGTCAGCAAAATATGGGCCACGGACAATTCCACCGTACTTAAACGGGTTTTCCATAAACTTTCTCCGGTTCGTTGTTAACGGATCGGTATTAACGTATTTCATAAGGGGCTAAATTGTCAAGTAAAATATTGAAGTCCCCTGCAGCTTGCTGCAGTGGACTTCAAAGCAAAAAAACGGAATACCTAATCAAGTGCTGACAACAACATGGAAAAGAGTTCCTGTGTGTTTCTATTCTTTTCAGACACATTCACAAGCAAAACATCATCTCGGGCCTTGATATCTTGTATGAATCGATCCCCTTTCTGCGCGATAGAACCGATCACCTGATGGTCTGAATCGAGTATCTTCATTAAGGTCTGCCTGAATAGCGAAGAAAAGCACTCCATCTTGCCAACCTCATCAATAACCAAAACCTCGTCAGGCCGGGCCGGGAACATGGACGGGACTGCAATTTGATCAATGTCCTCAAGGTTCACACCATATTTGCCTACCCTGAACCGGCTCTTCATCCTTTCATGCGCCAGCACACCTCTTTTGCCATCAAGAGTCATTATGGAAAACCCCGTCCTTCGGCCCTTCTTTCTTATTTCTTGGGTAAGAAAGCCTGTCATCGGCTTTTCGACCCGCCCGATAAGCTTTTCGATCACAGTAGACTTGCCGCATCGTGGTGGGCCGGTTACAAAAACATTTTTCGCTCTCACTTCAACTCCTATCCAGATTCCCTTTGAAAAATGCAAGGATGCTCAACAAAGGGCAAAAGCTCCTGGGACCCTGGCGGTATTTTCTCATGTGCCCCGATAATCAAGAATCCACCCTGAGCCAAACTGTCGAGCACCTTCTGAAAAGCCGGCTCTTTGAGCTCGTCCTCGTAGTAGGTCAAGAGACTGTTTCTCAAAAAGACAAGTTGAAAGTCGGTCCCAGGAGGATCTGCCAACAGATTGTGGCCCTGCCACACGATTCCCTCCTTCAAGCGTTCAGCAACTGCGTAAGTCTGTTTTTTCATCCAACGCTTGAAATAGCGAGTTCGAACTGTCTCTGGTACCTCTTTCAGACTACTGCGGGAATAGATACCGATCCGGGCTTTGTTGAGATATACAGGATTCATGTCAGTAGCGAGTAATTGAAGCTCCGGCATGTGCTGAAAACGTCCGCGTAAAGTATGCCACAAGATCGCCAAACTATACACCTCCTCGCCACAGGCACAACCTGCTAACCAGACTTTCACTCCCTTCCTATTCTCCTTGATGATCGCAGGTAATATCTCATTTTCAAGGGTCCGCCAAAGCCCCCTGTCACGAAAAAAATGACTGATGGAAACCGTCATCAGGCGCTCGCAATCTTGCCTTGCATCCTTGTTTTGATCCAATGCAAAAAAATACTCCTGCATTTGCCGGTAACCCAACTCGTGCATATGCCGGCAAATGCGCTTTTTCACCCCCTTTCTGACTTTGCGGTAGCCATCCCAGGAGAGGCCAAATCTATTCAGGAGTTGACGAAACTGTTGATCGTTCATAAGGTAAAGACGTTGGTTTTTGGATAGGGCACAAGGCGGAAGGTATATGATTCTATACCTTGAACATTTACTTTACCACAAAAACATTTATGTACTTATAGCAAACGCCCGAATCAAATCAAAGAGAGCCTTGAAAAACTCCTTTGAACGACCATCATGAACTTTTTGGGGTACCCATCTCTCCGAGCCGTCGGCTCTCCGAGCCAGAGGCCGGGCGAAGCGAACGGCCCACTTTAATGGGCAAATCCTGCACTGTTTGAGACCGCTAGGCCAAGTTTAGCGCAAAGGTTGCGCCTGACGGCTTGAACAGAGGCACTACGTGTCAGGATTTAGTGAGCAAGCCCGTAGATAGGTCAAAAAGTTCATGCAAATAAGTAAAAAGGAATTTTTAAAAAGCTCTCTCAAATATAAGAAAGGGAATATAGCCATTGAATCCGAATCTAAACAGGATTCCCAAAAACGTCAAAACCATTCATCTCATCGCCATTTGCGGCGGTGGGATGGGGGCACTGGCTGGGATGCTGAAAGAAGCCGGATTCGAGGTAACCGGCTCGGATCATCATGTCTATCCTCCCATGAGCACTCTCCTTTCTGAACGCGGTATCCAGATTGCTGAACGTTTCCGGCCAAAGAACCTTTCTCATCGGCCGGATCTTGTGGTGGTCGGTAACGCTGTCTCAAAGGATAATCCAGAGGTGGTCCGCATGTTTGAAATGGCCCTCCCCTTTTGCTCCTTTCCCCAGGCCCTGAATCGGTTCTTTATTCATGGAAAGGGGACCCTGACGGTCGTAGGGACCCATGGCAAGACAACGACTGCGGGTATGCTAGCGTGGGTCCTGTCAATGGCAGGGCTTGACCCTGGTTTTATGGTAGGAGGCATCCTGAAAAATTTTGATCGCAACTATAATATCGGTACCGGGCCATACTTTGTCGTGGAAGGAGACGAATATGACACGGCCTTTTTTGACAAAGGACCCAAATTTCTTCACTACACACCGTCGCGGGCCATCCTGACAGGTGTGGAATTTGACCATGCTGACATCTACCGGGATTTAGACCATGTCAAAAAGGCCTTTCTCGATTTTGTCAGAGCTATGCCAGAAGAGGCCCTTCTAATTGCCTCTGACGCCACGCCTGTCGTGCGGGAGCTCACAGCCCAAGCCCCTTGCTGGAATGTAATGTATGGGTTTGAGGAAGAATCACCATGGCGAGTTAAAAATGTGCACTTTGATGCGCCCTGGACCCGCCTTGAAATCACAAGACGTGGAAAGCCTTTTGGGACTTTTAGAATACCTCTCATGGGCCGTCACAATGCATCAAATGCGCTGGCTGTTATTGCAGTCGCCGATGATTTACGGATACCCAAAGACCTTATCTCACAGGCACTTGAAACCTTTGAAGGCATCAAGCGTCGGCAGGAGGTACTTGGAATCAAGCGAAGCATCACAGTCATAGATGATTTTGCCCATCATCCCACCGAGGTAGCAGAAACCCTTGCCGCAGTGCGCGCTTTTTATGCAACAAGCAGGATTGTTGCCGTCTTTGAGCCACGAACCAATTCGAGCAGGCGTAATGTCTTTCAAAATGTATATACTGAGTCCTTTGATGATGCGGACATAGTCTGCATCCGAAAGCCGCCCATGCTGGATGAAATACCGATTGATGAGCGGTTCTCGTCAGAGCAGTTGACCCAGGATTTGAAAAACCGGGGGAAAGAAGCCTTCTTTTTCCCAGATACTGAGGCCATCATCGAATATCTGATTAAGGTTGCAAAGCCTCAGGATGTTATCCTTATCATGTCCAGTGGGGGGTTTAACAATATTCACGAAAGGTTATTAAAAAGACTCTGAAATCGGCCGAGCATGGGTGACAGGTTGGGCGTGCTTACCCTTCATATGAACACCACATTAAAAGGATCAAGCAATGAAACAGGTTAAGAGACTTAACGTAGCTATTGTGGGTGGCGGTCCCGGGTGTAAGGCAATCATGGATATGATATTTGCCGCAAGCCTGAGCCAGCTTCGTATCAGGCTCATCGGAGTAGCCTCTACCAATCCCAAGGCCGTGGGTTATTGCTACGCCCAGGAAAAGGGAATTTATACAACTAGAGATTACCGTGATCTATACAAGCTTAAGGACCTCCACATGCTTATCGAGTTAACGGGTCGCGAAGAGGTAGCGAATGAAATCTCCCAAACCAAGCCGGACCATGTCCGGGTAATGGACCATGTGGCTGCCCGTCTGTTCTGGGATGTCTTTCAGCTTGAGGAAGAATGGATTAAGCAGCGCAGGGCGGCAGAGGAGGCGCTCCGGGGGTCGGAAGAAAAGTACAGTACTTTGGTAGAAAACTCGCTGACCGGCATCTACATCGACCAGGACGGAAAAATCGTATTTGCCAACAAAAGATTTGCCGAGATTTACGGGTATTCAGGAAATGAGCTGCTGGGCATGGAATCGTGGAGGCTGGTCCATCCTGAGGACAGGGACTTGACTGACGAGATAAGGGCAAAGAGGCTGAGAGGAGAAGAAGCCCCCTCCCAATACGAGGCAAGGGGTCTGACAAAAAACGGTGAAACCATATGGATTGTAAGGAGAAACACCCGCATAGAGTATAGAGGAAGGCCTGCTATTTTGGGTAACATCGCGGACATCACCGAACGCAAGCGGGCGGAGGAGGCGCTGAAGGAATCTGAAAGAAGATACAAAACACAGTTTGAAGAAGCACTGGATGCCATCTTCATAGCTGATTCGGAAACAGGGATATTAGTTGACTGCAACTATGCAGCGTCAGAATTGGTTGGCAGACCGAAATCAGAGCTGATCGGTAAACACCAGCGGTGTCTCCATCCTCCAGAAGAAGTTGAAGGAGAATTTAGCAGGACTTTCAAACAGCATTTAAGAGAGAAAGAAGGACACGCCTTGGAAGGGCAGGTTATTACCAAGAATGGAGAGATAAAAGACGTTTCAATAAAGGCCAATATATTTGAACTCAAGGGCAAAAAAGTTCTGCAGGGAATATTTCGCGACGTCACCGAACGAAAGTATCTTCAAGCCCAACTCCAGCAAGCTCAAAAGCTGGAGGCTATTGGGACGTTGGCCGGTGGTATTGCCCATGACTTTAACAACCTGCTCATGGGTATTCAGGGAAATGTCTCCTTAATGCTAATGGGTATGGACCATGCCCATCCCGATTACGAACGATTGAAGAGCGTTGAAAAGCAAATTCAAAGCGGAGCCAGGCTCACCTCACACCTCCTTGGATATGCGAGGAAGGGCAAATATGACGTCAACCCCCTTCATCTGAACCAATTAGTGGAACAGACCTCTGATACCTTTGGCAGAACAAAAAAGGCGATTACGATTTACCGAGAGCTTGCTGAAGAGTTGTTTCCAGTGGAGGCAGACCAGACGCAGATAGAGCAGGTGCTTTTGAATCTGTTTGTCAATGCCGCAGATGCCATGCCCGGTGGTGGGGACCTGGTCTTGAAGACCATGAATGTCACCCACAAGGATATGATGGGCAAGCTCTATGATCCAAAGCCTGGCAACTACGTTTTGTTGACGGTGACCGACACAGGTACGGGCATGTATAAAAAGACCATGGAGCGCATCTTTGATCCCTTCTTTACGACAAAGGAAAGGGAGCATGGCACCGGTCTCGGCTTGGCTTCTGCCTACGGCATCATCAAGGCCCATGGCGGATATATTGATGTCGATTCCCAGAGAGGGCACGGAACCACCTTCAGTATTTATCTGCCTGCATCAAGAAAAAAGGTCCAGAAAGTTGTTAAAGCTGCCGATGGAGTCCTTAAAGGAACAGAAACGGTGCTCCTTGTGGATGATGAAGAAGTCATCCTGGAAGTCGGCCAGGAATTGTTGGAGGCCATGGGCTACAGGGTGCTCACAGCCAGGGATGGAAAAGAGGCCATCGAGGTTTACAGGAAGAATCTGGATGACATAGATTTTGTTCTTTTGGACATGGTTATGCCCAAAATGGGTGGTGGTGAAGCCTATGACCGGATGAAAGAGATAAACCCGGACATAAAAGTCCTGCTTTCAAGTGGTTTTAGTATTGATGGTGAAGCGAGCGAGATCTTGCAACGTGGTTGTAACGGTTTTATACAGAAGCCGTTCACCATGAAACAGTTATCTGGAGTAATAAGGAAGATTTTGGAAAAGCCATAGGCTTTGCTGCTGCTTGGGTTCTGCCTTTCCGCAGCGCTTGGCGTCCGGAGCGCTAAGCAACCTCACGAGCGCGTAATCCGGCTTACCCCCACCATAGCCACCAGAGAGAGAATAATCGGCAGGATGCTCAAGTACTGGGGACCTAGTATGAACTTCATGAAGGCCTCACCGCCGCTTGCGAGGACGGCCTTCACCAAGGTTCCGCCGTGGATCTTTCCCAGGATAGCCGCAGTCCCCCCCACCAAAATCGCCCAAAGCGCCCCCGTTGACGTAATCTTGAGCCTCTCCCGATAAAAGCTTGCCAGGGTCGGAAATACAACGCCTCCAACAAACACCGTATACCCAAGAAGCAGCGAAGAGATGATCCCCTGCTGCAAGCTGGCAACAAGCCAGGCCGTGCCCCCCACGGCGAGGAGCGCCCCTCTGGTGACTCTCAGATGCTGCTCCTTTGAAGCCCCATAAAGTGGACCAATCACATTCAGAGAAAGGATGGTCGAAGCAGAGATGAGACAAGTGTCGGCAGAGGACATGATCGCCCCCAGAAAGCCAGCCACGATCAGGCCCTTGAGGCCCCCTGGTATGAGGATGCGAAGGGTCTCTGGTAGTGCGGTCTCAGCAGGGATTCCACCAAATTGCGCACGGGCCAATACTCCAAAAAAGGCAAGTAAGAAAGAAAGGGGTATTACTACCAAGCCAGCCAGTAAGGCAGATCTGCGCGCCACCCGATTGTCTCGAGCACACAGGACCCGTGAATAGATATCAGGGCCCACCAGGTAGGGGAGTCCCACAATCAAAGGATAAAAAACCAAAACGTCATACCAACTAAAGGCAGTTGAGACCGGAAAGCTCAGGTGCTCAGGCGGGACCTGCTTCGTGAGAGCAGCCAGGGAACCCTGGGATAAAATCAGGAAGGCTAATGAAACAAAAAGCCCCCCTATGAAAAGGATGAGCTGCCATAAGTCAGTCCTTATGACAGAAAGTTGCCCGCCCCAGTAGGTATACAAGATGAATACAATCGCCACGATTCCAAGCGCAAACTGGAAATCGAGCAGGACAAGACCACATAGGAGTCGTGCCCCGGCGATCAACTGAGCGGCTATGACCCCACACCAGGCCAGGGAGATCATGAGTCCGGCAGGGAGAGCAACCCTCCGGCCATAAGCGTTTTTCAGGATGTCAGGCAGGGTGTAGATATTGAGGGCGCGAACACGCGAGGCCAAAAAGAGACCAAATGGAATCAGGGCAATCCCTCCGATCAGTGACCACCAGGCACCGGTCAACCCGCGGGAATAACCTAGCCCGATAATGCCCATTGTGGAGGATGCTCCAAAGATGGTGGCAACCAGGGAGGCGGTCACCCGGCCTGTATGATATCTGCGTTCTGCCACCCAGTAAGATTCCGCAGATTGATGCCGGCTGCGCCAGCCCACAAAGAGCATGATGGAAAAATATCCTGCAATGACAATCAGATCGAACATTTTTCCCCGTTCTTTTGGCGTACTTAGTGCTTAGAGTCCGTTTCAAAATCCTTTGCCGAATCCATTTTGATCCCGCCAAGAGCGGGACTAAAAATTCTTAGTGAAATGTCCCTCGCAAAAGGCTTTGGCCCCTGGCTCCCTAATTATGAAATATATTTCCGGGACAGGACACTAGCATTGAAGCCTCCCCGCCCTCCCGGGCGG